>Ga0187893_10015711_pt1 | contig 10095 bp, 5 predicted proteins | sample MA1701074metaG_FD_139574 | JGI IMG/M metagenome (GOLD analysis project Ga0187893, IMG submission 139574) | White microbial mat communities from a basaltic lava cave in the Kipuka Kanohina Cave System on the Island of Hawaii, USA - MA170107-4 metaG ... | reverse complement strand
GCGGTAGGCTTTGCCGCTGATCATATTGCGCGGGGCGGTGTGCTCGGAGACACGCCACAGCGGCGAAGTTTGGGACCTATCGCCGTTGCTGAACGAGTGACACAGAGGGAAGAAGGAGCCGCCACGAGGTCCAAAGGAGCGGCCGACCGACGATCCGAACGAGTGGCCCTTCGCCGAGCTCGCCCACGAACTGGACATGCCGCTGCCCACGATCTATGGGTGGTTTCGGCGGGGATGGATCTCGGCGTGTCGCGTGCGAGGAAAATGGGTCGCGCGCGTCGATGTCACGGACCTCGAGCCCCTTCGTGCACGCCGAGCCACGCACGCGAAGTACGGCGCGCGCTCGAACGGATCTGCCACTCGTGGTGCATCATGACTGGTCGATCACGAGCAATCGCTCGATCGACGAATGGATTGCGCTCTTTGACGACCCCGTGCTGGCCCAGAGCGCACTCGACCGCTTTGCCCACAACGCCCACCAGGTCGTCATCGAAGGCGAGAGCTACCGTCCTCGTCTCCGTCCCGACCCGAACGCACAGGCCCCCGCACGCCACCAAGACGGTCGCGACGACGCACGCGCCCGCGAATGTGATACATGACGAACGTGCTTCAAGCCCCTTGGCTCATGTTTCCGAGAACAGGTGGCTCATGGTCCTGGGAAATGACACGAAAGAGGCATCGTATGTCTAGAGCTCGCTGGCTCGGTCTTGTGCTGGTTGCATCGGCAAGCTGTATGGAAGATGGCCCGCAGCGGTCACCCAGCAGGTCATTGGATGACCCAGGTAGGCCATCAGGCCCTGCCCAGTTGTTGAACAATCCGGTTGGCTCGAGCCGCAGCGAGCCACCCTCGCAGGACGGGTCGGGCTGTCCTGCGGGGACGGTTCCCGTGGTCAAAACGGAGGGACCTGACCTCGTGTTCGTCACGCAGTCCGATCGCTGCGTGGTCGCGCTCGGTGGAAATGACCTGATCACGAGCAACGCGACTGGGTTCACCGCGATGCTGCTTGGAAGCGGCATGGACTCCGCACAGGGTGGCCTAGGGGCCAATCTGATGGCCGGAGGGTTGGGCAACGACGGGTTGATGGGCCGCAATGGGGCCGACGAGCTCTACGGCGAAGGCGGGGACGACATCATCGACGGTGGTGGAGGGGCCGATCGTGTCGAAGGGGGTGCCGGCAACGATTCGCTGAGCGGTGGATCGGGCGCGGATATGTTGGTGCCGGGAGCCGGCCGCGACTCCGTGCAAGGTGGATAGGACAACGATCGCGTGGTCGTCTTGGACCTGTGCGAGCTGCAATCCGGAGAGATTCTATTTGGGGACAGCGGCTTCGATACCTTGCAGATTCCGGTCCCGCTGGCACAGGTCCAGGCACGGGGTGTGCTCGTGGCCGGGTTCGAGGCGTACGTTGTCGAGCCGCACGGTTGCATGTCGGAGTGCACAACCAAGCCCGTGTGTTCGGAGCATGGGTCGTGCGCCGAACAGCCGGACGGGGCGCTGGGCTGCGCGTGCGAGCCGGGGTGGAGCGGGGCGGACTGCAGTGTTTGCGTGGGAGCGGAGTGCGGTGCAGGGGACTCGACGACGAGCGGTGGTGAATCGACGAGCAGCGAATCCACGACGACCACTGGGGTGGCATCCTCGACGGGCGGGTCGACAGGAGGCACGGAATCGTCTTCGACGGGTACGGGCACCAGCACGAGCGCGGGCGCGGAGACAGGCGGCGATGCCTGCAGCCCCGATGCGCTCGAGGAGAACGACGAACCGACCAATGCCACGCCGGTGTCCAGTTCTGGGCAAACCTTCTCCGATCTCACCGCGAGCGAAGCGGAATACGATCTATTTCGGGTATCCGTGTGTGCGGGCGGGCGGCTATCGATCGACGCGAGCTTTTTGCATGGCTCCGCGGATCTCGACGTGTTGGTGCAGACCGAAGCAGGCGCCTTGGTCGGTGCCTCGACGAGCATCACCGACAACGAACACGCGTTGGTAGTGAACAGCGGGGCCACCGAAACCACCTACCTCGTGGGGATGTACGTGGTCGGCCTCCAGCCCGAGCTCCAGTGCACTGCGTACGATCTCGACATCGTCGTCGATCAATGCGGCACGGCGCAGCCTCCCACGCCGAGCTGCGGCACGACCACGTTCGAGGCCGACGACGTTCCTTTCCAAGCCATGCCCATCGCCACGGGCGATGGCGCCCAGAACGACGTTGCGCTGTCGGGCACGGACAAGGACTGGTACGCCTTCGATGTGTGTGCAGGCTGTACGCTCACGGTCACGGCGAGCTTCGATCCGAACGCAGGCAACATCGATCTCTACGCGCAAGATCTCGAGAACCCATTTTTCATCAACTCGACAGGGACCACGGGCTCCGAGACCATCGAAGTCAGCAATCCCGGGGGCACCGCGGCGACGATCAAGCTGTTCGCCGCGCTTGCCGATGCACTCGCGAACGCGTGCACGCAATACGACCTCATGTGGAGTACCTCCGGGGATACCGGGGAAAGCACGGGGAGCACGGGAGGGGCGGATACGGCAGGGTCGGCGAGTGCGAGTGCGAGTGCGAGCGGTTCGGCAACGGATACCGCTACCGCGGGCGATACCACAGGAGTGACGACCACGGGAGCGACCACGGGACCGGTCACGACTTCTGGAACGGAGGCAGACACGGCCACAAGCACAGACACAGGTACCGGCGCCGGAACAGAGACGGGCACGGCCACAGCGACCGAAACACAGACGGGTACGGAAGCCGGGACCGATACCGGCACCGACACGACCGGTGATACCGGGCTTCCCCCGGATCCCAGCCTCGTCGCACCGCCCCTCGATCCCACCGTCGTCACGAAAACCTACGAGGCTGTTTCCTTCCTATTCGAAGGTGACAACCCGATCCAAGAAGGCGTTGCGCCGGGGACAATCGAGCCGCTTCGTGTGGCCGTCCTACGAGGCCAAGTCCTCGATCGCAACGGTGCACCGGTGCCGGGCGTCACCGTCAGCATCCATGGTCATGCGGAGCTCGGTACGACGAAGACCCGCGCGGATGGGCGCTACGACATCGCTGTCAATGGTGGTGGCGCGCACACCCTCGATTTCCGCCCATCGACCACCTTCCGGTGCAGCGCACGGTCGACGTGCCTTGGCAGGAATTCGTCGAGCTCGACACCGTGAGGTTGACGTCGCACGACGTCGAAGTCACGCCCATCGACTTTTCGGAGCCCGTGCAGGTGCATGAGGCGAGCGAGGTGAGTGACGCCGACGGCACGAGACGTGCGGCCCTGTTGTTCCAACAGGGCACGGTCGCGACCATGGATCTTCCAGACGGCACCTCGCAGGTGCTTCCAAGCATCCAGCGTACGAGCGACCGAGTACACGGTGGGTGACGACGGTCCCGAAGCCATGCCCGCAGAGTTGCCCCCGGCGAGCACGTACACGTACGCCGTCGAGCTTTCCGTCGACGAAGCCGACGAGGCTGGGGCCGTGCGTGTTCGCTTCGACCCACCGGCCGTCAGCTACAACGAAAACTTCGTGGGTTTCCCAGTGGGAGAGGTCGTTCCAGCAGGCACCTACGATCGCGGCAAGGGGATCTGGGTTGCAGGCCCGAACGGCAAGATTGTCGCGATCGTCGGCGTTGCCGACGGTAAGGCGCAGCTCGACCTCGCGGGGCAGGGTGTTCCAGCGAGCGAGACGGAGCTGACGGCTCTTGGGATCACCGATGCCGAGCGTACGACGCTGGCCGAGATGTATCCCGTTGACACGGAGCTGTGGCGCGTCGCGGTCCCGCATTTCTCCGCCTGGGACTACAACTGGGGTTCATCCCCGCCGAATGGTGCCCAGTCACCGCAAGGCAACGGCGACGACAACTCCCCCGATGGTGGTTCGTGCCAGCAATCCGGTTCGATCATCGAGTGCCACAATCAAACACTCGGTCAACGTCTGTCGGTGGTCGGCACACCATTCACGCTGAACTATCGCAGCCATCGCGTGCCGGGATACACGGCTGGCAATCGCATCGACTACAGAGTTGGCAACCAAACCTTCCCGGCTTCCGCCCTGGGGTTTCGGCTCGAGCTGCAAGTCCAGTCGCGCAAGATCACGACGTCGTTGCCGACGGTGACTCCCGGTCAACACATTCCGATCACCTGGGACGGTCTCGACAGCTATGGCCGCAAGTTGCAAGGCCCCGTGAGCGCGAGCCTTTGTGCCTTGTTGGACTACCCTGCGGTGTACAACCAGATGGGTGATGCCGGAGGACAAGGCATATCGAGCTCTGTGTTCGGTTACTTCGGCAACGGCGCTTCGATCGAAGGCCAACGCGGAGGCGCGACGTTGTCGTTCCGACGCTGCTTTTCAAGTCTGAGCGTCGGCGGGGCGAACGGCACCATCCTTGCCGATGCGTTCGGAAAAGGCGACGGCTTCTTGCTCGGCATCTTCGACGCGAAACGAAGCGCCGCTTCGTTGGGTGGATGGACGCTCAGCGTTCACCATACCTACGCACCCGATGTCGGCATGCTGTTCTTGGGCAATGGCGAGATGCGCCATGGCCAGCAGGGTAGCCGCGTGATCGACACAGTGGCCGGCACCGGTAGTCCGTTCGGAGCCCTCGGCGATGGTGGGCCAGCGAAGAAAGCCTCGCTTCCTTCGCCTCGCGGCATGGCCTTCGGTCCCGACGGAAGCATGTACGTCACCGCCGGCGATCGCATCCGCAAGATCGATCGCAATGGGATCATTCAAACATTTGCGGGCACAAACCTCACTGGTTTCACCGGAGACGGCGGTCCCGCGACCAACGCTCGGCTCAACGGACCCATGGACGTGGCGGTCGGTCGCGACGGAAGCGTCTACATTGCCGATACCTTCAACGCCAGGATTCGCAAGGTCGGACCCAACGGCATCATCCAGACCGTGGCGGGCAACGGCGGTGGCTTTGGTAGCACGGACGATCAGCCCGCGACGACGGTCGGCATCGCCAGCCCGCGCGCGATCGCGATCGGCCCGGAGGGTGACCTGTACATTCTGTCCACGTCTGGACAGACCTCGTTCAGATTGTTTCGGCTGACCTCCGAAGGACGGCTTCGCAAGCTCTCCGGTGGAACGCCCGCAAACCAGGATACCGGCGACGGCACCCATGTCACCAAGATGTTTTTGGCCGATGCGCAGGACTTCGGGGTTGATGGCGACGGGTCCATCTACATCTCCGCTGGTTCGTCTGGTTCACCACACCTCGTGCGAAAGGTCTCGTCGGCCGGGGTCGTGACGCGCTTTGCAGGTGGTGGAAGTGCACCCGACAACTTAGGAGACGGCGGACTGGCACGAGACGCGGTGCTCGGTGTCCCCGTCGGGATCACTGTCGCACGCGACGGAACCGTTTACATTCTCACGGGTGACGGCACACAGCATCATCGACTTCGGTATGTCGATCCGAGTGGCATCATCCGAACGCTCGCAGGTCAGGGCTCTGTGCCTGGCGTCGGCGAGAGCCATGGCGACACGGGCCCCGCCCAGCTCGCCAAGTTCACCAATCTCTCGAACTCGGGCGGCATCGCCGTTGGGCCAGAAGGCGGTGTGTACATTGCGGAGAACAGTGCCAACCGTATTCGCCGGGTCTCGAACAGTTTGCCAGGAACGCCCTCCGCGGGAGACATCGGCATCCCAAGCCCCGACGGCTCCGAGTTCTACATCTTCGATGCCGATGGCCGTCATCTTCGCACGCTCGGCCTCCCCAACAACCACGTGATCTGGTCCTTTGGCTACGATGCCGCCGGCCGGCTCGTCACGGTCACCGATACGTACGGCGCCATCACCAGGATTGCCCGTGCCAACGACGGCACGCCCCTCCAAATCATCTCCCCAGACAACATCATCACCGAGCTCGGTCTCGACGCGAGCGGCTACCTGGACACGGTGACGAACGCCGAAGGCGAAGCCAACACGTTCACGTACACCGCACTTGGCCTCATGGAATCGATGACGGATCCCAAAAACCAAACCCACATCTTCGAATACGACACCGACGGCCGCCTGACCCTGGATCGCGATCCCGAAGATGGCTTCAAGAGCCTGTCCCGCATCACCTCAGAATCCAGCTACGAAGTCACGCTGACCACTGCGCTCGGCCGAGCCTGGCGGTACTTTGTACGGCGTGGCGCCGACGGGGCCACGCACCGAGAAAACACAGCACCCGACGGAATGACCATCATCGTCGATGCTGGCTCGGATGATAGAAGCCAACTGAGATCTCCGGACGGAAGCAGTGTTGCCGCCACAAGAAGTCCCGACCCACGCTTCGGCATGCAATCGGCCGTGTCGACCTCGACCACCCAAATGCCGAGCGGTCTCACCCGAACTGTCCAGCATTTCCGGTCCGTGGTGCTTTCCAATCCAGCAGACAAGCTCAGCGTCCAAACCCTCACGGATACCGTTCGGCTCAACGGCCGCACGTCGACGCGCCAATTCGACCGAGTGACAAGGACCTGGACCAGCACCAGCCCTGGGGGACGTATTGCCAAAATCACTTTGGACGCGAACGGCCGCATCTCGACTTTGAAATGGGGCAACCTCGAGCCGTTCGGGTTCACATACGATGCTCGTGGAAGGTTGATCGCGACATCACACGGAACTTCGCCGAACGTGCGCACGACGACAGGAACGTATGGAATCGATGGTTTTCTCGCCAGCGTCACGGATACGGAACACCGTGTGACCGTGTGGCAGCGCGACAGCGTAGGCCGAGTGCGATCGCAGCAGCTTCCTGACGGCCGAATGGTGATCTTCACGTACGATGACAACGGGGACGTCACGTCGATCACGCCACCGGGTCGGCCCGCACACGGCTTCGTGTACGACGCTGTCGATCAAGTGACCCAGTACGCGCCTCCGGATATCGGCCTACCGATGCAAACAACTCAATACGTCTACGATGAGGATCATCGGCTCGTAGAGATCCACCGTCCCGATGGACGTGTCGTCTCCCTGCAGTACGACAGCACCGGGCGTATCGAAACGATCCACCAGACACGCGGCGACACGAGCTTCGGGCGCGATATGTCGACTGGCCAGCTTCGGACTGTGGACGATCCGCAGGGTGGTCGCATCACGTACACCTGGGATGGTCGCACGCTCACGAACGAGGGCTATTCCGGGCCTTCGTTTGCCGGCTCAGTGGGGCACAGCTACGACGCCGATTTTCGACATACGGCGCAAAGCGTGAATGGCGGAAACGGGGTCAGCTTGACGTATGACGCTGACAGCCTCTTGACCCAAGTTGGCGCCGAGAACATCACTCGGGATCCCTCCACCGGATTCGTGAGCGCCACAGCGGTTGGCACGGTCACGAGCGCCAGCGCGTACAGCGGATTCGGAGAACCGGCGAATATTTGGTATGCAGTTTCCGGGAACACCGTGTTTGCGCAGGCGTACACTCGGGATGCGTTGGGCCGCATCGTCGAAAAGCAGGAGACCGTCGACGGTGTGACGACCGTGTTCGAGTACGTCTACGACACAGCTGGCCGGCTCATCGAGGTGATCGAAGATGGTGTGACGACGGCCCAGTACTCCTACGATGCGAACTCGAACCTCATCAGTGAAGCGACACCGACCAGCACAGTCGCAGCCACCTACGATGCACAAGACCGCCTATTGACCTACGACGCAAACACGCACACATATACCGCCAACGGCGAGCTCGCTAGCAAGGACGACGGTGTAGGGGGGCTGACGCAGTACGACTACGACGAGATGGGCAACCTACTCTCAGTCGAGCTGCCGGATGGGCGGTTGATCGAATACGTGGTCGACGGCCGCAACCGACGGGTCGGAAAGAAGGTGGATGCTGCACTCGTCCAGGGATTCCTGTACGGAGACCAACTCGACCCTGTGGCGGAGCTGGACAGTTCAGGCGACGTCGTCGCGAGGTTCGTATATGGCACGATGCCACATTCGCCGGATTACCTGGTGAAAGGAAGCGCTACTTACCGCCTGATTACGGACGGTCTCGGAAGCATTCGGTTTGTAGTCGAGGCCTCCACGGGAACCATCGTTCAGGAGTTGGAGTACGACGCCTGGGGCCGCATACTGCGGGATACGAACCCTGGCTTCCAACCGTTCGGCTTCGCTGGAGGCATCTATGACCGCGACACGGACCTCGTGCGCTTCGGCACGCGGGATTACGATCCCGAGGTGTGGACAATAAAAGACCCAATTGGGTTCTCAGGTGGGTTGAATCATTTCGGCTACGTTGTCGGTGATCCAGTCAACCTCGTCGACGTGGATGGAACACAACCAGCACCGATACCAGTGCCCGAGATTCCTCCTCCAGCAAATGACCCATTCTACCCGCCTAGCCCTAGCGGAGGTCGAGGCGCGGGGTTCGGGGGACTTCTTGCCGCTTGCGCCGTGAATCCACTCGCTTGTGCAGGTTTCGGATTCGGTCTCGGCCTTTGCTATGGCCTCGGCTGGTGTGGCCCATCACCGGAACCAGAACCAGACGGCGGGATGTGCCCGGCCCCCAGCGCAGACAACCCGCCCCCACCACCGTCACATCCTCCGCGGCAATGTCATGGAACACCGTCGGGCACGAAGTGCCTCTATATATGTGATGATGGCTATACGTTCTTCGTCGACAATCCAGGCACTGACAGTGATGGAATACCCATCTGTCCATCGATCCCAATGCCGATTTGAAGGGTCTTCGATGTTTCCACCAACCTGCCATCTATGCGGTCGTCCAGTAGACTCTGACTCGAGCCTCGTGCAGAACGTCGGATCTTTCGTTGTCTGCGAACAGTGTATTGAGAGCCTCGCAAAGCGTGAACATCCAAGATATGCTGATATCCCCGTAGCGGCTTGGGGGACTCCACAATCTCTGTGGTTTTCTCTGATTGCACTTGGTCTTGAGCCACTTTGGGGGCCAAGAATTTCTGCAGAACATACATTACTCAGATGTCTGTGGTTGAATGTTGACGATTCGTACCGCCTTTCCGGGACAGTTCACCTATCCGAGGGACAATGTACGATCGAGGCTCGCCGTGCCGGACTTCGCACTCCTTTTCAGCTAGGTCAAGGCGCCAATGATCTTCGATGTGCTGCGCGAAATCTCACTGTGGAGGAGAGCGCAAGTTGTCTCAGTTGGGCGCGTTTTCTCTTAGGTGCTGTCGGAAGTTCACTTGAGCCAAACGCGATGAACCACATTGAGGCGGCACACAATCATTGGTATTCCGCTAGATCGTCGGCAGACTCAAAAATTCCTCCGGGCTCCATGGATGTTATTCGCACATGGGTGGAGGTACTCGTGTGAGCGGTGAACGTCACCGATGGAACCGGCGACGCAGACGCGGCTGCCCGCACACGCCCGGCACTTTCGGGTGGAACGAGTCATTCGTCCGTACCTCGAGATGATCCAGTGAACATCACGAATATGGCACATTCCGTCCACGCGCGGTTCGCCGAACGGGCGCGCCCGGCTGGCCGTTCCTTCGCGGTCGCCGAGAACTTGGCACGGAACCACGGCAGTATGTTGGATCTTTCACGAGAGAGTTCGACTCACAAGGCGAACAGATAGCCGAGCGATAAGTTGACGATGACCGGCGTGTTGGCGATTCCGATGTTCGAGGCGTGATGCACTTCGGTTCGACCTGTGGTTTCGTGGTTTCGTTCTCGTAGCGGTAGCGATTTCGGTCCAACGACGACCACACCCGCGGCCAGACTCGTAGGCTCAGGCTCAGGGTGACACCACGAACCGCGTGAGCGAATCTGGCGAATGGCAGCCATGTCGCGTAGAGGCCGGCCCCCACGGTAAGCGTGTCGTAGCGCACGAGAGAGCGGATGGTGTCGCGCGGGACGTCTTCGACCGAAAACTCGAAGCGGTGAGCCTTGAGCTCGGCTCTTGCATCGAGCAGCAGGTGAATGCGCTTGAAGTAATACTGCCCTCCGAGCCCGAGGCCTGTCGAGAACGGTAAAAAGGTGCTCCGCAAGACGCGTCCGCTTTCCCGCAAACGGGTGGCGGCCAGAATGCGGAGTTTGGGCCTGTATGCGAGGCGTCCGAAGCGATTTCGCCGGACCACGCAGACAGACCCCTCGAAGGCGCCCGCCCCCAACCT
>Ga0187893_10015710_pt1 | contig 10096 bp, 8 predicted proteins | sample MA1701074metaG_FD_139574 | JGI IMG/M metagenome (GOLD analysis project Ga0187893, IMG submission 139574) | White microbial mat communities from a basaltic lava cave in the Kipuka Kanohina Cave System on the Island of Hawaii, USA - MA170107-4 metaG ... | reverse complement strand
CCTCGCCCTACCTCGCCAACGTGCTGCTACTGATCCTCAATGTCGCCTTCGTCCCGGGGTTCGTGCGAAGCCGCGGGTGCCCCACTCGATCCGCGTAGCGCTCATCGTGGTGTTTGCGTCACCTGCGCTACGCGCAGAGCAACACGCTGTGGGACGGGGGTAGAAGCGAGTGGTCGGCGTGCTGGGCGACCTTATGCAGGCGGCCCCTCTCCGCAGTCCTCATCGTGGCGGCGGCGGTCGCAGTCCCGGTGAGATGCGGGATCAGTGACCGGCTCCGCTCGAGGACAGAGAGCCTGCCGGCTGGGCGTCCGCCCACCTGAAGTACTGGATGTATTGCCGGATCTCCGTGTCGGAGAGATTCTGGTTGGGCATCGGGAGGTTGTTATACTCCTTGAGCATCGCCTTCGCGTGGGGATCGCTCTCCAGCATTTTCTCGGGCGATCGGAGCCACCGCGTGAGCCAGTCCTCCGTGCGGCGCTTGGTCACCCCCACCATGTCGGGCCCCAGCTTCTTGCCCTGGCCGACGGAGTGGCAGGCGAGGCACTTGCTCTCGAAGTTGAGCTTGCCCTGTGCCGCCTCGGGCTCGGTCGGCGTGGGGGACGCCGGCAGGTTGTGGTGCTCGATCTCCGTGACGTCGGCCTTCACCGCCGTCGAGATGAGCCCGATCGCGCCCTGCGAGGCGTTGGCGAAGTGATGATCGACCATGATGTACGAGCCGTCTTCCGGGATCACGAACTCGACGGCCGCGCTGTTGGAGGAGCCGAGCAGGATCGTCTGCATGCCGCGGAACTGATTGCCCGGGTTGCCCTCGATCCACACGCGGTCGAAGATCGTCCCGACGACGTGGAAGCTCGACGTCTTGCTGGGGCCGACGTTGAGCACGTGGAGCCGCACGCGCTCGCCGGCCCTCGCCGGCAGGGGCCGCCTCACCATGCCGTTGTGCACGCCATTGAAGACGATGTGGGTGGGCTGCGCGGCACGCAGGCGGTCGCCATCGAGCACGTAGAGGGGGACGCCGTCGACCTTGCGCTTGTCCGGGTCGAGCTTGGCGTAGAACTCGCTCTGAATGATCACGTACTCGCGGTCCACCTTGGTGGGGAAGCCGGCCCGGGGTTCGACGACGATAGCGCCGTACATGCCCGAGGCGATGTGCTCGAGAATCATCGGCGTGCCGCAGTGGTACATGAAGATGCCGGGGTAGTTGAGGGTGAACTCGAACTCGATGGTTTGCCCTGGCGCGATGGAACGATACTTGTCCTGCGGCGACACCATGGCCGCGTGGAAGTCCATCGAGTGCATCATCGGCGCCGTCGACACGCGCACACCGGGCACGGGCTCGTCGCTGCGGTTCGTCATCGTGAAGCGGATCTTGTCGCCGACGCGGGCGCGGATCGTTGGTCCCGGCACTTGGTCGCCGAAGGTCCAGCCGGTGAATTTCACGCCCGGCGCGATCTCGATGATCTTGTGGGTCGTGTCGAGGCGGACCTCCTTCACCGGGGCCGGATCGAGCGGCTTCAGCGCCGCCGTCATGGACAGCGCGTCGCCGGCGGCGAAGGCGCCCGTCTGCCGCGCGGTGGTGACTCGGGCCGGCGGCGACGTGAAGTCCATCGTGGCCGTGTCGTATGGATCGGACGTGGCCGGCGGTCGCGCGTCGCAGGCGGCGAGAGCGAGCGCCAGGAGCCAGAGCCAGCGCCAGGTCCGTCGCCGTTGCGGCATATTGGCACGGGTGCGGTGGCCGATGGCCCGGCTATCCATCTCACTTCACGATCAGGACGGAAACTGGCGCGTGCGCGAGAGTGCCCTCGGCCACGCTCCCCAGCAGTAGCCTCGCGAAACCTCCGACGCCCCGAGCCCCCACGACAACAATATCGGCGCGGCTGGTTGACGCGGTCCTCAGGAGCTCCCGCAGCGGGATGCCGCGCCGCACGATTTCCTCCACCGTCCACCCCGCCCGTTTCAGACGGCGCGCTGCGGTCGACACTTCTCGCCGGGCCATCACCAGCCGCTGCCGGTCCAGCGCTGCCAACTCGGCAGCCACCACCGCGCGGACCGCAGCCGGCAGGCGGCCGATCGACGTTGAGCGCGTGGGCTCGACGACTGCCAGCAGTGTGACGCGGCCGTCCGTAGGAGACTGGAGGCCACTGACGAACCCCACTGCGCGCCTCGAGCGGACCGAGCCGTCGAGCCCGATCAGAAAGCGTCGTGGTGCGCGCGCCTCACCCTTGACGACGAGTACGGCACAGAGCGCCCGGTGTATCACGCCCCGACTGACGCTGCCCAGGAGAGCGCGGTGAAGAGCGCCGCGACCGCGAGAGCCGAGCACGATGGCCTGGGCGCGCCACCGGCGCGCCCGCTCCACGATCGCCTTCACGGCCGGCGGATCCACCACCACGACCTCCGCATCCGCCCATCGTCGCCTCAAGGTACGCCGGACGCGTACTGCCTCGCGGCGCAGCCAGGAAACGAGAGCCGCCCGCGTGGGTCGCCGCCACCGGGTGAGCCCCGGGACACCGGCGGCTATCACACCCTGCGCCCGCGCACCATCCGGCCACGGGAACGCGACGGTCGCCGCCAGGGCCGCCCGAGCTTGCGGCGAGGCGTCAGTTGCGACGAGCACGTGGAATGAGTTCCCCATTCGCTGCCTCCTGGATCTTCTACCCCGAAGCGTCGAGGTGGACGATGAGAAAGTTGTTCGAGATAGGTTAGATGAAGACGAAGCGATATGGGCATGCCTCGGCGCGCGATTCGACAGCCCCTTCGGCTGGCTCAGGCGGGACCACCGCAAGGTCATCACCGTCGATGGCCGGCTCGCCTTCGTCTCGGGGCCGTCGTCACCGGGAAGCCGGTGCTGGTGGGAGGCTCAGTCGGCCGCCGAGAGGCGACTGGCCGCGGGATCGTCTACACGTTCTACCAGGTGATGCGCCGCCTGCGGCGCGAAACCCCTCTCGTCAGAAAGTCCCGTGACCCCGACGACGGCATTCAACTTGAGCAGCGCCACGGTGTTCGCCGGGTCATCCAGATCGACGCGCCCGTGCCGCAGGTCACTCCTGAGCTTGCCGGGCAGGGCCTCGACATTCTTACCTGACCGAAACACGACACCCGCCGAGAACCGCGGGTGTCAGGCTTGCCGAAGAGGGCCACCGCGCGCTAGAAGGAGTTGCGCTTCCGCCGTAAGCTAGCCTGACATGAACGATGCTGTCGTAGGGTTCCTGGAAACCGGACGTCACCTTTTGGAGGCGATGGCCTGATGCCGCGACGCGGCTCGCGATCCGCTACGGTCCAACCCGCGCCTCGGCGCCGCTCACGTTCCGACCGCGACGCGGCGACGCCAGCCGGCACCCGAGCCTTCCGCCCGTCCTGGGCCAGCCTCGAAGGGCTGCCAATCCCTCTCGGGGCGACGTGGATCGCCGAGGAGGAGGCCTGGAACTTCGCCGTCTACTCCGAGCGCGCCGAGCGCGTGACGCTGCTCCTCTACACCGAGGAGGACCCCGCCACCCCGGTCCTCACGCAGCGGCTCGATCACGTCCGGAACAAATCGGGCCCCGTCTGGCACTGCCGCATCCCGACGACCGCGATGAAGGGCGCACGCTTCTACGCCTACCAGGTCGAGGGACCGCGCTCACCGCGCCACCGTTTCGACGCGGAGAAGATCCTCTTCGATCCGTACGCCCGCGCTCTCCATTTCCCGCCCGGTTTCGACCGACAAGCGGCCATCGGGCCAGGCGCCAACGCCGGCCGTGCCCCCCTCGGCCTGATCGCCGCCGACCGCGAAGGGTTTGACTGGGGCGACGACCGTGGGCCCCGTCACGAAGCCGACGCGGTGATCTACGAGCTCCACGACCGCGGCTTCACCGCGCACCCGAGCTCGGGCGTGGCAGACGGCAAACGCGGGACCTTCGCGGGCCTGATCGACAAGATCCCGTACCTCGTCGAGCTCGGGGTGACCGTGGTCGAGCTCATGCCCGTGTTCCAGTTCGACCCCCAGGAGGGCAACTACTGGGGCTACAACCCGATCAGCTTCTTCGCGCCCCACAACGCGTACGCGCTCCGGTGCGAGATGTGCGATCAGCATACCGAGTTTCGGGAGCTGGTCCGGGCCCTCCACGCCGCTGGGCTGGAGGTGGTCCTGGACGTGGTCTACAACCACACGGGTGAGGGGAATCACGCGGGCCCCGTCTACAATTTCAAGGGGCTCGACAACGATACCTACTATATCCTCTCGGGCCGGGCGGACGCCCCCTACGCGGATTTCTCGGGCACGGGCAACACGCTGAACTGCGCGCATCGCTACGTGCGGCGGATGATCCTGGACAGCCTGCGCTACTGGGCCCGGGCGATGCGCGTGGACGGGTTCCGCTTCGACCTGGCTTCGGTCTTCGCGCGCCGACCGGACGGCTCGCTGAGTTACGACGACCCTCCAATCTTCGGCGACATCGCGTCGGACCCTGACCTCGCCGGTCTGCGCGTGATCGCCGAGCCCTGGGACGCGGCCGGCGCCTACCAGCTTGGCCGGGCTTTCCCCGGGGTCACCTGGGCGCAGTGGAACGGCCGCTTCCGGGACGACGTGCGCCGGTTCGTGCGCGGCGACACCGGCATGGTGTCTTCACTGATGCGGCGGCTCTATGGCAGCGACGACCTATTCCCGGACGACCGCGCGGCCGCGTACCACGCCTACCAGAGCGTGAACTACGTGACGTCCCATGACGGCTTCACGCTCTGGGACCTCGTCTCCTACCACGCCAAGCGCAACTGGGCGAACGGTCACGACAACAGGGACGGGACCGACGACAACCTGAGCTGGAACTGCGGTTGGGAGGGGGACGAGGGCGTCCCGGCCGAAGTGGTCGCGCTGCGCAAGCGCCAGGCGAAGAACGTTCTCTGCCTGCTCCTGCTCGCCAACGGCACGCCCATGCTGCGCGCCGGCGACGAATTTCTCCACACGCAGGGCGGCAACAACAATCCGTACAATCAGGACAACGACACGAGCTGGCTGGACTGGCGTCGGCTCGACGCGCACCGGGACGTCTTCCGGTTCGCCCGGCTGATGATCGCCTTCCGCAAGGCCCATCCCTCGCTCTGCCGGAGCCGCTTCTGGCGGCGCGACGTCCATTGGTACGGTGTCGGCCCCCCAGTGGACCTGTCGCATGGTTCGCGCAGCTTCGCCTACCATCTGAGCGGCGCCTCGCAAGGCGACGACGACCTCTACGTGATGGTCAATGCGTACTGGAAACCCCTCGAGTTCGTCGTGCAGGAGGGACGGCCCGGCGAGTGGCAGCGAGTGATCGACACAGGGCAAGAGAGCCCAGACGACATCCGCGAGCCGGGGCGGGGAGTGCCGCTGACCGCGGTGCGTTACACCGCGGGGCCGCGGTCGGTCGTGGTGCTTGTGCGGCCGCGGAGCTCATGAGACTGAGGGCAGGGCCTGAAGCGGCCTTTGCTCCTGGTGCGCCGCGTCGAGCTCCACCTCGCGTCTGTCGTCCGCCTCCGGCTGGAAGAGCACCGCTTCGATCTGCAACCGCCGCGTCCCGCCGGGTGTCGCCCACTCGATGACGTCACCGGCACGGTAGCCGATCAGGGCCGTCCCGACCGGCGCCAGCACCGAAATCCGTCTCGTCGCGAGATCAGCCTCCGACGGGAACACGACCGTGTACACGTGCCTGGCGCCGGTCGCCAAGTCGCGAATGCGCGCGGTAGAATGCATGGTGACGAGATCCCGAGGAATCTCCCCGGCCGCGCCCAGCTCCGCGCGTTCGAGCTCCTGTTCCAGTTCCTCCAGGTGACCCTGATCCCGTCGCATGGCCACCCGGCCGCGCCGGAGCAGGTCCTTGAGCCTCGTCATGTCGTCTTCGGTGATGAGAATCTGTCGTCGTGTCATCTCTGTCCTCGCTCGAGCGTCGCCCGCCTGGTCGACCACGTCGCTTTCGTTTTACCGTCGATCTCACTCGTAGACCAGTAGAAAGTCTTACCGCAACGACTAGATAAAAGCGAAGTATGATCAGCCGCAGACGGTCGGGCATGAGGCGATCGGCAGGCATCACACAGGAGCCCGGTGCAAGAAGGGGAGAGCGGTCATGCGGATCCTGCTGGCGAGCGACGGTTCGAGAGACTCCCGGCGAGCGGCCCGGTGGTTGCGGGACTTCCCTCTTCCCTCGGACACCGCGCTGTGCGTCCTGACGGTCGCGACGCTGACGCAACCGCCGTCGCAATCTGAAACGATGAATGAAGTCAGGGATACCGTCCGTGCCCAGGCCCGCCAGGCAGGCGAGAGGGCGCGGAAGATTCTCACGCGCCGGTGGTCGGAGGTCGAGGTCGTTGTCACGGAAGGAGACCCCAGAGTGGAGATCGTCCGCGTGGCTGAGGAGAGACGGGCGGACATGATCGCGCTTGGAGCCCGAGGTCTCGGGGCCGTCAGGGGGTTTCTTCTCGGAAGCGTTTCGCTGACCGTTGCGCGGTACGCATCCTGTCCTGTCCTGATCGCCCGGGGCCGACCGCGGCAGGTCAGGCGCACCCTGGTGGCGGTTGACGGCTCGGAAGGATCCCGGGAAGCGCTCCGGTTCCTGTCGATCTTCGGACTCGTGCGCGAGGCGTCGGTAAGACTCGTGCACGTAGTTCAGGAGATCCCAGCGCCCTCCGGCTTTCGCCGATTCATCACTTCACAGACAGAGGAGCAGCTCGCCCAGGAACAACGCAAGCAGCGGGCCGATGCGGACGAAATGCTGGCGCGTGCCGTCGCGGAGCTCGGGGGGGCGGCGGGTCGCGTCGAGCAGTCGGTGGTCCCCGGCACGCCAGCGAAGGAAATCGCGAAGATGGCGCGAAGCTCCGACGTCGATCTGGTCGTTGTCGGGGCTCGAGGAGTTGGAGCCATCGAGCGCCTTCTCCTCGGGAGCGTCTCAGAGACCGTGGTTCACCACGCCAAGTGTCCGGTCGTGATCGTAAGACGGCGATAAGGGTGCCCGACATCGAGGTTCAGAGCGACCTGCCCCCCCCCCCACGAGGAACTGCTCCCGCCACTGGGCCAGCGTCGCCGCCGTCACCCCGAGCTCGCGCACGAGGCCGTCGAGCAGCTCGCCGCGCAGCATGCGGAGGATCGTCTCGGCCGAGCCGAGCGGTGCGATGGCCCGAGGATCACGAGCGCCGAGAGGCGAGCGGTGACATGATCGGCCGTGGGAGCCGGAGGGCGGCCGCGCCGCCGCCGGCAGGCCCGAGGCGAGCCGTGAAATGATCGGAGGACGAACGATGGCAGAGACGGCGCTCGACTTCGCGACGATCAGCGAGCTGGCGAGCCAGATCCGTGTCGGCGCCCTGAACCCGGTGAAGCTAACCGAGGCGACGCTCGATCGCGTCACGGCCCTGAACCCGCGCCTGCACGCCTTCATCTCGGTGACGCGGGAGCGCGCGCTGGCCGAGGCGCAGGCCGCGGACATCCTGCTCCGCCGCGGCCACGACCTTGGACCGCTGCACGGCGTCCCCTACGCGGTGAAAGATCTCTACAACGTCGCCGGGCTGCCGACGACGGCGGGCACGCGGCTCCTGGCGGGGAACGTCGTCACCCGCGACGCGGGGGTCGTGCGACGGCTGGCCGCGGCCGGCATGGTGCTCGTCGGCAAGACGTACACCGTGCAGTTCGCGTTCGGCGGCGTTGGCATCAACCACGACCAGGGAACCCCGCACAATCCCTGGCATCCGACGCCGCACGCCCCGGGCGGGTCCAGCAGCGGGTCGGGAGTGGCCGTGGGCGCGGGCCTGGTGCCGATGGCTCTCGGCAGCGACACGGGCGGCTCGGTGCGCATCCCGGCCGCGCTGTGCGGCACCGTCGGCCTCAAGACGACGGTCGGCCGGATCAGCCGGGCGGACGTCTACCCGCTCTCCTGGACCCTCGACAGCGTGGGGCCGCTCACGCGTTCGGTGGAGGACGCCGCGCTCGTCCACGATGCCTTGCAAGGCGTGGACGCCGCCGACGAGACGACGGTCGGCGTGGCGCCCCAGGACGTTCGTCCCACGTTGAAGGCCGGCGTCAAGGGGCTGCGCCTGGCGTTCGGGGAAACGGTGTTCTTCGACGACGTCGACGCGGAGATCGCCGCTGCCGTGCGGGAGGCGGGGCGCGTGCTGGGCGGGCTCGGCGCCCACGTCGAGAGCGTCGCGCTGCCCGAGGTCGCCGAGGCCATGGGCGAGCAGCGACGAGCGCACATGATCGCGGCGGAGGCGCTCGCCGTGAACGGCCGTTTCATCGACGAACACTTCGACGCGCTCGACCCCGTTGTGGCGCATCGGATGAAGGGCGGGCGCCAGCTCTCGGCGACGGACTACTTCCTCGTGCTCCGCCAGTGGGCGGCGCTGCGCGAGCGGGTGAAGCGCACGCTCGCCGACGTCGACGCGCTGCTCGTCCCCGCCACGATGATACCGCCGCAGCCCCTCGATGCCATCGACACCACCATCGAGGCGTACTCGGACGCCAACTTCCGGTACCTGCGCAACACCGCGCTCGGCAACGTCCTGGACCTGTGCGCGGTGACGCTGCCCTGCGGGTTCACGCGCGGGGGCCTGCCGATCGGCCTGATGATCTACGCCAAGCCCTTCGAGGAGGCCCGGGCGCTGCGGGTCGCCTGGGCCTACGAACAGGCGACCGACTGGCATCGTCGGCGCCCGGACCTGAGCTGGGCGTGACGCGCGCACAAGCTCCGCGAAGGCGAGGAGGTGACCGCGACGATCATCGACATCCCGGCCTCCCCAGATCTCGAGGCGAGGGGTTCCGCCGCGCTCCTTCGGCGGCTGGAAGGGAACCATCGACGTTCATGGGGGGACCGCCTGGATTTTCTGCGCGATGACGTGGCGGTAGTACGTGAGCGCACGGATCAGGGGATCGCCCTGGCGCAGGGTGAGCGGCGCGGGCGGCTGCCGCTCGAGGTAGCGCCGCCGGAAGCGGTAGTCCGCGACGCCCACCTTCCAGGGCGGTGGGGCACGCCTCGGCGAGGACCGCGGCGCCGTACTTTGTGACGAGGGCGAGCACGCCGAGGCTCCGGCGCCCGCCGGGAGCCCCGGCGCGGCGGTGGATGGTCTGGACCGGGACGCTGTCACCGAAACTGTCTTCAACAGCCGCGACGGCATGTATTGACCGCTACATGGCGCGACATCGGCGACTGAACTGTGTCACGGCAAATGGGCGAGAGTGCAGCCGATACAAGCGCTCAACCGGGAGAACTGAAAATCCTGAACGACCACGATATGTCAGCCTGAAAGCGCCGACCTGATCTGCTCAATGTGGGCGCGGTCGTGACGGCAGCGGGTCGCGACGTAACTATGGAACGTGACGCGCTCGCCGTTCCTCCACGGAGCTCGCCCGACGCGTTCCAGGTCGTCGAGCGACACGGAAGCACAGAGGCGGACGTTATCCTCGCGCAGAGCGCGCCAGACGCCGAGCGCCGTCGCGGTGTCGGCATAGAGCGGAGCGAACCGCGTCGCGCAGAGATTGTCCCCATCGATGTTCGGAAGTATCGGACAATCCTCGGTGAGGATGAGTCGCAGGATTACCGTCGTGTTCATCTCGTCGAGCACGAGGTGACATACAACGACGTGGGCCGACCATTCGCCCGGTGTCGGGATGCGGCGGAGCCGGTCAGCCGAGACGCCTTCCACGAGCCGCGGGAGGACGCGAAGACTCTCGCCGAACACCGTGAGCTGCTGATTCCAATCCTCTGCCATAGTGCCCTCTGGGATGCACCGGAGTGTCCATAAGTCGGTGGTGTAGCCGACCGCGTTGGCCTCACGGAGCAGCACCACCTTTCAGTTGTTGCTGCTGCTTGATCGACAAGCGGCATCGACGTCCTGAGATTGGACGAGGCGCGCAGGTCGTTCCCATTGTCCCGGCGATACGCGTGCTCCCACTGGACGACCGCGCTCAACGATGCCTCGACCCGCAGCGCGACCTCCCGATACGGCGTGCCGGCTTGCAGGAGCGGTCGCCCGGTGACGACGCTTCTCCAACTGCTCATCCGTTCCGCATGGTCTCACGGAGACCTCATGGAGCTCTTCGGGTTGGCCCGACCAAAACTGCTCGTCGTTGGCGTCGGTGACCCGGGCGGGCTGAATGCCCCCGCTG
>Ga0187893_10015709_pt1 | contig 10096 bp, 8 predicted proteins | sample MA1701074metaG_FD_139574 | JGI IMG/M metagenome (GOLD analysis project Ga0187893, IMG submission 139574) | White microbial mat communities from a basaltic lava cave in the Kipuka Kanohina Cave System on the Island of Hawaii, USA - MA170107-4 metaG ... | reverse complement strand
CTGCTCGCGACGCTCAAGCGGCTGCGCGACATGAGCAACACCGTGATCGTCGTCGAGCACGACGAGGAGACGATCGAGGCGGCGGACTTCGTGCTCGACTTCGGCCCCGGCGCGGGCGCCGCCGGCGGCGAGATCGTGTTCGCGGGAACGCCCGCGCAGATGCGCAAATCGAAGCGCTCGCTGACCGGCGCGTACTTATCAGGACGGCTCGCGATCGACACGCCGAAGGAGCGACGTCAGGGGTCGGGCAAGTTCGTGCGCGTCGAGGGCGCGCGCGAGCACAACCTGAAGGACATCGACGTCGACTTCCCGCTCGAGACGCTGACGGCGGTCACCGGTGTCTCGGGCGCGGGCAAGAGCACGCTCGTGAACGCGGTGCTGTTCCCGGCGCTGCGTCGCGTGTTCCACGGCAGCCACGATCCGGCGGGCGCGCACGATCGGCTCGGCGGGCTCGAGCACATCGACAAAGTGATCGACATCGACCAGAAGCCGATCGGCCGCACGCCCCGCAGCAACCCGGCGACCTACACGAAAGTGTTCGACGTGATTCGCGAGGTGTTCGCGACGACACAAGACGCGCGCACGTACGGCTACAAGGCCGGCCGCTTCTCGTTCAACGTGAAGGGCGGCCGCTGCGAGGCGTGCGAGGGCGACGGCGTGAAACGCATCGAGATGCACTTCCTCGCCGACGTGTTCGTGCCGTGCGACGTCTGCAAGGGCAAGCGTTTCAACGAATCCACGCTGCGCGTGCGCTTCAAGGGCTTGAACATCGCGGAGGTGCTCGAGCTCTCGGTCGCTGAAGCGCTCACGGTGTTCGAGAACCAGCCGAGGGTGCTCGCCGGCCTGCGAACTCTCGGCGAGGTCGGGCTCGGCTACCTGAAGCTCGGCCAGCCGTCGCCGACGCTCTCGGGCGGCGAGGCGCAACGCATCAAGCTCGCGCGCGAGCTCTCGCGCACCGCGACCGGTCGCACGCTCTACATCCTCGACGAGCCGACCACCGGCTTGCATTTCGACGACCTGAAGAAGCTGATCGCGGTGCTCGAGCGCCTCGTCGACGCGGGCAACACCGTCGTCGTGATCGAGCACAACCTCGACGTGATCCGCTGCGCCGATTGGGTGATCGATCTCGGGCCCGAGGGTGGCGACGGCGGCGGGCGCATCGTCGCACAGGGAACGCCTGAGCAAGTCGCGAAGTCGCCTAATAGCTACACCGGCCAGTACCTGAAGAAAGTGCTGCGGTGAGCGACCGCGCGCCCGGCGCGGGAGAGACCGGGATCGCGCGGCTGCTCGCGATCATGGCGCGGCTGCGCGACCCGAAGCAGGGCTGCCCATGGGATCTCGAGCAGGATTTCGCGTCGATCGCGAAGCACACGCTCGAGGAGGCTTACGAGGTCGAGGACGCGATCCGCAGCGGCGACATGCGCGCGCTCGAAGACGAGCTCGGCGACTTGTTGCTGCAGGTCGTGTTCCATGCGCGCATGGCCGAGGAGACCGGCCAGTTCGACTTCGACGCGGTCGCGCACGCGATCAGCGAGAAGCTCGTGCGCCGCCATCCTGGAATCTTCAGCGGCGCCGAGATCGCGACCGCGGAGCAGCAGGTCGCGAGCTGGGAGGCGATCAAGGCGCAGGAGCGCGCGGCGAAGCAGAGCGCTGCAGGAGCTGCGCCGAAGAGCGCGCTCGACGACGTCCCGCTCGCGCTCCCCGCGCTCACGCGCGCCGCGAAGCTGCTGCGCCGCGCCGAGCGCGCGGGGCTCGGCGATCTCGCGCCCGCGACGCCAGCGAACGCAGACGACGCGCAGCTCGACGAGCGAGCGCTCGGCGACGCACTCCTCGCGCTGGTCGCGCGCGCCCAGCAGGCAGGCCTCGACGCCGAGGAAGCACTGCGCGCCGCCAACGCTCGGATGCTGGAGCGGGCACGAGCGCGCCCGAAATGAGCTCCGCGCATCGAGGTGATGCTGCGCTCGCTCAGGCTGGATGCCTTGACGCGCCCCCAAGCCGCCCGACACCTTCTCGATCTTCACTCCTCGCTGCGTGAGTCGAGCTACGCAAGCGAAGCGCGCAGCGAAGGCGGCGTCCTCGCCGCGGGAGCGAAGTAAACGAGGAGGATGCGCACCTCCGAATGACGAACCCACCCAACAACACCGAGGCTCCTCGATGTCCCGCCGCGATCAGATCCGCATGACCGACGCCGAGCTGAAGCAGTACCTCGCGAAGGCGCAGACGATCACGATCTGCAGCATCAACAAGGATGGGACGCCGCACCCGATGCCGATGTGGTTCGGCGTCGAGCCCGACGGCTCGGTCGTGATGACGACGTTCACGAAGAGCCAGAAGATCTCGAACATCAAGCGCGACCCGCACGTCTCGCTGCTCGTCGAAAGCGGCGGCGCGGTCTATGCGCAGCTGAAGGGCGTCGTGATCTACGGGAAGGCCGAGCTCGTGCCCGATACCGAGCAGGTCGTCGACATCCTGACGCGCGTCTCGACCAAGACGCTCGACAATCCCGACGACAAGACCCGCGAGGGCATCCGCAGCGCGGTACGCGGGACGGCGCCGAAGCGCACCGGCATTCGCATCCGCCCGGAGAAGATCGTCAGCTGGGATCACAGCAAGCTGGGCGGGGCGTATTGAGCTGGGCGTTCACCCGGCAGAGACGTACGCAAGCCATTTACGCACGCTTTACACGGCCGGCTGCCGCGCGCCGATAATGTCCCTCGATGAGTGCGAAGCAGCGCATTCTCGTCGTCGAGGACGAGCCGGCGATTCGGCGCGGCCTGCTCGACGTCTTCGCGCACCACGGCTTCGACGCGACGCCCGCCGCGACCGGCGAGGAGGGGCTGCGCGAGGGGTTATCAGGCATTCACGACTTGATCGTGCTCGACCTGATGCTGCCCGGCATCTCGGGCTTCGACGTGTGCGAGCGGCTGCGCGCCGAGCAGCCGCGCGTGCCGATCCTGATGCTGACTGCGCGCGGCGCCGAGGAGGACGTGCTGCGCGGCTTTCGCGCCGGTGCGGATGACTACGTGACGAAGCCGTTTTCGCTCGCGCAGCTGCTCGCGCGCGTGAACGCGCTCTTGCGCCGCGCCGGCGAGCGCGCGGTCGAGACGCTCGCTGCGTTCCGCATCGGCACCGTATGGATCGAGCCCGCGCGGCTCGCGCTGCGCGACGGCGAGCAAGAGGTGGCGCTCACGCGCCGCGAGATCGAGGTGCTCGCGCTGCTCGCCGAAGAGCGCGGCCGCATCGTCTCGCGCCGCATGCTGCTGCGCGAGGTGTGGCGCTTCGAGCGCGCCGAGCATCTCGAGACGCGCACGGTCGACATGCACGTCGCGAAGCTCCGCAAGAAGCTCGGCGCCGCGCGCGATCTGATCGAGACCGTACGCGGCGAGGGCTATCGGCTGCTGGCGTGACTGCGCCGCGCCTGCGCCTCGTGTTCGTCCTGCTCGCGCTCGTGCTCGTGGTGCCGGGCGCGCTGCTGGTGCGCCGCGCGCTCGCGAGCGTCGCGCTCGAGCGCGAGGCGCGTGAGCGCGCCGTGGCCGAGCGCGCGTTCGACGAGATGGAGCGAGCGCTGACCCAGCTGCTACGGGCAGAAGAGGAGCGCCCCGCGAGCGACTACGACTTCGCGAGCCCGGCGTCGCCGCTGCACGAACGTCCCGCGGGCGCTCTCGTCGCCGGCTACTTCCAGATCGAGGCCGATGGCACCGTCACGACTCCGGCTTGGGGGAAGGGCGTGCGCACGCTCGCCGAGGCGGTTGTGGGCGAGGTGCCGCGCGCGGCGCCCGCGCCGGCCGCACTCGCGCCCGCGCGATTGCCGGCGCCCCCGCTCCCGGCGGAGTCTCCGCCGGCCCCCGCGGCGGAGCCGACCCGTGAGGGCGCGCTGCCGGAGCCGAAGCCGGAGGCGGCGCCGGCGCCCGAGCCGCCGTCTGCGACGGGCGCGCTCGCGGAGGCGCCGCGCGAGCAAGTCATTACGGTCGCGCAGGGCGCGCGCGTCGAGATCGACGAGGTAGCCGTCGATCCGGAGCTGCCGAACCTCTACGAGGAAGGCGACGAGGGCGCGGGCGACGCGTACGACGCGCTCGCGAAGCTGAACACCGGCGCGAAGGAGCGCCAGGACCGCAAGCAGCGCAGCTATGTCCAGGAGCAGATCGCGCTGCCCGATGGAAGCGCGCGCGTGAGCCGCGCGAGCGCGCCGGAGGCGGCGAACACCGCCCCCGACAGCTCGCGCGCCGCGGCGGAGGAGATCGTCGCCCGCGCGCTCGGCGCGCCGGAGACGGCGAGCGAGTGGAGCGCGTCGAAAGTGGAGGGAGCCGACGTCGGGGCCACTGCTGCCGCCGATGCGCCTCCACCCGCGGAGCAGCTCGCGAGCGCCCAGGGAGCCGCAGCGGACGAGCGGGTCGAGGACGACGCGCGAAACGAAGGTGATCGGAGCGCAGAGACGCGCGGCGCCGGCGAGGCGGCCGGGCGCGCGGAGCTCGCGCGCGAGCGCGACGACGCGGCTGGGCCGGCACAGCAGCCCGCGGCGGCCGAGCGCGTCGTTCCCGAAGCGCCCGCGCCGATTCCCGCGAAACGCAGAGCGCTGCGCGACGAAGCGCCCGCTGCACGCGCTGAGCTCGTGCGCGTGATCGTCGACCCGATGCGCGGGCGGCTCGCGGCAGGCGACGTCTACCTGCTCGTGCGCAATGCGCGCATCGGCGACCGCGCGCTGCGGCAAGGCCTCGCGATCGAGCGAGCGGCGCTCGAGCGCTTGCTCACCAGCGCGACGCTCGCCGAGGGTGCACTGCCGGCCGCGAGCGTCGTGCTGACTCCGGCGCATGCGAGCGCCCGGCCCGTCTCCACGCCCGAGCGCCGCGCATTTTCGCACCGCTTCGCCGAGCCGTTTCATGCGCTGGCGGCCGAGCTCGCGTTCGCGCCGTTCGCGGACGAGGGCGCGCGCAGCGTCTACTGGCTCGTCGCGCTGTTCACCGTCTCGGCCGGAGTCGGCCTGTTCGCGGTCTACCGGATGACCGCGGTCGCGCTGCACTTCGCCGAGCGGCGGAGCAACTTCGCGGCGGCGGTCTCGCACGAGCTGAAGACGCCGCTCACCGCGATTCGCCTGTACGCGGAAATGCTGCGCGACGGCCTCGTGCCGAGCGAGGAGAAGCGCCGCGAGTACTACGGCTCGATCACCGGCGAGACCGAGCGGCTCTCGCGGCTGATCAACAACGTGCTCGAGTTCTCGCGCCTCGAGCGCGGTGCGCGCACGTTCGAGCTGCGCATCGGCGACGTCGCGCCGGTCGTGCGCGAGGCGGTCGACTTGTTGCGAGGACACGCGGCGCAGCACGGCTTCGCGCTCGAGCTCGTAGCGGACGACGCGTTGCCGCCGGTGCGCTTCGAGCGCGATGCGCTCGTGCAGGTGGTGTTCAACTTGGTGGACAACGCGGTGAAATACGGCCGCGGCGAGAGCGCGCGCATCGAGGTGTCCTGCCGGCGGGCAGGCGAAGGCGTCGCGATCGGGGTGCGCGATCACGGGGCGGGGGTGCCGCGCGAGGAGCTCGGGCGGATCCTGGAGCCGTTCTACCGGCGCGGGGACGAGCTGACGCGGAGCGCTCAGGGTGCGGGGATTGGGCTGGCGCTGGTGAGGGCCCTCGTGCAGGAGATGGGCGGGGCGCTCAGAGTCGTGAACGCCGACGGGGGTGGGCTGGCGGTGACGCTGGAGTTGTCAGGGACTGCGAGCGGAGCGGCGGTCTGAGAAGACGCGCTGCTGATCGGGTGCTCGAGGTCGGCGCTAGAGCGAGGTTCGCTCGCGGGTGGAGGTGCACGCGTGCGCACTCGCAGTGGTTACGCGTCTTGCAGCAGTGCGCGGGCGTGCTCGGGATCGACGGCGTATTGGGCGGCGCAGAAGACGCAGCGGACTTCGAGCCGTTCGCGAGCGGTCATCGCGCGCTCCAGGTCTTGGCGGCCGAGCAGGGAGACGGCGCGCAGCACGCGGGATTCGTCGCAGCCGCAGTGGAAGAGGGGAGAGCTGGATTCGAGGTCGCGGCGGCCGACGCCGCTCAATAACAAGCCGATCAGGTCGGCGGCGCTCGCGCCGTCGTGAACGAGGCGCGAGAGCGCGGGCAGGCATTGAACGTTGGATTCGATTTGCTTCACGGTCGCGTCGTCGGCGCCGGGCAGCGCTTGGACGAGGAACGCGCCGGCGGCGGCGGGCGCGCCGTCGGGCTCGTGGTAGATGCCGAGCGCGACGCTCGACGGCGTTTGCTCGCTCTCGGTCAGGTAGAGCGCGAGATCTTCGGCGATTTCGCCGGAGACGATCGGCACGATGCCGGTGTAGGGCTCGCGCCAGCCCGGCCGGAAGCGCGCGACGGCGAGCTCGCCGAGGCCGATCGCACCGGCGACGTCGAGGCGACCGCCGCGCAGCGGCCGGTCGAGCTGCGGGTTCGCGACGTAGCCGCGCGCGCGGCCGGCGTCGTCGGCGATCGCGACCACGTGCCCGAGTGGGCCGCGCCCGCGCAGGCGCAGCTCGACCGTCTCGGCGTCCTTTCCCTGAGAAGCGAGCAGCACCGCGCCGAGCAGCGCACGGCCGAGCGCGGCGGTCGCGACCGGCGAGGTCTCGTGGCGCCGCGAGGCCTCGCACACGAGCCGCGTGCCGACGAGCGCGCGCACCGAGACCGAGCCGTCCTCGGAGAGCGTGCGCAGGAGCTCGTCGGGTCGCGCGTCTGTCATCGGAGCGGCGCAGCGTAGCCGCGCGCGCGCGAGCGCAGCGTCAGTCGACCGGGAACGTCGTCGCCTTCACCTGCGATCCGCCGTCGACCGCGATGCACTCGCCGGTGACGAAGCTCGCGCGCTTCGAGAGCAGCCAGATCACCATCTCGGCGACTTCTTCGGGCTCGCCCATGCGGCCCAAGGCGTGGCTCGCGATCAGGCGCTTCGCGAGATCGGGCGAGAGTCTCTCGAAGCGCTCGTTCGCCGGCGTTCGGATCATGCCGGCGTTCACGACGTTCACGCGGATGCCGCGCGGCGCGAACTCGGCGGCCGCCGTCTTGCTGAGCGCGATCAGCCCGCCCTTCGCGGCGGCGTAGGCGGCGAGCCCGGGCATGCCGCGCACGCCGACCGTCGAGCCGACGTTGACGATCGCGCCGCCGCCGCTCTCGATCATCGCGGGGATCTCGTGCTTCATGCACAGCCAGATGCCCTTCAGCGAGACGCCCACGAAGTCGTCCCATTCTCCTTCCGTCAGGTCCGTCAGCAGCTTCACGCTCTCGCCGCCGGAGGCGCTGTTGCACGCCCAGTCGAGCCGGCCGAACGCGCCGACCGCCTCTTGCACCATCGCGGCGGCGTGATCCTCGCGGCGCAGGTCCGCGACGACGAACGCGGCTTCGCCGCCGGCTTTCTCGATCCGGCGCACGGTGTCCTCGCCGCCCGCGCGATTCACGCCCGCGACGAGCAGGCGCGCGCCTTCGCGCGCCGCGAACAGCGCGGTGGCGCGGCCGACGCCGCTGCCGGCGCCAGTGACGATCCCGACCGTGCCTTCGAGCATTCCCATCGCGCGCCTCGACCTGCAGCGGCGGATGCTACGAGGACGCGCGGCGCCGCCGCCACCGGCAGAGACCGGAAGCGAGCGATCGCTTAGGGATTTTTCGGGCCGGCGCGCGACACTGCGCGCGCCATGACGTGTGCAATCGGGCGCTTCGCCCCATCGACGACCGGCCGCGCCCATCCCGGCACCTTGCTCGCCGCGCTGCTGTGCTCGCTCGACGCGCGCGCTCGGGGCGGGCGCCTCATCTTGCGCCTCGAGGACCTCGATCCCGAACGCTCGCGCACGGAGCTCGTCGCGGGGCTGCAAGAAGATCTCGCTTGGCTCGGGATCGATTTCGACGAGGTGCAGCTCCAGAGCAAGGCGCGCGCGCGGCACGAGGCGGCGCTCGACCAGCTCGCTGCGAGCGGGCTGCTCTACCCCTGCGCGTGCTCGCGGACGGCGCTGCGGGTGCATGCCGTGGTCGCGCCGGACGGCGGCTTCGCGTATCCGGGTACCTGTCGCGGACGCGCGCTGCCCAGCGGCGGATGGCGCGCGAGCGACGAGCCGCTGCGCGTACGCGTGCCGGCGGGCGAGGTCGCGGTGCACGATGAATCGGGCGCGGTCTGGGCGCTCGATCCGGCGCGCGCGTTCGGCGACCCGGTCGTGCGCCGCCGCGACGGCGCGATCGCGTACCACCTCGCCTCGGTCGTCGACGACGCCGCGAGCGGCGTCACGCGCGTCGTGCGCGGCCGCGATCTCGCGCTGCACACTCCGCTGCAGGTCGCGCTGCGTGAGCTGTTAGGGCTGCCCGCGCCCGCGTTTCGCCACCACCTGCTGCTGCTCGAGCCCCGCGGCGACAAGCTCGCGAAGCTGCACGGCGCAGTGGCTGCGCCCGAGCTGCGCGCGCACTACTCGCCGGCGGCGCTGTGCGGCGTGCTCGCGCATGCGTGCGGGCTGCGGGCGAGCGCCGAGCCGGTGACAGCGCGCGAGCTGATGGGGGAGTTCGACTGGAAGCGCGTGCGCGGTGAGGATCTCGTGATGCGATGGACGGGAAAGGAGCTGGTATGCGAGCAGGACGTTTCGTGAGCGGCTAGGCCGGGCGATGCTTCTCAGACGAACGTGAGCCCCAGCCACTCCAGCACCACCGACGGCTTCTGCTGCCCCTCGACCTCGACCGTCACCTCGGTCGTCGAGAGCCACCGTCCGCCGCCCTGGTCGTCGAGCGCCTTCAGCCTGAAGCGGCCGCGCACCCGCGAGCCGCTCTTCACCGGCGAGACGAAACGCAGCTTGTTGATGCCGTAGTTCATCCCCATCTTGGCGCCCTTCACGCCCGGCACGACCTGATAACTGAACGCGGCGACGAGCGAGAGCGTCAGGAAGCCGTGCGCGATGGTCGAGCCGAGCGGAGTCGCCTTCGCGGCGGCCGGGTCGACGTGGATGAACTGGTGGTCGTCGGTCAGGTCGGCGAACGCGTCGATCCGCTTCTGGTCGACCAGCGTCCACTCCGAGACGCCGAGCTCCTTGCCGACCATCGTCTTCAGCTCGTCGAGCGTGACCGCCTGCGTGGGGCCCTTCATCGCGCGCTCCTCTCGTGATCAGGAGCGCAGCGTACTCCGGCTCGTTTCGACTTCGCTCGGCTACTCCGGTTCGCCGCGCTCCGAAAGCTCGGGCAGCAGCGCGACGGCCTCGTGATCGGGCAGCGCCTCGACCCTGCCGAGCCGGCCCTGGATGAAGCGTGTCTTGCGCGCGGCATCGCCGATCGTGCTCGACGCCTCCTGCAGCTTCTTGTCGACCTTGTCGAGCAGCTGCCCGAACTGGCTGAACTGCTGCTTCACCGCGCCGAGCAGCTGCCACACCTCGTGGCTGCGCTGCTCGATCGCGAGCGTGCGGAAGCCCATCTGGAGGCTGTTCAGCAGCGCGGCGAGCGTGGTCGGCCCGACCAGGATCACCTTGTGCTCGCGCTGGAGCGCCTCGAAAAGCCCAGGGCGCCGCAGCACCTCGGCATAGAGGCCCTCGGCGGGCAGGAACAGCAGCGCGAAGTCGGTCGTGTGCGGCGGCGCGATGTACTTGTCGCGGATCGTCTTCGCTTCGCCGCGCACGCGCGTCTCGAGCGCGCGGCCCGCGGCCTCGATCCCGGCGAGGTCGCCGCGCTCGACCGCGTCCTGCAGCCGCGCGTAGTCCTCCTGTGGGAACTTCGCGTCGATCGGAAGCCAGAGCGGCGCGCCGTTCGCGCCCGCTGGGCCGTTCGGCATGCGCACCGCGAAGTCGACACGCTCCGCGGAGCCGGGACGCGCCTGCACGTTCTTCGCGTACTGCGCGGGCGCGAGCGTGTCCGAGAGCAGCGCGTCGAGCTGCGTCTCGCCGTAGCCGCCGCGCGTCTTCACGTTCGTCAGCACGCGCTTCAGATCGCCGACGCCCACCGCGAGCGACTGCATCTCGCCGAGGCCCTTGTGCACCGCTTCGAGCCGATCGCTCACCTGCTTGAACGCGGCGCCGAGGCGCTGCTCGATCGTCGCCTGCAGCTTCTCGTCGACGGTCGCGCGCATCTCGTCGAGCTTCTTCTGGTTGTCGTCCTGCATGCCGCGCAGGCGCGCGTCGATCGAG
>Ga0187893_10015708_pt1 | contig 10096 bp, 9 predicted proteins | sample MA1701074metaG_FD_139574 | JGI IMG/M metagenome (GOLD analysis project Ga0187893, IMG submission 139574) | White microbial mat communities from a basaltic lava cave in the Kipuka Kanohina Cave System on the Island of Hawaii, USA - MA170107-4 metaG ... | reverse complement strand
GCGGAACGACTCGCCGATGGTTCCGAATCCGGCGATGCTATACACAGGAAACCCGGCGCGATCGCTGATCGCCGTAATCGATTCCGGCAGCCCAAGCTCTTTCGAAACATCGGCGCCGGCGGAGTGCGAACGCCGGAACGTGAACAGCCGTGCGTAGCCATAGGTGAATTCGGATAGAAGATTGGGCCGGATTGCGTGGCTGTGATGCAGAGCGCCGCTGTGGCCCGGCCGGGGAATCGCCGCCGCGCCCGGTTGCCCGATGGTTCCGTAAAAATTGGGATTCAACTGGCGGAAGTCTCGATAGCTGGCCCTGCCATAGATGTTCTGCCTCTGCGAGATCTGGTGGTCGAGCCTTACGTCGAAGTTGTCGTCATCGGTGGCGCTGCTTCCCGGAGCGATGAAGTTGTTGAGCCGCGCCGGACCGGTGCCCGGCAGATTAGGCTGCGGATAAAAAGACAGCGCTCGGATCGCCACCGGGTCCAGACGATCGCGAGGCAGGGTGTTCCCCGGAAATGGAGTGCGCAGAAACCCGCCGGCGGGGTTCGGCCGCGTGGTGGCGGGATCGAAGATTGTGACCGCTGCGCCGGCGGCATTGAGCGTTTGCGAGAAGTCGCCCGTCATCTCCCGCGCGCTTGGAATTGTTACTTGGCTTGCGGCCTGGCTGCGCTGCCGCAATCCCTCGTAGCCGCCGAAGAAGAACGTCCGGTTCTTGCCGTTGTAGAGACGGGGAATCAGCACCGGGCCGCCCAGCGTAAACCCGTATTGATTCCTCTGAAAAGTGCCGAGACTGCGCCCGGCGCGATTCAAAAAGAAATTGTTCGAGTCGAGTGCGTTGTTGCGAAGGAATTCGTAGGCGCTGCCGTGAAGCTGATTGCCCCCCGCCCTGACCACCACGTTGATAATCCCTCCGGCGGTCCGGCCGTATTCGGCCGAAAACGAGTTAGTCTGCACCTTGAATTCCTGCACCCGCTCCACGCTCGGCAGCGTTGCCGTGGCGTAGGTGCCGGGACTGTTCTCGGGCACGGTGGAAGGCGCGCCGTCCTGAAGGATCTCCGTCGCGCCGCCCCTGCTCCCGTTGATGTTCAGATTGGCGAGGTTGAGCGGACCATCGCTGAAATTCTGACCTGGCGTGACTCCCGGCGCCAGCGCCGCCAGCGCGATCGGATTGCGCCCGTTCAGCGGCAGATCCACGATTTGGCGGCGTCCGATCACCTGCCCCAGTTCCCCTCGCTCTGTTTGCAGCAAGGGCGCCACGCCGGTGACTTCGACCGACTCGGTGGTTGCACCCACTTCGAGCGCGACCGTCAGTGTCACCGAATCTGCGACGTTCACAACGACGCCCTGCCGCGTATGCCTCTTGAAGCCGCTGACGGTGGCCGAGACCGTGTAGACGCCAGGCTTAACGGAAACGAAGCGCGCCAGGCCTTGCGCTGAAGTCTCCTGATCGGAGCCGACACCTGTTGCCTCGTCCGTAATGGTCACCTTGGCGGCCGGGATTACTGCGCCGCTCGGATCCTGTACATTGACGACCATTAGCCCTGTCGAGGCCTGCGGATAGCTTGGAATCGCAGCCAGCAAGAGAATTGGAAAAAGACGCGTTATCGTCATGTCATTTTCTCCCTCATCAGGCTTAGGACTTGAACGTATCGTTATGATGCGCCAGTGTCAATGGCTGCCGCAACCTGTGCTAGCATGCGTTGGGTGGCCGCCCAGGTATCGGCGAAACGCTTCTTTGTGACCGGCCGCGTCCAGGGCGTCGGGTTCCGGCATTTTGTGCGAAGCAATGCCTCCGATCTCGGCGTTCGCGGTTACACGCGCAATCTCGACGATGGCCGTGTTGAAGTGTACGCCATCGGCTCGGCGGGCCAGTTGAACGATTTCGAAGGGATCCTCCGCCGGGGACCGATGTGGGCCGACGTCCGGGCGATCGAGATCCAGGAGGCCGGCCTGCTACAATACGACTCTTTCTTCATCAAGTTCTGAAGCGGCGCGCGGCGCGCGATTCTCGAAAGGCTGGAATGGACCTGAAAAAACTGATCCGCGAGGTGCCGGATTTTCCCAAACCCGGCATTCTCTTTTATGACGTCACTACTTTGCTAAAGGACAAGGACGGCTTCGGCACGGTGATCGACCGGCTGGAGGAACGCTATCACGACGAGCGGGTGGACTGCGTGATCGGCATCGAAGCCCGCGGCTTCATTTTCGCGCCGGTAGTGGCGTACGCCCTGGGAACCGGCTTCATCCCCGTGCGCAAACCGAAAAAGCTGCCCGCCGAGGTCGAGTCGATGGAATACCAGCTCGAGTATGGAACCGACCGCCTCGAAATGCACCGCGACGCCATTCGCAAAGGCCAGCACGTGTTGATCATCGACGATGTGCTCGCCACGGGCGGAACCGCGCAAGCCGTGGCCAGGCTCGTCGAACAGGTGGGCGGCTCGGTGGCCGGGCTCGGCTTCGTGATCGAGCTTGGCTTCCTGAACGGCCGCGGCAAACTTGCCGGGTACGACGTCTATTCCGTGCTGCAATACTGAGAGTGATGCAGGCTGCGCTGTTTGCATTTTTCGCCATGGCCGCGCCGGAAGCCGTAATCCTCCAGCCGGTGACGAACTTGTACGCAAAGCCCAGCCTTGAAGCCGCCGTCGTCTCTCAAGCCATCTATTCTGCGCGCGTGGAGATTGTCGAAGAAATGGGAGATTGGGCGCGCATCCGCACCGCTGACGCCTACCTGGGTTGGGCGCAATCGGCCGCCTTTCGCCGCCTCCGGCCCGAGGAGCGGCCCTACGCTTCCGCCGGACGAGTAGCCAGGGTAGAGAACCTGGTGGCGCACCTGTACCGCGACCCGAGCGTGACGCGTCACGCTCCGCTGATCACGGCGCCCTTTGAAGCGCGGCTGGAAGTGATTGCCGAGCCGGAAGCCGATGAGCGGCGCTGGATTCAGGTTCGTCTCCCGGACAACCGGCCGGCATGGATCCAGCGCGGGGATGTGAGTTTTGATACGGCCCTGCTCCCGGTTTCGGAAGCGATCCGTCTGTCCAAACGGTTTCTCGGGCTGCCCTACACCTGGGGCGGCACATCGAGCCTCGGTTATGATTGCTCCGGCTACACGCAGATGCTGTCCCGCCGCATGGGCAAGAGCATGCCTCGCGACGCCCAGCCTCAAGCCAATTGGGACGGCGCGCGGGCCATCTCGAAAGCAGAATTGCGGCCTGGCGATTTTGTCTATTTCGGAGCATCGGCTGAGAAAATCACCCACACCGGGATGTATATCGGCGGCGGGGAATTCATTCATTCCACCGCGCACAGAAACCCGGTGGTGCAGATCAGCCGGCTCGATGAGCCCCACTGGACGCGGCTGCTGGTCGCCTGCCGGAGGCTGAAATGAAGCGCCGCGGATTGCTGGCCGCGGTTCGGTTGGCGGCGGCCAGGCCCGCTCTTGCCGGCGCGGTCATTGAAACCGAAATCGTCAGGCTCCGTTTGCGTCATACCTGGACTACCGTCATGTCGTCGAGCGAATTCCGCGACACGCTGCATGTGCGCCTCCGTCGCGACGGCATCACTGGAACCGGCGAAGGCGCGCCGATCGTGCGGTACAAAGAGAACGCCGCCAGCGCGCGCCGTGCGGTGGAACAGGTCAAGAGCTACCTGGCGGCCGCCGATCTGGGCCAGTTCCAGAAAGTGCTCGCCGAGGTGTTCCGGCGCATCGATGGAGAGTGGGCGGCCAAGGCGGCCATCGACATCGCCGTCATGGATTGGGTGGCGCAGAAGCTGGGAGTGCCGCTTTACCGCTACTTCGGCCTCGACGCCGGCGACGCGCCTCTTACCACTTTCTCCATTGGCATCGACACGCCCGAGATCACCCGCCGGAAGGTTCGCGAAGCCGAGGCGTTTCCGGTGTTGAAAATCAAAGTCGGGCTCGACAGCGACGAGGCTACCATTGAGGCGGTGCGCAGCGTCACGAAAAAACCGCTCCGCGTGGATGCCAACGAAGGCTGGAAAGACAAGCACGAGGCTGTCCGCAAAATCCGCTGGCTGGAGACGCAGGGCGTCGAGCTGATCGAACAGCCTTTGCCCGTGCACATGCTCGAAGAGGCCAAATGGATGCGCGGAAAAGTGAACATCCCGATTTTCGCCGATGAGGCGTGCCTGCACCCCGCCGACATCCCGAAACTGGCCAGTGCCTTCGACGGCGTCAACATCAAACTCGACAAATGCGGCGGCGTGCTGGAGGCGTACCGCATGATCCAGATGGCGAGGTCGCTGGGATTGAAAGTGATGCTCGGGTGCATGATCTCGAGCTCGGTGACCGTTACCGCGGCGGCGCACCTTTCCCCCCTGACCGGCTACGCCGATCTCGATGGGAATCTGCTGGTCGCCAACGATCCCTACCGCGGCGTAACCGTTCGCCAGGGGAAGCTGATTCTGCCCTCCAACCCTGGACTTGGCCTGGTGCGCGCCTGATGTGGTCCGCCCGAACGATGTCCGAAAACGGCTAGTATGCCGGGCTCGCTTCGGATAAGCTCAAATCGTGGAGCTTGACACCGAAATTTGCCGCCGGGCGAGAATCTCGCGGGACGCACGCTTTGACGGCCGTTTCTTTGTCGGCGTCACAAGCACGGGAATCTATTGCCGGCCGGTGTGCCCGGCCCCGCAGGCGCTCGAGAACAACGTGCAATATTTCCCGACCGCCGCCGCGGCCGCCGGAAGCGGTTTGCGTCCTTGCCTGCGCTGCCGGCCTGAAGTCTCGCCGGGCACACCGGCCTGGAACGGCGTTTCGACCACTGTCGCGCGCGGACTTCGCCTGATCGGCGAGGGAGCGCTGGACGAGGATTCCGTGGAAGGACTCGCCGCCAGGCTGGGCATCGGTTCCCGGCATCTGAGACGCCTGTTTCTGGAGCATTTGGGAGCCACTCCCGTTGCCATCGCGCAGGCCCGGCGCTTGCAGTTTGCCAAGCGGCTGATCGATGAAACCGCCATGCCATTGACGGAAGTGGCGTTGGCCGCGGGATTCGGCAGCATTCGGCGGTTCAATGCCACCATCGAAGACGCCTACCGCCGCACGCCCAGAGAATTGCGCCGGCTGGCCGGGACCCCGGCGGCGGCACAACCCGGCGAGCACGTGCTGCACCTTCACTTCCGGCCGCCGCTTGATTGGACCGCATTGCTCGATTTCATGCGGATCCGGGCCATTTCGCCAATTGAGGAAGTAAGCGCGGATTGCTACCGGCGCCGGTTTTTCTGGAACGGAATTTACGGAAAACTCGAAGCCCGGCTTGCCGGTAATGCCGTGAGACTTGCCGTCACGTATCCGGACGCGCGCGCGCTGCTGGCAATAACCGAGCGCGTCAGGAGAATGTTCGATCTGGACGCGGATCCCGCCGTGATCGCCGCTCAGTTGCAAGTTGATCCGGCGCTCGAGAAGCGAATTCGTAAACGCCCCGGTCTTCGAATTCCGGGCGCATGGGATGTATGGGAAGCCGGCGTGCGCGCCATCGCCGGACAGCAAGTGAGCGTGCGCGCCGCCACTACCATCGCGGCCCGGCTTGTGGCGCGATTCGGCGATGGCTGCCGGTTCCCTCCTCCGCTGGCGCTGGCGGAAGCGGACATCGAAGCCGCCGGCGTGCCCGGGAAACGAGCCGGGACCATCCGCCGGTTCGCTGCCTCGGCTCTCAGCGGCGCGGTTTGTTTGTCGCAGGGTGCCGAGCCGGAGGCGTTTCGCCGCAGTCTCACCGCCATTTCGGGCATCGGAGAATGGACCGCGCAATACGTCAGTCTCCGGGCGCTCGGCGACCCGGATGCCTTCCCGGCCGGAGATCTGGGGTTGCGCAAAGCGTTGGGATGTGACCCGCGGGAGATGAAGTCCCGCTCGGAAGCGTGGCGTCCCTGGCGCGCCTACGCGGCAATGTACTTATGGCAGGTGGAAGCATGAACCCGATTTTCTATACGAATTATCAAAGCCCGGTGGGCGCTCTGCTGCTGGCCGGAACCCAAGCCGCCCTCGAGCTGTTGAGCTTTTCAACCGGACCGAAAGCGAGGCAGCCCGCTGCCGGCTGGCGCGATGACCGCAACGCATTCCAAAGCCCCATCGAACAACTTGACGCCTATTTCGCCGGAGAGCTCAAGACTTTTTCCCTCGCGCTTTCCCCGGAAGGCACCCCGTTTCAGTTGGCTGTGTGGCGGGAGCTTCAGCGCATCCCCTACGGTGAGACAATTTCCTACGGCGAGTTGGCCCAGCGCATCGGCAACCCGGCCGCATCGCGCGCCGTGGGTCTGGCCAACGGCGCCAATCCCATCGCGATTATTGTGCCGTGCCATCGCGTCATCGGAGCAAACGGCCGCTTGACCGGTTTCGGCGGCGGACTGGATATGAAGCGGCGTCTGCTCGAGCACGAATCCGGGCAGCAGTTGCTGGGCCGGTAAAATAGCAATAGACCTTGATGGAGAATCCTTGTAGCCGGCGCGCGTTGCTCGGAGCCACTGCCTTATCCGCCACGGCGTGCTTTCAAAAAACGAAACCTGGTTTCGTAGGCTACGCCTTTGTAGCCAATCAGCAAGGACGCGCCATCGCCGCGGTCGACCTGACGGCGTTTGCCGTGGTCAGACATATCGCTCTGGACGGCGAGCCGTCGCGGCTCGTGAGTCACGTGGCGCGGGAAACGGTTTACGCGCTTACCCCGGACGCCGGCGCAATCTATGAGATTTCGAGCACCGCGCTGCAACGAGCGCGCTGGAACGCGCTGGGCGGGCAGGCTGTCGATATGCGTCTCGGACGCCGGGGACAGTCGCTCTGGTGCCTGCTGCGGAACCCGAAACAACTTGTCGAATTCCGTCTCGATTCGTTCGAGGTAACGCGGCGCATTTCTCTGCCCGCCGAACCGCGCGATTTCGATCTTTCGCCGGCGCAGCCGCTGGCCGCCGTAAGTTTTCTCGATAGCCCGGAGGCGACGACCGTGTCGCTTGAATCCGGAGAGATCCGCAAGGTCACGGCCGGATCGGCGATCAATCTGGTGCGGTTCCGCGGGGACGGCCGGCAATGGGTGGCGGCTCACGCGGATAAACCATTGCTTTCCCTCTTTGACACTGCGTCCGGACGGCTTGTTGTACGGCTCCCGCTCGCCATGCGGCCGGAGAATGTGTGCTTCAACGCCGACGGCGGGCAGCTTTTCGTTACAGGCGAAGGAATGGACGCAGTCGCTATCGTGTTTCCCTACTCCACTGAAGTGGCCGAAACCGTACTTGCCGGCCGTGCTCCGGGGCCGATGGCCAGCTCACCCGGCATTGCCGGTGAGCCGGAATACCTGTTCGTCACCAATCCACGGTCCGGCCAGGTGACGATCATCGATATCGAAACCAGAAAGGCCGTGGCCACCGCGCAGGTGGGCGCTGAGCCATCTCATGTCGTCATCACTCCGGACAATCAATTCGCGCTGGTGCTCAACCGCGGCTCCGGAGACATGGCCGTCATCCGCATTCAATCGGCGGCCCGCCGCACTCGTTTCCCGGCGGCGTTGTTCACCATGATCCCGGTCGGCTCCCGGCCCGTTAGCGCCGTCGTCCAGGCGGTTTGAGCGTCATTGTTTCGGCGGCGGGATGATGAATTCGCCTTGACGAACGCCGTAGTCTTTCGGCAATTGCCGGTAATCGACCGCGGCGCGCGCGTTCCAGTCATAGACGATCTGGCCCTTCAGCAGCGTTAGCTCGCATTGAAGGCGTTGTTTGCCCGCGAAGCGTCCGCCATTCGGATCGGAGTAGGCGAAATCTCCTTCCAGCAGCCGGAACGCCGCGATATCGGCTTCCGCGCCAACGCTAAGCTGACCCAGTTCGGGACGCTTGATCTGAGAAGCCGGATTCCACGTTGACCGTAAAATCACGTCTTCGAGCTTCATGCCCATTGCGAGGAATTTCGACATCGTGGTGGGCATGTCGAACATCGGTCCATTCATGCTTCCGGTGTGCAGGTCCGTCGAAATCGAATCGGGATAGAAACCCTGTTGGATGGCCGGTGCGGCATTGCGAAAAGTGAAGCTTCCTCCTCCGTGGCCCACGTCGAATTTGACGCCGCGCGCCCGCGCCGCGCCCAGATAGCCGTAAAGTTTTCCCTTCTCGTCAACGTAAGGGACAGGCCCGCGGAACATGTGCGTGCTGATATCGCCGGGCCGCAACTTTTCGGTCACCAGGCGCCAGTAGGGTCGCTCCTTCAGAAACCAGCCGAAATCCACCATGATCGGAATATCCGCCAGCCGTCCGGCTTCGATGGCGCGCTCGACGGATACCCATTCCGGACCCTCATAGTGCGCCGATTTTACTCCGACTACGACGTCGCGATGCTTTCGCGCCAGCCGCGCCACCTCCTCCGGTTTCATGTCTTGCGGAGATTGTTCGACGATGTTGGTCAACATGCCGAGTCCGGCGATGTTGATGAGTGCGAACACCCGGGTCCTGGCGCGATCGATCACTGTGTGACGGAACGTCTCGAAATTACGCCACCCGCTCGATCCGGCATCCACCATCGCCGTAACGCCCGTGCGAAAGCTGAATCCGTCCGGTAGCACGCTGTTATCGCCGGCCCAGGCATCCTGCGCACCGGTTGTCGCAAACAAATGGACGTGAATGTCCACCAGCCCGGGGGTGACGTAAAGGCCGCGCAGATCGATCGACTTGCGCGCGCCGGAAAGCGCTATGTCAGCCGCCACCGCCGCCACTTTGCCGTCCTTGATCGCGATGTCGCGCACGGCGTTGATGTTGTTCCTTGGGTCGATTAAATGGCCGCCCTTGAGCACCAGGTCGTAGTTCTGCGCAAATGCCGGTATCGCCAGCGCGGCCGCGGCCAGCAGCTTAAGCATGGACAACTTTCTCTTTCGCGCGGTCCCATGCCAGGTATTTGCGCTTGCGATAGGACTCCACACCCATGCACGCGGCCACGACGCCGTAATAGCCCAACATACAATCGCATTTGAGAGGTTCATTCTTGCGAATGGCCGCTTGCAGGTTTTTGTGATGCAGGCCAATGTCCTCGCCTCCCTTCTTCTGGTAAACCACCGGCTTCATTTCTTTCTCGTACAGCCGCTGCGGCGTTATCGTGAATCCGGTGCGCGTGAACTCGAGCGTAGCTTTGTGGCCGCGCAGCAGATGGCTGACTGGCGTATCATTCGCCATCGAGGAAACCAACTGCACCGTCACTCCTTCCGGATAATCCAGCAGCACGTTGAACGTGTCCGGAATCTCCGCTTTGCTCTCCGAAAAATGGAATTTGCCGCCGGTTGCGGCCACGCGCTCCGGGAACGTGAGACCCAGGGCTTTGATAATCCGCGTAACACGGTGCACGAATAGATCGGAGGCGATGCCGCCGGAATAATCCCAATAACGGCGCCAACTGAAGAACCGCTCCGGATCCCATGGCCGCTTGCGCGCCGGACCGAGAAAGGCGTTCCAGTCGAGATTCTCGCCGGGACGCGCCTCCGGATCCTCCGGATACACCCAGAAGTCGTCCCGGTAGTTGCGCGAGTAATCGATCTGCGCCAGCACCACCTTGCCAAGCGCCCCGTCTTTGACGTGCTGAAGCGCGGTTTCGTAGGATTCATCCGACATGCCCTGTACGCCGACTTGCATGAGCACGCCGGTCTGCTTGATCTTCGCGACCACCTTCTTGGCCTCTTCGATCGACCAGGTCATGGGCTTCTCGCAATAAATGTGTTTGCCCGCCGAGGCGGCGTCGATGGTCATTCGTGCATGCCAGTGCTCCGGAGTGGCGATCAGAACGTAGTCGATATCGGGATTCTCGAGCAGGTGTTTGTACTCTTTATAGCCCTTGCCGCCTGTGAGACTGGCCGCCTGTTCCAGGCGTTTTTCATAGATATCGCAGACGCCGGTAACATCTATATTCTCGGCTTGCTTCATTTTCACCAGCGTCCGCATGTGGCCCGTGGCCATGCCGCCGCATCCGATCACGCCGATGCGGATGCGGTCATTGGCGCCAATGATCCGCGTGTAGGCGTGCGCCGATGTCGCGGCGCCTGCAGCCGCCAGAAATCCTCTTCTTGAAACAGAATCCATAGGTCACATTGTAGGCCCATTCTGCCATTGCGCGCGACGCGGTATC
>Ga0187893_10015707_pt1 | contig 10096 bp, 10 predicted proteins | sample MA1701074metaG_FD_139574 | JGI IMG/M metagenome (GOLD analysis project Ga0187893, IMG submission 139574) | White microbial mat communities from a basaltic lava cave in the Kipuka Kanohina Cave System on the Island of Hawaii, USA - MA170107-4 metaG ... | reverse complement strand
GACCCCTTTTTCTTTTTCTATCTCTTTCTCTTCAAAAACCGGATTGATATAAATATCGGAAATAACTTCCAGGATGTGATGAAATTTCGCGGCCTGTACTTTGGCAAAATATCCCGTTGCCTCATGGCCGGTGAATGCGTTTGATGCGGCACCGAGCGATTCTAATTCAGAAGTAATCGCAAGCGCGGTGGGGCGCTTCTTGGTACCCTTAAAACACAAATGCTCCAAAAAATGGGAGACTCCGTTATTTTTTTTATTTTCATATTTCGAACCCGCTTCAACAAGGACTAATGCCGTAGCGGCAAGACTTTTCGGCCGAAGCACCAACACCACCCGTAAGCCATTCGGCAAGACGTATTTTTTAAAATCTTTCATATATTTGAGACTAATGATTAATCAGCAGTTAAAAGTTTATTTATATTTTTAATGACTTTCATTAAATCTGATTTTTTAATAATAACAATTTTTTAAATTTAATAGTATCCCATGTTTTAACAAACCAAGATAAGCACTGTCTTTTTCTTCGTCGCAATTCGTACTAAGTAGATTAATTTTTATAAATTAATAAATCAATTCCGGATTTTAATCTCCTAAGGCTATAACCGCAGGCATACAAATCTACTATCCTAAATTAGGATATCATAATCAAAAAAAGAATACCCGTGCGGTGTGAACACCGCACGGGTATTTGCTAAGGGACCAAGGGTCCCGCTACTTGCGGAGGCTAACGAGACGAGCGCCGCCGCTCCAGCCAAGGCCGAGCCAGCGCCAGTCCAGGCACCACCCGTCCCCGCCCCAGTGGAGGCACGGCACGAACCGGTCGCCGCCCGAACCCCGCCAGACCGTTCCCGGGAAGGTGAGATAGTACCTACCTCGCCATTCCGTCGAGATCAACTCTTGGTGTTCCAGCAGGTACTCGGCGTGATGTTGGCCGAGGTTGGCGTTCAGCTCTTTGGCTCTCTGCGCCATCACTTCGCCTTTCACCGAGGACTCGCCGGACTTGAGGAACTCCACGATGTCCGGAATGAACTGCTGTCCGTTGAACGGGACGTCTTCGAGGAGCGTCCAGCCCTCCTCCTTGGTCTTGTTGTGCTTGTTGGCCATTTTGGCCCCCCCTGATTTACCTCTCACTCCGATTTTACATCGGAGCCCCAGGCAAGCCAGTTATTTTACTTCTTTTTACTTGTTGTCAAACAGCGTTTATTTAATTTTATTATAGCATATTTTATGCCAATTTGTCAAGTAAGTAGGCCTTAAGCTCGCTTATTTTAACTCTCTCCTGCTTCATGGTATCTCGATCGCGGACAGTGACAGCGTTGTCTTCCAAACTTTCAAAATCCACCGTTACGCAATAAGGAGTTCCGATTTCGTCCTGCCGGCGATAGCGCTTACCGATGCTTTGCGTTTCATCATATTCGCAGACAAAATCCTTAGCCAAATCTTGATATAACTCCTTTGCTTTATTGGATAGATTCTCTTTTTTAGAAAGCGGTAAAATTGCAATCTTTATAGGCGCAAGCCATTTCGGAAATGCCATTACCACACGAACTTCCGATTCGCCTTCCTCGGCAGTAGGGGCCTCCTCTTCTCGATACGCTTCAAGCATCGCAACTAACACCGAACGATCCACTCCCCAGGTTGGCTCAATTACATGCGGTAAGAATTTCTCGCCGGTTTCGGGATCCGTATAACGCAAATCTTGACCACTTTTTTCCGAATGATTTTTCAAATCAAAATCTGTTCGATAAGCCAAGCCATATAATTCTTTTTTTCCAAAAGGAAAATCGTATTCTATATCAATTGTTCGCTTTGAATAGTGCGCTCTTTCCCCGTCTGGAATTTCTGCCTCATGCCATTTCCTAACTCCCAAATCCTTTAGCCAATTACGCATTTCATTCAACCAATGATCAAAATACTTTTCCCACTCGGATTCTTTAATAAAATATTCAATTTCCATCTGTTCAAATTCGCGAGTACGAAAAATAAAATTGCCGGGCGTAATCTCGTTGCGAAATGCCTTACCGATCTGTGCAATGCCGAACGGTAGCCGTCGGCGCGATGTCTCAAGTACCTGTTTGAAATTCACAAACATACCCTGCGCGGTTTCCGGGCGAAAATACGCTACATTGGCTTTCTCTTCAGCGGGACCGATAAATGTTTTGAACATGAGATTAAATTGCGAAGCGGGGGTAAATTCTTTCCCGCCGCAATTCTCACATTTTTCACTTATTTGGTCAGCTCGAAACCGGCTGTGGCACTTCTTGCACTCTACCAACGGATCGGAGAAATTTTCTAAATGACCGCTCGCCTCCCAGACTTTCGGATTCATAACTAGAGCGGAATCAATTCCGACCATATCCGTCCGCGCATGCACAAAACGACGCCACCATTCGCGCTTGATATTATTTTTCAACTCTACGCCCAGCGGGCCGTAGTCCCACGAGTTGGCTAAGCCGCCATAAATCTCCGAACCGGGAAAAATAAACCCCCGGCGCTTGCAAAGAGAGATTATCTTCTCCATTAAATTATTTTTTTCTTCTTTTTTCATAACGCTTGATACTTGACTCTTGATGCTTTTATGGCTGTACAATGCCATTTTGCTGTCCTACTGTCGGATCATCAGGCAATGCGCTGGTAAGACCGACATCGCTTGCCGAGATCTCTTTTCCAGCAAAGACATCGGTTGCCCGCAATAATGTTTGGCCGAGTAAATTCATATAATTCCCCACCATCTCGCTCGAAGGAACAACTTCAATCTGAAAAATTCCCTCAATCGGCGTTCCGACGGCTCCTTGATTCGCCTGCACCTTGTCAACGCGCCAAACCATTTCATTTGTGGCTTGCTCGTATGCAGGGAGTGATCCGATATTGCTCTTTGCCTCCCCGACCATTTTCACATTATTACCCAATACAGCCCTCACTTCAATGTTATTGATATCGGTCGCAAAATTCTTAATGACCCAATGAATGGTAAAATTCGTCGATTGGCCGACTCTCGGCGGGAATGCTCCTTTATTCAAAATCCCGGAAGCCGCATCTCGAAAAAGCGCCTGCGCGTCAATCACGACTTTCCCGGATACTTTTGTTTCCAAACGAGCTCTCGAAAATACTCTTGAGGCGCTGATTGAAGACGGCACCGTCGGAGATTCAGCTTCAGCAGTCGCTTTTAATGTAAAATTCTTATCGCTAAATCTCCGGACCGGATACACATCTTTGGTTTTAATCGAAAAAGCGACCGCTCCCGCCTGGCCAGCATCCAACAATGCCAACTCTGGCACCGAAGCAGTATTCCAAATAATAGTATTATCCGAAAGGCGCGTAATGCCATTTGTCTGAATGGAGCCCATATCATACATCTCGCCAACCAGCTGGATCCTGACCATCACATCGCGAAGCGGCGTATCGGTATTATTCACATAACTCACCGTATACATCAGTACATCGCCGGGATTGGCAACATACCCATCGCCTTGAGGCAAATGAATCGCAAGTACCAGCGGAGAAGATGAAATAGGAATAGAAGCGGCGCCCTGATGCAAAAGATAGGTCTGTCCGCTCGCTTCCATAGTAAGATGGGATTTCATTTCAAAATGATCGCCCTCGTTTCCGATAATACTCCCGCGAACCTTAAAACTGCCTTCGGAACCTTTACGGAGATCGCCGAGCTGCCAGATATTATTTTCACGATCCGGCTTCAGTGACGCGGATACAAATGTATAGCTCGCGGGATACTCAAGGCGCAATTCCAAATCAGAAAAATCTCGGTCAGATACATTCTTATATACTACTTCTGATTCAAATTCATCGCCGCTTACCACTTTTTCCGGCATGCGCATCTCAACCAAAAGGCCGGAAGCGCTCACTGTCGTTTGTATTCTGCCGCTCTTTTCAAAACGAGCCCCGAGCGATTCGGTTGAATAATTAACCGTCACTCGGAATTCTTTTTCACTCTCATCCGGCGCAAAAAGTATGATGGGATAACTCTCCTGGACCAAACTTCCGATGCCCACAACTCCTAATGAAGTATGATCAATCGTTTTTTGAGGATCTTGTCCGAAAAATGCCGCGCCCTCCGGCAAGATGAGCGTCAATCGGGCATCCTCCAAAATTGCTCCGGAGTTATTGCTAAAATTCACTTTCAAATCAAAAGGGACTCCGCTCAAAACTTCATCTGGTACCTCCATTACCACATCAAGCCCGCGCGTATTTTGGAAACGAAATACATACCACACACTCACTCCTATGATCGCCACGGACGCCGCGCTGATAATTAAAAAAATCTTATTGTGCATATTAATGAATTACCTTACCTCGATTAATTCCTTTCGTCCAATCTGCAAATTAAGCACACACGTTCGGCATGAGAAAAAATGATTCTTTGGAAGAAAATACTGCGGCGGCGCTGCCGAACAAAATTCGCACGCCGAAAATTCCGGATCAAATCCAAAAAAACGAAGCAATTCCCTGACGCTCATGTGATTTTTTAAATCACATACATCGCGAAGCATACTCCAGGTCTCCTGGTCGGGCACCGCATCAGGAATCAATGATTTCGCCGCCTCTGCAATCGCCAAAGCGCTACGCACTTCCGCCTGGTCTCCTTTTGAAGACGGATGCTCGGTAAGCGCATCGGTAAGCTGAAACCCCCTCCCCTCAAACGCATCCCCCCTTGAAACTAGGCGAATCGTAGTATGCAAAAGCGGCTCGATATGCGCCGCAAGCTTTGAAGTAATTTTACGCGCGCTGGTTGCCTTCGCGCTCAATTTCCCAAAATCTTTCGTATATAAAAAAATTCGGCTGTCATACTCGCCCGCATCTTCTTTGCCGAGCACAATTGCTTCCGTAGTAATTTCCAAAGACATATCTATATAAATTATACTGATTATTTCCAAAATAAGAAACGGGTTCAAATCCTAATCAAAAAATATAAAACCCGAATAGTATTCGGGTTTTATATTTTGTGCCCAGGAGAGGATTCGAACCTCCACGCCTTACGGCGCTACCACCTCAAGGTAGTGCGTCTGCCAATTTCGCCACCTGGGCATGACTATATAAAAATTAATCTTACTATAATATAAGACGAATTCAAAAGAAAATCAAAACCGCTCCGATAAAGTTCGGAGCGGTCATTTTTATTGCGAAGATCCTACTTTCTGCCGGGTCTCTTTACGAGACAAATCACGAATATAATAGAGCTTTGCGCGGGATACTTTCTTCGGTGAACTCATCACCTGCACCTTTTCGATTACAGGCGAATTAATTGGGTAAACCTTCTCTACAGAAACACCCGCGACATTCGCACGCACAGTAAACGTAGCTCCGACTTCACTGCCGTGTTTTCGCGCAAGCACAAGACCGGAAAACTGCGAAATGCGATCCTTATCTCCTTCTTTTACGCGCTCAAACACTTTGACCATCGCGCCAGGTTTTATTTGTCCTAAAACTTCTTTAGAAATCATGATGAGTATTCTACTATCAAAAACAACAGCTGTCAATTGCCCCATGTTGGTGGTATTTTAAATGTATGGGAATAAAAAATATCTCCCCAATACTCGAAGATGTAAAATCTCCGAAATCTCACAGCCGACCATCCCAACTCTCAATTGCTGCAGCGAAGTTCCGCCGCCATTTTTCCCGAATTCCGGTAAAAATAGTTTTTCGATCTATTTTTATAATTATGATTTTTATGGGGGTATGGTATGCGCATGGGCTAATCGGCCTCAAAAACGACGCCAGCCACGCACTCGCCCTGATTTCAAACGAACGGCGCAGCCTGGAAAATGCCGTCTCCCGGTTTAGCACCTCGGATGCCGTGAATTCGCTCAAAAATATCCACCAGGAAATTCAAGGACTATACCAATCCGCAAATCGGCGTGGAATTTTCCTGCTTGGAAAATTCGCCAATCCCCTCCTCCACGGCATAGGCCCGCTGGTCCAAAACGCGGATTATGCAACGATTCTAACCCAAACCACACTCAAACTTTCTCAAGATATGGACTATCTCAAGCGCGATGGAATCCAAGCAATGATGTCCAAGCAGGGGAAAACTGTAGTGGATGCATTGCGACGAATCAATACTAACCTCACTATTCTCGTAAATATTGCCGCCCAGATCAAAAATCTGGAAATATCCTCTGCCGATGCGCCGCACCAACTCGCAACTGCACTAAATGCATTTGAGAAAAATTACGTTCCTCTAAGCATCAACCTTTACCGAGCGCAGGAATTTCTCACCTCTCTTACTTCTTTCCTCTCGCAGCCAAATGACCAGCACATTTTGCTGATATTCCAAAATCCCACCGAAATGCGGCCGTCCGGCGGGTTTATCGGAAGCTTCGGAGATATCACTCTCAATCAAGGCAGCATCATTGATATCCGCATTGACGACATCTACAATGCCGATCGCCAACTGCGCCACTTGTTTATCCCACCGAAAGAACTTCAAGGCATTACTCGAAACTGGGGCGCTCGCGACGCAAATTGGTTTTTTGACTTTCCGACTTCTGCGCAATCAGTCATTGCGCTAATGGAAGATTCGGAACTCCACTATCAGCGCCTGATTGGATTCCAGGGCGCGATTGCAATCAATACCAACGTACTCGAAACGCTGATAAAAGTTATCGGGCCGATTTCGCTACCCGAATATAATCTCATTTTGGATGAAACCAATTTCCTCGCGGAAATCCAATATGAAGTTGAAGCCGGCAAAGATAAAAAACCGGGCCAGAATCCAAAGCGCATCCTGTCCGTGCTTGCGCCTATTATCCTAGAACGAGTCCAGACACTCGACGATCATCAGCAGGCAGAGCTCTTTGCCGCCATGCAGAAACATCTCGCGCAAAAAGATGTCATGATGTACATGAAAGATAAAAAAATCCAGCGATTTTTGGAAGATGCCGGAGTCGCAGGAAGCGTCCTGCAGCTCCCCTCGGATTTTAACGGTGATTATCTCGCGATCGTCAATGCGAATGTTGCCGGAGGAAAAAGCGACGCCTTCATAGAAGAAAAAATCTCCCTTGCAAGCTCAATTAACGAACAAGGAATCGTCACTAATCGCCTCGCCGTAACCCGCTCGCACGAGGGACAAGATCAAAATGAGTGGTGGTATCGCGCAACCAATAAAAATTATCTGAAAATTTTCACTCCCCCGAAATCAAAGCTGCTCTCAGTGTCCGGCAACAATCCCTATCGTCTTTCTTTCAATGAATATCCGGGACCGAAATATATTTATCACGATATCCTAAAAACAATTGAAGCATCTGCAAGTTTTTCGGAAAAATTCCAGACAAAAACAGGAAATGAATCCGGCAAAACATTTTTTGGCATGTGGCTGCACACGCCGCTTGGCGCAGAAAGAGAAATAAAAACAACCTACGAACTCGCAAACCCGATATTCCTGAAAGATGGCCAGTCATATACTTTTGCGTTCGACAAACAATCCGGATCAAAAAGCAGCCTCGACTACACACTTCACGCTCCTCCGGGATATACATGGGCAAAAACTAATAGCCGGATCTTCACCTACACCAGCGACAAACTACCAAGCCGGCTTACACTTTCGCTTACGCTCAAGAAAGATCGAGAATGAAGCTCTCACGGTCTTATAGACCGTGGCTCTAAGCTTCACCGAGCACATAGCGTTCTATGTGCTCGGTTTATTGTTTGTAACCAATCAGATTATATGAATCTTCTTGGACAAACAATAAACAAAAAGCCCAGAAGGGCTCTTTGCGGTTGATCATGAAAGTTTCCGACCTTGAAGCTTTAGAGTACTTATGAGGAGATCGCTTTGGGCCATCTCAATACTCCAAAATTTCCAGGCCTATTATTAGAACATCGCTGCCACCCGAAAGGTTACCGGCGCAACCGCATGGCTTGGTAGGTCAGCATACTCTTCCCGATATCCCGTACCAGCAGCGCCACCACCGCCATAATCAGCAGAATTACCAATTGAGTGAGCGGTTTCGTCGCCCAAAGAGAAAGCACCAGATACCGCACGACCGCCCAATACCCTGACTCCGCAACCAAAGATACGTTTTGCAATACACGGCTTACGAATACGTTTTTGGCAAATATCTGAATCGCAAACGCGAATAAAAGAAGCTGGCTCGCAAGAATCGGCAAGATTCTCCGTATAAACCACACCACGTATACCCGCCACAAAATTTTATTTTTGAATAATTCCAATTTTCCCATATTTATACTTCGCTGCTTAATTTCTTAAAAAGGCGCTTGGCCCGGAAAAGACGCATCTTGAGCGTCGGCACCGAAATCTTCTCAAGTTTGCAGATATCCGCATACGATTTGTCCTCCAAATAATATAACTTCAATACCCTAGCCAAATGTTCCGGCATCCGCCCGATCACTTCTTTGACCGCGGCTTTTGCATCCTGCATGGCTGCAAGATCGTTATTTTCTTCGAGTGCGTCTTCGTACAGCACCGGATCAAGATATTCCACTGATTCGCCGGTCTTTTTAACTTTTTGATAATGGGTAAATGCGGTGTTCATCAGCACCTTGTATGCCCAGCTCTTGAATTCAATGCCGGCTTCTTTTTTAAACTTATCGCCGTATTTATAAATTTTAGTGAACGTCTCCTGCACAATATCTTCCGCTTCCTGTTGATTGCGGACAATAGTAACCGCTTTCCGGAGGAACGGAATCTGGTATTTGTCTACGAGCAACGAGAAATAAGACGGGTCGTCAAAAGACAATCTTAAAATTTCTTCATCTTTGAGATTTTGTTCCATGAGAGTGGTGCGCGTGGAAGGAATCGAACCTTCGACCCCAGTCTTATCAGGACTGTGCTCTACCACTGAGCCACACGCGCAAATGTCTAAAAACTCTTTAAATAGCTTATCAAAAATTACTTGTGTCGGCAATAAGAAAAAACAAAGCCGGTTTTTGGGAAAAACCGGCTAAAAACCTTACTGCTTAGGCGCTGATCGCCTTCTGGTAGCTCTCGGAAGTGACGCCCGGGAGGCTGACGACCTGATGCCCCTCGGACGTCCTCGGCGAGAGGCCGAGCTTCCGCATGATGCGGTAGCCCTCGACTTCGAGCTTGGCGTTCCAGGTCTTGTTCAGGAGCGAATTGAGCTCCTGCTTCCAGACCTCGCACGCCGCCGGATCCTCCGGAGCGCCCTGTCCGTACGCCGCCAGGAAGGCGAGCTCCGCCCGCTCCACCTTGGCGCCGATTCCGACGCCGAGCCGTTGATCCAACAGCTCGAGCTGCTCCACCGGCGTCCGGCTGGCGCGCGCCTCCGCGCGCTCTCCGACCCCCGCCAACTGCTTCTCCCGCTTGGCCTCGTACAGACCGCGCAGGATGTGCCTGCCGTTAGAGACCTTGTCCTTCTGCCCGCTCACGGCTCCGCTCGTCTCGCTCATGTCTCTCCTTTCACTTGCCTTTTCGGCATCCGGGATTCCATGCCTCAGCATTGTTAATATATATTATATCATAATATTATATAAAAGTCAATAGATTATATGCGGGTACGACTCGGTCAGATTTCTAAAACATAAAATCCCCGTCGGGGATTTTAAAATTTGTGCGCGTTGGAGGAATCGGACCTCCGACCTTCACAATGTCAATGTGACGCTCTACCACTAAGCTAAACGCGCAAATAGGTGTCTATTTTTTTAACTGCAAGGCCTCTGCTTTTTCAATCTGAAACTGCATTGCCGCCGCATTGGAATCTGATCTTGGATTAAGGGCCGTATTCAAATTACGGACCAAAAATCGGATTGAAACAGTAACTCCCGCGGTCACTATGAGTACCATTAAAATGCCAATTCCAAAAAAAGTCAATTCAGTTTTATCTTTAAAATTAAATTTCATGTGTAAAAAAAATTATCTTGAAAAAACCTTTCCGCTCATACGCATCTCGTATCCCCCATTCCTCTGAGAAAGGTCAATCACGGAAAAACCGACGAAATAAGTACTCTCCTCAATATTTCTCAAGAATCTTATAAAATTCGTATACGATCCGTTGGTGCGCATCACAAAATTATTGCTTCCGGGCAGCCCTTCCGCACTCGGCTCCTCCGATTCAAACTCAACCGGATCAAATCCGAGCTGGTTATTTCTGGCAAAACCTTC
>Ga0187893_10015706_pt1 | contig 10096 bp, 7 predicted proteins | sample MA1701074metaG_FD_139574 | JGI IMG/M metagenome (GOLD analysis project Ga0187893, IMG submission 139574) | White microbial mat communities from a basaltic lava cave in the Kipuka Kanohina Cave System on the Island of Hawaii, USA - MA170107-4 metaG ... | reverse complement strand
GCGGCTGATTTCTAATGAGAAGATGCGCGAGATTGTGGCGGCCTGGCTTTCGACTCCCGAAGGCGAGCCGCGCCACGGCAAGCGCGTCGCGAAAATAATGGCTATCGAAAAGCAGTACCTGCGGTAAAATGCCGGCAAAACCGTACCCCAACTCGTCCCCATCGCAGTCCCGGCTTTTTAATCTTTGATCAACTTGAAAGGGAATCACGATTGTGAAAAATATCAAGGACTACCACGCCTACTTGAAAATCGCTTTATTCACTTTGGCAATCGTCGCGCTGAGCTTGAGCTTGGCCTCGCCGCAGGTATCATCGCAAGCCGTCGCGGTTCAAACCCGTGAAGTCCGCGTTGCCGGCGCCAGCGCGGTCGCGGGGCAGAGTGTCAACGTTTCGGTCGAACTGGTTTCGCAGGGGAACGAGAACGCGATTGGATTCAGTTTGAATTTCGATCCGGCGATTCTAAGCAACCCAATGGTCAGTCTCGGCAGCGGCGCTACCGGCGCTACACCCAATTTCAATCTCACTCAGACTGGCAGCGGGCGGTTGGGGATTGCTCTGGCTTACGCGTCAAATCAGACGTTCACTGCGGGCACGCAGCAGGTGGTCAACATCAGTTTCGCTGTCGCGGCGAACGCGCCCGCAGGCCCGACACCAATCACGTTCGGCGATCAACCGATTGTGCGCGAGATTTCGGACGTGACCGCCAACCCGCTCATGGCTACTTACACTCCGGGCGCAGTCAGCGTGGCTCAGCCGAATCCGAGTCCGACGCTGGTCGGATTGAACCCGCCATCCGCTCTTGCCGGCGGCAGCGGCTTTACGCTCGCAGTCGGCGGGCTGAATTTCGTCAACGGCTCAGTCTTGCGGTGGAATGGGAGCGCGCGCAACACCAATTTCGTCAGCGCGTCGCAATTAACCGCGTTGATTCCGGCTACCGACATTGCCAACCCTGGAACCGCGACGATCACTGTGTTGAACCCGACGCCGGGCGGAGGCATATCGAACGGTCTGACCTTTACGATCGGCAATCCGGCGCCAGCGATCACGACCATCGCGCCGAATTCCGCCAACGCCGGGAGCGGCGACGTGGCGGTCACGGTCAACGGAACAGGATTCATCAGCGGGTCGAAAGTTCGGTTCAACAACAATGAGCTTGTAACGACTTTCGTCAGCGCCACACAATTGACCGCGACGATTCCGGCCAGCAGTTTGACCACCGGAGGCGCCGCGAACATCACAGTCTCCAATCCGACCCCCGGCGGCGGAATATCGAACGCGGCTCCGTTCACCGTCAACAACCCGGCGCCGGCGATCGCCGGGCTAAGCCCTGGTTCAGCCACGGTCGGAGGCGCGGCTTTCACGCTGACGATCAGTGGGACGAATTTCGTCAACGGCGCGGTCGTGAAATGGAATGGGGCCGACCGCTCGACGAATTTTGTCAGCGGAACTCAATTGACCGCCGCGATCACCGCCGCCGACATCGCCAGCGCAGGGTCGGCCGGCGTGACAGTAACAAATCCCGCTCCGGGCGGCGGAACATCGAACGCTGCCAACTTTACGATCAACAATCCGACGCCAACGATCACCACCATCAACCCGTCGTCAGTGACGGCGGGGGGCGCGGCCTTCACGCTGACGGTCAATGGGACGAACTTCATCAGCGGCGCGGTGGTCAAAATCAACGGCAGTGATCGGGCGACGACTTTCGTCAGCGGCTCGCAACTGACCGCCGCGATCCTGGCCAGTGACATTGCGACTGGCGCCACGGCCTCCATCACGGTCTCGAATCCCGCTCCGAGCGCAGGAACGTCGAACGCGGCGGCGCTCACAATCAACAACCCTGCGCCCGCGATCACGACCTTGAGTCCGGCCTCGGCGACGGTGGGTGGCCCGGCCTTCACACTGACGGTCAACGGAACCGGTTTCGTCAACGGCTCGACCGTGCGGTGGAATGGCGCCAACCGCGCGACCACGTTTGTCAGCGCCACGAACCTGACCGCCGCGATCACCGCCGCCGACATCGCTACGGCAGGCGCGGCCAGCGTGACTGTGGTCAACTCCACCCCGGGTGGCGGAACCTCGAACGCCGTCAACTTTCCGATCAATCAACCGAATCCCGCGCCGACGATCGCCAGCCTGAATCCGAGCTTCGCCAATATCGGCGGACAATCGTTCACGTTGACGGTCATTGGAACGGGCTTCGTGAACAATTCGGTCGTGCGCTGGAACGACAACGACCGCCCAACCACCTTTGTCAACGCGATGCAATTGCGCGCGGCGATCCCTGCCTCGGATATTGCGGCGGCGGGCACGGCCAACATCAGGGTCTTCACGCCGGCTCCCGGCGGCGGAACGACCAACGCTTTGCCGTTAATCATCGCCGCCCAGGTCACCAGCGTTTCAGCCGCCAGCTTCCTCGGCGCCGAATTGGCCGCCGAATCAATCATCGCGGGATTTGGCGTCAGTCTGGCGACGCGAGTCGAAGTCGCAACCACGCAACCATTACCCACTGACCTTGCTGGAACGAAAGTGATGGTGAGAGACAGCACTGGCACAGAACGCCTGGCGCCGCAGTTTTTCGTCTCCCCCGGACAGGCCAACTATCAAATGCCTCCGGGCACAGCCAACGGCACAGCGACCGTGACGGTCACCAGTGGCGACAACAAACTCTCGATAGGCGCCGTGCAGGTGACCAGCGTAGCTCCCGGCGTTTTCGCCGCTAACGCCAACGGTCAGGGTGTGATGGCGGCGACGATCCTCAGAGTCAAACCAGACGGCACGCAGATATTTGAACCGGTAACCCGGTTCGATTCTGCGACCGGCAGATTCGTCCCGGTTCCGATTGACCTCGGCCCTGAGACCGACCAGGTCTTCCTCGTGATGTATGGGACAGGCTTCCGCCTTCGCAGCGCGCTTTCAGCCGTGAATGTGAAGATCGGCGGGACAGACGTAGAAGTCCTCTACGCCAGCGTCGCTCCGGGCTTCATCGGATTGGATCAAGCCAACGTCCGCCTCACACGAAGTTTCATCGGGCGAGGCGATGTTGATGTGGTGATGACGGTGGAGGGAAAGATGACGAATATTACCGGTCTCAACTTCAGGTAGCACTTCCTTGAACGTGGCCGCGCGCGGCGATGCGATTGGGTATCGCAGGATTTCGCCGCGCGCGGCCAGACTCTCAGCCTTGTTCATCAAACAAAGGATTTTCATTCGGATTTAAGCCGCCGTTGCTTATTTTTAATACCTGTGTAGACTTTCCGCTACATATGAAACCCCCGGACTTTTCAAGACGCTCATTCCTATCTACTCTTGGCGGCGGATTTGGCTCACTGATGCTGGCAGACCTTTTGGCCAGCCAAACAGCCAGCGCCGACGCGCCACGTCGCGTAGGCCCGCACTTCGCGCCCAAAGCCAAGCGCATCATCTTGCTGTTTATGACCGGCGGGCCGTCGCACATGGATATGTTCGATCCCAAGCCGGCGCTTGAAAAGTATGCCGGACAGCGGCCCGCGGAAGTAGAGCTGCGTACCGAGCGCAAGACGGGCGGGCTGCTTCCTTCGCCGTTCAAGTTTCAGAAATATGGCAAGAGCGGAATCGAAGTCAGCGAGCTGCTGCCAAAGTTGGCTGCCACGATTGATGACCTCTGCGTCATCCGTTCGCTCTACAGTTTCAATCCGAATCACGAACCCGGGCGCAACCTGTTCTTCAGCGGCATTATGACCTCGATGCGCCCGACCATCGGGGCCTGGGTTTCCTACGGGCTGGGCACTGAGAATCAGAACCTGCCGGCCTTCGTGGTGCTGAGTCCAAGCCCGAACAGTTTGTGGACAAGTTCCGGCTTTCTGCCTGCTGAATACCAGGGCACGCTGTTCAATAACGCTGAAACCGATCCCGAAAAGATGATCCGCTTCCTACGTAACAAAGACTTGGACGCTACGGCGCAACGCGCGCAACTCGATACGATCCAGGCTTTGAACCGCGCACACGCCGATTCCTTCGGCGCAGACGATTTCCTCGAAGGCCGGATCAAGAGCATGGAGACGGCTTACCGGATGCAGTTCACCGCCTCGGACGTATTCGACATCCGCAAGGAACCGGAGTCGGTGCGCGCCGAATACGGAAATACGCCATACGCCATACGCCAACGGCTGTCTGCTGGCGCGACGGTTGGTTGAAAGCGGCGTCCGTTACGTCCAGGTGCATCACGGGCCGGGACAGCAATGGGACGATCACGAGAATTTGGAGAAAGGCCTGCGCGGGCGCTGCCCGGATATGGATCAAGCTTCAGCCGCGCTGATCCGCGATCTGAAACGGCGCGGGTTGTTGGACGAGACGCTCGTCGTTTGGGGCGGCGAGTTCGGGCGCACACCGGTTTCGGAAAAGGGCAATGGCCGGGATCACAATCCTTACGGCTTCACGATGTGGCTGGCTGGCGGTGGTGTGAAAGGAGGGATGGTTTATGGGGCGACCGATGATTTCGGTTTCAAGGCGGTCGAGAAACAGGTCTCGATCCACGATCTGCATGCGACCGTGTTGCATCTGCTCGGTCTCGATCACGAAAAACTGACATATCGATACGCGGGCCGGGATTTTCGTTTGACTGACGTGTATGGCAACGTTGCGCACGACATCATTGCTTAGCCGTCCGTCTTGCGGCTCGCGCTTTGCTGGAAAATAACCTGTTCTTGAAAAGGCCGCCGAGCAAGAGCTATGAGTCAGGCCAATCAGGGCACACAACAAATTCGCGCTACTTGCTGCGTTGTCGGCGGCGGGCCTGCCGGAATGATGATCGGGTTGTTGCTCGCTCGCGCCGGTATTGAAGTGATAATCCTCGAAAAGCACGCCGACTTCTTCCGCGATTTTCGCGGCGACACCATCCATCCTTCTACATTGGAGTTGATGTTTGAGCTAGGGCTGCTTGAAGAGTTCATGCGGCTGCCTCATCAGGAAGTTCGCCGATTGAAGCTCAAGTTCAGCGATCAGGAATTTGCTGGCCCGGATTTTTCGCATCTGCCGACGCGATGCAAATTCATCGCCTTGATGCCGCAATGGGATTTTCTGAACTTCCTCACGACGAAGGCGAACCGCTATCCGACATTCCGTCTGCTGATGAATGCTGAGGTCACGGACTTGATCGAAGAGGGCGGGCGCTTCGTCGGCGTGAAGGCGAGGACGGAGCAGGGCGAACTGGATGTGCGAGCCGATCTGATTGTCGGAGCGGATGGGAGGAGTTCTATTGTGCGAGAGCGGGCTGGGATGAAAGTCGAGGATTTTGGTGTGCCGATTGACGTGTTGTGGTTTCGGCTCTCGAAAAGCGGGGAGAATACCGATCCACTTCTGGGTTTGATCAAAGACGGGAAGATGATGGTCGCAATTGATCGTGGAGATTATTACCAGTGCGGCTACATCATTCGCAAAGGCTCGGCTGAAGAAATCAGGCGACGAGGGTTGGAATCGTTCCGTGATGAAATCGTGAGCGTCGCGCCGTTCTTGCGCAAGGTGGTAGACGAAATTGATGATTGGGAGAAAGTCAAACTTCTCACCGTGCAGGTGAATCGGCTCCGCGAATGGTATCGTCCGGGGTTGCTGCTCATTGGCGACGCCGCGCACGCGATGTCGCCCGCCGCCGGCGTCGGCATCAATCTGGCGGTACAGGACGCGGTGGCGGCGGCCAATCTGCTGGCGGATAAGATTCGGGAGCAGAAGTGCGAGACTGATGATCTGCGCCTGGTGCAGCGGAGGCGGGAATGGCCGACGCGGATGACGCAGGCGATGCAGGTTTTCATTCATCGCCGGATGTTCGGGCCGAAAGCTGATCCCAGAGGGCCTTTCGCTTTCCCGTGGCCTGTGCGGATGCTTCTTGGTTTGCTTGCGCCTATGTTGCGCCGCGTGGCCGCGCGGGTGGTCGGCATCGGCTTTCGCGCGGAGCACATACGAACGAAGGAGCTTATATGATGAAATTATCCGTCGTTTTCCTGTGTCTGATTGCGTTGTCCAGTTCGGCTCAGTCGCAAGCAGCGCCTTCCCAAAACTCACAGTCCGAGCTTCAAGTCATTCGCTTCAGTTGGAGCGAGTATCGGCAGGGCAATTCGGGATTAGACACTGGATTGCCAGCCCCTGGCAGCCAGAGGTCGCAAAGCGATGATCGAATTGACAGGCAAATAGAAACGATGCGCCAAAACGCTCCGGAGAATAAACAGGCTATCGAAAACCTCGATGATATAAAGCGGCGGCGGCAACGGGTTCCGGGTTCACGCGGTGACCGGCCTGCCGAAAAAGTCAGTTACAAATACACTTTGGAAGTGAAGAACACTTCAACGAAACAGATCGCCAGAGTGGCTTGGGACTATGTTTTTACTGACCGAAGAACTGATCGGGAGGCGCTGCGCCACAGTTTCGAGAGCAAGGTGAAGATAAAGCCTGGCGGGAGCGCGAAGATTACGGCCTACAAAAACGTGGGGCCTTATCAGGTAGTGGACGTTAACGTGTCGAATGATAAGAGTGGCGAGCGGATAGTCATCAAGCGGATAGTTTATTCGGATGGGTCGGTGTGGGAAGGCTTTTGATCTTGTCACCTTTCACCCAATACATCAGCATGTTGATTCCGACGTAAGCTTGCTGATCATCGCGGAATCGGCGGTTCAAGGCGAAGCGCAGGTCTTGATGTCGTGCGCTCATAGCTTACCTCGTAGTGTGCGAAACATAGAACGGCTGTAAACAATGTCGCAATTTAACAGGCTAAAAACAACCTGGAGGAAAATATGAAACGACTGCTACGAAGTTTTTCGCTTTTGTTCATCATCGCTTTCGTCGCTGGCGTCGCCCGCGCCGATGTCAAACTGCCCGCGCTCATCTCCGACGGCATGGTTTTGCAGCAGGGAATTGACGTGCCGTTGTGGGGGTGGGCCGACGAGGGCGAGTCCGTCACGGTAGAAATTCAGAACCAGAAGGTCACCGCCGCTGCGAAAGATGGCAAATGGATGGTTCGGTTGAAGCCACTCAAAGCAGGCGGCCCGTTCACACTCACCATCAGCGGCAAAAACAAGATCGAGTTGAAGAACGTGCTGGTCGGTGAGGTTTGGATCTGCAGCGGACAATCGAACATGCAGTGGCAGCTCAGACAGACCGACAACGCCGAGGCCGAGATCGCCAACGCGAAATATCCCATGATCCGCCTCTTCACCGTGCCGCGATTGGAAGTTGAGGCGCCCGTGAGTGACGTGAAGGCCGGTTGGAAAGAATGTTCACCTGAAACCGTCGCGACTTTCTCCGCCGTCGGTTATTACTTCGGACGCGATCTGCACAAGGCGCGCAACGTGCCCATCGGGTTGATCAACAACGCGGTCGGAGGTTCGCCTGCTGAATCGTGGACGAGCAATGGCGTGCTCAACAGCGACGCCGAATACAAGCAATTCACCGCCGATTACGCGAAGCGGATGGAAACATACGAGAAGGCGATGGTGAAATTCCGAGAAGACGCCGAGAAGGCGAAGGCCGAAAACAAGCCTGCGCCGCGCGCTCCCGGCAGGCCGTGGATGCCTTCGGGTTTGTACAACGGGATGCTCACGCCGCTGGCGCCTTACGCGATCAAGGGCGCGATCTGGTACCAGGGTGAATCGAACGCCACGCGCGCTCATCAATATCGGCGGTTGTTTCCGACGATGATCAGCGACTGGCGGGCGATTTGGGGGCAAGGCGATTTCCCGTTCCTGTTCGTGCAACTCGCGGCGTTCGGGCCGAATGGGCAGAAGCTCGGCGAAAGCGATTGGGCCGAACTGCGCGAAGCGCAGTTGATGACGCTCTCCGCTGCACCGAAGACCGGGATGGCCCTGGCGATTGATGTCGGGACTTACGATGATATTCACCCGCGCAATAAACAGCCGGTGGGAGCGCGCTTAGCACTCTCCGCGCGCGCAGTGGCTTATGGCGAGAAGATCGTCCACTCCGGTCCGGTGTACAAATCAATGAAGGTCGAGGGCGACAAAGTCTCGCTCAGCTTCAGTCATACTGGCGATGGTTTGGAAGCGCGCGGAGGCGAGTTAAAAGGTTTCATTATCGCGGGGGACGACAAGGTCTGGCGCGAAGCGAAGGCCGAGATCAAAGGCAAGAGCGTGATCGTATCCAGCCCCGAAGTGTCGAAGCCCGTGGCTGTGCGTTATGGTTGGATGAAGTTCCCAACCTGCAATCTGCACAACAAAGATGGGCTGCCCGCCACGCCGTTCAGGACCGATGATTGGCCCGGCGTTACGCAATCAAAAGTGACTCCGTAAGGCAGAAATGTGGAAGTAGCCCGACCGTGAGGGATGATGTGGGCATTGCACAAATGTGCCTTGTCTCACGGCCGGGCTACTGCCGCGTTCAGACGTTTCCACGAAATGTCACGCGCTGATCAATCGAAGGACGCGCCGTTGAGGGCGGACATTCGCCGCCTGGGCGATCTGCTGGGCGAAACGCTCAAGCGGCTCGGCGGCGAACGTCTGTTTGAGACGGAAGAGAATGTCCGCGCGCTTTGCAAACAGCTTCGTGGCGAGCACCTCGGCAAGAGAGCATCTGTCACCGAGCGAAAACTCAAACGGCTGCTTCAACGTTTAAGCCTCGACGAAACCATTGGCGTGATCCGCGCCTTCTCGGTCTACTTTCAACTCGTCAACATTGCTGAGCAGCATCATCGCATTCGCCGCAAACGTTTTTACGAACTGCATACGCCCGATCAGCCCCAGCGCGGTTCGCTGGCCGAGACGCTGGGGCGTTTGCGGCAGGAGTCTGCCGGCGCGAAAGAATTGCAAAGCCGGTTGCAGGAAGTGATTGACCGTCTTGAGATCGCGCCGGTGATGACGGCGCATCCGACTGAAGCTGCGCGGCGCACGCTGCTCGAAAAACAGCGCCGCATCGCGGGATTGCTCGCGGCCTTCGATGCTGAAAATCTGGCTCCGCGCCAACGCGACGAGTTGCAGGCGAAGCTTGCGGCTGAAGTCGAATCGGTGTGGCAAACAGACGAAGTGCGCCACACGCAACCGACCGTGCTCGACGAAGTCAACCACGGGCTTTATTACTTCGACGCCACGCTCTTCAACGCCGTGCCTGCGCTGCTCGAAGAGCTGGAACGGCGGCTGGAAGAAAATTTCCCCGGCGTCGAATTGCGGGATGGCGCAACGCCACTTCGTTTCGGTTCGTGGATTGGCGGCGACCGCGACGGGAACCCTTTCGTGACGCCGGAAATCACGTGGGAGACGCTGAGGTTGCAACAACGGCTGGCGCTGCGGAAATACCGCGATGCCGTGGCCGATCTTGGACGGCGTCTGAGCGAATCGTCGCGCTTCGCTCCGCCCACACAGGAATTGCTCGATTCGCTGCGGGACGACGCGCGCGAATTGCCTGACGCGGCGGCGGTAATCGAACGGCGCAACGCTGAAGAGCCTTGCCGGCAAAAATTATCTTTTATCTACGAACGGCTTGAGAACACGCTTCGCCGCAACCGTGATCTGACTTCGGCGCTCCGTTTGACGGAACAACACACACTCATTTCGATCCGCCCTGGCTTGCCGATCATCGCCGCGCTCACTCGTTCTGATACGACCACAGCGAGCGTCTATTGCACGGGCGCTAATCTCTGGGAAGACCTGCGGCTGGTGCGGGACAGTTTGCGCGCGGGCAAGGCGGACTATGCGGCTAACGCCGTTGATCGGTTGATGCGGCAGGTGGCGGTTTTCGATTTGCATCTGGCGACGCTCGATTTGCGGCAACACAGCGAACGGCATACCTCCGCGCTGGCAGAGATCACACGCGCGCTCGGCGTGGGCGATTATGCGAAGATGAACGAGGATGAACGGATCGAATGGTTGTCGCGGGAACTGGCCTCGCCACGTCCGCTGATGGCCACCGACGCGCGTTACAGCGTTGGGACGACTGAAACGTTGAATGTTTTCCGCGTCGCTCGACGCGCGCTCGACGAGATTAGTCCTAATGCTATTCGCACGTATGTCGTCAGCATGACGCGCGAAGTCAGCGACCTGTTTGCAGTGCTTGTTCTCGCGAAAGAAGCGGGGCTTTTCCGCGCCGGAGAAGAGCCATCATTTCGTCTGGCTGTTTCGCCGCTG
>Ga0187893_10015705_pt1 | contig 10097 bp, 9 predicted proteins | sample MA1701074metaG_FD_139574 | JGI IMG/M metagenome (GOLD analysis project Ga0187893, IMG submission 139574) | White microbial mat communities from a basaltic lava cave in the Kipuka Kanohina Cave System on the Island of Hawaii, USA - MA170107-4 metaG ... | reverse complement strand
GGTTGTCACCAGAAAGGCCGCGCGCGTCGTTGCAAATCCTCGCCGGGTGTCCAACCCGGCTGCGGTTTGCGCCTAGCTCGCGGCCTTTCTGGTGACAACGCATCTGGCAGCGGTAGTGTGAACAGGCCCTAGCGGGCACCTATAATCGCGGCCTTTCCGAAGGGCGACGCATGAAGCAGGGCATCCATCCCAAGTACCGCGAGGTCTGCTTCCAGGACCTCTCGAACGGCTTCAAGTTCGTGACCCGCTCGTGCGCCGAGACGCGCGAGACGATCACGATGGAGGACGGCCGCGAGCTGCCGCTGTTCAAGGTCGAGACGACGAGCGAGTCGCACCCGTTCTACACGGGGACGCAGAAGAGCGTCGATTCGCTCGGCGGGCGGGTCGAGAAGTTCCGCAACAAGTTCGCGCACGTCGGCATGAAGAAGTGATCCGCGCCGCGACTGCACGGCAGCGCGGGCTGCCGTCGAGACCAGGCAGCTTCGGCTGCCTTTTTGTTGCCGCCGCATGATCGGCCCGGCTTGAACCACCCGACACCCGCACTCGTCACGCAGCGTGCCGTCGAGCGCCTGCCGCGCCTCGCGTTGTGGCTGTTCAGCGCCGCGTACCTGCTGCCCGGCGTGTTCGGGCGCGATCCGTGGCGCAGCGCCGACATCGTCGCGTTCGGCGCGATGTGGAACATCGCCGAGGGCAACGCGTCGTGGCTCGCGCCGGCGGTGGGCAACGTAGCGCTCGACGCGGCGCCGCTGCCGTATGGTCTCGGCGCGCTGTTCATCGGGCTCTTCTCGCCGTGGCTCGACCCGGCGCTCGCGGCGCGCATTCCGTTCGCGCTGCTGCTCGGCGCGGTGCTGCTGCTCACGTGGTACGCGACCTACCATCTCGCGCGCACCGAGTCGGCGCAGCCGCTGCCGTTCGCGTTCGGCGGCGAGGCGAGCGCGACCGACTACGCGCGCGCCATCGCCGACGGCGCGTTGCTGGCGCTGATCGCAACCCTCGGCCTGTTGCAGCTCGGGCACGAGACGACACCCGAACTCGCGCAGCTGTTCGGCGTCGCGCTGTTCCTGTACGGCCTTGCCGCGAGCCCGTTCCGCACCGCGCAAGCGCGGCTCGCCGTGCCGCTCTCGCTGGCGGCGCTTGCTTCGAGCGGCGCGCCGGCGATCGCGGTCGCGCTCGCCGCGGTCGGCACCGTGGTCTGCCTGCGCTCGCGCTACCCGCCGGTGCGACGCCTCGCCGCGTGGGTCGCTGCCTCCGGAATCCTCGCCGCGCTGCTGGCGAGCGCGCTCGACGCGTGGGCGTGGCGCATCGGCACCTACCAAAGCCTGCGCGACGCGTGGTCGATGCTGCGCCTGCTGATCTGGTTCGGCTGGCCCGCCTGGCCGCTCGCGCTGTGGACCCTGTGGCGCTGGCGCGGTCACCTGCTCGACCGCCACATGTCGGTGCCGCTCAGCGCGGCGCTGGTCGCGCTGGTCGCGTCGATCGCGATGGGCGGGTCGGACCGCGCGTTGATGCTCGGCATGCCGCCGCTCGCGGTGCTGGCGGCGTTCGCGCTGCCGACCTTCAAGCGCAGCCTCGCTGCGGCGATCGACTGGTTCTCGGTGTTCTTCTTCAGCGCCGCCGCGCTCTTCATCTGGGTCATGTACGCCGCGGTGCAGACCGGCGTTCCGGCGAAGCCCGCGGCTAACGTCGCACGGCTCGCGCCCGGCTTCGCGCCCGAGTTCTCGGCGCTCGCGCTCGCGCTCGCGGTGCTCGGCAGCGGGGCATGGATCTGGCTCGTGCGCTGGCGCACCGGCCGCCACCGCCACGCCTTGTGGAAGAGCCTGGTGCTGCCGGCGAGCGGCGTCGCGCTGTGCTGGCTGCTGTCGATGACGCTCTTGCTGCCGCTCCTCGACTACGCGCGCAGCTACCGACCGCTCGTGCAGCGCATCGCGCTGCACCTGCCGCGCGACGCGTGCATCGCCGCGCCGGGCATGCCGCGCTCGCAGCTCGCGGCGCTCGAGTACTTCGGGCGCTGGCGCGTCGATGGCGCAAAGGAGGCGGCCGCGAGCGGCTGCCCGTTCCTGCTGCTTCTCGAGACGCGCGCTTCGCCGCTCGCGACCCCCGACGGGTGGACGCGCATCGCCACCGCGCGCAGGCCCACCGAGCGCGACGAAGCGACCGTGCTGTTCAGGCGCGCGGCGGTTCGCTGAGCCGAGCGCCGGCCGCGCGCACGCGCGCGGCCGGCAGGATGAAGCGGAACAGCGAGCCCTGGCCCGGCTCGCTCTGCACGTCGAGTTCGCCGCCGTGCCGCTGCACGACGTGCTTGACGATCGACAGCCCGAGCCCGGTGCCTCCCGTGTCGCGCGAGCGGCTGCCGTCGGCGCGGTAGAAGCGCTCGGTGAGGCGCGGCAGGTGCTCGCGTTCGATGCCGATCCCGGTGTCGCGCACCGACAGCTCTCCCGCGCCGTCCGCCATCACGCGCCAGTGCACCTCGATGCGGCCGCCGCCCGGCGTGTAGCGCACCGCGTTGTTGACGAGGTTGGCAAGGGCGCTGTGCAGCTCTGCCTCGGCGCCCGCGATCTGGGCGTCGGCATCGGCAGCGAACACGAGTTCGTGCCTTCCTGCCGACAGCGAGCGCGCCTCGACCTCGACCGCCGCGAGCAGCTTGCCGACTGCAAGCCACTGGTCTGCCGCCGGGCGCGGGCTGCCTTCGAGCTGCGCCAGGGTCAGCAGGTCACCCACCAGGCGCTGCATGCGCGCCGTCTGCTCGGCCATCAACGTCAGCACGCGCGCGCGCTCGACCTCGGTCAACTGCAGATTCGCGAGTGTCTCGATGAACCCCGACAGCACGGTGAGCGGGGTACGGATCTCGTGCGAGACGTTGGCGACGAAGTCGCGCCGCATCAGGTCGGCGCGCTCGCGCTCGGTGATGTCCTGCGACAGCACCAGCTTCATGCCCTGGCCGTAGGGCCTGATCACGACCGACAGGGTGCCGCGGCCGCGCGGGTTCGGCATCTGTACCGCGTCGTCGTAGCGCCCCGACTGCAGGTACGCGACGAACGCCGGCGCGCGCACGAGGTTGGTGACGCGCTGGCGCCGGTCGCGCTGGGGGTCGAGTCCGAAGTGGTCGGCGGCGACGCCGTTGCACCATTCGATCTGCTCGCCGGCGTCGACCAGCAACACGCCGTTGGGCGAGGCTTCGATCGCCGAGAAGAACTGCGCAAGGCGCGTCTCCTCGCGCTCGAGGCGCTGCTCGCGCGAACGGATCGCGCGTTCCACGCGGTACGCGATCTCGCCCCAGAAGCCGGTCTCGCGCGGGGCCGGGCCGATCTGAGCGCCGCGCAGCCAGCCCATCAGTCGCGAGCCGCGCACGGTGTCGAGGACAGCGATCGCCGCCACCACGCTCGCCGCGCCGAGCAGCACGCTGAGCAGGATCGGCGCGTGCACCGGGTTGCCGAGCAGGAACCCGGCGCTGCCTCCGACGAGCGCGGCCAGCACCCCGGCGACGACGCGCGGGAGGAGCCAGCTCATCGCACTCGCCTGCTCCCTCAGCCCGACAGTGCCGGCAACTGCTGGGTGAGCCGGTAGCCGGCGCCGCGCACCGTCTCGATCATGCGCGAGCAGTCGGCGGGCGACAGCGCTTCGCGCAGGCGCTTGACGTGCACATCGACCGTCCGTTCCTCGATGAACACGTGGTCGCCCCAGACCCGGTCGAGCAGCTGCGCGCGCGAGTGCACGCGCTCGGGGTGCGTCATCAGGAAGTGCAGCAGGCGGAACTCGGTGGGCCCGATCTTCACTTCGACGTCACCGCCCGGGCGCGCGACGCTGACGCGGCGCGTCGCCGGGTCGAGGCGCAGCCCGGCGACGTCGACCGCCGTATCGAGCGCCTCGGGCGCCTTGCGGCGCAGCACGGCGCGGATGCGCGCGAGCAGTTCGTTGGTCGAGAACGGCTTGGTCAGGTAGTCGTCGGCGCCCGCGTCGAGGCCGTTGATCTTGTCGGCCTCGTCGGCGCGCGCGGTGAGCATGATGATCGGCAATTCGCGGGTTCGCGTCTCGGCGCGCCAGCGACGCGCGAGCATCAGTCCCGATTGCCCGGGCAGCATCCAGTCGAGCAGCACCAGGTCGGGCAGCACGCGGTCGACGTCGGACTGCGCCGCGTCGGCGGTGCTCGCGACGCTGACTTCGTAGCCCGCGTGGCGCAGGTTGAGCGACACCAGTTCGGCGATCGCCGCCTCGTCCTCGACCAGCAGCACTCGACTCATGCGTCCTCCATGTTCAGCGCGCCAGGGTCTCGATCGCCTCGACCGGGTTGTGCCGCACGTCGGTACCCTTGACGATGTAGATGATCTGCTCGGCCAAGTTCTTGGCGTGGTCGCCGACGCGCTCGATCGCCTTGGCGACGAACACCAGATCGATCGACGCCGAGATCGTGCGCGGGTCTTCCATCATGTAGGTGATGAGCTTTCGCATCAGGCCGTCGAACTCCTGGTCGATCAGGTTGTCCTGCCGGATCACCTCGATCGCCTTGTCGCAGTCGAGGCGCGCGAAGGCGTCGAGCGCCTTGCGCAGCGAGGCGATCGCGAGGTCGGCCTCGAACGACACGTCGCCGACCGGCAGCCGCATGCGGCTCGAGACCCCGGTGTTGATGAGGCGCTGCACGGTGCGCGCGATGCGCGCGGCCTCGTCGCCGACGCGCTCGAGGTTCGCGATCGTCTTCGAGATCGCGATCAGGAGCCGCAAGTCGCGCGCCGTCGGCTGGCGCCGGGCGATGATCATCGAAAGGTCGCGGTCGATCTCGACTTCCATCGCGTTGACGCGCGCCTCCTGCGACAGAACCTGCCCCGCCGTCTCGCTGCTGAATTGCGCGAGCGCGTACATCGCCTGCGCGACCTGCGATTCGACCAGCCCGCCCATTTCGAGGACGTGCGTCGAGACGTCGCTGAGTTCGTGGTCGAACTGCGTGGAAAGGTGCTTGTCGGTCATCGAGTGTTCATCCGAAGCGGCCCGTAATGTAGTCTTCCGTTTCCTTGCGCTTCGGCTTCATGAAGATGTCGCGCGTTTCGCCGTATTCGATCACTTCGCCGAGGTACATGTACGCCGTGTAGTCGGAGACCCGCGCCGCCTGTTGCATGTTGTGGGTGACGATCAGCACCGTCACCTTCTGCTTGATCTCGCCGATCAGCTCCTCGATCGAACCGGTGGCGATCGGATCGAGCGCCGAGGTCGGCTCGTCGAACAGGATCATCTCCGGTTCGGTGGCCAGAGCGCGCGCGATGCACAGCCGCTGCTGCTGGCCGCCCGACAGGTTGACCGCCAGGTCGTCGAGCCGGTCGCTCACCTCGCTCCAGATCGCGGCGGCCTTCAGCGCCGCTTCCACCTTGTCGGAAAGGAACGAGCGCGACGTCTCGCCGCGCACCTTGAGCCCGTACGCGACGTTCTCGAACACCGATTTCGGGAACGGGTTCGGCTTCTGGAACACCATCGAGATGCGCATCCGCACCTCGATCGGATCGACGCTCCTGTGCAGCACGTCGACGTGGTCGGGGTTGAGGTGGATGCTGCCGTCGTAGCGATGCCCGGGGTAGAGGTCGTGCATGCGGTTGAAGCAGCGCAGGTAGGTCGATTTCCCGCAGCCGCTCGGGCCGATCAGCGCGGTGACCTTGTTCTCGTAGACCGGCATCGAGATGCGCTTCAGCGCCTTGAAGCTGCCGTAGTAGAAGTCGAGCTCCCTCGATTCGGCCTTCAGCGCGGGCGGCTTGTCGGGCAGGGTCAGCGTCGTCGGCATTGGAACGGGTCCTCCTACCACTTGATGTTCTTGCGCAGGCGATAGCGCAGCCAGATCGCCGCCGCGTTCATGCCGAGGGTCATGAACACGAGGACGAAGCTGGCCGCGGCGGCGTTCTGGTGGAAGGCGGGATCCGGCCGCGACGTCCAGTTGAAGATCTGGATCGGCATCACCGTGAACGGCGAGAACAGCCAGTCGAAGAAGCCGGCCGGCGGATCGCCGGTGAGCGGCAGCGGCGGCAGGAAGGCGATGAAGGTCAGCGCGCCGATCGTGATGATCGGCGCCGTCTCGCCGATCGCACGCGCGAGCCCGATGATGACGCCGGTCAGGATGCCGGGCAGACCGTACGGCAGCAGGTGGTGGCTCACCACCTGCCAGCGCGTGGCTCCGCACGCGTACGCGCCCTCGCGGATGTGCTGCGGAATCGCGCGCAGCGCCTCGCGCGTCGTGACGATCACGATCGGCAGGATCAGGAGCGCGAGGGTCATGCCCGCCGACAGGATGCTCTGGCCGAAACCGAACGCGTACACGAACAGCCCGAGCGCGAGCAGCCCGTAGACGATCGACGGCACTCCGGCGAGGTTGGTGATGTTGATCTCGATCAGGTCGGTGAACCAGTTCTTGCGCGCGTACTCCTCGAGGTAGATCGCGCCCGCGATGCCGACCGGTACCGCGCACACCGCGGTGACGAGCATCACCAGCAGAGTACCGACCCACGCCGACAGGATTCCCGCCTGCCCGGCGCGCCGCGACGGAAACGAGGTGAAGAAGTCTGCCGTCAGCCGCGGCACCCCGTCGATCGCCATGTTCGCGAACAGCGCGACCAGGGTCAGCACGCCCACCATCAGCGCCAGGAGGCCGAGCACGCCGAACACGAAGTCCCAGCGCTTGTGGGCGCGGATGATCGCGCGCAGCTCGTCGGCGCGCGGCGGCAGCGCGGCCATGTCTCTCTCAAGCAAATGTGGCTCCGCCACTTTGCTTGAACCCCCGCGGGGGGCGGGCTGGGCACGGCCCGGCCCTGGGGGCGCTCAATACGCCTCCCGGTAGCGCCGCCGCATCCAGTAGCCGATCAGGTTGAAGAACAGGGTCAGCAGCAGCAGGGTGAGTCCGGCAGCGAAGATCGTCTGGTAGCCGACACTGCCGTGCGGCAGGTCGCCGAGCGCCACCTGCACGATGAACGCGGTGATCGTCGCCGCCGGCTCCAGCGGGTTGAAGCTGAGGTTGGGCTGCATGCCGGCGGCCACCGCGAGGATCATCGTCTCGCCGACCGCGCGCGAGATGCCGAGGATGTACGCCGATGCGATGCCAGACAGGGCCGCCGGCACGACCACCCGCAGCGCGGTCTGCAAGCGCGTCGCCCCCATCGCGTAGGACCCCTCGCGCAGGCTCATCGGCACGGCGCGCATCGCGTCCTCGGACAGCGACGACACGTACGGAATGATCATGATGCCCATCACGATGCCCGCGGACAGCACGTTGAAACCCGGCAGCGCCGGGTAGAAGCGCTGGATCAGCGGCGTCACGAACAGCAGCGCGAAGTAGCCGTAGATGATCGTCGGCACGCCCGACAGCAGCTCGAGCAGCGGCTTCATCGTCTCGCGCGTGCGATGGCCGGCGAACTCCGACAAGTAGATCGCGATGATCGTGCCGAGCGGGATCGCGATCGACAGGGCGACCGCCGAACTCGTCACCGTACCCGACAGCAGCACGACGATCCCGAAGTGCGCGTCGTCGAAGAGCGGCGTCCACTGCGTGTCGGTGAGGAACGACCACAGCGGCACGTTCGAGAAGAAGACCAGCGATTCCTTGAGCAGGATGTAGACGATTGCGGCGGTCGTGAACACCGAGACGCAGGCCGCCAGCAGCAGCACGCTTTCGATCGCGCGCTCCTTGCGCCGGCGCCGCGCCTTCGAGCGCTCGTACGTGGCCAGCGACGCCCGGCCGGCCATGGAAACGGACACTCTGAGATCGGACGTCGTTGATGTGATCGCCATTCTAGGTGCCTCTGCCGGCCGTCGCGGCTGTCCTCCGCGTGCGAGAGGTCAGAGCCTGGCTTCGCGCGACATCAGTTCTTCGATCGTGATGCCGACTTCGTTCGTGCCGCCGAACACCGTGCCCTTCTTGCCCTTCGCCAGGTGCTCGAGGTTCATCTTGTACGCGTTGGCCGGCAGCGGCACGTACTTCACTTCCTTGGCGATGCGCGGCGCCTCGTTGAGGTAGTACTCGACGAACTCCCTGACTTCGGGCTTCGGCATCGATTTCGCGCTGACGTAGACGAAGATCGGGCGCGACAGCGGCTGGTAGCTGCCGTCGAGCACGGTCTTCTCGCTCGGGCTCACCGCCTTGCCGCTCTTGCCGACGATCGGCACCGCCCTCAGCCGGTTCTGGTTCTCGGCGTAGTACGCGTAGCCGAAGAACGCGAGCGCGTGCTGGTCCTGCGAGACGCCCTGCACCAGCACGTTGTCGTCCTCCGAGGCGGTGAAGTCGCCGCGGCTCGACTTCGACTTGCCGGTCACCGCTTCGGTGAAGTAGTCGAAGGTGCCCGAATCGGCGCCCGCGCCGAACAGCTTCAGCGGCGCGTCGGGGAAGGCGGGGTTGACCTGGTTCCAGCGCGTGACCTTGCCTTGTGCGGCCGGCTCCCACATCGTCTTCAGCTCGTCCACCGACAGCTGCTTGACAAAACCGTTCTTCGGGTTGACGACGACCGTCAGCGCGTCGAAGGCGACCGGCAACTCGTAGTACTCGATGCCGGCCGCCTTGCAGTCTTCCATCTCCTTCTTCTGGATCGGGCGCGACGCGTTCGAGATGTCGATCTCGCCGCGGCAGAACTTCTTGAACCCGCCGCCCGTGCCCGAGATTCCGACCGTGACGTTGATCGCGCCATTCTTCGCCTTCTGGAAGTCTTCGGCGACGCCTTCGGTGATCGGATAGACGGTCGACGATCCGTCGATCTTGACCACGCTCTGTGCGTGTGAAAGGGCGGGCGCGAGCGCCGCTGCGACCGCGAGGGTGAGAACGCGTTTCATCGAGTGGCTCCTCTGTGTGCGTGTCGCACTCTAGGAGCCGCGGATGAAGCTTTTGTGACGCTGCGCTGACCGTCATATGACGGTCAGCGCGCTGGTCCTGGAATCAGCCGCCGGCGGCGTGGACGAGGCGCCGCGCGCACGCTTCGGCAAGCCGCGCATCGATCGCTTCGACCATCACGCGCAACACCGGCTCGGTGCCCGAGGCGCGGATCAAGACCCGCCCGCGGTCGCCCAGCTCGGCGCTCACGGCCGATCGCTCGTCGGCGAGCCGGCCGTTGCGTTGCCAGTCCTGTCCGGGCTTGAGGCGCAGGTTGAGCAAGGCCTGCGGGTACAACTCGATCCCCGCGAGTTGTTCGTGCAGCGGCCGCTCGGTACGGCACACCGCGTGCAGGATCTGCAGCGCGCTGACCACGCCGTCGCCGGTGGTGTGGCGGTCGAGCGCGATCAGGTGGCCCGATCCCTCGCCGCCGAGTTGCCAGCCGCGCGCGATCAGCTCCTCGAGGATGTAGCGGTCGCCGACCCTGGCGCGCACCAACGGAACGCCGCGCTCGACGAGCGCCACCTCGACCGCCATGTTCGTCATCGACGTGCCGACCACGCCCGGAACACTCTCGCCCTGCGCAAGCCGGTCGCTCGCCATCACGTACAGCAGCTCGTCGCCGTTGTAGAGACGGCCCGAGCGATCGACGAGCTGCAGGCGGTCTGCGTCGCCATCGAGCGCGATGCCGTAGTCGGCGTCGTGTTCATGCACCGCGTCGAGCAGCTTCTCGGGCGCGGTCGCGCCGAAGCCGTCGTTGATGTTGAGCCCGTCGGGGCTGCAGCCGATCGCGACCACGTTCGCGCCGAGTTCGTGGAACACGTCGGGCGCGACGTGGTAGGCGGCACCGTGCGCGGCGTCGACCACGATCTTCAGCCCCTTCAGCGACAGGTCGGTGCCGAACGTGCTCTTGCAGAACTCGACGTAGCGGCCGCGCGCGTCGTCGATGCGCTTGACCTTGCCGAGCCCGGCCGAATCGACCCACTGCGCGGGCTCGTCGAGCGCGCGCTCGACCGCCTCCTCCCACTCGTCGGGCAGCTTCTCGCCGCGCGCCGAGAAGAACTTGACCCCGTTGTCGCCGAACGGGTTGTGCGACGCGCTGATCACGAGCCCGAGGTCCAGACGCAGCGCGCGCGTGAGATACGCGACGCCGGGCGTGGGCAGCGGCCCGGTCATCATCACGTCGACGCCGGCCGATGCGAACCCCGCTTCGAGCGCCGATTCGATCATGTAGCCCGAGATGCGCGTGTCCTTGCCGATCAGCACCGTGCGG
>Ga0187893_10015704_pt1 | contig 10097 bp, 18 predicted proteins | sample MA1701074metaG_FD_139574 | JGI IMG/M metagenome (GOLD analysis project Ga0187893, IMG submission 139574) | White microbial mat communities from a basaltic lava cave in the Kipuka Kanohina Cave System on the Island of Hawaii, USA - MA170107-4 metaG ... | reverse complement strand
CGGCACCTCGCGCGCCTTGCCCTTGCCCATGCCGATGCCGCCGTCGCCGTCGCCGACCACGGTCAACGCGGCGAAGCCGAGCACGCGGCCGCCCTTCACGACTTTGGTGACGCGGTTGATCGCGACCATCTTCTCGCGCAGGCCGTCGCCGCGATCCTCGCCCGTCTGCATCTTGGATGCCTGTAGTTTCGCCATAAGCCGGATCCCTGAAGCTCCTAGAACTTGAGGCCTGCCTCGCGCGCGGCCTCGGCCAGCGCCTTGACGCGTCCGTGAAACCTGTAGCCGGCGCGGTCGAACGCGACCGCCTCGATGCCGAGCTTCCGCGCCCGCTCGGCAATGCGCCGGCCGACCTCGGCCGCCGCCTTGACATTACCTCCGTGTTTGACGCCCTTGCGCAGCTCGGGTTCGACCGTGGAGGCCGCCGCAAGCACCTTCGCGCCGCTCGCATCGATCAGCTGCGCGTAGATATGGCTGTTCGAGCGGTGCACGGTGAGGCGCGCCGCGGCGAGCTCGGCGATGCGGGCGCGGGTCCTGCGCGCCCTGCGCAGCCGTTGAGAATTCCTGTCGATCATGGCTCGCCGCCCTCGCTATTTCTTCTTGGTTTCCTTGATCACGACCTGCTCGGCTGCGTAGCGCACGCCCTTGCCCTTGTAGGGCTCGGGGCTGCGATAGGCGCGCACCTCGGCCGCCACCTGGCCGACCAGCTGCCGGTCCGTGCCCCTGATCACGATCTCGGTCTGGGTCGGCGTCTCGACCTTGACGCCTTTCGGCATGGAATGCGCCACGGCATGGGAATAGCCGAGCGTGAGGTTCAGCTTGTCGCCCTGGGCCTGCGCGCGATAGCCGACGCCGACGAGCGTCAGCCGCTTCTCGAAGCCCTGGGTGACCCCGGTCACCATGTTCGCGACCAGCGCCCGCAGCGTGCCCGACATGGCGTCGGCATGGCGCGAGTTGCCCGCCGCCTTGAACTGGATCCGGTTATCCACCTTCTCGACCTGGACCTCGGGCGCGATGCGCTGGGTAAGGGTCCCGAGCGGGCCCTTCACCTGGATCTCGCCCGGCGTCAGGGTCACTTCGACCTTCTGCGGCAGCACGATGGGGGCTTTTCCGATTCTCGACATGGCTTGCTTTCCGTTACGCGACGATGCACAGCACCTCGCCGCCGACCCCCATGCCGCGGGCCTTGCGATCGGTCATCACCCCGCGCGAGGTCGAGACGATCGCGACACCGAGCCCGTTCATGACGGTCGGCAGCTCGTCCTTGGGACGATAGATGCGCAGCCCCGGACGGCTCACGCGCTCAATGCGCTCGATCACCGGCTTGCCGGCATAGTACTTGAGGCTGATCTCGAGCAGGGGCCTGCCCTCTTGCTCACGCACCGCGAAATCCTCGATGTAGCCCTCGTCCTTCAGGACCTGGGCAATCGCGCTCTTCAGCTTGCTCGCGGGCATCGCCACCGACTGCTTCTCTGAATGCTGCGCGTTGCGGATGCGCGTCAGCATGTCGGCTATGGGGTCGGTCATCGGCATATATATTCGTTCCTAGTTTCGAGTTTCCAGTTTCCAGTCGTCGGTCTCACGTTTCTAACTCGAAACCCGTAACTCGAAACTCGAAACTTCCTGTTCACCAGCTCGCCTTGATCACGCCCGGAATCTCCCCGTGGAGCGCGATCAGGCGCAGCTTCCCGCGTGCGATCCCGAACTTGCGGTAGACGCCGCGGGGGCGCCCCGTGAGCGCGCAGCGGCTCCGCAGCCGCACCGGGGACGCGTCGCGCGGCAGCTTCTGCAGCTTCTCGCGTGCCGCGTAGCGCTCCTCGGGCGAGAGCTTCATGTTGCCCGCAATTTCGAGCAGCTCCTTGCGCCGGGCGGCGTATTTCTTGACGGTCTCGCGGCGCTTCTTGTCGCGGTTGACCAGGGCGGTTTTTGCCATAGGGTGTATCTCGGGGACTCCTAGTTCCTGAACGGGAAGCGAAAGGCTGCAAGCAGCGCCTTCGCCTCGTTGTCCGATCTCGCCGTGGTGGCGATGGTGATGTTCATGCCCCGGATCGCGTCGATCTTGTCGTACTCGATCTCGGGAAAGATGATCTGCTCCTTGACGCCCATGTTGTAGTTGCCCCGGCCGTCGAAGGCCCTGGCGGAAATGCCGCGGAAATCGCGGATGCGCGGCATCGCGACGCTGACCAGGCGGTCGAGGAACTCGTACATGAGCCGGCCGCGGAGCGTCACTTTGCAGCCGATCGGGTAGCCGCTGCGGATCTTGAAGTTCGCGATCGACTTGCGCGACTTGGTGACGATCGGGCGCTGGCCCGCGATCTTGGTCATGTCGGATACCGCGTTGTCCATGATCTTCTTGTCCGCCACCGACTCGCCCACGCCCATGTTGAGCACGATCTTCTGTATCCGCGGCACCTGCATCGCGGACTTGTAGCCGAATTGCTCCATCAACTGCTTGACCACGGTCTCGCGGTAGAGGATCTGCAGGCGCGGAACCGGGGCCGGCCGCTCGGGCTTGCGCTCCTTCTGCTCCTTCGGAGCCGGGGCTTCCCTGGCCTCGGGCTTCGCCGGCTTCGCTTCTTGCTTTGGCGCGGACGGCCTGGCTTCCTTTGGAGCCCGGGCCTCTGCCGCTCCGCCCTTGGCGTCCTTCTGGCCCTTGGCGTCCCGGGCCGCCTTGGGATCCCTGGCATCCCTGGCGTCCTTGCTCTTGGCTGCGCTCATGTATCGATCACTTCGCCGTTCGACTTGTAATAGCGAACGCGGCGGCCGTCCTCCAGCACCCGGATGCCCACGCGGTCGCCCTTCTTGGTCGCCGGGTTATAGAGAGCCACGTTCGAGACGTGCAGCGGCATGTCCCGGTCGACGATGCCGCCGGTCACGCCCTTCATCGGGATCGGGCGCTGGTGCTTCTTTACCCGGTTCGCGCCTTCCACCACCACGTGCTCCGCGTCGACGACCCTCAACACGGTGCCGCGCTTGCCCTTGTCGCGCCCGGTCGTCACGATCACGTCGTCGCCTTTTCGTATCTTCTGCATGGCCCGTACCCTCACAGCACTTCCGGCGCAAGCGAGACGATCTTCATGAAGCGTTCGGTGCGCAGTTCCCGCGTCACCGGCCCGAAGATGCGGGTGCCGATCGGCTCGAGCTTGGGCGTCAGCAGCACCGCCGCGTTCGAGTCGAACTTGATCACGGAGCCGTCGTTGCGGCGCACGCCCTTCGCGGTGCGCACCACCACGGCGTCGTAGACCTCGCCCTTCTTCACGCGCCCGCGCGGCGCGGCGTCCTTCACGCTCACCTTGATGACGTCGCCGATTCCGGCATAGCGCCGTTTCGAGCCGCCCAGCACCTTGATGCACATCACGGAGCGCGCGCCCGTGTTGTCGGCAACGTCCAGTACAGACTGCATCTGTATCATCGTTCTCTCGCTTGACTCGCTCCCCCAACTTGACCGCAGCGCGGTCAGTATTGGGGCCCGTCCGGGTCGGTCGCCGCGCCCTCATTTGCGTCACCCGGGCGCGCCGAAAAGGCTGCGGATTATACGTCTGTCTCCCTGATTCCGCAACGCAAAAACAAGGCCGTCAGACGGTCTTCGCCTTTTCCACCAGCTCGATCACGCGCCAGCTCTTGGTGCGCGCGATCGGCCGGCATTCCTCGATCAGTACCAGGTCGCCTTCCTTGCACGACCTCGCCTCGTCGTGGGCGTGATACCGGCTGGAACGCGTGATGACCTTGCCGTAGAGGGGGTGCTTGACGCGGCGCTCCACCAGCACGGTAACGGTCTTCTGCATCTTGTCGCTGACCACGCGGCCGACCAGCTGGCGCTTGTTCGCTGCCTCGCTCATGATCTTCCCTCTGACCCGGAAACGCTTTCCTTCTCCGCGAGCACGGTGCGCACGCGCGCAATGTCGCGCCGCACCTTGCTCAATTGACTCGTGTTGGTGAGCTGCTGGGTGGCCTTCTGCATGCGCAGCCCGAACTGCGCCTTGAGGAGCGCGGCGAGCTCCTGCTGCAGCTCCTGCGGGGACTTCGCCCTCAGCTCGGAAGCCTTCATTGCCGCGCTCCCAGCAGCCGCGACACGAACGTGGTCCGCAGCGGCAGCTTCGATGCCGCCAGGCGCAACGCTTCACGCGCTTCCTGCTCGTCCACCCCGTCCATCTCGTAGAGCACCGCGCCGGGCTTGATCTCGGAGACCCAGAATTCGGGGTTGCCCTTGCCGTTGCCCATGCGCACTTCCGCCGGCTTCTGCGACACCGGCTTGTCCGGAAAGATGCGGATCCAGATGCGCCCGCCGCGCTTGATCGCGCGCGACATCGCCCGCCGCGCCGCCTCGATCTGCCGCGCCGTGAGGCGCCCGCGCGAGACCGCCTTCAGGCCGTACTCGCCGAAGCTCACCTTGTTGCCGCGGGTCGCGATCCCGCGGTTGCGGCCCTTCTGCTCCTTGCGGTACTTACGCCTTGCGGGTTGCAGCATTCTTCGCTCCTGGCTTCGCTCCGGGGCTCTTCCGCGGCGCGCGCGGCTTCTTCGCCCTGCCCTTGCCGTCGGGCTTGGCCGAGGGCGCCGGCTTCTCCGGCGGCGGGGGCGGCGGCGCCGCCAGCGCCGCGGCGACCGCGGCTGCCGGCTGCTCGCTCTTGTGAATTACTTCGCCCTTGAACACCCAGACCTTGATGCCGATCACGCCGTAGCTGGTCTTGGCTTCCGAGACGCCGTAATCGATCTCCGCCCGCATCGTGTGCAGCGGCACGCGTCCCTCGCGATACCACTCGGTGCGCGCGATCTCGATGCCGTTCAGCCGCCCCGCGCTCATGATCTTGATGCCCTGCGCACCGAGCCGCATGGCATTGGTGATGGCGCGTTTCATCGCGCGGCGGAACATGATGCGCTTCTGCAGCTGCTGCGAGATCGAGTCCGCGATCAGCTGCGCGTCGATCTCCGGCTTGCGCACCTCCTCGATGTTGACGTGCACCGGCACGCCGAGCATCTTCTGCAGCTCGACCTTGAGCGACTCGATGTCCTCGCCCTTCTTGCCGATGACGACGCCCGGCCGGGCGCTGTAGACCGTGATCCGCGCGTTCTTCGCGGGACGCTCGATCACCACGCGCGAGACCGCCGCGTGCGCGAGCTTGCGCTTGAGGTGCTCGCGCACCTTGAGGTCTTCGAGCAGCATGCTCGAAAAGTTCTTGTTGTTGGCGTACCAGCGCGAGGCCCAGTTGCGGTTCAATGCCAGCCGGAAGCCGATCGGATTGATCTTCTGACCCATGCCTACTTTCTCCCGTCTCCCACGGTCACCAGAATGTTGCAGGTCGGCTTCATGATGCGCGCGCCGCGGCCCTTGGACTGGGCGCGGAAGCGGCGCAGGAAGGTGCCGCGCTCGACGAGGATCTGGGTGACCTTCAACTCGTCGATGTCGGCGCCGTCGTTGTGCTCGGCGTTGGCAATGGCGGATTCCAGCACCTTGCGGATGATCACCGCGCCTTTCTTCGGAGCGAACTGCAGGATGTTCAAGGCCTGCTCGACCGGCTTGCCGCGGATCAGGTCCGCCACCAGCCGGCCTTTCTGGGCCGAGAGGCGCACCCCGCGCAGCGTGGCTGTGGTGTTCATGATCGTCACCTAGGATTTGGCCGGTGCCGCCGGGGCCGGTGCGGCCGGCGCCGGGGCCGCTCCCGGAGCTGGCGTCGGCGCCGACTTCCGGTCGCCCGCAGCAGCGGCGGCCGCGGCGGCGGCCGCGGCCTGCGCCGAGCCGGCCTTGGAGTGGCCCTTGAAGATCCGCGTGTGGGAAAACTCCCCGAGCTTGTGGCCAACCATGTTTTCCGTCACGTAGACCGGAACGTGCTGTCTTCCGTTGTGCACGCCGATGGTGAGGCCCACGAAATCGGGCAGGATGGTCGAGCGCCGCGACCAGGTCTTGATCGGGCGCTTGTCGTTCGACTTCTGCGCCGCCTCCACTTTCTTCAGGAGGTGAAGGTCCACGAACGGCCCCTTCTTGATCGAGCGTGCCATGGCGATGCTCCCTCTATGCCCCCACGACCTTGGCGTTGCGGCGGCGGATGATCATGGCGTCGGTGCGCTTGTTCTTGCGCGTCTTGTAGCCCTTGGTGAGCACGGCCCAGGGCGATACGGGGTCGCGCGCCGCCGATTTCTTGCCCTCGCCGCCTCCGTGCGGGTGGTCGACCGGGTTCTGGGCGACCCCGCGCACCGTCGGGCGCACGCCGCGCCAGCGCATGCGCCCCGCCTTGCCGACAGACTCGAGCGAGTGCTCCTCGTTGCCGACTTCGCCGATGGTCGCGCGGCAGTTGATGTGCACTTTGCGGATCTCTCCGGAACGAAGCCGCACTTGCGCGTACTCGCCTTCCCGCGCGAGCAGCTGCACCGAGGCGCCGGCGGCGCGCGCGAGCTGCGCGCCCTTTCCGGGAAGCATCTCGACGCAGTGGACGGTGGTGCCGACCGGGATGTTCTTCAACGGCAGGGCGTTGCCGGCCTTGATCGGCGCTTCCGGCCCGGAAACGAGCTGCATGCCGGCGGCGATGCCCTTGGGCGCGACGATGTAGCGCCGCTCGCCGTCCGCATAAAGCAGCAGCGCGAGGAAGGCGCTGCGATTGGGGTCGTATTCGAGGCGCTCGACCTTCGCCGTGATGGCGTCCTTGTCGCGCTTGAAATCGACCTTGCGGTAGTGCTGCTTGTGGCCGCCGCCCTGGTGGCGCATGGTGATCTCGCCATGCATGTTGCGGCCGCCCCTGCGCGCCTTGTGCTCGACCAGGTGCGGCACCGGCCGGCCCTTGTGGAGGTCGCGGTTGACGACCTTGACCTGCTGGCGCTGGCCGGGGGTGACGGGTCGGATCTTGACCAGCATTACCTGGCCTCCGCCTGTTCGGCAAAGTTGATTTCCTGGCCTTCCTTGAGGCAGACGTAGGCCTTCTTCCAGTGGCGCCGCCGCCCGCTGGTCGCGCCGAAGCGCTTGCCCTTGCCGCGCACGTTTACGACCTGCACGGAATCCACCTGGACCTTGAACATGAGCTCGATCGCCGCCTTGATCTCGGGCTTGGTCGCATGGGCGGCGACGCGGAACGCCACCTGGTTGTTCTTGTCGGCGACGAAGGTGCTCTTCTCCGATATCACCGGCGCCAGCACCAGCTGCATCAGGCGGGCTTGCTGCTCGAAATTCGCGGCGGCGCTCATTTGAGCAGCTCCTCGAACTTGGCCACGGCGCCCCTGGTAACCAGCACCCTGTCGAAATGCATCAGGCTCAGAGGATCGGCCTCGCCCACCGTCAGAACCTCGACATTGGGCAGGTTGCGCGAGGACAGCCGCAGGTTGTCGTCGACGCGGTCGGTGATGATCAGGACGTCGTCGAGCCCCATGCCCCGCAGCTTCTCCGCCAGGAGCTTGGTCCGCGGGGCGTCCACCGTGAAGTTCTCGACCACGGCGAGCCGCTCCTCGCGCGCGAGCTGCGAGAGGATGGAGCACACCCCGGCACGATACATCTTGCGGTTGACCTTCTGCGAGAAGTTCTCGTCCGGCAGATTGGGAAAGATCTTGCCGCCGCCGCGCCACAAGGGCGACGAGGCCCTGCCGGCGCGCGCGCGCCCGGTGCCCTTCTGCCGCCACGGTTTCTTGTTCGACTTGTTGACCTCGCCGCGCGCGAGCTGCTTGCGCGTGCCCTGGCGCGCGTTGGCGAGGTACGCGTTGACGACCTGGTGCACCAGCGCCTCATTGTACTCGCGCGCAAACGCCGCGTCGGACGCGGAAATTTTCGCGGTGGGCTTGCCCCGGTCGTTGATCAACTGAAGTTCCACGTTGCCCTCACTTCGCCGGCTTTGCCGCCGGCTTGGCGGCTGCCGCCTTGGACTCGGCGGGCTTGGCGTCGGCGGCCGGCTTCGCTTCAGCGGGTTTGGCGGCCGGCTTCGGCGCCGCGACCACCTTTCTCGCTGCACGAGTGGTCGGCTTTACCGTCACGTCGCCGCCGCGGGAGCCGGGCAGCGCGCCCCGGATCAACAGAAGCTGTCGCTCCGCGTCGACACGGATGATCTCGACGTTCTGCACGGTGCTGTTCGCTGCTCCCATGTGTCCGGCCATGCGCTTGCCGGGGAAGACACGCCCGGGGTCCTGGTTCTGGCCGATCGAGCCCGGCTTGTTGTGCGATACGGAGTTGCCGTGGCTCGCGCGGTTGGAGGAAAAATGATGGCGCTTGATGACGCCGGCGAAGCCCTTGCCCTGGGACGTGCCGGAGACGTCCACCTTTTGCCCGACCTTGAAGATATCCACGCCGACCGCGCCGCCCACCTTGAGGCTCGCCAGCTCGCCCGGTTCGACCCGGAACTCCCTGAGCGTGTGGCCGGCAACCACGCCCGCCTTGGAAAAATGCCCGGCCGCAGCCCGGTTCACGCGCCCCGGCCGCCGCTTGCCGTACGCGAGCTGCACCGCGCAATAGCCATCGGTTTCGGGCGTCTTGATCTGCGTCACCCGGTTGTCCGACACGTCCACCACGGTCACCGGCACGGTATCGCCGTCCTCCGTGAACACACGGGTCATGCCGACCTTGCGCCCCACCAGTCCCAGACTCATAGCTTGATCTCCACGTCGACGCCGGCCGGCAGATCGAGCTTCATCAGAGCGTCCACCGTCTTGTCGGTGGGATCGATGATGTCCATCAGCCGCAAATGGGTGCGGATCTCGAGCTGGTCGCGCGAGGTCTTGTCGACGTGCGGCGAGCGCAGGAGATCGAAGCGCTGCTTGCGCGTCGGCAGCGGAACCGGCCCCTTGACCACCGCGCCGGTGCGCTTCGCCGTATCGACGATCTCGAGCGCTGACTGGTCGATCAGGCGGTAGTCGAACGCCTTCAGCCGGATGCGGATTTTTTGACTTTTTACCGTTGCCATTTTTTCCTCGAGACGCGCGACCCGTACTCTCCTGACCCGTTACTCGATCACCTTCGCCACCACGCCTGCGCCGACGGTCTTGCCGCCCTCGCGGATCGCAAAGCGCAGCCCCTCCTCCATCGCGATCGGGGAGATCAGACTCACCGTGATCGTCACGTTGTCCCCCGGCATCACCATCTCCGTGCCCTTCGCCAATTCGAGACTCCCCGTCACGTCGGTCGTGCGGAAATAGAACTGCGGCCGATACCCGTTGAAAAACGGCGTGTGCCGCCCGCCCTCCTCCTTCGAGAGCACGTAGATCTCGGCGGTGAACTTGGTGTGGGGCGTGATCGAGGCAGGCTTCGCCAGGACCTGCCCGCGCTCCACCTCTTCTCTCTTGGTGCCGCGCAGCAATATCCCCACGTTATCGCCCGCCTGCCCCTCATCGAGGAGCTTGCGGAACATCTCCACCCCCGTGCACACCGTCTTCTGCGTGGGACGCAACCCCACGATCTCGATCTCTTCTCCCACCTTGATCACACCGCGCTCCACCCGCCCCGTGACCACCGTGCCCCGCCCCGAGATCGAAAACACATCCTCCACCGGCATCAGAAACGGCTTGTCGGTGACGCGCTTCGGCTGCGGAATGTAGGAGTCCAGCGCCTCCGCCAGCTTCAGGATCGCCCCCTCCCCCAGATCGCCCTTGTCGCCCTCCATCGCCTTTAAGGCCGAGCCAATGATGATCGGGGTCTTGTCCCCCGGAAACTCATACTTCGACAGGAGCTCGCGCACCTCCACCTCCACCAGCTCGAGCAGCTCCTTGTCATCGACCATGTCCGCCTTGTTCATGAACACCACGATGTAGGGCACCCCCACCTGGCGCGCGAGCAGGATGTGCTCGCGCGTCTGCGGCATCGGACCGTCGGCCGCGGAGACCACCAGAATCGCCCCATCCATCTGCGCCGCCCCCGTGATCATGTTCTTGATGTAGTCGGCGTGCCCCGGACAGTCCACGTGCGCGTAGTGGCGCTTGGCCGTCTGATACTCCACGTGCGCGGTATTGATCGTGATGCCGCGCGCCTTCTCCTCAGGGGCGGAATCGATCTGCTCGTAGGTCTTGACCTCGCCCCCATACTTCTTCGACAGAATCATCGTCATCGCCGCCGTCAGCGTCGTCTTGCCGTGGTCCACGTGACCAATCGTCCCCACGTTCACGTGCGGCTTGGTGCGCTCAAATTTGCTCTTCGCCAT
>Ga0187893_10015703_pt1 | contig 10098 bp, 7 predicted proteins | sample MA1701074metaG_FD_139574 | JGI IMG/M metagenome (GOLD analysis project Ga0187893, IMG submission 139574) | White microbial mat communities from a basaltic lava cave in the Kipuka Kanohina Cave System on the Island of Hawaii, USA - MA170107-4 metaG ... | reverse complement strand
TTTCGGATTGCGGATTAGATTTTCTTAACTATGGACACTCGAAAAATTTAAGATGGATACTAACGGCACAATACTCGAAGTCAAAAACTTAAAGACCTATTTCAATACCGAAGACGGAGTTGTGAAGGCGGTTGACGGGATTTCGTTTGAACTAAAACGGGGCGAGACGCTTGGCATCGTAGGCGAATCCGGTTCGGGCAAATCCGTCACAAATCTGTCAATTATTCGCCTTATTCCTTCACCTCCCGGAAAAATCGTAGAAGGGGAAGTCAATTTTCATGGGCAGGATATTTTGCTTCTTCCGAATGAGGAAGTTCGCAAAATTCGCGGCAAACGCATCGCAATGATTTTCCAAGACCCCATGACTTCGCTTAATCCGTTTATGAAAATCTCTAAGCAGTTGATGGAAATAACTCAGCTTCATCTCGGCTACACAAAAGCACAGGCTTACGAACACGCTATAAGGATGCTTGAAACAGTTGGCATTCCCGACGCCCGAAGCCGCGTTGATAATTATCCGCACGAATTTTCAGGCGGTATGCGTCAGCGTGTGATGATTGCAATGGCGCTTTCGTGCGAACCCGAACTTTTAATAGCCGATGAACCGACAACGGCTTTGGACGTTACGATTCAGGCACAGATTTTAGAACTCATTAAAAAACTAAAAGCCGAAACGGGAACAAGCGTCATTCTCATAACACACGACTTAGGCGTCGTAGCGGGAATGACTGACAACATTATCGTTATGTATGCGGGCAAAGTTTTTGAGCGAACGCCGACAAAAGAATTATTCGCAACACCCGCGAACCCTTACACAAAAGGTTTGTTGAAATCAGTTCCCGATCCTGCGCACGAAGAAGGAAAAGACCTCTATCAAATTCCGGGTTTACCGCCTGACGTTGCTCATTTGCCGCCCGGTTGTCCCTTCGCTCCGCGTTGTGACCGCGCAGAAGATATTTGCAGAAACGAATATCCGCCATTTGTTCAAATCAACGAGGTCCACCATTCACTCTGCCATTTCGCCTTAGAGATTTATACAGAATCATTGAAGGAGCAAGAAGAGAAAAATGTTGGATAACCTGATTTCAATAAACAATTTGAAGGTTTATTACGATTTAGGAGCAGACACGAGGCATTATCAACGTTTGCGAAAACTCTTATATGCTTTTGCTTCAATAGTGATTTTGATTGTTGTTTCATTTTTTCTGGTGAACGCCATCGGGAAAAATCTTTTTCCTTCATGGATTTCTCTTCTCAACCAGATTTTATTTTGGGGATTTATTCTGTCTTTTGTTACGTTGATAGTTCTGTTAATCGTAAATTTTGTTGTCGGGTTATTGAACAGACGAGTGGTTAAAGCGGTTGACGGAGTGACCCTTGAAATAAAAAAAGGCGAAACACTTGGATTGGTTGGCGAATCCGGTTGTGGTAAATCAACTTTGGGAAAAGCCATATTAAGATTAACAAGCATTACAGGCGGACAAGCTCTTTACGATGGAAAAGACCTAGCGCATCTTCCGCAAAGGGCAATGCGTGAGCAAAGAAAAAATCTTCAAATGATTTTTCAGGACCCATATGCTTCGCTAAATCCACGCATGACTGTCGGTCAAATCATCGGTGAGCCTCTTGAAACTTTTAGGCTTGCAAATGGCAAAGCGCGGGAAGAGAGAGTTAAAGAATTAATGGAAACCGTCGGGTTAAGTCCGCGTTTTATTCAACGGTATCCGCATGAATTTTCGGGCGGCCAACGTCAGAGAATAGGCATCGCGCGCGCTTTGGCGGTTGACCCTGATTTTATTGTTGCAGATGAACCAATATCTGCTCTTGACGTTTCGATTCAGGCACAGATTATGAACTTGATGGAACGTCTTCAGAAACAGAAAAATTTGACATATCTTTTCATCTCGCATGACCTTCGCGCTGTTCGTCATGTTTCAGACCGTGTAGCCGTAATGTATTTGGGAAAGATTGTCGAACTCGCAAACGCAAAGACCATTTATGCAGAACCGTTAATGCCTTACACGAAAGCTTTGATTTCAGCCGTTCCTGTACCTGACCCTGAGATTGAAGCTACAAGAGAAAGAATTGTTTTGCAGGGCGATGTGCCTTCACCAATAAACCCTCCAAAGGGCTGTCGTTTTCACACCCGATGCCCTTACAGGATTGATGCTTGTAAAGAGGTCGAACCACAGCTTGTCGAGATAAAACCAAACCATTACGCGGCATGTATCCGCATCTCGCCGGAGCAACCGGATATTGATAAGGTTGCCGAAAGCGCTGCGCCCGGTTTGCGTTAAAACTAATAAGACAACTTCCTGAAATATCGCTTACATTGTAACTATTATCTGATTACTGCTAAATGGATTATGACAAGCAGTGCGATAGTTTATCTATTGGGCATCCATCTGAAAGCTTGTCTTTTTTTGTGGAAACGCATAAAAGTAATGTGTTTTCTGAAATATAAGACTGCCCTGAGTTCTCTAGCTTTCAGTTTGCGATGCCTTACTTCAACAAGGTTGCGTAGCTGGAATGGCTTCTGTACAAGCTGTAATGTCTGAAGATAGATTAGGTAAGGTGCAGAACGCGCCTAATATTGTCCCCGAAGGTTGGTCAGAGACGCAGGATGATTTAGCGGCGTCAACCGGTCTAGCTGTGGTTTTGGTGGATGGTCAGGAAGAATCTGTCTTAAAAACCTCAAACAACAACTCCATCTGTCAGGCTTTTCTCTCTTCAAAAAAACATAGCCATCATTGCGAAACTTACTGCGGCACGGCTCATAACCGTGTAAAAGAAAGCGGCGAGGTCGAACACTTTCGTTGTCATGCAGGGCTACATTGTTTTGTCACAAGCATTAGCCAAACAAATCAATTGTCAATTATTGGCGGGAGGGCTTTTGTCAGCCGCAATGATTACAAAGAATTGATTGAAAGGTTGATGGCAGGTGATTTGAGGAATCTGTTTTCAAATGATGTTCTTCAAAATATCATCTTTTCAAATGAGGAAAAGATTGATGCTTTGTTGGCGAATATCAACAAACAAGCCTCATCTACATTCGTTCTTATAGAAAAGAGAAAACAAAAAGTAGTTGATTTTCCGAAGGCGAAAAAAGAAATAGCGGACGAAACAAAAGCCTCGGAACATTTTGAAGAAACGAATTTGAAAACGACAGTTGTCGAAAAAATTGAAACCGCTTCAACTGAACCGAGACAACAGGTTGAAACACAACCTGTCCCCGAACTGAAGGACGTTCATGAACCAGAAACAAGCCCCGAACTTAAAACAAAAACCGAAGAACAACGGAAAGCCGAAAATAAACTTGAAAACTCAACTGAACAGATAAAAGAAAGTGAAGCAGAAAGAAACCAATCCGACCCGGTAAAAGAACAAACACAAACAACTCATGTTTTGGCTGACACTGTTAAAGAATCGGAGACTGACAGAGGATTTTTCTCGCTTGAAAGTTTTTATTTTACAGAAAACGCGAAACGTAACTTTATACATTTATTAAAACCCTTGCTTGATAAGCATCACTTCACTTCTATTTCGTTGCTTGTGCGTCAGGGAAACGGGTTTGTTCCTTCATACTTAACGGGACGTTTTCGTCACAATCCGGTTCAAATTCAAATAGACCCTTGGGATGAGCGATTGACCCAAGCCGTAAAAGGCGAAACTTCAATCGCTCTAAAGCCGATTCAAGAACGAAAAAACGAAGTCGAAAACATCGTAAACGGAAATGTCATAGAACTCTTTCCGATGATTTACCGTGATGATGTACTGGGTGTACTTTTGATAGGTCAGCCCCTCAGACATGCGGCACAGAGAAGAGAGGTTTCGGCATTTTGTCGTGAAGCGGCTTTGCAGCTTGAAATTGTGAGATTGAATGCCGAACTTGAAAGACGTGCTTGGATTTTCGGCGCATTGCAGAGACTTGCTGAACGTGTGAACACGCTCGCCCCCGAAGAAACCTATCGTTCCGTACTTACTCATTCGTCTGAACTTTTGGGTTCCGAACGGGCTTCGCTTTTGCTTTTCGACGAAGGCGCAAACGAACTGGAGGTAAAAGCCGCGTTCGGTCCGAGAGCGCAAGAGGCTACAACGACGCGGCTTAAAATCGGCGAAGGAGTAGCGGGACAAGTTTTCCAAATCGGTCATCCAATAATAGCAAACGATATTACTGTTGCGGGTTATACGCCCGCTCCTGCCGAGCGTCGTTACAAATCAAATTCATTTATAAGCTTTCCGTTAATCATCGGCGGAAAGAAACTTGGTGTTTTGAATTTAACCGATAAAATCGGTGGCGGAACATACAATGAAAGAGATTTGAAATTGATAGAAAATATTGCTCCGCACCTTGCTCTTGCTATTGGTCGCGCCGAATGGCAAGAAAAAGCCACTGAGTTTGAATTGATGTCAATCACAGACCCTTTGACCGGATTGCTCAACCGTCGTTATCTCGAAGAACGAATGGATGAAGAAGTGAAACGATGTCAACGTCATAATTTTCAAATGAGTTTTCTGATGATTGACATTGACGATTTCAAAAATTACAACGACTACAACGGACACCCCGAAGGCGACAAAGCTTTGGAAATTACGGCGCGTTGTCTAAAGTCCGTTTTGCGTGCCGACGATGTTGCGGCGCGTTATGGCGGCGAAGAGTTTTCGATTCTATTGCCGCAAACATCACTCGAAGAAGCAGAGGTAATCGCTGAAAGAATAAGAATAAAAATTGAAGACGAAGTTTACCCTAACGGCAAAAAGCAGCCATTAGGAAAAGTGACAGTAAGTATTGGTGTTGCCGGATATTCCACAACGCTAAACACTCCCGACGCAATAATTGGAGCGGCAGACCGCGCAATGTATCTTGCCAAAAGACAAAGCAAGAACCGAGTGCAGGTTTTAGACTATCTCCACAAAGTCCCTTTTTTTAATGCCCCCGAAAATACAAACTAGTAAACATGTAAAACATCGCATTCTTAGCAGAGTTGCCCCCGAAGATTTCGTTGGTCGTTCGACAGAAATGGCGTCGTTGTTAAACTTTGCCTCGGGCGACTTTGATATGAATGGCTTACTGCTTTTGCACGCTCCGACAGCGGGGGCATCGGAGTTGTTACGCCAAACATACGATGAACTTTTTCATTTGAATAACGGGATAGTCCCGGTTTACTTTCGGCTAAATCAATTCGACAAAACTACATTATCAGTTGCTCAAAAATTTCTCTCGGAATTTCTTTTTCAAGTAGTTGCATATCGCAGACGTGACGATTCAATTCTGGATTCGGGGCTGGCTTTGGATGATTTGATTGGATTCGTTCGCTCGACGGATATTGAATGGATTGAAGGACTGCTTGATTCTTGTGAGATGTTGCGCGCGCGCGGCGATACGGATTCTCTGATTCGGCTCTGTTTCAATGCACCGCAACGGGCGGCAAATAACGGAATAAGGACTTTGGTGATGTTCGACGGCTTTCATCAGGTCGAAAGTTTTAACGGAAATCTCAGCCTCAGCAAAGAAATTATAGAGTCATGTATCCGCGGTGAGAATCCTTTTATCTTATCGGGTTTGCGAAGGCGCATGTTACATCTGGTTCAAAAAGCACAGGGAAGTATTACGAACTATGAAACCCTTCGCGTTGATAAACTGAAAAAAACTGAAGCCGCTTTGCTGGTCGAAACTTTAGCAAAGAGAAATCATCTGCAATTAAACGACGAAACAAGAGATTTGGTTGTTCAGGAACTGGAAGCTTCGCCCTACTTTATTAAAGGTCTTCTTGATTCAGCGCGTGATACTGAGACACCTCTTGATAGTTTTCGCAATTGCCAACAACTCTATGTTGATGCGGTTATGGGCGGAACTATTGAGCGATATTACACCAATCTTTTAGAGGAGATTGCCCCTGATACAAACACGCAACACACATTGATTCAGCTAATTTATCAAGCTGTAACGGATGAAGAGAACGACAAGGTTTCTATAGAAGTTTGGCGTAAACTTCTTCGTTTAGAACCTCACGAATTTCAGACTGTTCTGCGCGATCTTCACGCAAACGAACTCGTTTCAATCTCCGCAAGCCAGATTGAAACGCCAGGTGAAGAAACTCCTTTTGGCGATTACATGAAGTCCCGCTACAAATTAGAGATTGTTAATGAGCCGCGTGCTATGGTCGTAGCGGAGACTTTGCTCGAATCCTTAAAGCGTGCTCCACAAACAATGGCGCGTTCATATCGTCGTACAGCGGCTGTGGGTTTGAGAGGCGTTTTGAATAGTTTCAACTGTCAGAAAATTCCAAAAGCCCTTTTTGACTACGAAAGATTCAAACATTTCAGAGGCGCAAGGGCAGATGAAATTGAATCAGCTTTAGACTCCGAAACCGAATTTATTCGATTGCCTCAATCTGTCTATACCACAAGCGGCGCGGCTTATTATCAGCCTTTTTTGTCGGTTTGTGATGAAGAACTTTGCGCGATAGCACGCTGCTTTGAAAACGGCGATTACATAGAGGCTAACGAGGTCGTGTGGATTGCGGCAGAGATTGATTCAAAGCTGGAAGCGGGACGCGCGCTTACGGAATTGTGGGTGGAACGCCTGAAGCAGCTTGCCGATGTTTGCGGATTTGAGCGTTACCGTTTGTGGTTGATTTCAAACGAAGGGTTCAGCCAAGACGCTTTGTATCTACTTAATCAAGAAGGAGTTTATACTTCGAGTAAACAGCAGTTTGACATTCTTCTTGAGCGTCTGAAACCAGAATACGCTTTCAGGGAAAAGAGGGTTGTTGATGAAGGGGAATACGAACTCGTAATTCCTATGGAAGATGAGGCTGAATTAATCGCCGCCGAATCAATAGAGAATTTCGCACGACGTGGCGGGTTTAGCGTCGAGGCGATTAATCAAATTAAAACAGCTATCGTAGAAGCCTGCATCAATGCAACTGAACACAGCCTAAGCCCGGAACGAAAGATAAATGTAAAATTTGGCTTTGCAGATGAACGTCTTTCGATTACTATCTCTAGCCGTGGGTTAGCAGTAAACAGTTTAAGCGCAGTTCAGCGCATAAATAAAACATCAATTGAGAACAATTTATCCGAAGAAGAAGCCACAACTGCAAAACGTGGTTGGGGTTTAAGTTTGATATACGCTTTGATGGACGAAGTTTCGTTTGAGCGTGTTGACGATGGAACGCGGTTAAAGATGACCAAATTGCTTCGTTAGTAAAATTATTAACGAAGCAAAAGAGCTTGGAGTAATTACCCCCCTTTATCCAAGCTCTCCAAATCAGCCACGCTGTTGATGAATGAAGAGTTTCTTTGTTCTTTTCATTCACCTGTTAATGTTCTTTTGTCTTCAATTTAATAATGTCTTGCCAAAAGGCGGTTGGTTGTTTTTGCTTTTGGGCAAACAATAAAGAAGGAGAATCCCCTTGATGGCAAATCCGAGCGTCTCTAAAGAAGTTTATTCAACACAAAAGGGAAACGTAGCAATTATTTATGCCGGAGATTATCTAAACAAACAAAGCGGTGAAAGAGTCGAATACGAATGCAATCGTCATCTTTCAACCGGATACAAAAGTTTAGTGATTAGTTTCAGAGAAACAAAAATCGTAAACAGCATAGGTGTTTCGATTCTCATAGGCATTATCGAATCGGCAAAAAAGACAGATTCAACACTTGTGTTTTCAGAGGCAAATCGTCAAACAATTTCACTTTTTAATATGCTTGGGTTAACCAAACATGTTTTAATCGCCGAAAGTGAAAATGAAGCCTTGGATGTAGTTACAAACCGACTGTCTGAGAAAAAATGAAGCAAGGGGGTTTGGGTTATGGTTGAAAACATTCAAAAATTTCTGCATACATTTTCGGCTCTTGCGGATTTAGGACAAGAGATTGCCGACACACACGAATTTAATGAAATGGCATCCACAGCGCTTCATCTTGTTCTCGGTACGCTTGCAGTCATGCGTGGTGCTATTGGCGAATACAATCCTGAATACGGAAGCATTCGTCTGATTGCGAAAAGAAACTTGGACAATAATCTTCCAACCGAACTTTTACTGGATTATTTTGAAAACAGAGAACTATGCCAAGTCGGCATCAGTTCGGTATCAGCCGAAGAATCGGAGTCAAAGGTTCTCGATTTTGTAACAAACAATATTGAATGGCTCAACGAGGCTCAGGTCGAATTGGTATTGCCTTTGGTTGTTCGTGAAAGGCTTGTCGGAATCATTTTATTAGGCGAAAAAGCAAGCGGCGAAAACTATACGGTTGAAGACAAAGCAGTTCTCAGTTCAATGTCGCGTCACATAGCAGTAGGTTTGCAAGAACGCCGTCAGCGCGAAGAACTTGAACGCCGCAATCGGGAAATTAAACAGCTCTACGATGGACTAAGAACAATCTACCGCGATACTGTTCGCGCTTTCGCCGCCGCGATTGACTGTAAAGACAAATACACGCAGGGTCATTCAGACCGGGTCGGGAAATACTGCGAGATAATTGCGCGCGAACTCGGATGGGATGAAGAAGAAGTCGAAGGAATGATGATTGCGGGTTACCTGCACGATGTTGGCAAACTGGCAGTAGAACGAAACATAATCAACGCGCCATACAGAATCAACGCAAAAGAATCAAGTGAACTAAATAAGCATCCTATGGTTGGATTTGAAATTCTTTCTCCGATTCGCCACCCCTACGCCGACATTCCTCAAGCCGCGCGTTATCACCACGAACGATTGGACGGTCGCGGTTATCCCGAAGGCTTGAAAGGCGATGAAATTCCATTGGGAGCAAAAATCGTTACGGTCGCAGATTCATTTGACGCGATGACAACCGACAGACCATACAGACGCCGCCGTTCGCTTGAAGATGTCTTGGAAGATTTTCAACGCAATACAGGCAAGCAATTTGACCCGCGTGTGGTCGTCGCATTTTTTCGCGCGATGTTAAAAGAGATTACGAACAGCGGTGTGGAAAAACGATTTCGCAGATTGCTCGGACGCGATTATATGAACGCCGAAACGCTTCCGGTAAAACTCCAAGAACTAATTTCTAAAATCGAAGGTCACAAAACCGCCGCGGCGGCTTAAATTCCAGTCGCAGTAAGTTTTAAGCTGTTTGGTTAAGGATTCTTTGAAAACCATTTATCATCTCCCTCTGTTTATTGTTGTTCTTAAATGACAAATGATAAGTGGAAAATGATAAGTGGAAACTGATTATCTCTACTTGTTTGCTTGTGTCGTTTGAATTGTTGGTGATTTTTTGAAAATTTCGGTTACGGCGCTTGGGAAAATACCCAAGAACAAAGTGCCAAATAAGGTGATAACCAGAATCGCTGAAAGCACGGCGGGAATTGCCGGATCTTTCCATTCCGTTGTTCTTTCCTTAAAGAACATCACGATAATCAAACGCAAATAGTAGTAGGCTGAAACTGCTGAATTGATTACTCCGATAACGACTACCCATTTATAACCGGCATCAAACGCCGATTTGAATACAAACAGCTTACCCATGAAGCCTGCTGTTAAAGGCAAACCCAACATGCTCAACATGAAAATCGCAAGCGTATATGCGAGAACGGGCGATTCTTGCGCTATGCCGTTGTAGTCATCAAATTCTGTCCGTTTATCGCCCTTTTGCGCGAGCAAAGTGATGATTGCGAATGCTCCCAAATTCATTATCGAGTATGCGAGCATGTAAAATGCAACGGAAGAAATGGCTTCGTTTCTTTGCGCGGCAATTCCCGTAGAACCAGCCGCTAAAAAACCTGCACAGGCATAACCGGCATGGGCAATTGATGAGTAAGCAAGCATTCTTTTGACGTTGTTCTGAACGATTGCGGCGACATTACCGACAGTCATAGTCAGAATAGTCAGGATTGCCAATAGCGATGTCCAAGTGTTGTTTAATTGTTCTTGAGCGATTCCGCTTGAAGCAATTGCTACGAAAGGAAAACCCAAAACGAAAACACGCAAGAAAGAAGCAAATGCCGCCGTTTTAGAACCGACAGCCAGAAATGCTGTGACGGGCGTTGGCGCGCCTTCGTAAACGTCCGGCGTCCAGACGTGGAAAGGTGCGGTCGCAATCTTGAAACCGAAACCAACCAACATC
>Ga0187893_10015702_pt1 | contig 10098 bp, 6 predicted proteins | sample MA1701074metaG_FD_139574 | JGI IMG/M metagenome (GOLD analysis project Ga0187893, IMG submission 139574) | White microbial mat communities from a basaltic lava cave in the Kipuka Kanohina Cave System on the Island of Hawaii, USA - MA170107-4 metaG ... | reverse complement strand
GGGCGGCTCCGTGAAGTGCCCGTCGTGCGGGGACGACGTCCGCATCCCGGGGGGCAAGAAGACCGGCCGCAAGATGGCGGCCGACATCGCGCGCGAGAAGTCCGGCCAGCGCAACCTCGTCATGCTCGCCGGCGCCGCCGTGCTCGGGGGCATCGTCGTCGTCGGCGGCATTCTCCTCCTCATGAACACGAGCACGCCGAAGCAGCAGGGCGGCGGCCGCACGTGGGACGACCTCACCGGCGGGCCGCGCGGCGACGGATCGGTCCGCAGCGGCGACAGCGCCGGCAAGGGAACCCAGATCGGCGGCGGTCCCGGCGGCGGCCGCATCGAGTACATTCCGCCCCCGCCCGTCGATCCCGGCGCGAAGATCGACTGGGAGCAGCGCCAGGCGCGCGCCGCCCACAAGCTGAACGTCGCCGGCATCACCGCCGAGCTCCTCCGCACGCGCGGCAGCAAGGAACTGGCCGACCAGCTGGAGGAGGCGATGATGAAGTACCTCCACGACCTGAACGAGGCCACCGACAAGCTCCGCGAGGAGCGCGGCGGCTGCATCGTGCCGGGGCACCTCCTGCCGGGCGACCGCCTCATGTGGTTCGACGGCGCGCAGCTCGGCAGCCTGTCGCCGAAGGAGAAGGACAGGCTCCTCTCGGACTGGCTCAAGAACAAGCTCCAGGCCGGGGTCATGGCGCAGATCGCGGTGCGCCGCGACGACCAGGACCTGCCCGTCGTCATGAACTTCAACGAGTGCTCGAAAGAACTCCGGATCATCACGAAGCTCGCGGACGTCGACATCCCCGACGGCGCGTTCGCCAACGTCAAGCCGCCGCCGGTCAAGCCGCGCGAGCGCGCCCCCATCCCGGCGGACGTGGCCGCCGACGTCCGGAGCAAGCTCGGCTCGCTGCACCCGTACTACCTCCTCGCGCTCGGCGACGACAAGACCCGCATCGAGGCGATGCTCGCCGAGGGGAAGGCGGACCCCTCCGACGTGGAGTGGATGAAGACCCGGATGATCGAGGTCGCCTCCGCCGCCGCGGACGAGCAGAGTTCGTTCCGCGCCATGATCGAGGAGCTGAAGCTCAGGCTCCAGGCGCCGAGCAGCGTCGACACGATCGTGCTCAAGAACGGCGAGCGCAAGGAAGGGAAGATCAAGAAGGAGACCGAGGACGAGATCGAGCTCGAGATGAAGATCGGCTCCATCACCGGCAGCCGCAAGTTCAAGAAGGAGGACATCCGCGAGGTGCTCCGCGGCAAGGGCGCCGCGACGGAGTTCCCGGCGAAGCTCGAGCAGGCGAAGGACGCCTCCGCGCTCGCCTCGCTCATCGAGTGGTGCAAGGAGCGCAAGCTCGACGTGCAGCGCGACCTCACCTGCTGCACGCTCCTCCTCAAGGAGCCCGCCCACGAGCCGGCGCGCAAGCTCCTCGGCTTCCAGAAGGGCTCCACCGGCATCTGGGGCCGCGAAGTCGAGGCCAGGCGCAGCGGCGACCGGTTCACGTTCGCCGGCAAGGAGTACACGCTCCAGGAGTTCCTCTCGCACCTCCGCGCCAAGGGCTACGTCGAAATGGCGGGCCAGTGGTGCGAGCAGAAGGACTGGGGCTACCGCATCGACAACCTGTACAAGGACGACAAGAAGCTGCGCCTCCAGGGCGACTGCGCCGTCATGGAGCGCGTCGTGCACGAGACGCGCGCCACGTACGATCCCGCCCGCAAGGAGTACGTCAAGAAGACCGTGCCGGTCAACGTCGGGCGCTTCCTCGGGCCCCCGGGATGGCTGAGCGCCAAGGGACGCGACGGCACCGCCACCATCGTCGTGGAGGCCCCGGGCGAGTTCATCAAGTGCCAGGTCAAGGCCGTCTCCGAGCTCACCGCCTCCGGCAGCGTCCAGGTCCGCGTCTGGACCGAGGACGGCCGCCAGAAGCAGCTCTACACCCTCTCCGCCGTCGGGAAGGCCGACGACACGTACGACATCACCGACACCGTCCGCGGCGCCAAGCGCTTCTTCATCGAGGCGATGCTCAACGGCACCTACATCTCGGAGGACCTCGGCTCGGTCATGTTCCTCCCGTGCCACCGCAACTCGAGCGGCATCCTCGACGTGCGCGGAAAGATCGCCGCGCCGCTCGCGAAGATCAACGACGTCATGCGCGGCGTCGCGCCGCCTCCGTCGAACCCGAACCCGAACCCCGGGACCGAGGACCTCGCGCAGCTCAAGGCCACGATCGAGGCCGTCGCCGAGAGCGTGCTCAAGGAGTCGGACATCTTCAAGGACGCGATCATCAACGTCCGCAGCGCCACGAGCGCGTACAAGTACGGCGCGTCCGTCGACACGCCGCCCGACTACACCGTCGTCCTCAAGCACATGACCGACCCGACCACGTTCGACCCGTCGGCGCTCAAGTCCGACGCGCTCCTGGAAATCGGCGGATGGTGGCAGAAGATGACGCTCCCGCAGCGCCGCGCGTTCGCGCGGTGGTTCGCGCTCTACACGGCGATGTACCGCTTCTACAAGCCGCAGTAGGAGGCGCATGAGGCTCCTGACCGCCGGCGCCTTCGCCCTCGCGCTCGCCGCGTGCGACCCCAGCCGCTGCCAGAGCTGCTCGTCGGGGAAGATCGACTGCACGATGTGCGAGGGCGGCACCACGAGCTGCGGCCAGTGCGACCGCGGGCAGGCCGTCGCCGGCCCGTGCCGCTTCTGCGGCGCGACCGGCCGCCAGAAGTGCGACTACTGCAAGGGCGTCGGCGCGCACACGTGCCAGCGCTGCAAGGGAACCGGCAGGAACTGAGCTCGCGATTCCCGGCGACGGCCCGCGCCGGGCGTCGTCTAACGCGATACACCTTTCGGGAGGGGCAGCACTCATGATCCGACGCTTCGCGTGGCTCCTCGCCGTCGCCCTCGCGGGCACCGCGTACGGCGACGTCCTCATCCTCAAGAACGGGAAGAAGCTCTCCGGCGACGTGAAGGAGACCGAGACGAGCTTCCTCATCGAGATCGAGGGCGAGGACCTCACGTACTCGAAGGACGAGGTGGAGAAGTGGTGCAAGTCGCCGAAGGACCTGCTCGGCGACGCGCCGCAGCTCGTCGAGGAGGCGAAGAAGCTCTACCTCGAAGCCGTCGACATCAAGGACGACAAGGTCGCGCAGGCGAAGTTCCACGAGGCGCTGCCGAAAGTCACGAAGGCGCGCGAGGCGTACGCGGAGGCGCGCGAGCTCTTCCCGGACGGATACCCGGACCTCGACACCGGCCTCGTCAACATCATGAAGCTCATGCGCCTCATCCGCGAGCGCTGCGGCAGCGAGATCGCCTCGTCGCCGCCGCCCATCAAGCCGAAGGGCATCGCGCCGCTCAACCCGCCGCCGGCGCCCCCGCCGCCTCCGGCGACTCCTCCGCCGCCCGTGAATCCGCCGCCCGTCAACCCGCCGCCGCCGGTGAACCCGCCGCCTCCGCCGCCCGTCAACCCGCCGCCCCCGGAGAACCCGGGCCGGCCGCTCGGCGAGCGCATCGTCGAGGCGCTCGGGGTGGCGACCTCGCCCGAAAAGCGCGCGGACGCCGCGGAACGCGAGAAGGCGCGCGACGCCCTCGGCGGTCGATCGAAGGACCGCGGCGGCGCCATGCCGTCGTTCGCCGTCGCGCTGGCGACGTTCCTCTCGCGCGACGACAAGGACTGGCGCCTGGTCGTCGACAGGGTCGACGTGAAGGGGGCCGGCTTCGAGCAGAGCTGGAGCGGCAAGCTCGTCCGGAGGAGCGACACGTCGTCCGTCCTCTACGTCGGCCGGCAGGAAGTGCGCCTGCGCAAGGGACCCGACGGCATGTACCTCACGCCGCCGGGCGGCAGCGAGTTCAGGACCGAGTCGCTCAAGATCCAGGAGAACCTGAAGAGCGATGCGCTCGTCGCGCTCCAGGAGTACCTCACGACGCACAGCCTCATCGCGATCAGCGGGTTCGCCGCTTCGCAGCACCTGAAGGAGGTGCGGTTCCTCCTCGAGAAGGTGAAGGCCATGCGAGCGAAGGACGCGGCGGCGCCCGTGGACGTGCTGCTCCTCTTCGCGGCGGCGCACCTCGACGCGCTGCTTTCGGCCGGCGTGCCCGAGCCCGCCGCGTTCGACGCGGCGAAGCTCGTGGGCTGGGACAAGGCCGAGTTCGGAAACGTCGTCGGCACGAAGGACGGGCTCGCCGTCGACGCGTACCACCGCTGGCTGGCCGTCGGGCTGTACGACATGGCGATCGTCGAGTTCCTGCAGAACTACGCGCAGTCGTCGGACCTCTCGGTGCGCTACGTGTTCGGGATGCTCTACCTCTTCCGCGCGATCCACGTGAACCGTCAGTACGAGCGCGCCTACCTCCAGTTCGAGAAGATCGCGCAGGCCGCGCCGAACCAGAAGGTGCGCGAGCACCTGCAGGCCCTGGGGAAGTCGATCCGCGGGGCGTCCGTCTGCCGCGCGTGCGAAGGGACGCACGAGCTGCGGTGCAACGTCTGCCGCGGCCAGGGCAAGGGCAACTTCCAGTGCTCCAGCTGCGGGGGCAGCGGCAAGCTGAACACCGTGAAGGGCGTGCGCGACTGCCGCTCGTGCAAGGGCCAGGGCCGCTTCGTCAACATGGACTGCCCGAAGTGCAAGAAGACGGGAAAACTCGTCTGCAAGGCCAAGGGATGCACGAAGGCCGTCCCGAAGCCGACCATCGACTCGTTCTGCGAGGCGCTCGAGTGCTCGCTCTGCGCGGGCCGCGGCGTGCTCTTCGACCACGTCGCGCTGCCGTGCTCGGAATGCTCGGGCGTCGGGCTCTTCCTGCTGCCGAAGAGCGATCCGTCGAAGACGATTAAATGAGCCGGGCCCGCGAAGACCAGATCCTCCGCGTCGTCTCGATCGCCGGGATCCTCGTCGCGCTCACCATCGCCGGCGCGTTCGTGAAGATCTACTTCATCGACCGCCTCACGCTCGCGCCCGCCGACACGCCGCCTCCCGCGCCCGACGAGCCCGCGCCGCCGCCGGCGACGGTCGACGTCGCCCAGGTCGAGAAGTCCATCGACCGCACGATCGCGCGCCTGAACATCATGGGCATCGTCGCCAACGTCATGGACCTCCGCGGACGCGGGCTCGACGCCGCGCCGATCCGCAACGCGATGAGTCGCCTGGAGCCCGGCCTGGCGAGTCTCTCGGCGACGCGCGGGCCCGGCGCGGTCGTGCCGGAGCACCTCGCCGCGCGCGACGTGATCGTACGATTCCGCTCCTTCACGCTCGCGGAGTTCGACAAGGCCGACGCGGAGAAGTTCCTCACCGACTTCCTCAGGCACCTCCGCGTCGGCAGTCGCGCGCGGGTCGAGACGAAGCGCGGGATGCAGGGCGCCGTCGTCGACATCGCGATCCGCGCGCTGCCGGACGACTGGCCCGAGCTCGTCGCCGCCGCCCTGTCGCCCGGGACGACCGGCGCGACGGCGGCGCCGTCCGGGGGGCCGCTCGCCTTCACCGCCGAGCAGACGGACGCGCTGGCGATCCTCGTGTCGACCGAGCGGCGCGCGCGCGGCGACGACCGGCTCCAGGCGATCTACGAGCTGAGCCGCCTCTCCGAGCTCAGCGGCATGTCGGGCGGCTTCTACGCGGCCGCCCGGCTCTTCCTCGAGCGCGGCGGCGACGACCCGGCGATCGACGAGTACTTCGTGCTCCACGGCGTCGCGGCCGTCGAGAGCTTCACCGTCGCGCAGCATCTGGCGGCGGCGCAGTGGCTGGCTCAGAAGCGCGGCCGCGCGCGGGACCCGGACGCGCTCACGCTGTTCGCGATCGGGCATCTCGGCGACGCCTGGCGCCGCCAGGCCGGCGGCGATCCCGCGTTCGCCAAGGCGATGACGGGGCTGGGCCTGCAGCGCGCCGACCAGCCGTTCGGATGCGGCCGGCCCGTGGACGTCGCCGCCATCGCCATGGCCGGCGCCATCCACGCGGGCGCGCCGCAGCGGGCGATCGATGCGCTGTCGCAGCGCTTCAAGGGGCTGAGCGACCCGGCGCTGCAGGCGCTGCGCGGATACGCGGAACTGCTCGTCACGAAGGACGCCCGCAAGACGCAGGATCGCCTCGCGATGCTCGCCCGGGCGTGCGCGCAGCCCGACGACGCCGCGCGGCTCCGGCTCCTCTCCGACGCGGCGGGCGACGTCGCGGCGGGAAAGAGCGTCGACGAGGCGCTCGCGCGCTCGCCGTGCTCGCGCTGCCGCGAGCGGCGCTCGCTCATCCCGGGCGCGGCATGGCGATGCGATTTGTGCTGCGGATTGGGATTCACCCTCGCCCGTCCGTAGCCGTCGTATCGGCGGAACCACTCAAAGGATTCCACGTCTAACGCATTGGTCGTAGTTGAGGGACGAGTCATGGCGGAGCATAGCGTCTGCTGCACGTGCGGGAACATCATCCGCGTCCGCGGCGCCCGGCCGGGCGACGACGTTTCGTGCTCGCGCTGCGGCAGGACGTGGCCGGTTCCCGTGACGGCGCCGCCGCAGCGCAAGGCCGCGCCCAGGCGGGTCGTACGCCACGCGCGCCGCTCGTCGCGCCTCGTCGTGCCGGCCGCGGGAATCGCGATCGCCGCGATCGTCGTCGTGATCCTCGCCGTCCCGCGGACGCCGGACGAGCCCCAGGCGATCGCCCCGCCCCCGCCCGAACCCTCCCGGCCCGCGGCCGCGGCGACACCCGATGCCGCGAAGCCGGCGGACGTGCCGCCACGCGTGCTGCCGAGCGCGCTTGAAGAGGCGAGGAAGCCCGCGACCGGCGACCCCCAGGCGAACCTCGACCTGCAGCTCTACCGCCTGAACACGGCGGCGATCGTCGCCCGCATCCTGGAGCTCCGCGGCGCCGGGGACGCGGCCGCCGAGCTGCGCGCCGACATGGCCGCGTTCGCCGCTCAGCGCGACGAGACGCTCGCCCACATGCGGGGTGAGGGCCGGGATCCCCACGTGCCCGACCACTGCCGGCCCGACGACGTGATCCTCCACGTCGACCGCCACGAACTGGCGAAGCTCTCGCCCGCGGCCGCGGACCGCGCGCTGTCCGCGTTCGTCGCGTCGATCCGCGCCGGCTCGCGCGCACGCGTCGTCGTGCGGCGGGGAGGCGACGTCGCGGAGTTCGACCTCGTCTACCACACGCGCCCGAAGGAGCTCCAGGTCATCCTCCAGCGGGCGGACATCGTGCCCGCGGCGGGCGATGAGCGCACGACGGGATGCGACGGGCTCACCGTGCTCGTCAACGCCGCCCGGCGTGCCACCCCGTCCGAGCGCATCGCCGCCTCGCAGGACCTCGCCGCGAAGGCGGGGACCTCCGCCGTGCTGGCCGTCGCCGCACACTACCTCGCCTTCGACGACGCGCGCTGGGACGTGAAGTCCGATGGACTCCAGACGTACTTCGACGCCGCGCGCGTGGCCGACGTGGCCGCCTTCGACGCGGGGAAGCATCTCTCGGCGCTCGGCTGGCTCGCCGTGCGGCTTCCCGACGTGCGCGCGAAGGACCCCGGGGCGGCGCGCATGATGTCGCTCTTCGCCGCGGCGCACGCGGGCGACGCGTCGCGTCTCGGCGCCGGCGCGTCGGACGTCGCCCGGGCCGCGGCCGCCGCGGGACTCGCGAAGTGCGGCGACGTCTGGGGCGACGACGTATCCGCGCTCCAGCTCCAGCTCGCCCGCGAGGCGGTCGGCGCGCGGCTCTCCGGCACGCTCGCGAAGTTCGACGCGAAGTTCCGCAACCACCCGGAATTCGGCGTGCGCTTCCTGGCCGCGTACCAGATCCTCGTCGAGACGATCGAGCGCAACAGCGGCGGCTACGACAAGCTCGTCGCCGCCCTGCGTGCCGTGGGGAGGAGCGCCCCCGCGGGCGCCGCGGAGCAGCTCGAGGCTCTCGCCGCCAACGTCGAGCGCCTCGGGCGATGCGCGCAGTGCGAGAACGGCAGGATCAAGTGCCCGAAGTGCGGGGGCGACGGCAAGGCGGACGTGAAGTGCCCGGAGTGCGACGGCGCGGGCCGCTACGAGAAGAACGGCGGCATGAAGATGTGCCCGCGGTGCAACGGCAAGGGACTGTTCCGCGACGTCGCGTGCGGATGCGTGCGCACCGGATGCCGCGTCGAGTGCCCTGGATGCAGGGGCAAGCTCTGGTTCGCGCAGGCGCCCGACGCCTCCCTGACGCGCGTGCTCACGCTGGGCCACTGCGCGAGGTGCGACGGTCGCGGGACGTCGATCGAGCGCGTCGCCCTGCCGTGCGTCGAGTGCCACGGGCTCGGCCGCCGCGTCGTCCCCGCGCAGCTCAGCCGCTGATCGTTGGACCGGCCCCCGGCGGGCGGTAGAATCACCGCATGAAGATCATCCTCGCCCGTCACGGCACGGCGGAAGAGGCGACGCCGAGCAAGCCCGACCCCGAGCGCGCGCTCGTCGACCAGGGCCGCGACCAGGCGAAGCTCATGGGTCGCGTCGTCGCCGCCACGCTCGGCATTCCGGGCGCGTTCTGGTCGAGCCCGCTTCGCCGGGCGATCGAGACGGCGCGCGCCGCGATGGCGGTCATGGAGGTGAAGGTCGAACCCAAGCTCGTCCCGGACCTGGGTCCGAGCGGCGACCTGGAACACCTCGCGTGGCTTGCCCAGCGCAGCGGCACCGATCTGCTCATGCTCTTCGGCCACCAGCCGGACCTCGGGACGCTGGCCTCGCGCCTCATGGGTCTGAAGACGGAGATCGAGCTCAAGAAGGGCGGAATGTGCATCGTGGAGACGACCGACGCGACGAAGGCGCAGGGCCGGGCGGTCGCCACGCTCGTGTCGGACCAGTACGTCGAGATCCTCGAGGGCCGGCAGTACGCCCCGTGGATGCGGAAGGGGCTCCGGGTGTAGCGACGGTCACAGCGCCTGCCCACGAGTCGCGAGACCACGTCGCTATCTTGCCAGACGAGGCCGCCGAGTGAGCCGGAATCCAGCCGGCTGGATGTGCAACATAACGCACATTATCGGACGTTGTTCCCCGCGCGATTTCACCGAACCGCACCCTCCGGCCGTCTGTCTGCATCACCGAGCGGGCGACGAATCTTGAGGAGGGGCTTATGCGGATCGGGATTGCTCTGAGTCTGGTCCTCGTCCTGTCCGGCCTGGCCACGGCGGACGACAAGGACGACATCGCGAAGGCGGCGAAGAAGACGGCGGAGTCCGAGTCGTACGCCTTCAAGATGGTGACGGAGATCGAGGGCAGCCCCATGCCCATCGACCCGATCGAGTTCGCGGGCAAGTTCCAGAAGGACGTCGCCACGAGCATCAGCGGCTCGATCCCGATCCCGATGCAGGGCGGCAGCCAGGACATCGAGATCTACAAGAAGGGCGACAAGGTCGTCACCAAGAACCAGAACGGCGAGTGGCAGCTCGCGGGCGCGGGCGGCCGCGGCGGTCGCGGCGGCATGGGCATGGGCCAGCTCACGCGCAATCTCAAGGCGCCGCACGAGGAACTCGCCGACGTCGACAAGAAGTTCGAGGAGATCAAGAAGAAGGACGCGAAGGAGACCGCGGACGGCAAGGAGTGCACCGTCTACGAGGGCAAGCTCACCGAGGACGCCGCGAAGGACATCCTCCCGGGCGGCATGGGACGGATGCTCGCGGGCATGGGCGAGATCGCCGGCACGGCGAAGGTCCTCATCGACGCCGACGGCGTCATCCGCAAGTACGTGTTCGTGAGCGAGATCAAGGCCAGCATCCAGGGCAACGAGCTCGAGATCACGACGACGCGGTCCGTGTCGCTCACCGACATCGGCAGCACCAAGCTCGAGGTTCCCGAGGAGGTGAAGAAGCTCCTCGAGGAGAAGAAGGAAGAGCCCAAGAAGGAAGAGAAGAAGCAGGACGAGTAGCCCGTCACGCCGAAGCCGCGCGGCGGCGGAGGCGGATCACCTCGACCAACTCCCACCACTGCCGTAGTCTGCGGCCGGCCCGAACCCTACCGGGCCGGCCGCCGCTTTTTTGGTATCCTGAGTCGCGTGACCGTCCTCCTCGCGCTTCCCCTCCTCCTGGCGCAGGACGACTGGTCGAAGATCGACGACTTCACCTATCAACTCCAGAACGTCGACCCGGCCGCGCTCGGCCCCAGCGCGTTCGACCTCGCGATCGTCGACGTGTCG
>Ga0187893_10015701_pt1 | contig 10099 bp, 6 predicted proteins | sample MA1701074metaG_FD_139574 | JGI IMG/M metagenome (GOLD analysis project Ga0187893, IMG submission 139574) | White microbial mat communities from a basaltic lava cave in the Kipuka Kanohina Cave System on the Island of Hawaii, USA - MA170107-4 metaG ... | reverse complement strand
GGCGGGGTCAAGCGAACGTCGCCGCTCGCACCGAGTTGCCGGCGTGATTCAGGTGCCGATGAATTTCTTGAAGCGCGTCAGCCAACCTTCCTTGACCGGCGGCGGCTGGCCGCCCGGTTGCGGCTGGCTGGGATCCGGGCCGAAGAGATGATCGAGCCGATCGCCGAAGCTGGGAGCGTGCAGCGAGCAGTAATACTGCGGCTCCGAATGTTCGAGATACGCGGCCGACTCCGCGCCCGGACAGGTGCTGTTCGCCATGTCACCGGTCAGCGGATCGACGTTGCGGAAGACGATGCCGGGCGGCACGTCGAAGGATGCGTCCCAGCCGTCTCCGAGCCACGTCTGCATCGCGTTCGCCCATACCGGCAACGCGCCGGACGAACCGGAGAACCCGGTAGGTCGGTTGTCGTCGTAGCCGACCCACACGGACATCACCAGCTCGGGTGTGTAACCTACGAACCATGTATCGCGCGCATCGTCGGAAGTGCCGGTCTTGCCGGCGGCCAGGTGATTGAATCCGAGTGCGGCGGCCGAGGCGCCGGTTCCGTGCTGGAGCGCACCCACGAGCATGTCGGTCACCAAATAGGCGCCCTGCGAGCTGACCACGCGCCGCGGCGCCGGCTGTTCGTGGGTCCACCGATGCTCGCCCTTGCGCACCTCGCGCAGCGCGTAGGGTGTGACGGTGCGGCCGCCGTTCGCGAGCACGCAGTAGCCGCGCGCCAGCCGCAGCGGCGAAGTTTCGACCGCACCCAGAATCACCGACGGGTTGCGCGGCACCCGGTCCTGCAACCCGACCTCCTCCGCCAGCGACGCGATCGCTTCCACCCCGACGTCCATTCCCAACGACACGGTGGCCGCATTCACCGATTTCTCGAGTGCTTGGCGCGCGGTGACGTAGCCGCGGAATTGCTTGTCGAAGTTGGCCGGCGCCCAGGTCTGCTGGCCGACCTGGTATTCGCGCGCCTCGTCGGTCAGCCACGACGATTGCGTGATGCGCGGTTCTCCATCCACGTCGCCCATGGCCGCCAAGTACACGAACGGCTTGAACGTGCTGCCGACATGGCGCGAGATGGCGATGGCGCGATTGAAGGGTGCGGTCGCGTAGTCGCTGCCGCCGATCAGGGCTCGTATCGCACCGCTCGTCGGATCGATGGCGACGGCGGCACCTTGCAACGGACTGGTCGCGGACTTCGAACGGCGCCGATTTGCGGCGTTCTTCAACTGCCGCTCGAGCGCCTGCGCGGCGCGCAATTGCAACTGCGGATCCACGCTCGCGACCAAGGTCGCGGGCGGGTCGACGCGATGGCGCTTGCGCGCGACTTCCCACTCGGCATCGAGCACGTCGAAGTAGTAGCTCAGCTGCGCCGCGTCGAAATCGAGCCGCTCGGCGCTCGCAGCGGCGCCGTCCAACGCCGGCGGTGTCGAGTCCTCGAACCGCGTGGAGGCGCGAGATTCCGGCGCCTCCGGCACGCGGACGTCCGGCATTGCAGCCTCGATGGCGCGGGTGTACTCGTGCAGGCGCGCCGGATTGCGGCGCGGTGACGCGGCGTTGGGAGCGCGAATCGTGGCCGCGAGCTGCGAGCACTCCTGCAGCGTCAGATCATGCAGGGCCTTGCCGAAGAAAGTGCGGGCCGCTTCGGCGACGCCGTAGATCTCGAACGGACCCTCGTGCCCCAAGTACACGTTGTTGAGGTAGACCTGCAGGATCTCCTGCTTGCTGAAACGGCGATCCACGAACAGCGCCAGCATCGCCTCGTCGACCTTGGCGGGCAGCTCGCGCCGGGTGCGGTTCAGAATGACCTTCACCGTTTGCTGGGTGATGGTGCTGCCGCCCTCGACGACACGGCCGCGGCGTACGTTGCGGGTGATCGCCCGTGCGACCCCTCTCCAGTCCAAGCCGGGATGCACGAAGAAGCGGCGATCTTCCGCCGCGAGGACGGCGGCGACGAGTTGCGGCGGGATGTCGGCGTACGGGACCGGCGCCCGGCGCTCGTGCAGTTCAGTGCGAAATGAAGTGATGTGTTCCGGCGGCAACTCGACGGCGTCCGCCAGGGCGCCGTCGATTTCGATCTGCGCGACGACATTGCCGGCGAGACCGAGGACGACTTCGCCGGGGCCGGAGGAATCGCCGGCGTGCGGTCTGAAGACGATGGCGTCGGCACCGGCACGAAACTCACCCGGTGCCGGGGCGCTTCGCACCCGGCGCAAGCCGGCGCGCGCCAGCCGCGGCGCGATGCCGGCAGCTCGTGCATCGGTTCCGACCCGGACCCGGACCGGCTCGGCGATGAGGTGGAAGTATTCGTTGCGAGTCAGACGCTCGATCTCGCCCAGAACCCGCCCGCGAACCGCCACCAGGTGCAGCGAGTAGAGAGCACTCATTCCGAGCGCCAGGGTTCCGAAGGCGATCGCCAGCATGCGCGCCAATCGGCGCAGGACGTGGATGATCCGCAGCCTCTCCGACACGACCCCTCGATCCGTCCGCGCTCCGTCACCAGCTTACGTCCCCCCGTAGTTGGGGGGGAAGCACGCGAGCATGGGATCTCTACACCGGGCGCGGGCAGGCTGAGCGCGCCCGGCATCGAGCGCGTCTGCGTCACCTGGGACACGCGCCTGGATGCATCGGGATCTCAATGCATGGAGCGTTCCCGGAGCAGTCGGGAAGTCGGCACATTTCAGGAATTCGCGACCCGGGCGCAACGGCACCCGACCGGGTATCGTGCCCGAGGTCGGAGGTGTTCATGGATTATCTGGACTGCATTCGGGAGCTGCCCCTGCCTTCGGGCGGCCAAGTGACCGCATTCGCCGGCCACATCGCCGAAGCAGAGAACTGGCTCAAGACCGCTCCCTTCGAGGTCGGAGTACCGGTGATCGCAGGCCTGGACCCGAATGCGGGCGCGCGCATCAACGCCGCTCGCGGCGGCGGGCGGCGATTCGGAATCGAAACTCTGCAAGAGGGCGTCGAACTCCTGCACGGCAGCGAACTGCCGACCCGACGGTATCGCGAGCGCTTCGGCTTCTTGACCTACTGGACCGACTTGGGAGCGGGGACGGCGGCCGTCGAAGGCGACGTGCTCCGACGTGCGCGACTGCCGGGTCCTGGAGTCGTGCACCAGGGCGCCTTCGTCCCGATACCCGAATCCATGGTCACGCTCGCCTGTCGGCCCGGCGCGTTGCTGCACGCCACGTTTCGAGGCGCCGAGGATGCCGGTAGCTGGCGCCGGTTCCGATTCGCCGTCGAACGCTTGCCGAAGCTCGAGGGTGCACGCGCCGATCATCCGCTCATTCGCGACATCGGCCGGTGGCACGCGGCCTGCCGCGCCGAAGACGAGGCGGCCTTCGGCGCATGGCTGCAGGCCGAGCATGCCGAGTCGGTGTCGGCGCTCGACGCCGATGCACGCTGGCGGCGCTACATCGTGTGGCGCGACTCGGACGCATGCACCGCTCTCCACCACGATCAGGACGAACGCTTCCGTCTGAGCGACATTCCGGATCGAGTCGTGCGATCGCACCACGATGCGCTGCGTTGCGTGCGCGCGATGTTGGATGCCGTGATCGAAAAACTACGCGCCGCAAGGTGACGCACCTTGCCGCAGGCGCCGGCGATCGGGCATCATGAGGAGGGGCACGCAGCAGCGCCGGCGGCGCTGCCGACCACGCCGTGGCAAAGGAGAGTCGCATGGATCCCGTCCGCGAAGCCGACGCCGTCCTTCGCGCCCGCTTGAGCGAAGCCAGCGAGCGCATCGAGGATGCCCTTCACAGCACCCGCGAAAAAATCGAGATCGACATTCAAAAACATCCGCTGCGCACGGTGATGCTGTCGGTGGGCGCTGGAGTGCTGGTCGGCATGTTGCTCGGTTGGGGTCGGAGACGGCGCCACGATTGAGCGCGCTCTCGAGCTCTCTCGGTACACTCGCCGGTCGGTTGCGGCCGGCGGTTCTGCTTGCGGCGGATTCTCAGGGTCGAGGTGGAGAAGCGGCGGTCTTGCCGTTTCCCGGTACGGCGGCGGGCGAGGATGATGCCGCGTTGGGCGCGGCGCGCGGCGCCGTGTCCGGCTTCGCCTCCGGCGACGGGGGAGCCGTGTCCTCGGGAAGCGGTGGCTCCTCGGGCGCCGGCTCGAGCCAGACTCCCCGCTTTCCAAGGTCGAAGCCGTACACGAACAAGCGCGAAGGGCCCTGGCTGGGATCACTCGCGAGGAATCGATACACCGCGACTTCCGGCCGGACTTCCGTGGCTCGTAACGGCGCTTCGAAGGTGACGCGCAACGTGTCGTGGGCGACGCAGAACAGGGCGTGGCGACCGTTCAAGTGCGCCTCGCCTTCGTTCCCGAACCTCCACAGCACCAGCTCGCCGTCCAACTCGCCGACCCACTCGCCGGCAATGCGCGGTGGTACCTGCCGCGGCTCGGGGGGCGCCGCAAGCGCCACATTCATGGCCGCGGCCAAAACGAAGAATCCCAACCCCGCGTGCCTGTGCATGCGGCAACCATCCCGTATTCCAGGGGTCGTGGTCCTCGTCGTGGGGAACAAGCACGAGGGTTTCAAGAACGACTTGATGATCGTGGTCCGAGACCCTCGCGTCAAGCTCGCGGGCACGTCTTCCGCGTGACTCCCCGTGCGACCAAGGTGAAATCTCAGCAAGAGACGGTCCCTCGAGACGGTCGGCGGCTCCAAACGTAGAGCGCGATCGCGGTGGCCGCGGCGGCATTCAGGGACTCCATCCCCGGCTGCATCGGGATCGCCAAGGCCTCTGGAGTCCGCAGCGTGGCCGGAAGGCCGGGGCCCTCGATCCCCGGCAGGAGGCCGAAGCGGGCGGGAAACTCGAATCGACCCAGATCGCGACCTTCGGTCGCGAGCGGCAGGAGCGGAGCGCCCCGCACATCCAGATCGGCCAGCGCCGGTCCCTTCTGCATATCGACACGCAGGAGGGCGCTTCCCGCGGCCCGCGCGCTGCGCGGATGGAAAGGGTTCGCCGCCTCCTGCAGCAGGACCACTCGGGCCACGCCGAACGCGGCCGCCGAGCGGAGCACGGCTCCGACGTTCTCCGGATCCTGGAAGGGCACGAAGAGCGTGCACCCGTCCGGCCAGTCCGTGTCGCTCCACTCGGGGAATCGTGGCGCCGAGAGCAGCAGCAACGGTCCTCCCGTGCCGGCGGCATCGAGCTCTCGAAAGCGGGCCGGCGACACCTGGTACCAGGCGAGTGCAGGCGGTGCGGTCGCGGGCGGCGATGGCGCCGCCCCGCTCGTCACCCATGCGACGGCTCGCTCGGGGAAATCGCGAACGACTTCGAGGATCGGGCGCATGCCGGCCAGGATCGCGTGGCCGTGCTTGCGGATGCCGCGCCCGGTGAGTGTGGCGCGGAGCAGTTTGAGGGTCGGGTTGGCGTCGCTCCGGATCGGCCGCACCTCGCGGCCGGAATCGTCGCGCGCGGCCGGCTCGAGGGCGCTCGCTGCGCCGGCGGCGAGTTCGCCGGGGGCGTCGAGGTCCGTCGATACTTCTTCGTCGTCGAACGCGGGCCGCGCTGCCGACCTCTCCATCACCACCAATCGGCGCGCGTGCTTGGTTCCCGGAATCGAGTAAGGAATGTCGTGTCGCAGCCGAAACCCGGGAACGAGGCTCGTCAATTCGTCGTCCACGGCGGGGCCTTTCATGAACAAGGCCCGTGCACCCGGCGCGAGCCACGGTTCGAGTCGCACGAGCGTCGCCGGGATCGAGGCCACCGCGCGCGTGATGACGCCGCGCACCGGCCGCTCGAAACCGATGCCGACGCGCTGCGGCACGATCTCGACGTCACGCAGCCCCAGCACTTGCACGGCTTCCTCGAGAAACGCGACTCGTTTCGCGCGCGGCTCCGCCAACAACATGTGCAAGTCCGGGCGCACGATCTTGAGCGGTATACCGGGGAATCCGGCCCCGGTGCCGAGATCGAGCAAAGGCGACGGCAAATCCACCAGCGTCGCCACCAACGCGCAATCCACGTAGTGCTTCAAGACGATGGACTCGAACCCATGCAAGCGCGTGAGATCCAATTCCTGGTTCCGGCGCCGCAGCAATTGATGGAAGGCCCAGAACTGCGCCACTTGCGCCTCGGATAAATGCAGCCCGCACGCCGCGAACAGGTCGCGCAAGCGCCCCGCACTCGGAGCTTCCTCTCGCCCGGGCTTCGACGGATCGAGCCGATGCCCCCTCGACTCGAACGCACCGCGTCGCTCGCTCGCCGTGCGCGGCGACGGACGCGCGGCGCGCGCGTCCGCTCGTGCATCGCGCCCCCGCGACGACGCTGTTTTCACGGCACGCTGCTTCTTCATCCGTTTCTCCACCAGGACCCCATCGTACAGCACCACTCGCCGGGCGGTCGCTGCGCGCGCCCGGCGCGAGTTCAGCGGGCGGTGCGAGACGAAGCATGTTTGCAGTGGACGCACCGCCCGCTGCTGTTTGAGCGGCCGGGCGCGCGCAGCGACCGCCCGGCGCACGGCGAGATACTCGCCGGGCACCAGGATGAAAGCACGACGGGCGAGATCGGATGACCTCGCCCGCCGGTGATCGAAACCGAAGCGCCGGTTACTTCAACAACTGCATCTTGCGCGTGATGCTGTTGCCGCCTTCGACCTCGAAGCGATAGAAGTACGTGCCGCTCGCCTGCGCCCGTCCCGCATTGTCACGGCCGTTCCACACGACCGCATGCGATCCCGCAACGCGTGTTTCGTCGAGAAGGTGGCGCACCAACCGCCCGTCGGCGCGATACACGTTGATCTTGACCCGCGCCGAGTGCGGCAAGTCGAACGCGATCTTGGTGCTCGGATTGAAAGGATTCGGCGCGTTCTGAGCCAGACGCAGCGCGCGCGGCGTCAACCCGTCGCCCGCGTCGGTCGTGGACGGGAAGTTGTCCCACAGGTCCTGCGCCTGATCGGCATTCGCCTGCAGGTCCGCCAGATTGGTCCCGCCGATGAAGGCGAACGCCACGACGCACGAGTCCCCGGGCGCCAGATTGAAGGGGCCCGAAGCGATCCCGGTCGAAACGTCGGCGGGTCCGGCGCTCGTGAACACGATGCCGGCCGTCAGCGTCTCCCACTTCTCCTGGTCCGTGTACGCATCGTAGACGCCCCAGCTCGGATTGCTCGGATGAGCCTGGTCGTTGTAGATGCCGCGCGCCGAGGTCGTGCCTTCGGGCGTCAGGGTCGTGGTGCCGACGTATTCGTTGGGGCCGGCGCCGTCGTCCCATACGTAGATCATGCCGCGGGCAGCGTCGTAGCCGGTGCGGTTGGTGCCGAAGGAACCGCCGTCGATGTCCCAGTCGCAGTACCAGCCGCAATGCAGGTTGTTGCGCTGCACGCCGCTGTCGTTGCGAATGCGGTACTTCAAGATGATGAAGTCGTCGTTCGGCGCCAACATTTCGTAGCTTTCCTGCTTCACGTTGATGCCGATCGGCGACGCCGCGAGCGCGTCGGTGAACGTCGCAACGCCGTACTCCGCGAACGGACCGAACGGCTCCGTCACCACCGGAATGCCGTTGGTGACGGTTTGGAAGTCGTCGTCCTGCGCGGCGCCGGTGGTTCGAGCGCCGTCGGAGACGCTCGGCGCCGCGGTACCGATCAGGAGTCCGCCCTCGAACAAGAAATTGTTCGAGTTGTTGAACTTCCAACCGATGCCGTCCTTGCCGGTGCCGCCCGCGGTCAGCGCGAAGCCCAGCTTGCCGACGCTGGTGACGCTGCAATCGATGTTGTTGGCGTCATGGGTCGCGAACACCGGCAGCACCGTCAACTCGAAGCGGCTCTTGTCGGTGTAGGCGGGCGTCGTGGTCGTGATCGCGAGCGTGAACAGGACCGTGTGTTGGATCGGTGCGGACGGCGACACGGAAACCGTGAACGGTGGCAGCACCGCCGACTGCAGCGAGTCGAGCGAAGCCAAGACCGCGGCGCTGTCCACCACCGTGGTGTTCACCGAGTTCTCGCGCAGCTTGAAGTCCAGGCCGGTGGCCGAAGCCAGCCAGTTGGTCACCGTGGCGTTGATCGTGATCGTCTCGCCCGGTTCGATGATCTGGTCGCCGTCCGGCGTCGTGTAGCTGAACGAGGTCACGGACACCGCCGGCGTGTTCTTGATCATCGCCTGCTGGGCGTTGATGCGGCCGTAGCCGAGGTTCCCCTTGTAAGCGGAAGAATTCACCCCGTCGATGTTGTCGGACGTGACGCGGACGCGCTGCATGACCTGCTCGGCCGAATACCCGGGCCAGCGCGTCTTGACCAGGGCGCAGGCAGCGGCCACGTGCGGCGCCGACATCGAGGTGCCGGTCAAGTTGCCGTAGCCGCCGCCGTTCAGCGTGCTCCGGATGCTGGTTCCTTGCGCCGACACGTCCACCCACAAGCCATAGTTGGTCGAGCTGTTGCGCACGTCGGTGTTGGTGACGTTCGCGACCGCCATCGTGTTGGCATACGCAGACGGGAAGTGCTCGGCGGTGGTGGCGTTGTTGCCGGCGGCGGCGACGACGACCGTGCCGCTCGTGTAGCAGAAATTGATGACGTCCTGCTCGAAGGCCGACGAGCCGCCCTGGCCGCCCCAGCTGCAGTTCACCGCGTCGGCGTCGTTCTCGGCCGCGTAGATGATGCCGTCGTACCCGAAGGCGATGGCGTTGTCGGTGGTGGGGGAGGCGGCGCAGATCGGCATGTACTTGGCGTTGAAGGACGCGCCCGCGATGCCGACGGTGTTGTTGGCGACAGCGTTGCCGATGCCAGCCGTATGCGTTCCGTGGGTGGCGCTGGAGGGCGTCGCCACCAAACCGGTCGGATCGTTGCTGTTGTTGGCGAAGTTCCAGCCGCGGATGTCGTCGACGAAGCCGTTGTTGTCGTCGTCGATCAAGTTGCCGGCGATCTCGTCGGTGTTGCTCCACACGTTCGCGAGCAGATCTTCGTGATCCCAGTCGGTGCCGCCGTCGCAGATGGCGACCACGGCGTTGCCGCTGCCGCCCTGGGTCGTATCCCACGCCAAGGTGAACTTCATCCTGGTGTTGAGGTATGCGGCCTGGGCGCTGGCGTACAGTGCATCGTTCGGAATCAGGTCGAGCTGGTAGATGAATCGCGGCTCGGCGTACTCGACCTCGGGGAACGCGGAGAACTCGCGCGCCATCTGCATGGCATCGGTGCCGTCCGCATACTTGATCGAATAGATGCGCGAGATGTCGGGCTGGCCGGGCTTCGGCGCACTCGCCTTGCGGCCGCGCGCGAGGCGGTCGATCGACGTCACCGCGTGCCGGTTCATGAGTGCATCCAGCTCGGGGCGCCCGCTGGCTTTGCCGGCGCCGTCCTGCGGCAGCCGATCACGGAACTTCACGATGATCTCACCGGACTGGACGTAAGGCTGTGTCGAACGCAGTGCCGGGTTGTCGAGACCGGGCGCGCGGCCGTAGGGCGAATTGGCACCCTGGACCGAAGCAGCGGCCACGGCGAGCCATGTCGCACCGGCCAAGACGGGTGCGAGACGACGGCGAATACGCATGGTTCCCCCTCGTTTTCGGAAGTGGGCAGAGGACGCAGCAGGAAACGAGGCGAGCCGACGGCAGCCTGATGGGACAGCTGCGGCTGCTTGGGTGACGCGCCCTGAATCTGGAAAATTGTAGACGGCGGGCGGTCGAATCTGCAAGTTCGCCAACGTCGACCAGGCCCGACGAGGCGGCGCGGCCAACCAGGCCCGACTTTGGATGGCCTGCCGGCGATCGAGGGTCCGGGGAACGGCCCGACCCGGCTCCCCCGCGTGGCTACAGGAGCATTGCCCATAGCGAATGAAACGAAGGAGGACAGGATGCATCGAGGATGGATCGGGCTCGGCCTCGGGCTGGCGCTCGGCGCCGCGCCCGCGGCAGCGCTCACCCCGCAGGTTGGAGCCGGCGCCTTCGCGGGTGCCAGCATCCCCATCGTGCAGGACGACAACGCACCCGGGCCGATTTTCGGGGTTCGGGTACCGGTCAACGTGTTCCGGTTCCTGACCGCGGAGCCGTATTTCGCGCGCACCGGCGGCGGCGAGGCCGAGGAAACCTTCGGCGGGCTCGTCTACAAGAGGTCGGGTTTCGACATCAACGCCTTCGGGGTCAACGTCGCATTGGGAAACCTGGG
>Ga0187893_10015700_pt1 | contig 10099 bp, 7 predicted proteins | sample MA1701074metaG_FD_139574 | JGI IMG/M metagenome (GOLD analysis project Ga0187893, IMG submission 139574) | White microbial mat communities from a basaltic lava cave in the Kipuka Kanohina Cave System on the Island of Hawaii, USA - MA170107-4 metaG ... | reverse complement strand
CACTTCGAGGCCGACGGCGTCACCGAGGGCGTGATCCTGGCGGCGGAGCGCGGCCGCGCCGGGTTCGGCTACGATCCCCTGTTCCACTCGGCCGAGCTCGGCAGGACCTTCGCCGAAGTCGATTCGGATGCGAAGGACCGCGTGAGCCATCGCGGGCGCGCGCTCGCGCGCGTGATCGAATACCTCCGTTCCGCACCGGCGACGACGTGAGCGACGTGAGCCAGGACCGCATCCGCAACTTCTGCATCATCGCGCACGTGGACCACGGCAAGTCCACGCTCGCGGATCGGCTGCTCGAGTCGACCGGGCTGATCCGACGCGGGCAGCAGGGGCAGGACCAGGTGCTCGACTCGATGGATCTCGAGCGCGAGCGCGGAATCACCATCAAGGCGAAGGCGGTCGCCCTCCACTGGAACCACGGGGGCGTCGAGTACCTGATGAACCTCATCGACACGCCCGGACACGTCGACTTCAGCTACGAGGTGGCGCGGTCGCTGCGGGCGTGCGAGGGGGCCCTGCTGCTGGTGGACGCCTCGCAGGGCGTCGAGGCGCAGACGATCGCGAACTGCCAGCTCGCCCAGGACCTCGGCCTCGCCCTCATCCCCGTCATCAACAAGATCGACCTGCCGCACGCGCGGCCGGACGAGGTGGCCGAGGAGATCGAGCACCTTCTCCTGCTGGAGAAGGAGCGCTGCCGGCCGATCAGCGCCAAGCAGGGTCTGGGCATCGGCGCGGTGCTCGAGGCGATCATCCGCGAGATCCCGCCGCCGCGCGGCGATCCGAATCGCCCGCTGCGAGCGCTGCTCTTCGACGCCGAGTTCGACGACTACCGCGGCGTCATCGCCCACCTGCGCATCGTGGACGGCGCGATCCGCCGCCGCGACGTCGTCCGGATGATCGAGGCGAAGGCCGAGTACGAGGTGCTCGAGCTCGGGCGCTTCAAGCCGCACATGGAGCCGTGCGACGCGCTGCTCGCCGGCGAGGTGGGCTACCTGATCGCCAACGTGAAGTCGCTCGAGGACGTGAAGATCGGCGACACGGTGACGCAGCGGGGCGCAGAGGTCGCCCCGCTCGCCGGCTATCGCGAGCCGCTGCACATGGTGTACTGCGGCATCTACCCGACGGCGAACAAGGACTTCGAGGCGCTGCGCAAGGCGCTGCAGAAGCTGCACCTGAACGACGCCAGCTTCTCGTTCACGCCGGAGACCTCCGACGCGCTCGGGTTCGGCTTCCGCTGCGGCTTCCTCGGTCTGCTCCACATGGAGATCGTGCAGGAGCGCCTCGAGCGCCACTCCGGCCTCGACATCGTGCAGACCTCCCCGACGGTCACCTACGAGGTCGTGATGAACGACGGCTCGGTGAAGTCGCTCAGCAACCCGGCCGAGATGCCCGACCCGGGCCGCATCGTCGAGATGCGCGAGCCGATGGTGCGGCTGCGGCTGGTGGTGCCGGCCGACTCGCTCGGCGCCATCCTCAAGCTCGCGATCGACCGGCGCGGCCGGCTGCTCGACCAGGAGCACATCTCGACGACGCGCGTCCTGCTCACGTTCAACATCCCGCTGGCCGAGATCATCTTCGACTTCTTCGACCGCATGAAGTCGTTCACGCGCGGCTACGGCACGATGGACTACGAGTTCTCGGGCTACGAGGTCGCGCCGCTCGTGAAGCTGCGGATCCTGGTCGGCGGATCGGAGGTCGATGCGCTCTCGGTCATCGCCCACCGCGACGAGGCGGAGACGCGCGGCCGCGCGGTCCTGGTGAAGCTGCGCCAGGAGATCCCCCGGCACATGTTCGAGGTGGCGTTGCAGGCGGCCATCGGCGGGAAGATCGTGGCGCGCGAGAGCATCAAGGCGCTGGCGAAGCACGTGACCGCGAAGTGCTACGGCGGCGACGTCACGCGCAAGCGCAAGCTGCTCGAGAAGCAGAAGGAGGGCAAGAAGCGCATGAAGATGGTGGGAAACGTCGAGATCCCGCAGAAGGCGTTCCTCGCCGTGCTGCAGGTCGAGCGCTGATGGCCCGGCCCGCCGCCGCTCCCGCGGACGCGCCGGCCGCCGCCGCCGCGGCTGCACGCCCTGCCGCGGGCCGCGGCGGGATCGTGCGCTCGATCCTCGAGAACGTGGAGGCGCTCGCCATCGCCATCGTGATGGCGCTGATCCTCAAGTACTTCCTGATCGAGGCCTACAAGATCCCGACCGGCTCGATGCAGCCCGGCATCATGGGCGACGCCGTCCCCGGCATCTTCGACCGCGTCCTGGTCAACAAGCTGGTCTACCTTCTGCGCGATCCGAAGCGCTACGAGGTCGTCGTCTTCAAGAACCCGCTGTGGCAGCGGCAGAACTACATCAAGCGCCTGATCGGACTGCCGGGCGAGCGCATCGAGCTGCGCAACGGCGACGTCTTCGCCACGCCCGCGGGAGGCGGCGGCGGAGAGGCGATCGCGCGCAAGCCCGATCGGATCTGGCGCGCGGTGCGCAGGGACCTGCTGCCCGGGAACGACGGCGCCCCCGGCCTCGCGCGCCGGTTCACGCGGGTCGCGGGAGAGGTGCGCCTCGAGGAGGGACGGATCGTCTTCCCCGAGCGCGGCGCGACCGCGGCGGTGCGCACCGCCGACCCGATCCAGGACGGCTACCTCGACGGCTACGACCCCGAGTGGATCGAGCGCTACCTCCATCCCGACTCCCCCTATTCCGCCGCCGAGAGCTTCGCGCGCCGCCGCTTCGTCGGCACCCAGTGCGTCTCCGACTTCGAGCTCGCGGCCGACGTGACGCCCGCGCCGGACGCGACGTCCATCGTCCTGGAGCTGCGCGAGGCGGGGCGCGTCCACCGCGCGACGCTGCCGGTCGGCGAAGGGGAGGGATCGGTGACCGCCGTGGCGGCCGAGGGGATCGATCCGATCGAGTGGGAGGAGCGCGGCGCACCCGCTCCGATCGCGGCGCTGCGGCCCGGAGTCACCACCCGCGTCTCGTTCCGCAACGTCGACGACGAGCTCGTCCTCGAGATCGACGACGAAGTGGCGGCGCGGCGGAGGTACCGCACGCGCGGACTCGACCACGAGTACGACCCGACGACGCGGTCGCGCCTGGAGTCGCGGGCGGCGATCGAGGCGCGCGGGGCGTTCACGCTCACCGAGGTCGGGCTCTGGCGCGACATCCACTACCTCGCCGACGGCCGCACGCCGGGAGGCGCCGCGTCCGCGGTCTACACCGTCCCGGACGGCGCCTACATGGTGCTCGGCGACAACACGCAGAACTCCTGGGACTGCCGCCAGTGGGAGAAGGCGACCTACGTGCTCGACGACGGCACGAGGATCACCGGCAACTACTTCAGCCCCAAGCACCACCCGTCGGTCAATCCCGACAGCAACCCGGCCGTCGAGGGGTCGAACATCCACTTCCGCAACGTCTACGGCCAGAAGTACGTCTTCCCGCGCACGCGCCTGCGCGACGAGATCGACGATCCGGAGATCGAGGCGGTGCACTCCTTCCCCAAGGAGTTCCTCCTCGGCAAGGCGCTCGCCGTCTTCTGGCCGCTTCCGCCGCTGTCGCCGACGTGGCGGCTGAAGTGGGTGCGGTGAGGAGCGCGGACTTGGCGCTGCTCGAGGTGCGCGGGCTGGTCAAGAGCTACGGGAGGCGCCGCGTCGTGGACGGCGTCAGCTTCGACGTCGACGCCGCCGAGATCGTCGGACTGCTCGGCGCCAACGGCGCCGGGAAGACCACCAGCTTCCGCGCCACCATCGGGATGATCACTCCCGACGAGGGCGAGGTCTGGTTCGACGGCGCCGACATCACGCGCATGCCGATGTACCGGCGCGCACGCCTCGGCATGGGCTACCTGTCGCAGGAGCCGTCGATCTTCCGCCAGATGACGGTCGAGCAGAACGTGCTCGCGGTGCTCGAGATGCGCGGCTTCGCGCGCGCCGAGCGCCTGCGCCGCTGCCGGCTGCTTCTCGACGAGCTCGGCCTGCTTCCGCGCGCCCGCCAGGGCGCCGACACGCTCTCCGGCGGCGAGCGGCGCCGCCTCGAGATCTGCCGCACGCTCGCCATCGAGCCGCTCCTGATCCTGCTCGACGAGCCCTTCGCCGGCATCGACCCCAAGGTCGTTTCCGAGCTCCAGCGCCTGCTCGACCGCCTGCGCGAGAAGGGCATCGGGATCCTGATCACCGACCACAACTACCGCGAGACGCTCGAGAGCGCCGATCGCGCCTACGTCCTCGACGAGGGGCGCGTGCTGGCCGAGGGATCTCCCGAGCGCCTCCTCGCCGACCCCGAGGTCCGTCGCCGCTACCTCGGCGAGCGCGGCCGCCCGCACGACGCCGTGCGCTGACGCGCCGTCCCGAAAGCTTTTCGGGGTGGAGTCGCCCCGGAGAACCGCCACGGTCGCGCCCGGACGCCGGTCGATAGAGACTCATCCGCGCCCCGCCAGGGAGAGGAAGGGATCTCGATGAGCAGTCCGCCGTCGCGTGCGACGCATGGCCAGGCCGCTCCCTCCGCGCCCGTCCATCCGGTCTCGCACGGCCGCATCCTCGTCACCGACGACGAGCCGGGCATCCGCCAGTCGCTCTCGATGTTCCTCTCGCGGCTCGGGTTCGAGGTCGTCGAGGCGGCCACCGCCGATGCCGCCGTCGAGCTGCTCGGCCAGCAGACCTTCGACCTCGTGCTCTCCGACATCGCCCTGCCCGGCAGCCACACCGGGCTCGACCTCCTGGCGGCGGTGAAGCAGAAGTCCCCCGCCACCGACGTGATCCTGATGACGGGTCACATGGACCTCGACTTCGCCATCAACGCGCTCAAGCGCGGCGCGTCCGACTACTTCAAGAAGCCGTTCCTGTTCGACGAGATCAAGCACGCGGTCGAGCGAGCCATCGAGCGCAGACGCCTCCTCGCCAAGGCGAACGAGCTCGAGCGCCTCACCGCGCGCCACGAGACGCTGAAGGACGTGCAGCGCGAGTTCCTCCTCTCGCTGGCCGCGATGATCGACGCCAAGAGCCCCTTCACGCGCGCCCACAGCGAGCGAGTCGCGGTCTATTCGCGCTACTTCGCCGAGCAGATCGGCGTGGCCGCGCGCGACATCAAGCTGGTGACGACCGGCGGCCGCCTGCACGACATCGGCAAGCTCGGGACCCCCGACGCCATCATCAACAAGCCCGGGAAGCTCGACGCCGCCGAGTGGCAGGTCGTGCGCCAGCACCCGATCTGCGGCGCCGAGCTGCTCCGCCCGATCGTGATGATGCGCCCCTACATCCCGGTGGTGCGCTGGCACCACGAGAACCACGACGGCACCGGCTACCCCGACGGACTGAGCGGGACGCAGATCCCGCTCGCCGTGCAGGTGGTGAAGATCGCCGACTACTACGACGCCATCACTTCCGACCGCCCCTACCGCAAGCCGATGTCGCTGCGCGAGGCGTGCGAGACCCTCGAGCGCGAGTCGGGAAAGGCGTTCACGCACGACCTGGTGACGGTGTTCATCCAGATGCTGCACGCCGCGCCGTGGCGCGCGTCGAGCTCGCGACCGGTCGAGCCGGCGCCCGCCCCGAAGCCCTGAACGCGGCCGCGGGCGCGCTCCCGCCGCCGCGACGATCGGGCGCGCCGCGGCCTTGATCGATGCGCGGCCGGCCCCTACCTTGTTGCGCCCTCCGAGCCCGCTCGATCGCGGGCGGGCGGCCCGGGACGACAGGAACGGCGGCGATGCGAGTCACGGTTTGCGTCAAGCGGGTGCCGAGCACGGCGGTCCGCATCCGGATCGCGGCCGACGGCCGCTCGATCGACGAGTCGGGCGTCGAGTTCGTGCTCAACCCCTACGACGAGTTCGCCATCGAGGAGGCGCTGCGCATCGCCGAGCGGTCGTCGGGCGAGGTCACGGTGGTGAGCCACGGCCCCGATGCCGTCACCCGCGAGCTGCGCAACTGCCTGGCGATGGGCGCCCACCAGGCGGTCCACCTCCCGGCCGAGCCCGGCTTCCGCGACGCGCTCTCCACCGCGAAGGTGCTGGCCGCGGCGATCCCCGCCACGAAGCCCGATCTGCTGCTGTTCGGCCGGCAGGCGGTGGACGGCGACCACGCCCAGGTCGGCCTCATGGTGGCGACGCTGCTCGGATGGCCGGCGGCGCAGGACGTCGTCAAGGTCGAGGTCGGCGCCGATCGCGTGAAGGCGTGGCGGGAGGTCGAAGGCGCCGTGGAGACGCACGAGCTCCCGCTGCCGTGCGTGCTCGCGGCCAACAAGGGGCTCAACGAGCCGCGCCTCCCGAACATGAAGGGCATCATGGCGGCCCGGAAGAAGACGATCGCCTCCCAGGCGGCGGCGCCGGCGGCGGCGACTCTCGCGCTGGAGTCGCTGGAGCTGCCGCCCGAGCGCGGCGGCGGCCGCATCGTGGGCGAGGGGGCGGCGGCGGTGCCCGCGCTCGTGAAGCTGCTGCGCGAGGAGGCGCACGCTCTGTGAGCACGATCCTCGCGGTCGCCGAGCAGGCGGACGGAACGCTGCGCAAGGTGGCGGGCGAGGTCGCCTCGGAGGCGGCGCGCCTGGGAAAGGCCTCGGGACTGACCGTGGTCGGCGTCACGATCGGCCCGGGGGCGGCCGCGGCCGCCGCGCGGCTGGGCGAGTTCGGAGTGGGCCGGGCCGTGGCGATCGAGGGCGGGGAGGTCGCCGACTACTCCGGCGAGGCGTACGCGGCGGCGCTCGCCGGGGTGCTCCGGGCGCAGGAGGCGCGACTCGTCCTGATGGGCGCGACCAGCTTCGCGCGCGATCAGCTCGGACGCCTCGGCGCGCTGCTCGACTCCAGCCCGGCGGCCGACTGCATCGCCGTGAGCATGAAGGACGGATCGGTGCGGGTGCGCCGCCCGGTCTACGCCGGCAAGGCGATCCAGACCCTCACGCTCCGCGGCAGCCCGGCCATCGTGAGCCTGCGCCCCAACGTCTTCGCCGCCGCCCGCATCGACGGCGGCAGGACCGACGTCGAGACGGTGGCGCCGCCTCCGCCGCCGGAGCGCCGCGGCCGCCGGATCGAACGCGTCGCCGCCGGCGGAGGCCGCGTCGAGCTGACGGAGGCCGAGATCGTCGTCTCCGGCGGCCGGGGGCTGAAGAACCCGGAGACCTTCAAGCGGCTGATCGAGCCGCTCGCGGCGGCATTCGGCGCGGCGGTGGGCGCGTCGCGCGCCGTGGTGGACGCCGGCTGGCGGCCCCACTCCGAGCAGGTCGGCCAGACCGGGAAGACGGTCGCGCCGACTCTCTACGTCGCGTGCGGCATCTCGGGCGCGATCCAGCACCTCGCCGGAATGCGCACCGCGCGCACGATCGTCGCGATCAACAAGGACCGGGACGCCCCCATCTTCAAGGTCGCCGACTACGGCATCGTCGGCGACGTCGAGGAGGTCCTGCCGGCGCTCACCGCGGCCCTGAAGGAGCTGGGCGCGGGAAGCTGACCGGCTCGGTCAACGCAGCTCGACGGAGCGCAGCCGGCAGACGACGTGGAGGCGGAGGTTGCCGGAGTCGTAGGCGTAGTCGGAGCTCACCAGGCGCACGCTCACGAACGTCCGCTTCGCCACCGCCTCGGGCAGCGTGAAGCCCGCCTCGAACGGCGCCCCCTCGCGCAGGGTGATCTCTCCCGCCGCCGCCTCGTCCACGAACACCTCCACCCGCGCTCCCTCGAGCTCGCGGCGCTCCAGCGCGCTGCCGCGGATCGCGAGCGCACGGCGGCCCTCGGCGCGCAGGATCATCGACGCGTAGGGCGCCACGACGGCGCCGCCGAAGATCCCGCCGTGCACCTGCGCCGCGGCGTCGTCATCGAGGCGCGAGAAGTCGATCGAAGGTCCGATCGCGCGCCGCGGCGGGATCCGCTCGAGGTCGGGCTCGCGCGCGGCCTCGCGCTCGCCGCGCGCGAGCCAGTCGGCCGCCAGCGCGTCCGCCTCGTCCCAGGCCGGGAGGCCGAGCCGGGGCAGCAGCCCGCGCTGCTGCACGAGCGCATGGACGAGCTTCGAGACCAGCTCGTGCCCGGCGGCGTTCCAGTGCGCATCCTCCTTCGAGATGCGGTAGCGCTCGTCCTGGATCAGCGCCGTCGGCAGGTAGGCCACCTGCGCGGGGTCGAGCTCGCGGGTCAGGAAATGGCGCGAAACCGGCAGGAGGCCGGTGTAGTAGTCGAGCAGCAGGTAGCGTCCGCCGAGGTCGCGCAGCGCGCGCGCCAGCCGCCCGATCGAGGCGGCGGCCCGCTCGAAGCGCGAGCGGCTCTCCCAGTCGAGCCCGTGCGCCAGCCAGCTGGGCTGGCGCGTTCCGAACGCGGCGATCGGGTGCTGCGCGCGGAACACTCCGGCGCCGCGCTCGGGGTGGGCCGGGCTCTCGTCGGCCATCGCCCCGAAGCCGCGCGCGCCCGCGCTGTCCTCGAGGTCGTTGCGCACGACCAGCTGCACGACGAGGTCGGGCCGCAGCAGCGAGAGCTGGCGCAGGACGAACGTCGTCTGCGCCACGGTGTTCCAGGTGTCGACGCCGAAATGGAGCACCTCGATCGGACCGTGCTCGCGCGCGGCCCGTTCGACCAGCGACCGCTCGAGCAGGGCGCCGAAGCGCTGATCGGCCTCGACGCTCTGCCCCATCACGAAGGAGTCGCCGAGGAGGACGACGCGCACCACGCCCGCCGGCTTCTTCAGGGCGAACGGCCGCTCGCGCAGCCCGAACGAGTTGGTGGAGACCCGGGTCCCGAAGAAGGGGCGCTCCTTGAGCTCGGGCTGCAGGAGGAGGCCGACGTCGGGATCGGGAAACGTGTCCCACAGCCCGCTGCCGCTCGCGACCAGCTCGGCGACCGCCGCGCGCCGCAGTTCGGGATCCTGGAGCGCCCGCTCCGACAGCGACCGCTCGTCGGCGGCGGCGACGCGGAGCCAGAGCAGCAGGCACGCGATCGCGAGCCCGGCGCACGCGACGGCGAGCAGCAGGATCGCACGGAAGGCCGCGGTGCGCGAGCTCATGGTCGGACGCCTCCCCCGGCGCGCGCGGCGCTCAATGGCGGAAGTGGCGCACGCCGGTGAAACACATGGCGAGCCCCTGCTCGTCGGCGGCGGCCACGACCTCGGCGTCGCGCCGGCTCCCCCCCGGCTGGATCACGGCGGTCACGCCGGCGCGCGCCGCGGCGTCGAGCCCGTCGCGGAACGGGAAGAACGCGTCGGAGGCGAGCACCGCACCCCGCGCGCGCTCGCCGGCCTTCCTCACGGCGATCTCCACGGCGTCGACGCGGCTCATCTGGCCGGCGCCGGCGCCCACCAGCGCCCCGTTCCTCACCAGCGCGATCGCGTTGCTGCGCACGTGCTTGACGATCCGCCAGGCCACGCAGAGGTCGCGCTCCTCGTCGGGGGAGGGGCGGCGCCGGGTCCGGACCGAGAGCTCGAGCGGAGGGTCGCGGTCGCGCTCCTGCACGAGCACCCCTCCCACCAGCGACCTCACGGTGAAGCGCGGGGCGGCGGCCCCGCGCGTGGAGGTGTCGCCGCACGCCAGGACGCGGAGGTTGCGGCCCCACGCCGCGCCGGCCCGCAGCGCCTCGAGGGCGTCGTCGGCGACGTCGGGGGCCACGAGCACCTCGAAGAAGCGATCGGGAGTCGCGATCACGCGCGCGAGCGCGCCGTCGAGAGGCCGGTTGAGCGCGAGGATCCCGCCGAACGCGGAGAGCGGGTCGCCGGCGCAGGCGCGCTCGAAGGCGTCGAGCGGCGTCGCGCCGATCGCCGCGCCGCAGGGGTTGTTGTGCTTGACGATCACGGCCGCGGCGGCGGCCGCCGCGGTCGCGCCCTCGAGCGGACGGTCGAGCTCCTTCACCAGCTCGAGCGCCGCGTCGGCGTCGAGAAGGTTGTTGTAGGAGAGCTGCTTGCCCATGAGCACGCGGGCGTGCAGGACCGAGGCCTCGCCGGGAGCGCGTCCTCGCAGCAGGAACCCCTTCTGGTGCGGGTTCTCGCCGTAGCGCAGTCCCTCGCCGGCGACTCCGGCCTTCCCGCCCTCGGTCAGGAGCGGCGCCAGCGAGGCGGGCAGGTCGCCCTGCAGCAGCTCCGCCGCCTCCGGCGCGATCGCCGCCCCGGCCGGACCGCCCCGCGAGAGGACCTCGTCGAAGAAGAGGGTGATCTCGCGGTCGT
>Ga0187893_10015699_pt1 | contig 10100 bp, 7 predicted proteins | sample MA1701074metaG_FD_139574 | JGI IMG/M metagenome (GOLD analysis project Ga0187893, IMG submission 139574) | White microbial mat communities from a basaltic lava cave in the Kipuka Kanohina Cave System on the Island of Hawaii, USA - MA170107-4 metaG ... | reverse complement strand
GCCCCACTGACATCGAAACTGCCAGCCCAATGATGTTGATACCGGAGAAGAGCTTGTTGCGATAGATCGTGCGTGTGGAAGTCTTGAAATAGTTGTGGAGTACGGTGAAGTGTGACATAGCCGGTTGTGGTTTGCGAATCGTGTAGGTCCGAAGGAATTTCAAAACGTCGATTGCATAGATGAGACGCGCACGGCGTACTCCTTTCAGTTCGATGTTGCGTTGAAAGTATTCGTTAAGATCGCCTTCGAGGTCTTCTGCCAGCTCTGGCCGGCAGTACCAGCGGAGAAATCTTTGCGCGCAGCGCGGAGGTTGTATAGACCGAGAATCTTGCACGGTTAGTACCAGGAAAGTTTCAGCGAGAATTCCGGGATTCGCTTCCAGAGCGCCTCTCGTGCTTCACGGGCGCGCACCAGGGCGGCCTTGCCTGGAATAGTGAGGGTGTAGAATCGTTTTCTTTTTCCGCCGCGGACTTTTGTTGCTTCACCAAGTTTGCTCTTGACCAGCCCCTTTTCTTCCAGGCGGTTGAGCACTGCATGCACCACGCCCAGCTTGGAGGCGCGGCGCGTGTGGCGTTCCAGTTCGTCGCAGATGGCCACACTGTAAGCATCGCTAAGCAGGGCGGCGATGGTAAGCAAGACCAGTTCTTCAAATTCTCCGAGGTTGGTTCCTTTCATTTGAGCCGGGTGGGTGTTATTTATTACGCAAATGTATGTAAAATAGTTACACGGATTAATATGATTTCGCGGATTACACGGATTGTACCCTGGACTCAGATCAGGCCACGTTCTCCGGCAATCCGCACCAGGGCGGCAGAGTTGCCCGCATCAAGTTTTCTGAACAAGTTCTTCCGGTGGGTTTTTACAGTGAGGGGGGAAATGGAAAGGGAAGTTGCAATCTCCTGGGTGGTCTTTCCCCCGGCAATGTGGCGGAGGATCAACTGCTCCTGCTTGGACAACAGGTTGTTCTTTTCCTTAAGGACACTTCGCAAAGGCTGTCCGGGGTTTGCTATAAGATCGAGCAGCCATTGTGCAAACTGACCGGGGTCGTTTTGACTTTGGGAAGTAACCGTTGGCACCTGCACGCCGGGCCGCTGCCCGGTAAATTTCCTCCTCATGCAAGCTCATTACGACAATCACTGTTGAAGCGTCGTGACTCCGTATCCTGCGAATGATCTCCAGTCCGTCAATTCCGGGCAGTTCTATGTCGATAATGATCAGCTCTGGAGTCAGCCTTGGGATGGATGCAAGCAGGGATGTTCCTTCCGTGAACGTGGCAATTACTTCAAAGGAACCACTTTCGGAGAGCAGCCGGCGAAGCCCCTCCGTGAATACCCGGTGATCGTCGATGAGAACGGTTCGTATCATGCGGCAGGTACGGGAATATCCAAAACGAAAACGGTACCGGTCGCTTCCGATGATACCGAATACGTTCCACCCAGGGAACGCACCCGGGCTTCTATACTCATCAACCCCTGCCCGGATGGCAAATCTTGTAACTGGAATCCTTTCCCGTGATCTTCAAAGAGAAGGTTGAGCGATTGTTCAAAAGAGTTGAGGTGCAGGGAAACGTAACTGGTACCGGAGTGTTTGATAGCATTGGTGAGCAATTCCTGGATGATGCGGAAGGTATACAGCTTAACGCGCGGATGGGCGATCTCCGGGCCGAATGAAAAGTACTCGATGCGCATGTGAAGCGACTGGTTCATGCGATCCACATAGTTTCCAACGCCTGCCAGCAGGCCAAACCGCTGCAGCGTTGGCGGTGTGAGGTTGTATATGATGGTCTTCAATTCCTCCTGAGTGGTTTGCAGCAAGTCGTCGGCCAGCGTGGAGCCGTCAGCGCGGGAATGCAAAGCCATCCGTGCTGCCTGCAGATGCGCATTCACGCCGTCGTGGAGATCGCGTGCTACACGGGAACGCTCCCGCTCCACAGTCTCAAGTTCGAAAGCCAACAGGCGCTCTTGCGACGCCTTTTCGTATTGAAGCATGCGACGTTCGGCTTTCAAGGTGACATTCTTTGAGTATCCTATTAGCGCCACGATGGCCGCCACCACGAAGACCACACCTGCAATGCTGTACCAACGCTGCCACCAGGCTGGCAGGATCCTGATGGATAATGCGCCCAGGGCTGGAACCCAGCTCAGTTGATCTACCGTGTATTGTAATTCAAGTTTGTAGGTACCCGGGCCTTCGATGAAGAATTCCACTTGCCGGGTAGATGTCTGCTGCCAGGATTGGTCTGGATGAAGGCGATAACGAAGAAAGATGTTGCGGTTGTTGAACGAAAGAAAGCCGTAGGTCAGACGAACCAGGTTTGATCCGGCAGCCAGCTCGAGATCACCGGTATTGACTGTCTGATCATTGACCAGGAGCTTCTTGAGATAAAACCTTGGTCGGAGGTTAAGAAATTGTCTTCTGGCGTCGGGCATGACGGTAATAGCCTTGTCATCGATGGCAAAAAGCGCCCCCGCATGCTGGACGATAAAGTCCACGCGTGAAGTAAGTTCAGGATGACCGAAAAGCGCGTGAAAGCTTCCTTGTCCGTGTGTGAGCGCATCATGGTGCCCAATAAATACGCCGCGCTCTGTGGAGACCACCACGGTGCTGTCGGTGAGGGCAAGGGCGTAGATATTGGCAGCGTTGTAAGGCAATGCAACTCTTTTCGTGGTCCCGGATGGCGACACGAGCAGCAAGCCGCTTCCCATAGTAGCGATAAGCAGTGTTTGTGGCGCGGGCGACTCGATATGGGTAATCTTGTACCGGGCCAATTCTGGCGGCTCTCGGAGGAGTGCAAGTGCGGTGTCGTATACACCCAGTCCCACGCGACCGCCGATGAAAATGGCTGAATCGGAGGAAAGAATGCTTCGGTTGCTGGTTTGGGTCCTGCGGAAGTCCAGGTTTCCGTGATTGTCCCACCGGTTGTTCGACCCCCCCGTTGACCAAACTCTACCGCGGCTATCTTGTGAAAAGTCCACCCCGGAAACCGGAAAAGTACGTGCCGGCTCCAGTGATTCGTCGAGGATTTCAACATTTGTAGTAGTACTCAGCCAATAGCGATTCTCCTGGCTGAGAAAGCCTCCGATGTAGCTGAACCGGTTTTGCCTCAGCAGGGAGAGCTTCATGGGTGGGTCGAGGGTGAATAGTTTGCCTCGTTGATCTCCAATGAGGAGGCCTTTTCTCCAGGGCAGGGCAAATTTTATGCGGCTTCCTTCGGGAAGTGGAGTTCGGGAAAGCCCGAGGCTGGGAAGATAGATGACACCTTGTTCCAGCGTGCTGAACCAGTGGCCGCCTTCTGTATCGAGGAGGACACATGTGACAGATGCAGCTTCAGCAAATGGTCTGAAACCATCCTTGAAGGTTGGGGATTGAAATCGTTCCACTCCATCACCGAGATAACCGACCCATAAGTTGTCGTCCCGGTCGACGGAAAGGCTGATGATGGCGGAAGGAGCTGTAAATGCTTTGCGCAAGCTCGAGCCGGCAAATTCAAAAATGTCGTTGTTGAAGCTGAACCACCACGATTTTTTCCACAACCGCGCCTGAATCACGTGATTGCTCATTAGCGTATCTGTGAGTTGGAATGGAAATGACTTTCCATCTATTTCTATTGTGAGTGGGTTACTATTCCTGAATGGATACCGCTGGGCTAAGAATGCCTTGTTGTTTCGGAGCTTGCAGAGAAGGCCCCGGGTGGTAATGGAGTCTGACTGAAGTTCTCCGGCCGCATTGATTGTACCGATGTAGCCACCGGCTGCGAAAGTGAGCGTCCCGGAGGTATCGTAGTCTATTTGCCGGAAGATCGAGTTTCGGGCAATTGCTCCCAGATTGTCATTGAACGCGTAGGCAGAGACGGAACTGTTTTGGTAAACAGCCAGTTTGCCTGAATAGCTGCGAAGCCAAAGACGGTTGAGGTGGTCGGGGTGCATGCCGAAGACCACCGGGTCGGTGAGTCCCTGGTTGGCGCCGTAGGTTACTATTTCCTCTCCGTCATAGGAGGCGATGCCGTTGTCGGTGGCTATCCAGATGAAGCCGGCGGAATCCTGAAGCAGGTCATACACTTCATTGGAGGGAAGGCCCTTGCGGTAGTCGAGCCGGAGGCTGGCCGGAGCCTGGGCCATCAGGCAATGAGTAACTATAAGGAGAAGCAGGCCGGAGAGTTTCATTGGCAGGGCGACAAGACAAGTAAGGTCAGGCACTGAATTTAACAAAAGGGATTCAATCAAGTTTCAGATCAACAGCTAGTTGCTTGAGAGGCATCCTCCTAAAGGAGTAGGGATTTTGAAGTATGTAAATCGGGAGGATTGATTTTTTATCCGGGGTTGGCTTTTTGAAATTCGTTCATGCGAAACCGCTGCGAGTAGATTGTCAGGTTTTCCGTACAGCCGATTCTTTTGAATTCCTGATGCGACAACGCAGGTTGCAATAGAGAGGAAAAACAAACAAATTATTCATATGAAGTTCTCGCCCCAATCAGTTTACAGAAGTGCAGGTGCAGCAGTACTTCTTTGCATGGTCGCCGTTTCATCGTTCGCCCAATGGACGACGACCGGAAATCACATCTACAACAGTAACACCGGTACTGTTGCGATTGGTACAACCACGCCAACTTCAACCTACAAGTTCGAATTGTACGGAACGGGTACCAGTGACAATGTGATGGCGATAAAGAATAACACATCGGCGACATTGTCGATTTTGGCGGCCAACGATGCAGCTTCATCCTGGGCCTCATTTGGCTCCTATCGTTCACGGGGTACAATTTCAGCGCCAACTAACGTAGTTGGAAACGAGAGGATCGGCGGCCTTAATGGGTACCTCTATTTCGGTGGAGCCTACAGATCGACGGCCTCGATTAACATGTGGGTTGGGTCATCCCCCAGTTCAACGAGCTATCCTTCGATGATCCAGTTCAACACCACAGCAAGTGGTAGCACATCGGCAGTTGAGCGGATGCGGATAACCGATGCGGGTAATGTAGGAATCGGCCTAGTCACACCAGGTGCAAAACTGGAAGTAAGCGGTACAACAAGGATTACAACAAATGGGAGCAATCAGCTCCAAGTTGGAGCATTTAGTTCAAGCAGCGACAACTTTGGTTACATCAGCTCTAAGGGTCAGACAAACGGCACAGGCTTGAAATTCGAGACCACAAATGGTAGTGGCGTCAATACTGGTGCAGTTCGGATGACGATAACAAATGCCGGAAAGGTTGGAATCGGGACAACGACTCCCGGGGCCTCATACATGCTTGATGTGAACGGAGCAATCAATGCTACTGGCCTATATGTAAATGGTCAGGTGGCTGGCGGCTCATCTCAATGGTCCTCCAGTGGATCAAACATCTACTACAATCAAGCAGGTTCTGTAGGAATTGGCACGGCCACTCCCAATGCTACCTACAAACTTGATGTAAACGGTTCAATGACTTCAACCGGATTGGCAGTCAATGGAATTTCGCGGATTGTGTCAGGTACTACCTACAACTACCTACAAGTAGGGGCTTATCACACAACCACTGACAACTTTGGGTACGTCAGTTCAGGAGGACAGACCAACGGTACGGGACTCAAATTTGAAACTACGCAGGGAAGCGGATCCGCATTAGGCGCAACCCGAATGACCATTCTCAACAACGGAAGGGTGGGCATTGGCACTACGAATCCTGATGCAGAACTGGCTGTGAAAGGCACTGTGCACGCAAAAGAGGTCAGAATTGATCTGACCGGTTGGCCAGACTATGTGTTTGACAAAGATTACAATCTCTTGTCGCTGGAAGATATCAGAGCCTACATCGAGAAGCATCATCATCTACCTGATGTTCCCGCAACATCAGATATGGAGAAGAATGGCATTAATGTGAGCGAAATGAACATGATCCTCCTGAGGAAAGTAGAGGAGTTGACGCTTCACATAATCAACCTTAAGAAGGAAATTGAATTACTCAAGAAGGAGGGCAACAAGTAATAACCATGAAAGCGCTTTTGTTCAAAGGCTTAATTCTGCTTTTGATTGTAGTCAGATCTTATGGCCAGCAATGGCCAATGCATGGCAATGCGACAATTCCTCCGTCACCTACGTCACTGGGTATTGCAAGGATTACGGCCGTGCCTGTCAATCACTTCACAGGATCAGCAATAATCGATGTTCCGATTGCTGACTTGAAAGCAAGGAGTATATCAATCCCAATCGGCCTGCATTACCAAGCATCCGGAGTGAAGGTGCAAGATGTAGCAGGTCCAGTCGGACTTGGTTGGATCTTTGGTGCTGGTGGTATGGTTACCAGAGTAATGAAAGGTAGACCGGATGGATCCATTAGCATCTGCAGCGAAAGTAATTTATCCGGTGCATTTATATCAAAGACCTGTGATCCGGAAGCTGATCTGTTCTACTTTTCCCTTTTGGGAAGGTCAGGACAATTCTATCTAACGACAAATGGGACTCCTGCAACTATGCCTTATCAGGATATTGCAATCGTTCCGGCAGTGGGGGTACAAAGTAGCGCGGATGGGAGTTGGAAGATAACCGACGAAAAGGGATTTGTTTACATTTTTGGTAACACACCGGAAAGCCGTGAGGAATCAGAGCAACCAGACATTCCGGGCGAGCCAACACCTCCTTTTGTTTCCACGTGGCACTTAACCAGTATAATCACACCTGAAGGGTTCGTCGTAGCATCCTTTACATATGAGCCTGGAGCTGATCTTTTGATTGAGTACTACGCTGTCAAGGAATACTTCGATCTCCAGTCGCATGGTGTAGAGAGCGCAAATTTCACAGCAACGACAAAGTCACCGAAGTATCTTAAGCGGATTACAACATCGCTTGGCACAGCCAACTTCTCATACAGCGCCTCAAGGGCCGACAATTCAGCAATGAAAGCTTTGACGCGAATAAACATCGCGGCGAATACTGGGAGCACAGTGAAGGAGTTTAATTTTATCTATGACTATTTCAGTGAGTTTGTTTCCCAAACGGGAACGGTTGCCCTGCGGCTGAGCAAGATTATTGAAGGTCCGATCACTTCAAAAACGTACTACAGAAGCTTTGAATACCATCCAGGAGGAATCCCTGCGCGAAGCTCAATTTTTGAGGATCACTGGGGGTACTTCAACTATAATCCGAACAATCAAAGGGATAACAAGTTACCCCCTGGATTGACACCGGCGTGCTTGCCGAACAATTGCGCTATACTTAAAAAGAGTCCAGATCCAACCAACATCAAAGCAGGGATTCTCAATCGGATCAACTACCCTACGGGTGGCTTTACTAAGCTCGTATACTCGATGAAGGCGGGAGGTGGCGTAAAAATCGACTCCATAAAAGACATAGAAGGAACGAAAGTTGTCAGCGCACGCGGATTTAGTTATCAGAACGAGCAGCTTTTCAAAACACCAAAGTACTACTTCACTCAATATGATGCGGGAACGCCTTTGTTCATGATGGTTCATTCAACGTCATTGACATCCTTGTTCGACTTGGATGGAACAGTGACTGGGTTTTCAAAGGTAACTGAAGAGTTCCTTGATGGAAGTAAAATTGAACGTACATTTTACAACTATAGTGACTACCCCGATCTTGAGCCGGAGTGGTTTACTTGTTCCTCTATTGATGCATATCCTGCATCATGCAATGGGCAGACGTATCCTAATGGTCATCTCTTTGTACCGTCCACTTCTAATTTTTGGATGAGAGGGTTGCTTAAGCTGGTTACAATGTTTGACAGCCAGGGGAATAAGCTCACGGAAGATGAGTACGCTACCCTCCAGAACTTCGGTTATTTGCCGACTACATTATCCCAATCGGAAAGAGTTTGCATGGATGCAAGGTATACTTCTGAGGAAGAAGGGGTTTGGCCATTTATGGACATGCACCACACGTTTTATCAGGGTACATACCGGCTCCGATCCGTAGCAATTCGGCCAACGTTCCACACCAGACGGACATATGCCCCACAGAATCCGAATTTGTTTACAATTGAAACTACAACTTTCGGATACCATTCTACGCACCTTATGGCGGTTGCGGCAAGTACCAAGAGAGTCGGTTTGAACGGACCGATAACCATGGTTACATCTCGGTACCCATCCGATCTGACTACAGGGTCACCTGATCCAACTGATCCAGAATCTGCAGGTATGTGGAGTATGGTAGCATCCAACTTGATAGCTCCGGTCGAAACGATCACATACCACAGTGAATCCGGCAGCCTCCAGGAATATCGAGCCATTTCCGGCAGCATTTCGACGTATCGAAAGAGCAACTTCGAGCCAACCAAAAACCATCCTGTTCCTTATCGTTCGTATGAATTGAAAATTGGATCACCAATTCCGCCCTACGTAACGCCTCTATCAATCAATGGCTCTGGTACCGCGCTAACCATGTATTCAAGTACACATTCAGGCTATAGAATGGTATCAACGGTGAACTACAGTGATTTTCTGGGTGCTGTTGCGAGTACTTCCCAACTTGATGGTACAGTCACTTCGTATGAATGGGACTATGCTGGCTCATTGATGAAGAAAGCAATTGTCAACCCTGGATCTAATGAACATGTAACGTCCTTTACCCACAATACACAATTGGGTGTTACCAGTACTACAGATCCGAATTTGGCAACTGAGTCGTATGAATATGATACAAAGGGTAGACTAAAGCTAGTTAGGGACCAGGACGGTAATATTGTTAAACGGTATAGATATCACTATCGAAATGAACTAGAGAACGTCGCTGATTTCTCATGGCAGCCAAACAATTGCTCCTCTGTTACGCTCTCCTGTACAAGCCAGGTCGAGCCGGGATCAACTTTTGTTTGGGACTTCGGGGACGGGAACGTCAAGCAGAATGGCAGCGCAGCTGAGGTAAAGACGTATGCAGTGGGCGAATACCAGGTTAAACTCGCCGTAGTTCATCCGGAGTTTCCAACACACATTGCAACTAAAACTGTTAGGTTTCTTGCACCACCATCGATAGCAATTACTACTCCATCTGGGCTTTCAACATCGCCCACTATTTGCCCTTCAACGAATCCGGGCCTTAGCCTGGTACTTACCGCAACGCCACCTTCGGGAGGACCTTTTACTTATACCTGGGAATATTTGAGCACGGGTAACTGGATCACTTTTGGAGTTGAGAGTTCAAATACAAAAGTTCTTAGCAATACTATACTCTTTGGGCCTGGAACTATTAAGTCAATAAGATGCAAAATATCGGACGCAAATAATGGCATCTCATGTTATTCAAATGGGATTACAGTATTTCTTTCGTGCGGCTCAGGTGGTTCCGGAGGTGTTGAAAACTGTTCCAACCCTGGGTGTTATTGGGATGGTTCGCAGTGCAATTGCAGCACGAGCTGTCCTGAAGGATACTTCTGGGATGGCTTCCAGTGTGTGGCATACTAAGAGTAGCAATATGAAAGCAATTGCTAACCACGTAGTGGATTGTGAATTCCTATAGAAAAGGACGGGGACCATTCAATTTAGGAGAGTATGAATTCTTTAATCACTTTACAATGACACAAGTGAAAGGAAACAAAGTAACCAGCAGGAATTGGCCTTCATGGACTGACCTTTTTCTGATACTGACGATCTCCCTGTTCACATTAATGGAATGCCTCGGTCAGGTTCACGAATACGAAAATGTATCGTTCGACATAGTTATTGAAAATGGAGGAGATATTACGGTTTGCCTGCCTACAGCAACAGAACGTTATTACTCAGGGCCTAGTGGTAGCCTGACTTGGCAAGTTACTGGCGGCTCATTTGTCTATGGCAACAGTGGTACTATGACTGCGGTATTGTGGGTAGGACCCTCAATGTCTCTTAGCGCAACTGGAGAAGAAATCTCTTACTACTACGATGCAGAGTATGTTCAGCATATTGTTCACACCACATACACATCCAATCCATTTAATCCAGTCCCAGCGATCACAGAGTATGGCCTTTCCGCAACTCCTTATTACGCCGGTACCAGCGGAGCAGTGTAACCCTCCGGTGAACTACGTCTTGCCTGGCAACAGATCTTGAATACGATTAACTGGATACGTTGGGATTTTTGCAAGCGTATCGCGAAGCCATTCAAATGGATTTACTTCATTGATCTTG
>Ga0187893_10015698_pt1 | contig 10101 bp, 12 predicted proteins | sample MA1701074metaG_FD_139574 | JGI IMG/M metagenome (GOLD analysis project Ga0187893, IMG submission 139574) | White microbial mat communities from a basaltic lava cave in the Kipuka Kanohina Cave System on the Island of Hawaii, USA - MA170107-4 metaG ... | reverse complement strand
TTGACACTCCGCTCGGTCGGTCGGATCTCTCCTTCCGACTGGAGTCTGCTACCGGGCGCTTCGGCGCTTACCCGGACGGGACTTCCACCCGCTAGATCAACGCGTCTTCCAGGACGCACCATGCGGAGAATTTTACCAGCCGGAGACAGTGAATTACATGGCCAGGTCGGTCTCGATTTCCTTGACCCGCATCGCAATCAGAGTCTGGTCATCGAGAATGCGCTCTCGGCCGCGGTAGCGGTCGAAATCGGCGAAAATGGCATCGACGATCTGCCTTGCCGGTAGATGCGCCACGGATGGCAGGAACTCGCGGAGGCGGTAATGGCCGTATTCCTTCTTCTCAGGATTGGGCTGGTCCTGAATTCCGTCGGAATAAAACAGGATCAGATCACCCGCGTGTGTCTGAAATTCGGTCTCTTCGTATATGCGGCCAGGAAACAGGCCGAGCGGAAAACCTTCCAGTTTCGGCTCGATGAGCCGGCCGTCGCGCAGGACCATGGGCGGAACCGCCGCTGCGTTGGACAGCGTGAGGATGCCGGACTTCGGTTGCCAGAGCGCGACGAGCAACGTGAGGTATTTGCCTTCAACGTGGCGCTCCATTAAAGCATCGTTGATGGTGAGCATCAATTCCGAGGGACGGCGTCTGCGCGGCGCCAATGTGCGGAGCAACCCGGTTACCATCGCTCCGTACAGCGCCGCCGCGGCGCTCTTGCCGCTCACGTCGCCGAAGGAGATAACGGCGTGGTCCGAGCCTTGTTCGAAGAAATCGAAGACGTCGCCGCTGATTTCGTGCGCGGGCCGGAATCCAATTCCGATTTCGAGGCCTGGAATATCGGGGTCTTCCTTGGGCAGAAGAAATGCCTGGAGACTGCGCGCGGCGCTCAAATCAGCCTCGATACGCTCCTTGCGCCGGGCGACTTCCTCGTAGAGGCGCCCGTTCTCGATGGCGTTGGAGACCATCGGCGCCAGCATCATGAGAGTCTGCTGGTGATCTTCGGTGAAATAACCCACCCGGTCGCTTTCAAGGTCCATGACGCCCACCAGACGGTCCTGCAGCAGCAATGGGACGCAGATCTCGGAGCGGATACCGGGATTGGTTTCGATGTAGCGCGGATCGTTCAAAGTATCCTCGACGCGAATGGGCTTGCGATCCTTGGCGCAATTGCCCGTAATTCCCTTTCCAATAGGGATGTTATCGAGCTGCACCCGCTGGTCGAAGCGCAGACTGGTCCGATTCCGCAGCATCTGCGAGCTCTCATCGTGGAGGAGAATCGAAAAGGCGTCATAGTTAATGAGCGACTTGATTCTCGTGGCAACCTTGGTGAGGATGACGTCCAGATTCAGTGTCGAGGAAAACTCTTGGGACAACTTGGAAAGAGCGGAGAGCGTGCGGTTCTGCCGCTCCACCCGGCGGAATAGACGGGCGTTCATGAGCGATGCGGCGACGCGGGAAGCAATTAACTGGATGAGGGCGCTATCTTCACTGGTGAATGCATTGAGCTTTGTGGACTGGATATCGATCACGCCCACCAGCTTCCCCCGTGCTGTCATCGGAACGGCGAGCTCCGAATGTACTGCATCGATGACGCTCAGATAGCGGGAATCACTGCGCACGTCACCCACATTGATCGTCATGCGCGCCGACGCTGCCACGCCCGTGATTCCTTCGTCGAGTGGAATGACGAGATCTCTCAGCGCGTTCTCACTGTACCCCAGCGAATAGCGGACCCGCAGGCCCCGCTGCTTTTCCGAGTAAAGCAAGATGGCAAACAGGTCTGCTGGAACAACGGCCCGGATAAACTGCGCGATCGAGGACAGGAGATTGTCGAGGTCAAGCGTCGAGGACGTGGCGGTCGAAACTTCGAGCAGAAAGTCCAGCAGCTCGAGGCGGTTCTTGAAGCGGCCGTCGCGCCGGGGTTTTCGCTCCGACGTAGACTTAGCTGCTGCGGTTTTGGCTTTAGTAGACATGGGGCCCGGCGGCGCTCCCTTCCACGATTTTCACACTGGCGCTGGCGCCGATACGGGAAGCGCCGGCCGATTTCATCTGCTTCAGCTCCTCGATCGTGCGTACGCCGCCCGAGGCTTTCACACCCATGGAAGGGCCGACGACGGCCCGCATTAGAGCCACGTCATGCGCCGTAGCACCGTGTTTGGAAAAGCCGGTCGAGGTCTTGACGAAATCCGCCTTCGCGAGCTTGGCCAGGGTGCAGGCGATGGCTTTCTGGTTGTCGTCGAGCAGGGCGGTTTCGAGAATTACCTTTACGATCGCGCCTTGGGCGTGCGCCACTTCCACGACACCCACGATATCCTGCTTCACCCGGTCGTGATCCCCGCTACGCAAAGCTCCCACGTTGATCACCATGTCGACTTCCTGGGCTCCACATCGGATGGCGTTTTCAGCCTCCAAACGCTTGACCTCGGATGTGGAAGCCCCAAGTGGAAACCCGATTACTGTACAAACCTTCACCGGACTCCCGGCCAGCAGCGCGGCAGCCCTCGACACCCAATAGGGATTCACGCACACGCTTGCGAACCGGAATTGGCGGGCCTCTTGGCATAGCTTCGTGATTTCTTCTTCGGTGGCCTCAGGCTTGAGTAGTGTGTGATCAATCATACCGGCGATCGCAGGATCGGCCTGCGTAAGCTTCTCGCTGGCGGAAACGCGATCGGCGCCAGCCGCGACGATCTCCTTCGTCTTGCGCGCGCAGGTTTGAGGGCAGCGTTGCACGCAGTCCGGACAGACCAGGTCCGGGATGTTGAGCCCTTCGCCTTTGAGCGCTTTGGGCGCCCTCATGCGCGTCAGCAGCTCGTCTCCAATCTGCGCCACCAACTTGTCAAGGTCGGCGGGCGTCATGGGCGTTTCTCGATTTCCATCATCTTGGCGATGCGGCCTTCGTGGCGGCCCCCGGCGAACGGTGTCGAGAGCCAGGTTCGCACTATGGTTTCGGCTTGTGAATCGGTCAGCAGGCGGCCCCCGAGGGTGAGCACGTTTGCGTTGTTATGCTCGCGGCTGTTGCGTGCCGATGCGACATCCCAACACACCGCGGCCCGAATACCGCGCACCTTGTTCGCCGCCATGCACGATCCGATTCCAGCGCCATCGAGGATGATCCCGCGCGAAGTTCTCCCCTCGGCGACGAGCACGGTCACCATCAAAGCGATGTCGGGGTAGTCCGCTGGCTTCTCTTCGAACACACCCACGTCGCGCGCCGACAAGCCAAGTTCCTCGAGAAGCGGCAACAGGATCTTCTTCATGGCAAAGCCGCCATGATCTGAGCCGATCGCGACGGTTTGGTCCGGTCGCGCAAGGATCGAAATCTGGTTGGCCGGCAGTTCGACCAAACATACTCCACGCTCCCGCGCGAGATCGCGCGCCGAGGGAGTAACGATACTGCCCACCGCGACGTTCCACTGGCCCGAGCTTGGAACATCGCGCTCGGTGAATACCTGACGCATGAGCCGAATCCTTAGTTTAGTCAGGTTCAGTCGACCGTGGCGGGCGTGGGTGCGGGTGTGCCGAAATTCAGCGACGCTCCGCCTTCACTGATGTAGTTACGGTTCCAGGAAGGAATCTCGACCGTTACGTCTCCCTTTACCACGCATTGGCAGCCTAAGCGCGAGTGCAGAGTCAGATCGGCCGCCATGTCGAGTCTGTCGGCCTCTTCGTCATCCATCGGACTGAGGTTCTTATCCCCCTGCTTCACGATGACGTGGCAGGTTGTGCAGGCGCAGTTGCCGCCACAGGCATGCTCGAGATGGACACCCTGATTCAAACAGATATCGAGCAGCGAGCCTTGTTTGCCATGTTCGGAGTACGGCATTGTGGCAGGATCGTATTCGACCGTGATTCCGGCGGGAAGAATAGTAACCTTAGGCACTGAAGCTAGTATAGCGAAGCGTACGGTTATTCTAATTTCCCTATTGTTGATAGAGAACCTATGGTATGCTGGAGGGGAAAGATGGAGTCGAAGTCGAGGAGCCTAGCTAAGGCTTTCAGTTACAGGTGCTTAGGCTCTATTTCCACAGGTGCGCTTGTATATTTTTTTACTGGGGATGCGAGGATTTCGGTCGGGGCGGCCGTGCTTGACAGCATCATAAAGATCGTACTCTATTTCCTCCACGAGCGCCTTTGGAATCACATACCATATGGGCGGCCGAAAGCTCCAGAGTACGAGATCTAGCGATTGTCTCAGACCATCTGCGGCGAAGTCTGAAGTCTTACATCCTCCAGCGTCACCCTCGTTCCGTTTGCCCGTGTTTTTCCCAACTCGATCAGGGACTTAAGCCTCACCATGTCGTCATCCATTTCGTGCTTCGGATCGGAGCCGAATAGTGACGCAACATAATGTCCGATCAAGCCGGCAGGGGGTTTGTAGAACATTTGGATACTCACTCGGGTACCTCCGCCGGGGTCCTGGTCAAAGCGAACCACCCCCTCAGTTTCAACAGCCGAGCCAGGGACGCTTCGCCAGGCCAGAAGCTTATTTGGGATACGATCGGTCAGCTCCGCGTCCCAAGAGACAGAGATACCGCCGGGTCCTTTTGCGACCCAATGAGACTTACCGTTCCCTAAATCGTGAATCTGTTTGAGATGGGTCATGAAGGAGGGAAACTTCTGGTAGTCCGACCAAAACGCGAACACCTCTTCAACCGGCGCGTGGATGTGAACGGTTTTGTCGAATTCGACGGTCCGCGTCCCATCGCCAACGCCAACAATTTCCTTGATTTCGCGATTCGTTACCGCTCGCGTCAGAAGGGTGGCGCCGGCCAGGCAGCCTGCCAAGCCAACTACTCCGGTGTGGCGAGCGCCATACCACAGCAGGGTGCCGCCGAGGCCGCCCGCCGCCATCCGCAGCGCCGGAGTCCAATTCCGCTGCATGAGCTCGGATCGGCTTTCGCGCGGAGTACCACCTTGGAGACTGGAAACTTGATGTGCGTCCCGGTGGACCTCAAGCTCGTTCACCACATCCTCGACCCCGGGTACCGACCTCACGGCCCTCAACATGGAATCCACTTCCTCGTTGAGAATAGTGCCTTTCAGCACAATCTTCCCGCCTTGGCTGCTGGCTGTTATGGCGTGGGGGTGGCTAACCAGGCGTCCGACCCTGGATTTCACCCTCTGAATTAGCACGTTGTCATCGGCGTGAGGGTCTCGGAACACGGCCTTGAGCTCACTAAACGCACCCCGCGTACGGTTGACAAGATCTCGTTGCGCTTTATCGGCAAGATCTGAGAAGTCGCCCCAGGCCTTCACCGCCTTGTCGCGGGCCATAGCGCGCCGTCGTTTGCCGCGGGCGGGGTCGGAGAGGTACATAAAGGCAGCGCCCGAGGCGAATGCCGAGATAGCAATCTTGGCAGCATTCATATAGGTTCCTTTCCGGCTCCTAGTCTTCGTACGCTTATCTACGCTGTCGCTTCCGTTACACACTTGCAAGCCACCAGCCAATCGAGGGGCAGGGACATGACCGCTCTATCCGGACGTGGCATGCGGAAGGCGTCAAGATTGCGACAGATGTCTCAGCATTGAACGGACGTTAATAGAGCCGCGCTCAGAGATGCCTTCAGCGAAAAGTCCAACCATGTGCCTCCCAGTCACTGTTGCACAGGAGGCTATACTAATGAGCCTTGGAGGTGATGCTTGCCCGCGCTTCAGTTTGTCGCTATCCTCTCCGCAATCCTGTTTAGCGGGGCCGCTCTTTATATCAGCCTCGTAGAGCATCCCGCGCTAATGGAATGCGGGAGCGAACTGGCGGCTGCGGTCTTCGGTCCGAGTTACCGGCGCGCGGCTGTAATGCAGGTCATCCTCGCCCTTTCGGCTGCAGTCGGGGGAACTGGTGTGTGGTTGATGAGAGGGCCGAGCGTATGGCTTGTCGGAGCTCTGCTGATCTTTGCCGTTATTCCCTTTACGCTAACCGCGGTGAGGCCGGTCACTCAGAAGCTTCTCGATCCCGGACTTGAGCGCGGGTCCGAGGAGGCTCGGCGGCTTCTGGAGAAGTGGGGGAAACTGCACGCCGTTCGGAGCATTTTGGGGTTGCTGACCTCCACGACGTTCGTTTGCTCGGTGATTTAGCCTGGCTGTAGGTTGTATATCCTCTATGAGGAACAACACAGGAGAAGCGACGATCCGTTGTGACTGTGGTCGCAGGGGAGCCGGCACCCATGATTTGAACCGCTCATGGGACTCGCGGATTGACTTGCGGTACGATCCATCTTGTGAGTTCAGGCGATGCTGCTACATCGGTCGGATTGTGTGCCCGTTGCCGATATGTACGCCTGATTCGATCGGATCGGGGGTCGGTTTTCTACCTTTGCCGCCTCTCAGCGGTTGATCCTCGATTTCCGAAGTATCCGGCTCTGCCGGTTCGCAGTTGTTCGGGGTACGAGCCGCCACCAGAGCCAGCAGGGCAAGATAGCGGCAAGGGTGTGCCACATTCAACCGATCCATCGTAATACCTGCTCTGCTGCTCGCACGCCGCGCCACTGGGCCTCCTCAAAGATTGAAATACCGCTTAAATCCGAATTGGCGAACACCACCCGCCGAGCGGGCTTCAACCACTGCCTCCGCTGCTCGCGGAATAAGAACCCTGGCGACGGCCGCACCATCGCATGGCCGAACCGCATCAGGTCCACCCTGCTAACACACTGCCGTATGTCCGGATGCGCCTTCTCGAGATCGCGGAGAATCGCCTCCGTCCACCAATTCCAGTCCCTTTCAAGCAGCAACCTGCGACCGGCCGCCGGCTCGTGCTCCGCGAGCGCCCAGTAGTAGGTCCACACCGTCTTCGGCACATGCGTGCGCAAGGATTGATGGGTCGCTACGACATAGCCAAGGGCCGGAGATTTGTAGATGATGTTATCCCAACAGCTCGGAACGCCCTTCTCCTCCGGCCATCGTTCCAGAGTCAAATTCGCCGTGAGCCATGGCGAATACTGTCCCTCGAATCGCGGAGTATCCTTCATCAGGTAAGACCCAAGATAGGTTGGAGCCGCGAAGATCAGCCATTCCGCGCGGAACTCCTCCTCTCCCGCGCGGGCTCGCACGCCTTGCGCGTCCTGCTCCACCTGATGCACAAATATGCCTGTTCGCAATCGCTCTCCCACGCGATCCAGCAGCCGCCTCACGATCCATCCATTTCCTTCCGGCCACGTCAGCGGACCCTTTTCGCCCTGTTCTCTCCGTGAAGCGAAGTAATGAATCCCGGCCCAAGCTGAAGTAGCGCCAACTGAGGAGCCATAATCGTCCCGGCAACTGTAGTCTGCCAGCCAGTGCAGATAGGGCGAAAGGAAGCCGTTCGACCTTAGCCACTCCGCCATCGTGACGCGATCCAGATCCTCCCGCTGTATTCGTCCGGTCTCGACCGGAATCCGGAACTCCCCCGAGGCAGCCATCTGATCCATCCGCTCATAGAATCGCCGGAACTCGTCCCGATCGCGCCGGCTCACTCCGACCTCCGGTTCCAGCCCCTCCTGCCATCGCCCATGCAGATACAACCGTTCCTGGGGGCTGTGGCACAAATACCGCTCGTCCCACAGCCCGTTTCGGAGGACTCCGATGTCTTCCATTAGCTCTCGCGCCAGCGTCATCTCCTTGCCGGGCAAAGGCACGTAATGGGCCGCCCAGGGGAATGCCGAGACTTCGTTCTCTCCCCATCGCGAATTCCCTCCGGCTCTCGGCTCCATTTCCAATACAACGAAATCCTCGAACCCGCGCTTGTAAAGACGCCAGGCCGCGCACAATCCTGCTATGCCTCCACCAACGATCACAACTCGAACGCGGGTGGTCCGCTTGGGAGCACTGAATCTCGCGCCATCCCGCAATCGATGCCCCAACTCATGCGAGCGATCCACGAAGCCGCCTTGCACTACTCGCGTCGTTTTCGGCGGCAATCCTACTAGTGCCGCCGAAACAAACTCACGCCGCTTCATTGTTCCATTACACTGGAAAGCACTGCACATGCGTTGGCTCATCGCTCTTCCCGGCCGGGCACACTGCCTCGCGCACTCTTCGCCTGAACCGGCCACCGGAGGAGGTCTGGAAAACAATCACGGACTATCCTGCTATGCCGCGATGGGACCGGATGCACTCCGGCCCTCACTGAGAATGGCAGGATCTCGGATCCCTTGTTTCGCTGAATGAGCCGCTTATCCGATCAAGGCGCAACGATCCGCGACTACATAGCGGCACTCGCAGCCAAATAGGGGACAGGCGCCTTAAATTTAGCGGGCAGAAGTTCGGGATTTTTCTGTCAACCCTACATCGCCATCGGCTCGTCCGCCGACCCGCCATAGATGCTGGGAACCTTCGCGCCCATCGGCCGGAGGTAGGCGCTCAACTGACCCCGATGATGGATCGAATGGTTGTTCAGGAATGTACAATAGGCGGCCATTGGCCATTTGAACATCCCGAAAAAATCCACAGGTGCGGCCCACTTTTCCGGAGGGAGCGCTTTCACCTGATCAATCAGCGGAGGAAGTTTCTTCTCATAGTATTCCACCGCCTCGGCAATGGTTCCGTTGCCTGGAATGGTTTCCCCTTCCCACACGAACGAGCCCGCGAGGAAAGATTTGAAGAACCACTCATCGCCCAATACGAGATGCCAGACCAGGTCTTTGGCCGAGCGCGATGGCTCGCCGCCGGACCGGAAATCTGCCTTGTCTTCCGGCACCGCGGCGATGACTCGTTTCGTCGTTTTCATTTCATTTTCGAATCCACCCAGCGAGAACTGGGCAAGGAATGTAGCTTGTTCAGGAGTCATAGGTGATTAGTATAGGTCAAATCCATGCACGGGAAAACCCGTTTCACCCCAACTTGCGTTTCGCCCACTCGGTATGTTGTCCTCAAAGATCAAACGGTAGCCGCCTAGTCATGCCCGCGGAATTGCACGATCTTGATTTTCAGCGCTTCTGGCGCAGGCTCCAGCAGATCGGATTGAACGCCTACGAGGCGCGCACATACATGGTGCTGCTGGGGCACCCCAAGTTCAAGGCGCTCGAGCTGGCCGCTCGCTCCGATGTCCCGCGCCAGAAGATTTACGAGGTTCTCGACAGCCTTGCGGAAAAGGGTTTCGCGCAAGTTGTCCAGGAGAAAACGAAACTGTTCTCCGCAATCGATCCCGGCCTCGCAATCCCAAACTACATCGCCCGCCGGAACGAACAACTCCAGATCGAATTCAAGGAACAGAGCCGTAACGCCAATGACCTGATCGACGAGCTGAATCGTGCCTACTCGGAAGGCAAGGAAGGCCGCGGCACGCTCGATTACCTCCGCATTGTCGCCGAACCCGGCCAGACTGGCGTGCAGTACGGCCGCATGATCGCCTCGGCCGAAAAAGAGTATCTCGAGTTCTCGCGTCCCCCCTATGCCGTCGACCCGCTCGACGAACAACTGGTCAAAGATGCGAGAACCCGCGGCGTTGTGTGCCGTCTTCTTTTCGAAGGCGGCGCCTTGGATGCGAAGCATCGCCAGAGGTTAGCCGAGCATCAGGCAATTGGGATCGAGGTGAAGCAGATCGATTCTTTGCCGATGAAGCTGGCTCTGTTTGATGGGCGCCGCGGGATGCTGGCTCTGCTCGATCCCCTGGTCACCAAGCCGACATGGACGTCTGTTCTGTTCGATCATCCCGGCATGAGTGAGGCCATGCGCATGCTGTTTGAGGAATACTGGCGCCGCGCCGCGAGCCTTTGACCAGGTGTCTGAAGCGAGATCCGGCTCCCTTACGGTCGCGGCTCGGACCTGGGCTACAAGAAAGTCCGCAAGCTCAGAATTGCAGCCGCCCGCCGAGCTGGAGAGTCCGCGGGCCGCCTACAGTATTAGTGATTTGTCCGAACTCAGAGTCCGAAAGATCGCCCGATGGCAATGCGAAGTTGACGTGGTTGAACACGTTGAATCCTTCGAAGCGCAGCTCGAAATTGATCCTTTCCGTGATCCGTGTCGCCTTTGAGAGGGCGAGGTCGAAACGCACTTGCTTGGCACCGCGCAAAACGTTTCTCCCAAGATTGCCGAATCCGCCTCCTGGAGAAGCGAGCGCGCTGCTGTTGCTCCGGATCGGAAATGCAGGCCATCCAGAGCGCGAACCCCCGTAACTCGATCAATTCGGAGGC
>Ga0187893_10015697_pt1 | contig 10101 bp, 6 predicted proteins | sample MA1701074metaG_FD_139574 | JGI IMG/M metagenome (GOLD analysis project Ga0187893, IMG submission 139574) | White microbial mat communities from a basaltic lava cave in the Kipuka Kanohina Cave System on the Island of Hawaii, USA - MA170107-4 metaG ... | reverse complement strand
GCCGCCGGCTTCTGCTCTGCGGGGCTCGGGGCCGGCGTCCAGCGGTCGGCTCGTCGACGCCGGACCGTGCGCCGGGCGAGACTCGGTGGTTCACGGGCGGCTGCAGCTGAGCGCACATACGTTGGACGGCGGGAAGGGCAGGAGGCGCGGTCTCGGTAGCGATGGGGCGAATCCATCCCGACGCAGAGTTTGCCTACTTCAGCAGGCACCCCGAGTACCGTGAGGTGGTTCGGCCCTTCCTCTCCTGCTTCGATGTAACGCGGGGCTTCACCAAGGCGCCAACCCCCGACCGACTTGAGTGCTTCTACCTGAAGGGCGAAACGTTCATCGCGGAGCTCATCGGGCTCGAGCGCGAGCTCTTTGCTGCGTACGCGCCGTTCCCGGAGTTCCAGGCGCGGACTATCAAGCTTCACGACCGAATTGTTCAGGAAGACCGGACCCGCCTCGATCCGGTCGGAACCATCTTGATCGCGGACGACCCGGAGACCGGCGCGAAGGTTCGTGAGTATCTGCTTTCAGAGCCCGAGCGTCCTCCGATCGTTGCTCTGTCAAGAAGGGAGCTCGACGCACTTTCCAGCTCGGATGACATCCGGCGGGTCTTCATCGAGCAGCTGTTTCGGAGAGATCTCTTCGCACTGGAATCTCCCCTCCGAACAGACACCACCTTCTTCGGACGCACCGATACCGTCTCCGAGCTACTCGATCGCTTCCGGGGCGGCCAGAACTCGGGCCTCTTCGGCTTGCGCCGGATCGGCAAGACGTCCGTTCTGTATGCCCTCGGACGACGGGCCGAGGCGGGCGGCATTGCTGGCCACGTTTATCTCGACGTCAGCAGCCCTGGCGTCTACCAGCTCCGGTGGTGGGAGCTCCTTCAACGAATCATCCGCGAGCTCGCTGATCCGCTAGACCTCGTGCGTGGTGAGCGGTCGAAGATCCGCGGCCTAACCATCGACTACGACTCGAAGTCCGCAGGCGGGCACTTCAAGGCGGACATACTCTCACTTGCAGATCGCCTTCCCGGTCGGCGCGTCATCCTTCTTCTCGACGAGATTGAGCACGTTACTTTCGACATCAGTCCGGATCCCCATTGGGGAGAGGACTTCCTTCCCTTCTGGCAGACCATTCGTTCCGTTCACCAGGACACGCAAGGCAAGTTCGGATTTGTCGTCGCTGGAGTCAACCCACATATCATCGAAGCTGACCGAGTCGGGTCCTTCGACAACCCGCTCTTCTCCACTACCAAGCCCTTCTATCTCGGACCGTTCGATTTGCCAACCACACGTGAGATGGTGCGCCGAATCGCCAAGTACATGGGGCTTCGCTGCCAAGAGCCGCTCTACCAGCGGTTATTCGAGGAGTACGGTGGTCACCCGTTTATCGTTCGTCAGGCGTGCAGCGAGCTTGCGAAGCACGTCGCAGGGCGGCCGGGCGAGATAACTACCGCGCTGTTCGAGAGGAACCGGGCCGGTATCGCGCTCATGCTCGAGCGCAACGTTCGGCAGATTCTCAACGTCCTTGCGATCTGGTACCCCGAAGAGTACGAGATGGTGCGGATGCTTGCGCACGGAGAGCGCGCGAGCTTTCGAGAGTTTGCGGAGACAAGCGCGGAGTTCACGCAGCATGTCGAGGGATACGGTCTGGTGCGCGAGGCTAGATCAGAGCCCCGGCTTTCTATCGGACTCGTGAAGAACCACCTCTCGCGGCAGCCGAAGAAGGCTGCAGAAGCGGAGGCATCCGATCGCGAATCCGTGCTCGCTGAGATCTCTCGGAGGCGTAATCGAATCGAACTCGCCATGCGCGATCTGCTCCGCGACGGCCTCCGCTTCGCCGAAGGGCAGAAGGCGATGGAAGCTGCTCTCAGCTGTCTTCCGGCCGATCGTCGCGCAGTGCTGGCCCAGCACTCATATCGGGAGATCTGGCCGGAACTCTATTTCAACGAGCTTGCGGCAATCATGGACAAACACTTCTCGAGTCTTCAGAAGCGCCTCTCATGCTCAAAGAGCGATGCCCTCAACTGGATGGACCAGATCAACCGGTGCCGAGCGGACGCTCACGCTCGGGGACTCAATGAGGACGATCTTGCGCTTCTCCGGGTTTGCTTCAGGAGGCTCGAGGAAATCCTTGAGCTCGCATAGCACGCCCGCCGTCCAACAAGCCGCTGAAGCTGACGGCCGCGGGCTTCAGCCGCGCGGGCGGCGGTGCTCGACACGGATCGTGGTAGCATCACGCGCGGCCGCAGCTTAGCGGCCATCCGTTAGCCCTCGCGCACGCAGTATTTTTTCCTCAAGAGGAAGAGGCAGCGGTCATGAAGGCCGTGCCGCTAGGCGGCGTGCTCTGCGGTGTGGTAGGGCCGCTCTCGCTTCGCACTCGTGGTTGCATCCGTTTGGAGCAAAGGCTGCTCGGAATCCCTGGCGAGTTCCTTCCCGCTCGAGGGTCTGCGTCCAGTAGCCGGTCGTTTCACCTGGGCCGGCGGCGCCCGGCCGTAGCTTCACGAAGAAGGGCGTCGAATCCCAAGGTCAACGGCCTTCCCAGCTTCGACAGATCCCTTCTCGATTCGCGGGCGCCGCCGGAGCTGAATCGGCACCGCGAGATCCGCGCGCAGAGTCGTCGCCGCGCGAGTGTCCTTCTGCGTGGTGGTAGAATGCGCAGGGCTAACAATGCGCTGCATCTGACAGCCGCCGGCTTCTGCTCTGCGGCGCTCGGGGCCGGCGTCCAGCGGTCGGGCCTTCGACGCCGGACCATCCGCCGGGCGCGACTCGGTGGTTCACGGGCGGCTGCAGCTGAGCGCACATACGTTGGGCGGCGGGAAGAGAAGCCCATGCGTGACGAGTCAAGCTGGGTCCGTGCCGACTTCAACGGCGTCTTCGGCGAGCTTCTCTGTCTCTCGCACTCCGACGAGGCCACCACTGCGGGTGGTCGGACTCTGCGCCTTACCTCTGGCATGCAGCTCACAGCATTCGACGAGGACTCCGATGAGGCGGGAAGGCCCGACCCGATCCTGGCGACCGGAGTGGTCGAGCCTTCACCCGACTGGCTTCAGTGCAACGGATCTCGGTGGGTCCTTCGCATCGACTCGTCGGGCATCCGCCACGCCTCGGAGCTCTGAGCCGGACTTCGATGACAGCGCACGCATGTCCTCGCTGCCGCAGGATTGGCTTCACGTGGTCAATCGATGAGGGCGAATCTACGCTTACGCAATGGCGCTGCTCCCGCTGTGGCTACTCGGCGCAGGAAGACGAATCCAAGGAGAGCGGATGCATGCAGTGCGGAGCCGGTGCAGCCAGCCTCCTCGAAGACGAATCAGGCCGGTTCCACTGGTGCAGTTCATGTGGCGCAGTGTGGGGCGGGCCCTCTCGATCTCTGTGAAGCCCGCCGCCCAACAAGCCGCTGAAGCTGACGGCCGCGGGCTTCAGCCGCGCGAGAGGCAGTGCTCGACACGAGTCATGGTAGGATCACGCGCGGCCGCAGCTTAGCGGCCATCCGTTAGGCGGCCACCCACCAGCGGTCTCGCGAGTCTTCCTTCATCTGGGGGGAGGTGGGGCGCCGGCAGGCCAGCCCATGCTGCCCTGGCAACAACAGCGCCCCTGAGTTGGATTGCGCGGCGCCCGCGGCCCTCGAGCCGCTCTTCCTGACCGCTTGGAACGCGGTCGCCCGCCTCCTTCCAAGAGCCAGCCGCACCTGCCTGTGCACCTCCAGGCAAATCGGCGTAGCGCACTCCGTTCTCGGTTCCGCAGCGCACAGGCGGCCCTCCCGCGCGACCGCCCTCCTGGGGTGGGTTCACCGCTCGCAGCCACTCCAGAGCTCCGATCTCGTTGGGGCACGCCGCCGGTTGGCAGCTCCCTGGCCGGCCGCTGAGGCGGCCACTCGTCTGGGCCCGGTCATTCTTCGCGGCGGCTTGAGGCGGTGCGCCGGCGGCGTCCTCGGAGGGGGGCCACCTAACAAGGCGCTGCAGCTGACAGCCAACAGCGCGTTCCAATCGATCCATGGTACCGTTTGGGCATCAACCGGGTGCTCGGCTGGCCTCAGGTGGCCTGTTGTCTGCAGCTGAGCGCCGGTCCGTTAGGCCGCAGCAAGAGGAAGGTAAGATGAAGCCCTTCGCCTTGATGCTACTCCTCGTCTCTCCGGCGCTTCTCGCCACTACCTGCGCCGAGGTCAAAGTCGATCGGCCTTCGTTCGAGGTTGGTGAGTCGGGCTCGATGACGATCGAGAATCCGACGCCCTATCTCATGGCGATCGGCGGTTGCAACCCCGTCTTCTATCAACAACGTCTCCCAGGGCGCTGGGTTCCTGATCCGTTCATTCGGCCTGCCTGCGTCTTCTCCACAGATCCCGACGGCGGGCATACCCTTCGCAGCCCGCTGCTCATCCCCCCTCATGGGAAGGTCACTCTGGGGTTCCCCACGGATTGGCTTTCTTCCACCCCTGGCATCATGCGCGTTCTGCAGCGAGTTAGTGTGGGCTGCCGGCCTCTCGATCCCTCCACGAACACGGTCCGCTGCCGTGCCGCGGAGCAACTCGTCACGCCCCCGATCGTCATCTTTGAGCCGGGGACGACCGACACAGTGGCGCGTTCGTAGCTGAGCAACCGGAATGATGGGTAGCAGTTCAGACCGGGAACATCGGTAACACTTTTCGCCCTCTGTTCTCGTCATCTCACGCGTAGATCGGTAGTCGCGCTCGTCCAGCGTTCCGAGGCGGACGTCGTAGAAGTAGATCCCCCAGATTCCATCGTCCGTCTCCTCGAGTCCGATGTACTCCTGAGCGAGCGCGTTGCTCAGGAAGATCTGGCGCACGTTGAAGCGGAACGTGCCTGCATTCGAGACGAGACGCACCAAGTGGTGCCCCGGGTATGCCGGAGGCTCGATCTTCGCCGGGTACTCTCTCGGCGAAGGCCGCCAGGCCTTCGCCGGCGGACGATCGCCCTGTGCCTCATGGGGCCTGTCATTTCTCACGATCATGATCCACCCGCGGAGCGGTTTTCTCAGAAACATGATCCAGGGGGGATGATGGTTTTCTCAGAATCATGATCCACCCCCCTGCCGGGTCGGGCAGGGGGATCCCGAGGCCGAGTCCCGCCATCGTCGGGCCCCGAAAGGGGGGCCGATGGCGTACGTGGAGCTCGGCATGTGGGAGATTTTGGACGTGCTCCGGCGCGTCCAGCGCGGAGAGGCGAAGGCGGCGATCGCGCGGTGACGGGCCGGACGCGGCCGACGATCCGGCGCTATCTGAGGCTGGCGGCGAAGCTCGGCTGGGAGCCGGGCAGCGCCGAGCCCGACGAGGCGTTGGCCGCGCGCGTGGCGCAGCGGCTGCGGCCCGGTCCGCCGGAGACGGCGGACGGGAGCGCCGTGGCGGTGCTGCTGGCTCCGCATCGGGAGCAGCTGCGGACCTGGCTTTCGCCGGAGAGCGGCGGCCGGGGCCTGCGGCTGTCGAAGGTCCACGTCCTGCTGCGACGCCAGGGCGTGAGCGTCGCCTACAGCTCGCTGCATCGCTATGCGACGGAGCAGTGCGGCTTCCGGGATCGCCGCCGGATCACGCTGCGCCGGGCCGTGTGCGCCCCGGGCGAGCTCGCCGAGGTGGACTTCGGCCGCATGGGCGTGGTGTGGGATCCCGAGACGCAGCGACGGCGCGTGGCCCACGCGCTGCTTGTGACGCTGGTCTACAGCCGCCACCAGTACCTCCATCTCCGCTTCGCGCAGACGCTCCCCGAGCTGATCGGGGGGCTCGAGGATGCCTGGGCGCATTTCGGCGGCGTCCCGGCACGGGTCGTGCTGGACAATCTGAAGGCGGCGGTGACGAAGGCCGACCGCTACGACCCGATCTTCTCGCGCAGTTTTTCCGAGTACGCGGCCTGGCGCGGCTTCGTGATCGACGCGGCCGCACCGCGCGATCCCACGGGCAAGCCCCACGTCGAGCGAAACGTCCAGTTCGTGCGCGAGAGCTTCTTCCGCGGCGAGACCTTCCTGGATCTCGCCCACGTGCAGCGCGAGGCGCTGCGCTGGTGCCAGGAGATCGCGGGCCAGCGCATCCACGGCACCACGCGCAAACGGCCCCGAGTCGTCTTCGAGGACGAAGAGCAGAAGGCCCTCCGCCCGCTCGAGCGCGGGCGCTTCGACCCTCCGCACTGGGCCTCGTGCAAGGTCCATCCCGATCACCACGTGCAATTCCAGAAGGCGCTCTACTCGGCGCCGACGCGCCACGTGGGCAAGACCGTGTGGGTGCGCGGAGATGCGAAGCTCGTGCGGATCTACGTCGACCACGAGTGCGTGAAGAGCCACGCGCGGGTCGCCGCGGGCTGCCGCTCGATCGACCATGCCGACTATCCGGCCGAGCTCGCGCCCTACGCGATGCGGGATCCCGATGCGCTGATCCGCGAGGCCGAGGCCGTCGGCGAGGCCGTGGGCCGCCTGGCGACCCGGCTGCTCGCGGGGCCCTTCCCGTGGGCGAAGCTGCGCCAGGCGCGCAAGCTGCTGCGCCTCGGCAACAAGTACGGCAAGAGCCGCCTCGACGCGGCCTGCCGGCGAGCGCTCTCTTTCGACCTGATCGACGTCCGCCGCGTCGAGAAGATCCTCGAGGCCGCGCTCGCCGAGAGCGCCGGAGACGGCGCTTCCCGCGGCGGCCAGCTCGTCCTGCTGCCCCCCGCGCGCTTCCTCCGCCCCGCGCAGAGCTTCACTCACACCGAAGGGAGAACCGTCCATGGAGATCAGCCAATCGCTCGTGACTGCCATGAAACGCCTGAAGCTCGGGGGACTCTTGCCCACGCTGCCGGAGCGGGTCGCCTACGCGAGGAAGACGAAGCTCGCTGAGCTCGACTTCCTGGAGCTGGCCCTGCACGACGAGATCGCGCGCCGGGACGAGACGAATCTCGCGCTGCGCCTGGCTCGCGCCGGCTTCGAGGAGGAGCAGACGCTCGAGGGCTTCGACTGGGACGCACCGATCAGCTTCGACCGAGATCGGGTGCGCGAGCTCTTCACGCTCGGCTTCGTCGAGCGCTGCGAGGACGTGATCTTCCTGGGGCCCGTCGGAGTCGGAAAGACCTTCCTCGCGGCGGCGCTGGGGCACGCGGCGTGCCGGGCGGGGCATGAGGTGCTCTGCCTGCGCGCGGACCGATTGCTGCAGCTCCTGCACCAGGCCCGTGCGGACCACAGCAGCGAGAAGGTGATGCGGCGCCTGCTCGCGCCCGACGTCTTGATCGTGGACGACTTCGGACTCCGGCGCCTCGATGCGCGGCAGTCGAGCGACTTCTACGAGGTGGTGCTCGAGCGCCACCGGCGGGCGTCGACGATCGTGACGAGCAACCGGGCGATCGAGGAGTGGATTCCGCTCTTCGATGACCCCATCCTCGCGCAGAGCGCATTGGACCGGCTCTCGCATAACGCACACCAGGTCGTGATCGAGGGAGACAGCTACCGCAAGCGGCTGCGCCCTGGCGAGCGGCCTGCGGCTCCCGTCGCCCCGAGACCCGGCCGAGCGCGCAAGCTCCGCCGGGCTCGCCCATGACCGCGCGGGCCTTGCGCGCCGAGCCGGTCGGCGACACCGGAGATCCGGGATCGTTTGTGGTCCCTGCGCCCCGGCGCCGCCGACCGGCTCGGGTCGGAGCTGCGCGAAGCACAGAGGGAAGTCAGACCGTGCTATGAGATGAAACGGCCTCAGGACCCTGGATCATGATCCTGGGAAACACCCTGGATCATGATTGTGAGAATCGACACGGCTGGTGTATCAACTCGCCGCGACAACGGATCCCGGCCTGCTGATTCTCGGATGCCACCACCGCTTCTGGGTATCGCCGGAGGGTGCTGTCGTGGCGGCGGAGCCCTTGAGTCGCGGGTGCCCGATCACCAAGAGGGATCCCACGGCGGTCTCGCAGTCCATCAGCAATTCTGGAATCGAGCGCCCGTTCGAGACGCATGTTCTGACCTCCCTCCTATACTCGATTCGTCTCTCAGTGTTCAACGAAGACCACGCATGGGAGATCGAGCATGGAGAGCTCCGCCGAACCGAGTAGCCGTGCACGCGGCCCAGTAAGCGGTTGAGACTGCGCTCGACCGCTCGTTCCAAACGATCCGTGGCGCCGGTCTGGCGGCGAGCTGTGTGCCGCAGCGTCGACGGTCGGCGCTGTTCGGCGCTGCTGAACCGCCATTCCGTCGAGCGGCACGACGGCATTCTCTCCCCAGCTCGAATCTCGATGACACCCCGCACGCAATCATGAGCTCGCAGCCGCCGCGCAAGGACTACAGCTCGTACGCGCTGCTCGCCCACGTTCTGCTCGCAACGGCGTCCGGCGCAGTCGTCCTGATGTACGCACCGGTGGTCTCTGGAGACGTAAGCGGCGAAGGAGCGGGGATGGGGGTATTCCTGCTGCTCTACTTCCTGGGCCTTCCGCTCGCGCTCACCGCGGTCGCGGCGGTTGGCTTCAGCCTCCACTCTCCGAGTCCCGGCCTGCTCCTGCCGACGGCGCTTCTGCTCGTCGGCGTGCCCGCAGGCGTCGCATTGCAGAGCGATCTGGCGTTCGTGGCAGCCCTCTGCCTCTATCTGGCTGCCGTCCTCCGGGCGCTGCTGTTGCGCGCGCGCATGAGCCCGGGTCGATGACGTGAGCCTGGCGGGGGCTCTCCGGACGAGCCGCGCGAAGCGGCCTAACCAGAGCCGTCCCGGGGATCCGCAGCGCGCCCCCGCGCCGCGCGCTCGCGCAGCGCGAACTTCTCGACCTTGCCCGCGGCGTTCAGCGGCAGCGCGTCGACGATCTCGATGCGGCGCGGGACCTTGTAGTTCGCCATCTGCTCGCGGCACCAGGCGATGATCGCATCGGGCTCGGGCCGGGTGCCGGGTCTCGGCACGACGAAGGCCATGCCGACCTCGCCCATGCGCTCGTCGGGGATCCCGATCACGGCGGCCTGTGCGATCTCGGGATGCGCGAAGAGCAGGCCCTCGATCTCGGCGGGGTAGCAGTTGAAGCCGCCCATGATGAACATGTCCTTCACGCGGTCGGTGATGCGCAGGTAGCCGCGCGCGTCCATCACGCCGATGTCGCCGGTGTGGAGCCAGCCCTGGGCGTCGATCGCGGCCGCGGTCTCCTCGGGCTCCTCGAAGTAGCCGCGCATCACGTTGTAGCCGCGCACGAGCACCTCGCCGGGCTCGCCGCGCGGGAGCTCGCGCCCGGCGGCGTCGGCGCAGCGCACCTCGACGCCCGGGATCGCGCGGCCCGAGGTCGTCGCGATCGTCTCCGCGTCGTCCTCGGCGCGGCACATCGTGACGATGCCCGAGGCCTCGGTGAGCCCGTAGCCCGTGATCACGGTCTCGAAGCCGAGCTCGGAGCGCATCCGGCGCACGAGCTCGACCGGCACCGCGGCAGCACCGGTGACCGCGAGGCGCAGGCAGGAGAGGTCGCAGTCGGCGCGGCGCGGGTGCATCAGGATCGACTGGAAGATCGCGGGCGGGCCCGGCAGCACGCTCACGCGCTCTTCGGCCACGCGCGCGAGGATCCGCGGCACGTCGAAGACCGCGTGCGGCAGGCAGGTCGCGCCGCGCAAGAGGCACGCGAGCCAGCCGGCCTTGTAGCCGAAGGCGTGGAAGAAGGGGTTCACGACGAGGTAGCGGTCGCCCGCGCGCAGGCCGATCAGCTCGGTCCAGGCCTCGAAGCCGCGCAGGTTCTGCCGGTGGCTCGTGAGCACGCCCTTGGGCCGGCCGGTCGTGCCGGAGGTGAAGAGGATGTCGCAGACGTCGTCGGGCGCGACCGCGAGCGCGCGCTCGCGCGCCTCGCCCGCCGCGATCCCCTCCCCCGCCGCGACGAAGTCCTCGAAGTCCTCCGCGTCCGGCTCGGCGCCCGCGAGCAGCAGCCTGCGCTCGAGCGCGGGCAGCTCCTGGCTGCGCAGCATCTCGACATAGCGCGCGCCGAGGAACTCGCCGACCGTGACGAGCATGCGCGCGCGGACCTTGCGCAGGATGTAGCCGGCCTCGGCGGCCTTGAAGCGCGTGTTGAGCGGCACCAGCACGCCGCCCGCGAGCGAGAGGCCGAGCGCCGCGCGGATCCAGCCGCTCCCGTTCGGCGCCCAGACCGCGACGCGCTCGCCCGGCGCGAGGCCCGCCGCGAGGAAGCCGCGCGCCGCG
>Ga0187893_10015696_pt1 | contig 10102 bp, 7 predicted proteins | sample MA1701074metaG_FD_139574 | JGI IMG/M metagenome (GOLD analysis project Ga0187893, IMG submission 139574) | White microbial mat communities from a basaltic lava cave in the Kipuka Kanohina Cave System on the Island of Hawaii, USA - MA170107-4 metaG ... | reverse complement strand
GCGCAGCTCGGACGAGATCCTCGCCCACTACAACGACCTCGCCAAGCAGCCCGCCGCGGCAACGGCGCGCAACGACGGCGATGCGTCCCAGGCGTTCGCGTCGGCGGCAAAGGTACTCGAGGCCAGCTTCGAGTTCCCCTATCTCGCCCACGCCGCGCTCGAGCCACTCAACGCCGTCGCGCGCAGGAACGACGACGGCACGCTCGAGGTCTGGGGCGGGCACCAGATCCCCGACCTCTACCAGGCCACGGCGGCGCAGATCGCCGACGTCACGCCGGACAAGGTAAAGCTGCACGTCTTGAAGACCGGCGGCAGCTTCGGCCGGCGGGCGACACCCGACTCGGACGTGATCGTCGAGGCGGTCTCGGTCGCCAAGGCGCTCGACTGGCGCGCTCCGGTCAAGGTGCAGTGGACGCGCGAGGACGACATGAAGGCCGGCCGCTACCGGCCGATGTATGTCCACACGCTGAAGGGCGGCCTCGACGCCGACGGCAATCTCGTCGCCTGGCACAACCACATCATCGGCCAGTCGATCGTCAAGGGCAGCCCCTTCGAAGGCATGATCCAGAACGGCATCGACCCGACCTCGGTCGAGGGTGCGTCCAACATCCCCTATGCCATCCCCAACCTGCGCGTCGATCTCACGACCACGGATGTCGGCGTGCCCGTGCTGTGGTGGCGGGCCGTCGGCTCGACCCACACGGCCTATGCGGTCGAGGCCTTCCTCGACGAACTGGCCGAAGCCGCCGGCAAGGATCCGATCGAGTTCCGCCTTGCCATGCTGAAGGACCATCCCCGCCACGCCGGCGTCCTCAAGCTGGCGGCGGAGAAGGCCGGCTGGGGCACGCCGGCGCCGCAAGGCCGTTTCCGCGGCGTCGCTCTCGCCGAGTCGTTCTCGACCTACGTCGCCCAGATCGCGGACGTCTCGATCGACAACGGCAGCGTCAAGGTCGAGCGCGTGGTTTGCGCCGTCGATTGCGGCACCGCCATCAACCCGGATCAGGTGCGGGCGCAGATGGAGGGCGGCATCGGCTATGGCCTCGGCGCCATCCTCAAGTCGCAGCTGACGCTGACCAAGGGCGCCGTCGACCAGGGCAATTTCGACAGCTACGAGGTTCTGCGCTTCGAAGAGATGCCGCAGGTCGAGGTGCACATCGTGCCGTCGGAGGAGCCGCCGACGGGCGTCGGCGAACCCGGTGTTCCGCCGATCGGGCCGGCCGTTGCGAACGCCGTCTACGCGGCGACCAAGAAACGCATCCGCATGCTGCCGTTCTCGCGCAACGACCTGACGACGTAATGGTCGACCCGGTCCATTCCCCCGCCCCTTGTGGGCGGGGGCTAGGGGGCGGGGTCCCGCGCCGGCAGGCGCGCATGACTCATGTTGGTCACCTCACGGTGCAGTCACGGGACAGCATGAGACCGCACGACCACCATTCAAACAGCGATGGTGTCTCTGGCGCGCTGCCGCGCGCAAACCCCGCCCCCTAACCCCCGCCCACAAGGGGCGGGGGAATGGATCATCTTCCGCGGAACGGGCGATGACTTGACACGCCATGGCTCCGCCGACGATGAATCGGCGGCCCCGACGACCCCGCTTAAGGAAGTCCTTCCGATGCATAGACTGTACTCTTCGCCCTGCGACGCTTCGCACTCGGCCATTGCGCGCATGCCCCAGCAAGACGGAGCAGCGTGAGTCTGCGATGTTGCGTCCACCGGGCGACGTCCTCGAGTTCTGGTTCAGCGAGCGGGTGCGCCCGCTTTGGTTCGAGAAGAACTCGACCTTCGACGACGAACTCCGCTCCCGCTTCGGCGCCAATGTCTCGGCGGCCAGTGTCGGGGACCTCGATTTCTGGGTCCGCGCCGCCGACAGTTCGCTGGCGCTCGTCCTGCTGCTCGACCAGTTCCCACGCAACATCCACCGCGGCACCCCGCGCCCCTTTGCCAGCGATGCCAGGGCCCGCACCATCGCCGGAACGGCCGTGGACCGCGGTTTCGATCGGCATACCCGGCCCGACCGTCGCTTCTTCTTCTATCTCCCCTTCGAGCACAGCGAAGAGGCCGTCGATCAGGCCCGGTCGGTCACCCTGTTCCGCCGCTGGGCGGACGAGCATGACCGGGCGGAGCGCGAGCGGGCGCATGAGCAGGTGAAATATGCGCTGCTCCATCAAAAGGTTATCTCCCGCTTCGGGCGGTTTCCCCACCGCAACGCCATCCTCGGCCGGGACTCGACGCCCGAGGAACTGGGGTTTCTGACGGAGCCGGGGTCTTCGTTCTGAGCGCAGACGAACTAAACTGGACAGTTTAGTTTAGCGTGCCATACTGGCTGCCGACCAAGGAGTGAGTGAGCAGACGGATCATGCGGATCGGTGTCATCGTTGCGACCGGCGCGGTCGCGGTCGCCATGGGGGTCGGTTATGTCTATGGCGACGCGATTTGGGCGAGCTATGGCGCGCCGCTCTGGCGAGCCTACGCCCTCGGCGAGCCGACAGAGGAGGCCGCGGCCACCGGCGGTTTCGCCATCCCCGTCGAGGCCGTGACCGTCGCGGTCGAGCGCGTCGACCTGACGATCCCCGCCGTCGGCAGCCTCCGCTCCAACGAATCGGTCGTGCTGAGCCCGGAAATCGCCGGCCGGGTCAACGAGATCCTCGTCGATGAGGGCCAGGCGGTGACCGCGGGCACGACCATCGCGCGGCTCGACCAATCCATCTACAAGGCGGAGATTTCGGAGATCGAAGCCAACCTCGCCCTCTCGCGCGCCAACTTCAAGCGCGCCGACGAGCTGCTGCGAAAGAAGGCCGGCACGGCGCGGGCCCGCGACGAGGCCGAGGCCGAGTTGCGCGCCAACGAGGCCAAGCTCATCCTCGCCCGGGCCATGTTCGACAAGACGGTGATCGCCGCGCCGTTCGACGGCGTGCTCGGCCTGCGCTCGGTCAGCGTCGGCCAGTACCTGGCGCCGGGCGACCCGATCTTCAAGCTGGAGGAGATCGATCCGCTCAAGCTCGACTTCCGCGTTCCCGAAGTGCATTTCACCCGCGTCAGCATCGGCCAGACGATCAATGTCCAGGTCGACGCGTTCCCCGGCGAGACCATCACCGGGACGCTGTACGCCATCGATCCGCTGGTCGACGAAAGCGGCCGCAGCGTCGTGATCCGCGCCAGGATCCCCAACGAGAACGGGCGGCTGCGGCCGGGCCTCTTCGCCCGCGTGGAGCTGGTCTACGACTCGATCGAGCAGGCGATCATCGTGCCGGAGGAGGCGATCATGCCGATCGGCCCCGACAAGTTCGTATTCCGCGTTGTCGACGGCTCGGCGGCGCTCACCAAGGTCGAGCTCGGCCAGCGCTTCCGCGGCCGCGTCCAGATCAGCAAGGGCCTCGCGGCCGGCGATTCGGTGGTGACCGCCGGGCAGCTGAAGATCCAGGACGGCGCGCCGGTGGCGGTGGTGCCGGCCGAGCCTGCCGCCGCACCGGCCGCTGCGGAAAGCTGAGATGTTCCTGCCCGATCTTTGCATCAAGCGGCCGGTCCTCGCGACGGTCCTGAGCCTGCTCGTCGTTCTCGTCGGCATCATCTGCTACGACCGGCTGTCGCTGCGCGAATACCCGAAGATCGACGAGCCGATCGTCACCGTCGAGACGAACTATCCCGGCGCCAGCGCCGAGATCGTCGAATCGCAGATCACCAAGCCGCTGGAAGATTCGCTGTCGGGCATCGAAGGCATCGAGTTCATGACCTCGGTCAGCCGGGCGGAGAACAGTCAGATCACCGTGCATTTCACGGTGACGCGCGACACCGACGCGGCCGCCAACGACGTCCGCGACCGCACGGCACGCGTGCGCGACGCCCTGCCCGACGAGATCGAGGAGCCGATCGTCTCCAAGACCGAGGCCGACGCCGAGGCGATCATCTATCTGGCCTTCTCCAGCGACCGGCACTCGCCGCTCGACGTGACCGACTTCGCCGACCGCGTCGTGAAGGATCGGCTGGCGACGCTGCCGGGTGTGGCCGACGTGCCGATCTTCGGCGAACGGCGCTATGCGATGCGCATCTGGCTCGATCCGGCGCGGCTTGCCGCCTTCCGGCTGACGCCGCAGGACATCGAGGATGCGCTGCGCCGGCAGAACGTCGAGGTGCCGTCGGGACGAATCGAAAGCCAGCAGCGCGAATTCACCGTCCTGGCCGAGACCGACCTGCGCACGCCCGATCAGTTCGAGGACATCATCCTCGGCAATGCCGGCGGCTATCTGGTGCGGCTCAAGGACGTCGGTCGCGCCGAAATCGACGCCGAGGACGATCGCGTCGTCGCCCGCTACAACGGCCGCAGCGCGGTGGCGCTGGGCGTCGTCAAGCAGTCGACGGCCAATCCGCTGGAGGTCTCGGGCGCCGTGCGCGCCGCCCTGCCGGAGGTGCAGCGGCTGTTGCCGGCGGGCATGGAGGTCGAGATTGCCTACGACTCCTCGGAGTTCATCGAACGGTCGATCGACGAAGTGTTCATCACGATCGCCGAGGCGATCGTGCTGGTCGTCATCGTCATCTTCCTGTTCCTGCGCTCGTTCCGCGCCACGCTGATTCCGCTGGTCACCATCCCGGTGTCGCTGATCGGCAGCTTCGCGCTGATCTACGCCTTCGGCTTCTCGGTCAACACGCTGACGCTGCTTGCGCTGGTGTTGGCCATCGGGCTGGTCGTCGACGACGCGATCGTGGTGCTGGAGAACATCTTCCGGCATATCGAGGAGGGTATGCCGCCGCTGCGCGCGGCATTCAAGGGCGCGCGCGAGATCGGCTTTGCCGTCGTCGCCATGACGCTGACGCTGGCGGCGGTGTTCGCGCCCTTCGCCTTCGCCACCGGCCGCACCGACAAGCTCTTCACCGAGTTTGCGCTGACGCTGGCGGGGGCCGTGCTGATCTCCGGATTCGTCGCCCTGACGTTGTCGCCGATGATGTGCTCGCGCATGCTGCACCACACCGCGAAGCATGGCTGGCTCTACAACCTGTTCGAGAAGGGCATCGGCGGCATGACGCGCGGCTATCGCCGCGCCCTGACGCTGGCGCTGAGTGCACGTTTCGTCGTCGTCATCGCCTTTCTCTGTATCGTCGCGTCGGCCGGCTATCTGGCGTTCTACGGCCTGAAGTCCGAGCTGGCGCCGAGCGAGGACCGCGGCTTCATCATCGGCATCTTCATCGCCCCGGAGGGCGCCACGATCGCCAGCGTCGACAACGACGTGCGCCGCATCGAGGGGCTCTACGAGGCGCTGCCGGAGAAGGAGAAGTATTTCACGGTCATCGGCTTCCCCGTGGTGTCGCAGGGCATCTCGTTTCTCGGCACGGTCGACTGGGATCAGCGCCAGCGCGGCATGGCCGAGATCGTCGGCGAGCTGGGGCCGAAGATGTTCGGCATTCCCGGCCTGCTCGCCTTCCCGGTGATTCCGCCGTCGCTCGGCGGCGGCGTCACCGGCCAGCAGGTCGAGTTCGTGGTGCAGACCACCGGCACCTACGAGGAGCTGCAGGCGCTGACCGACAAGCTGCTCGCCGAGGTGCGCAAGAATCCCGGCATCGTCAACCCCGACACCGACCTGAAGCTGAACAAGCCGGAGGTCAAGGTCAGCGTCAAGCGCGAGAAGGCGGCCGATCTGGGCATTCCCATCGACACTATCGGCCGCACGCTCGAGACGCTGCTCGGCGGCCGCCAGGTGACGCGTTTCAAGCTGCAGGGCGACCAGTACGACGTCATCGTCAAGGTCGACAGCACCGGCCGCAACACGCCGCGCGACCTGGCGCAGATCTACATGCGCGGCCGCGACGGCGCCATGGTCGAGCTGGCCAACCTGATCAGCTACACGGAAGCCGTGGCGCCGCGCGAGCTGAACCACTTCGACAAGCTGCGGGCGATGACGCTCACCGCCAACCTGGCGCCGGGCTACAGCCTCGGCGAGGCCCTGAATTTCCTCGAATCGGCGGTGCGGCGCGTGGCGACCGCCGATGTGCAGGTCGACTATGGCGGCGTGTCGCGCGAGTTCAAGCAATCCAGCACCTCGATCCTGTGGCTGTTCCTGCTCGCCGCCGGATTCATCTATCTGATGCTGGCGGCGCAGTTCGAGAGCTTCGTCGATCCGCTGATCATCCTGTTGTCGGCGATGCCGGCGATCACCGGCGCCTTGCTCGTCCTCGATTTGACCGGCGGCACGCTCAACGTCTATACCAAGATCGGATTGATCACCCTGATCGGGTTGATCACCAAGCACGGCATCCTGATCGTCGAATTCGCCAACCAGCTGCGCGAACAAGGACGCAGCCGGCTCGACGCGGTGATCGAGTCGGCAACGTTGCGCCTGCGGCCGATCCTGATGACGACGGGCGCCATGGTGCTGGGGGCGCTGCCGCTGGCGATCGCCGAGGGCGCCGGCGCCGAGGCCCGCCGGCAGATCGGCCAGGTCATCGTCGGCGGCATGACCTTTGGGACCTTCTTCACGCTGTTCGTGGTGCCGACCGCCTATACGCTGCTCGCCGGCCGGCGTCCCTCTCTGGCCGCGGCCGAGGAGGAGCGGCGGCTGGCGGCGGCCGAGTGATGGAATAACGGCCGGGCGACCCGTGTTGACGTCACGGTGTCGCCAGCGTTTCCATCAACAAGATCGGAGGATCGAATCATGAGACTCGCCATCCTGGCTGCCGTCGCTTCCTTCATGTTCGCCGGCTCGGCCCTTGCCAATGGCTGCCCCGGCCTCATGGCGAAGGTCGATGACGCCCTGGCCCAGAACCCGTCCCTGACAGCCGAGCAACTGGCGGAGGTCCAGAAGCTGCGGGCCGACGGCGAGGCACAGCACAGCTCCGGCCAGCATGCCGAATCCGTGGAGTCGCTGGGCAAGGCCATGGAGATCCTGGGCGCTCAGTAGGTTTGCCCGGCCACGCGGTCCGGGCGATCGGCTCGGGCCGCGACCGAATACGAGAGTGGTGAACGGGGCGCCTCAGGCGCCCCGTTCGTCGTTCAAAAACCGTTCGCGATCTCAGTTGTCGCCGGTTCCCTGGTCCGGCTATCCGGCCTTCGCCCGGACCCGGGCCGGGGGCAGCCGGCAGCCGGCCGTCGTGCCCCGGCCGACCTCGCTGGTCAGCTCCAGAGTGCCGCCATGCAGCTCGATCAGGTTCTTCGCCAGCGGCAGCCCGAGCCCGGCTCCCTCGTAGCGGCGCGCCAGGGAGTTGTCCAACTGCTTGAACGGCGTCAGCGCCTGCACGATTCCGTCGGCGGACATGCCGATGCCCGTATCGCTGACGCAGAGGGCAATGCCGCCGTCCGCGAGGCGCTCGGCCCACAGGCGCACCCGGCCGCCCCTCGGCGTGAACTTCACCGCATTGGAGAGCAGGTTGATCAGCACCTGCCGCAACCGACGGCGATCGCCGCGAATCGACGGCACCCCGGCGGCCGGCGTCACGTCCAGAACGAGCCCGGCACGCGCCGCCTGTCCGGCGATGAGCCGGGCGCAGGAGTCGATCAAATCGGCGCAGGCGATATCGTCCTCGTTCAGCTCGACGGCGCCGGCCTCGATGCGCGACAGGTCCAGGATATCGTTGATCAGCGTCAGCAGATGTTCGCCGCTGACCCGGATGTCGCGGGCGTATTCGAGATAGCGGTCGTGGCCGACCGGCCCGTTGACCTGCAGGCCGATCAGCTCGGCAAAGCCGATGACCGCATTGAGCGGGGTGCGCAGCTCGTGGCTCATGTTCGCGAGGAAGGTGCTCTTGGCGCGGCTCGCCTGTTCCGCCGCGTCCTTGGCCTCCATCACCGCGCCTTCGCGCCGCTTCGATTCCGAGATGTCCGTCCAGACGCCGACGATGCCGCCGCCATTGGTGCGGCGCTCGGTGATGCGGACCCAGCGCCCGCCCGCCATCGGCTGCTCGATCGGCTGGTCGGTCGGGTTGCGGTGGCGGCGGAGCCGGGCCGCGATCCAGGCGTCCGGATTGGCCGCGGCATCCGCATCGACGAAGGCGCCGGCTGCAAGACCGGCGCGCAGGACATCTTCGAACGTCAAGCCAGTGAGGCTGCGGTCGCGCGGCAGGAAGTCATGGGCATCCAGGAACCGGCTGTTGTGCAGGACCAGGCAGCCGTCGGCGTCGAACAGGGCGAGGCCCTCGGAGATGCTCTCGATGGTATCGGCCAGCAACGTGCGGGCGGTCTCCAGGGCCGTCTCGGCGATGCGTCGTGCCGTCACGTCGCGCTTGATGGCGACGAAATGCTGGATCTGGCCCCCGGTATCCAGAACCGGCGAGATCGTCGCCTCCTGATAGCGGGTTTCATTGTCGCGGCGGCGCGCGATCAGCTCTCCCCGCCAGACGCGTCCGCTCCGGATCGTGCGCTCGATCGCTTCGTAGTAGGCGCGATCGAGCTTGTCGCTGCGCAGGAAGGCGCCGGGCACCTGGCCGACCGCCTCGGCGCGGCTGTAGCCCGTGTTCTGCTCGAACGCCGGATTGACGTATTGCAGCCGAAAGTCCGGACCGGTGATTTCGATGCTGTCGCCGGCATGTTCGATGATGGTGGCCAGGAGCGCGTGACTGAGCCGGCGGCGCACGTCGTCATCGACATCGGCGAACATGCCGTCCCAGGCGACCTCATGCTCCGACAGCACGGTGGGCCGGGCGACGAACCGGATCCAGCGCTCGGTACCGCCGCGGGGTCGAATCAGCAGCTCGACGTCGATCGGCATCAGGCGGGCGGTCGGGCCGCGCATCACTCCGGTGATGCGACTCCGGTCCTCGGCCGCGAAGCCATCGAACAGCAATGCGGGATCCGCCCGCAGCTCCGCCGGTCCGATGCCGATGATCTGCTTGATGGCGTCACCGATGACGGGCAGAGACTGGCGGCCGTCCGACCGGCAGACCAGGCGGTAGGCGGCACCCGGCAGACTCGCCAGGACATCCCGCAGCTGCTGGTTTTCAGCCTGCAGCCGAACCTGCGCCGCCGGCGCCGGCGGCAGGTCTTCGTCATCATCCGGGCGAACTTCTTGCATCTTTGCCAGTATCTTGAGCGAATTGCGCGACACCTGCTCAATGCCCGACGACAGACGGCCAACTGCCGCCGCCGGTCTCATTGCCCGATTGCGCCGGGGTCGCATCTTGGCCGGCCCGGCTTAACCAACGGTTAACATCGGTTTACGCCGCGCGCCGCAGGTCGATGTTGCCCGCGCCCGCGGGCGGCCGTAGACTTCAATTCCTCGTGAGCGTGCCCTTGCGCCGGGAGCGTCCGATGCGCCGCAAGCTTGATTTGGCCTTGCTAACCATGATGTGGATGGCTTCGGCGGTCGTCGCGGCGGCGCAGGCCGATCAGGGCGATCTCATCGGGCTTCCCGACGCGGAAGTCAGCGACGACGATCTGGCGGCAACCTCAGTCCCGCCGCCCGACTCCGCGGCGGACGGCACGCAGCAGCGGCTGCTGGCCCTGGGCGCGGATCAGGGCCTGAACCGCCGGCTGCCGCAGCGCATCGATACCCCGGCCTGGGTGCTGCCTCCCTTCGAGAACATCGTCCTCGGCCTGGCCGGCCAGGATACGCCGTTCGGGCCGCCGCCCGAGCCGGTCGAGATCCTCCTGACGACCCTGCCCGATCCCGTCGCGCCTTGATCGCCGCGACCGCGAGGCGTACACTCATTAACAGTCGAGAGCACAAGACCGGCGGCAAGGATCGCCGGCAAAGGGTGGGAGAAGTCGCATGGCAAACAAGGCGGTGGCGTTGCTGTTCGCCGGGGTGAGCGGCCTGCTTGGCATTGCGGCGCTTCCGGCCTCGGCCGATGACCTCGCAACCGGCGAATCGGCCCTGGCTCTACCCGATCAGCCTGCCGGCGACGATACGCTGATGGAGCAATCGGCCTCGCCGTCCGCCACGGTCGTCGACACCAACGGCGTCCTTCAGCCGAACAGCACGCTGCCGACGACGATGACCGTGCCGATGCCCAGCAGCGGCGGCACCTCGATCGTCAACACGAGTTCCAGCGCCGTTGCCGTCTCCACCCTCTCGGCGACGATCACCAACAACGGCTTCTGACGCCGCCGCTTCGGTAATATGTCGGAGAGTGGTGCCGCAGGAGGGAATTGAACCCCCGGCCCGCGCATTACGAATTAGCG
>Ga0187893_10015694_pt1 | contig 10104 bp, 5 predicted proteins | sample MA1701074metaG_FD_139574 | JGI IMG/M metagenome (GOLD analysis project Ga0187893, IMG submission 139574) | White microbial mat communities from a basaltic lava cave in the Kipuka Kanohina Cave System on the Island of Hawaii, USA - MA170107-4 metaG ... | reverse complement strand
ATCCCGAGTCACCGCCACAGCTGCTCGGGCACGTACAGGTCGCCGTGCTTCCAGGCATTCACGACCTGCCAGTCGGGGTTCGCGGCGACGATCTCCTCGGGAGCACATCGCCGCAGAATGCTCTTCGCCAGACGTCGCAACCGCTCGGTGCTTGCCGGATCATCAGCCCGCCCACGCGTAAGTCGCTGAAATCACAGAACCTCAGCGGTGGCCTAGGCGCTCCATGTGCTCGCCAACTGTCAAAGTCGGGTTAGATGAGCCAGTGACTTGACAGGTCTGTACTTGTCGAGCAAGTGGCTGCAGCTCGAGGTGCCGCAGCAAGCTAGCTTAGCCGCTGAGAGAACTTTCTTTGGATGGAGGGGACCGTCTCGCCGCTTGGCGTTAGAGAAAGTCGGAAGATATCGCCCAAGGGCCGTCCGTACGGGAGCAAAAGCCGTTCCTCTTCAACTTCCACTAGGATTTCCTCAGTAGGAAGCGCTTAACCGGTAACTCGAATCGAGATGGAGTTTCGTCCGCTCGAGATCAATCTCCAATAAACTTCAAGTATAAGTGAACCTCCTCAAGACATCTCTTCACCATCTGGATAATTCGAGATAGCAGTTCCTGTTCGTCGCGACCGCTAGAGCGACTCAAGATTAACTCAAGTTCCCTCAATACGTCGCGAGCCTGTGTACGGTTGAAAACCGTGTCACCGTACCAATCAACGTATCGCAAGCAAGGGTAGGAGGGATCGTCCTCGGCTGGTAAAATGCGATGAAGGATATTGTGAATGTCTGCGATCTCGTCTAATCGCTCTCCGTTCTCGTCTTGCAGCCTTACGACAATGCCCATCACGATGCTGCCGACGGATTCATGGTAAACCCGGATGCATTGTTACAAGATCCCCGGACTCCTCCGTTATCACCGTGTAGACGGAAGTTGGCTTACCGGTACTCCGATCGATACCAATTGCTCTTCCAGCGTCGATCGTTCGCCGGTACCTGCCATTCCTTTGTAGTTCGGGCTCCACCTTTTCGGCCTCTTTCAGCAGCTTCTCTAGATCTTCGCTTTCGGAAAAGATACTCGCACCCGCCGACTCGCGGCCACCAGCGGTGTGCCTGTCTCGTACGTGCTGTAAACCCTTCTTTGTGATGCGAATTAGTTTGATGATCTTGAAGATCGGCAAACCTGGCGCAATGACGTCCCCCGTCGTAGACATTCCTTCGACCACATCTTGATGGCCCCGTCGAACAGTGCCGCGAACGTCTCGCTCGTACTCACAAAACTCGTCGCAAAACTCCTCGCCGCCCCCGGCGCCATCAATCTGGTCACTACCTGCCGCAACTTGCAGTACTTGATCGTTACCAATACGAATTGACCCGCCGCAACTTGCTGAGCTTTGGCCTGCATCGCAAACGTTCACGCCGTTCTGCGCGCTCGTGCCTGGCAAAGACTTCGCGGGTGGCGGCGGCGGCGGGTCGCTGCTGAACCAATCATCAATATCGTCGAAGAAGTCGCCAATATCGTCGAATAGGCCCCCCCACCAATCCCAAGTACCTGGACTCCCATCATTGCCGTTCGGATCGCAGTACGGGGCGCACGGCAGAGGGGCGCCGCCGCCCCCGTCAGGATCATCGTCATCAAAGCCCGATGGATCGATGAAACTCAGCGGTCGATTGCCGACATAGGCATACGGATTCACCGACTGGCTGTCGGCCAAATTCGGAATGAGTGGGTCAACCGACAGGAATCGCCCGATGGCCGGCTCGTAGACTCGGCCGTTCATGTGGGTAAAGCCGATGTTGTCTAGCATCTCGTGGAACGTGTATCCACGACGGGTTGTATCCGCGATCCCAGCCCAGTCCGGCGGGGTGGTGGTTGACCAATTGCTGCCACGTCGTGCACCGAACGCATCGAAGCTCAGACGGGCCTCGAACCCGCCGCTTTCGTTCAGCATGACATCGCTGCTGCCCAGGTGATCGCTGAGCGCAAACGTCGTCCAGGTCGAGTTGTCGGAATTGCGCGAAATGATTGCCGTCAGCCCGGACGGCATCGGTACATAGTGACGCCAGTAGGTTAACCCCGTCGAAGTCGCCTGGACTTTCTCGAGTAAGCCACCTACGTAATGCGTGGTTTCGGTGCCGTTTGAGTACGTCCCTATCTGCTTCCAGCGCTGGTGGTCGGGCCCGTAGAACAACTGGCTCTGATAGACCGAGCCACCGACATTGGCTTGTAGCAACGTCGGCAAGTTGAACGATGCCCAAGTTTGCGTGAGTCCACCTCGCTTGATGACATTGCCATTCTGGTCATAGCAGTAAACGACACCGCCCGCATTGCGCACGGCGTGAGGCTGATTGTGCGCATAGTAGCTACAGCCTGTTTGCGCGGTCGTGTAGTTATAGGTGCCACTGACACCAGCTTTGGTTGTGATACTGCCAGCAGCATCGTACGTCATCACCTGACTGGGTCCACCGTTGAGTGTCCATGACTGGATCCGGTTCAATGCATCGGGTACAAACGCTTCGGTCAGCCCTTGACCGAGGTCTTGACGCTGCAGCAGATTGCCGACCGTGTCCCACTGATACGCCAAGTTCTGGCGATTGGTCTGTAGCCCAGCGCCGACTCCGCTTTGAACGCTGGTCAGCTCGTTGGTCCAGGGCCGGTAGCCGTTAGTGACGCTGGTAGTCATGGGGCTCGTGCCCAACGTTTCGGTGACAGGCGAGGAGTAGTCATTGGCGCTGTTGAGCGTCCACAAAGTGACCGGCGATGATTCGGTGACGTTCCTGATTCGATACGGAACACCGAAACTGTAATCGTACTGGATCTTGAAACGACTCCCAGTCTGTCCTGGGGGACTCGAGGGAATCGGACTCGTTGGGTAGGTGATGGTGCTGATTCCACCGTTCGTCGCGTAAGTGAAATCGTAGTTGTAGACCTGATCGGTCGTAATCTTTCGGTTTGCAAGCCGACCTGAGCCGTCATAAAACAGCTCTTCCAGGTAGCCGTAACCCGATTTGGATTTGAGAGCTCCGATATTGTTCTCGACCGCGGAGCTGCCCCAGACGAATGATGAAGTTCCCTCGGGCTCCGTTCTGCTGATCAATCGGCCGAGCGGATCATAAGCGGCCGAGAAATTCTGACCTTTCGCGTTAGTCCAAGAGACGAGCTCGTTCAGCGAGTTGGGAACGAAGTTCCAGGTTCCGCGATCGATGTCTGCCCAGGTTGTCCGAAATCCTCGCAAATTGTAGATACCGGTCGAAATCGCATTGATGGGGTCCTTGATCCGGTTGAGATTCCCGAATGCATCGTACTCATATTCAGTCGTACCGCCTGGCGTCGGGTCGATGACGTGACGCAGTCGTCCTGCGACGTCTCGGACCCGACCGGTGACGCGATTGAGCGGATCCGTAATGCTCGTCGTGCGTCCCGCGTACTGGTAACTCGTCGTTCGATCCAGGTTGCCGCTACCTTGAAACAGTTTTTCGTTCGACACCCGATTGATGACATCGTAAGTCCACTTGAAGTGGCCATTGCTGCCCGACGAATAGGGCTGATATCGAATATCCACTCGTCCCAGTGAATCGTATACAACGACATCCTTCGTCAAGACGCCGAGCACTCGGTAGATTTCGTCGATCCGCAAGCGATCCATTCCGTCGTAATGCAGCCGCCGGGTGTTGAAGCTGACATCCGCTGAATCACGCTCAACCTCAGTTACCCGAAGTCGAAGATCAGGCGCGCTCCAACACGGCGGCGTCGTGCATCCAGCATACGTCCAATCCGTTGCTGTTCCGTCCGGCCGGTCTTCACGCGTACGCCGGCCAAAGTCATCCATCTGCCACGCAGTCAGGAATCCGTTGGGATCGGTGACGGTTTCCAGCGCGCCGAAGTCGTAGTCATAGGCGAAAGTGGTCGTTTGGTTCAGCGCATTCGTCACACTCTCCGGTAGCTGGCATCGCGGGCCGAATCCGACCGAAGTCGTGCGAGCAGGCATGGCGGTTCCATTCGGATTGGAACCCACTACCTGGATCGACTGCAGGGTGCGGCAGTTGGGTTCGAACGCCAGCGTCGTCCGTACCTTCAGCGCTGGGATATTCGGTTCAATGATTTCCTCCCTCACCCGGCAGAGCGCGATGTCGTTGGCGAAAGTCCGCTGACGAGTCTGGGTTGTCTGCTGGGGAGCCGAGTTCATCACTTCAGACGATAACGGCAGTCCGAAACAGTTCTGAGCAACGTTGTTTTCGAACGTCGTTGTGACCGTCGTTTGCCAATTGGAGTTGTAGAACGGAGACCCGAGATCCTTGTCTGTCGTCGAGGTGGAAACGACCGTGGGATTTCCGTACCCATCGCCATAGGTCCAGTTCGTAATTCGTTGAGTGATCAAATCACCGTCGGAGGGCCCGCCAAGCTCGAATTCCGACTGGGTCGTAGCAGCAAGAAACGGAAAATGGCGCTGATGAATGCCTGCAGCTCCGAATGGCTGAGATGACGGTACACTCGTCCACTTTCGGATCTCGGCGCTCGTCGACGACAGAGTCTGTCCGACTAGCATGCCGGTATGCGGGAAGGTCCGGCCGAAATAGTCGTAGTCGTAAAGCCCGTTCCGGGAATCAATCAGGCGACGCGCATAGAATCCTTCAAAACCCCGACCCTGCACGTGCAGCCGGGCACCCCAATAGTGAAACGTTTGAAGGTAGAAACCGCCGATGCCGTCAGACGCAGATAATTGACCTACGACGTAGAGCGGCCCTTGAAAATCCTGTTCCGGATACGCCGCATCCGCGTACTTGATGTAATTGCTGCGTGAGATGGTCTTGTAGATCGGATTGTACTGGATCAAGAAGCCATCGGTGAATGTCACCGCAAGATCCGGTGGCGCGGTCGGGGCATTGTGCAAACGGTACTTGATCTTCTTACCGTCGGTCGTGTCCACGAAGCCCAGGTCAATGAGTCCATCGCCGTCATTCTCGAGAATGAACCATTGCGTCCCAAGCGGCGCGGGTGTGCCTGTCGAAATTGCTCCGGCAAAACCGTCACCCGTCGAGCGATTTACGTACCAAGTGTTGTTCGATGTATTCACATACAGGGAGTCGGTTCGACCATCTCCGTCCCAATCGCCAGCCATTCGCGCGCCGCCGTTTGACGACCCCAGTGCTGCCGTCACATTGAACCCACCAGCACAGTCAGAGATGTAGACTTTGCCCCCAAATAATGTCGGTGCATCCGTCCGCATTCCAATCGCCTGGCAAGGGGCCCGCACCTGGTGAGATAAGCTGCGTATGTGAGGCAAGAGCACCAAAGCCATTAGAACGCAGGACTTCGCCGCGAATCATGTTGCCGAAACCTGTGTTCTCGAACGTCGTGAAGTAAAGATCTCCGCGACCGTTGCCATCGAAGTCCATCTGGGACATTCGTGAAGATGGGCCAGCGGCAATAGACCAGCTACCGGTGTAGTTGAACACCGTTTCTGCCGTTGAAGCGAAAGTCACTGCCCCAGGCGGAACGGTAATGTTGCGGCGAACTCGAATGGTCGTTCCCACAACAGATGCGAGATCAGGCAGACCGTCGCCATCGTAGTCAACGGCGGCGTACTCGCCATTGACCGGTACATTAGTGGGTGTTGCCGTGAAACTGGTGCCGTTGAATCGGACAACGTTCCAGGATCCACCAAGTTCCATCATGACCTGTTGCTGACCGTTTCCGGAGAAAGCGCCGACAAACTCGTGTGCTGCGTTCGTCGTCACAACGCCGGTATCGTATGAAGTACCGAATCCATTCGTCGTCGCCATGATCGCGCGCCAGCGAGTGCTAGAACTCGTTTGAACAGTGGGATAAAGAATGTCCGTCAACCCATCGCTGTTGAGGTCTATCGGAATTGGATTTACGCCAGCCGCAGTTGAAGACGCGACACCGGTCAAGCTGATCGTGCTTGACCATCCCGTGGCGCCGTCCTGGTAGAGAATGATGGTTTCGGGCAAACAATCGCCTAGTCCGGAACATTCCTGAACCGAAGCGATACGCGATCGATTGGTCGTAGAGCCCTGCCCGTATGCAATAGCATATGTTTTCGTGGGCGTTGCGGAACCGTGGGTACGGATCGTGATCGTCGTCAGGCGCTTCGGTTCACGTGAAATGAATCCGGCTGAGTAGGCCGATGGAATGTCGTTTGTCGGCCGATTCGCATAGGTAAACAAAACATCATAGAAGGGACCATAACCTGACGCGGTGAGTGGAAACCCAATCGAGGCAATGCGATAGGTATTGTTGGCCGTGTCAATCGTGTACGTGAACGTAATGCGATTGCCGTTTGTTCCGACGCGATCCCGGATCCGTGAAAGCGCCCATGTCTGAATCGTGCTTCCCCCGCCCGGCTTAATCTGCGCATCGGCCGATAATCCATACTCGTAGATCAGGCCATTCTTCGTCGTGACCTTGAATGAAGCCGGACCATTGCCGGACGTGCCGATTGCCTCAATCTTTGAGAAGCTCTCGACCTCTGTCGCATAGATGGATCCAGCCATGCCGTAAGGGCCGCTGACCCATTTCAGCTGCTGCCCATCCACGCAGAAACGATCATCGACGCTCAGCAGCACGCCTCGCGGCGCCCCATCCTGGGCCCAGGTCTTGTTGCAGCGCGATATCGCAGACAGACCGGAGAGCGACCAGCCAGCACCTAGTACGCCATTGCCGGATCGGCTGTTGTATACCAAGGCGAGGTCGAGTTGAACGTCTCCGATCCCTGGCGGTGTCCAAATCGGAATGCGGTAGGTCGCGGCGCCGGTATTCGAAACGGCGAATGTAGTCGGTGTTCGACCTGCGACGATCGCAGCGTGCGCGTCCGGCGACATCAGAGTCCAGGCCAATGGTCCCGCGAGGATTGCCGACAGCGTTGTCGTCGCGATGTAGCGAAACGTGCGATTTTGCATAGATACGTCCCGATTCTTGGTCCGCTTTGTTGCTGTTAATTGCGCCCGTGAAGCCGAGCCGCACCAGGAATGTCTTAGCGCGCTCGGCGTTGCTCCCCAATGCCTCCGCTAGTTGCGTGTCGGACACACTCTTGCGCGCGCCCGGCATTCAAATTCCGGGCATTCCCCATTAGGGCAACGATCCAGCTCGATGACCCGGTCTCCGCATGAGTACACGCACTGCCCAATGGGACGTGCGACGCGATTTCGCTCATCTTCCTGCAGAACACGTTGCAGCAACGTAGACGGCGGTGATCGGTAAGCTGATCCTGTTGGCCAGTCGGCGTGAACTGATGTTGAGAGTGCGACTAACAGAACTAGCAAGGCAAAACGCATATCTGCCTCCCTGGTTGCCAACATTGGCGTTTTGACGCGAAGCGATGTGAACCCGACAAGAAATCGGCGTTGTGAGGACGCTGGAGAGTGAAGGCGCCGGCGCATAAGCAAACTGCTATCCCCGCAGTAGCATCGGGAAAGCGACCGGCATCGGTCACATTGCGCCGCACACCAGAATCCCCCTTCCGACAGTCTTATATTTCTTCAAGCAGGCTGCGCTGAATCTGCGCCTTGCGTGTAGCGGCTGTCAATGGGGTTGGCGGGATTGCGTGTTCGCCGCTGGCGGTGGATGGACGCCAGAAGAACATTGGGAAGTAAACTCCCTTTGGGCCTGCCGCCAGCGATTTCGTCTCGATCCGTAAGCAACCGCGAACCCCGTCCCAGCCGCGAGAATCTAGGCGCTCAGGCTTTCCTATCCTGCCAAACGTACTCCGTGGTCGACGCCGATCACGAAACGGGCACGGCCGCTGAATCGACGAACTCGACGATCGCCCGGATCACTTCCGGCGCGGACAGGATGTCGCGATGCCCCTTGCCGGAAGTCGTCAGCAACTTGATGCCGGGCCAGGCTTGCTTCAGCGCCTCGGCCTCGGAGTACGGGATCACGGCGTCCTGCAGATCGTGGATCAGGAAACCCGGAAGTCCGGCGCGCGGGGCGGCTGCGACCAGATCCAGCTCGCCCGACGGCCGTCCCGCGTCGCGATCGAGCAGCCGCACGAACTCGGTCATCGCGGCCGGCGGCAAACCCGCCGCTCTGGCGAACATTAGCGGAATCTTGCTGACGCGCGTCGGGCTCGAGACGATGACGATGCGCTCGGGCCGGAAGCCGTAAACGAGCCCGGCGCCGAGCGCCGCGCCGCCGAAGGAATGCCCGATCGCCGCGTGCACCGGACCGACGAGGCGCACGATCTCGATCAACAGCTCGCCGATCAGTCGCGGCGTCGCGCTGTTGCCGACCGAGATGCCGTGGCCGGGCAGCTCGAGCGCGACGGTGCGCATGCCACGCTCGAGCAGATGCGCGGCGAGCGGCCGGAACTGCGACGTGCGGCCGCGCCAGCCGTGCAGCGCGAGCACCAGCGGCCCGGTTTCACCCCAGCTACGCGCGTGCAGCCCGGTGCGCAGCTCGATGGTCTTGCCGACGGTCCCGCTCGCCAGCTCCCAGGGCTGCGTCGGGTTCTGCCCGCCGGGTTGCGAAATCAGGTCGGCGAGCAGGCGCGCGGCGCGCCTGGGCGCGACGCGGCCGTAGAGGCCGAGCAGCAGCGGCGCGTACGCGGGAATCGGGTTCTTCACGGATGCGAAGGGCCGGCACGGTCGCCCGTGCCGGCCCCGTATGAAAGACCCGGCGACTCAGCCCGTGGTCGGCGCGGCCGGCTCAGCATCCGTGGCCGGCATCTCGCCCTCGGTCGGCGGAGCCAGAGGATCGACCGGAAGAACGGCCGATTCGGGCCCGCCGCAGCCCGGGGCACCGTCGACGAAGGTGACGGCGAGGTCGCCCGTCGCCTGGATGTCGCGCACGCAGGTGGTCGTGCCGGAGGCGAGCGGCGCGCTGAATTCCCAATCGCCGGGGGCGAGCGGCAGCGTTTCCGACGAGCCGTTGCACATCGGCGCGCCCGCCTCGTCGGTCGGGCCGGTCATCGGGACGTCCCGCACCATCATGCGGTTGTTCGCGTACTTGTTGGCCTCGCCCTTCAGCTCCTTGGGGGTGATGCGCACGGGGATCGTCTCGCAGACGCCGCCTTGCGATACGGCCTTGACGGTCAGGAGCGCGCGGATCAGCGGCTGCCCGCCGTCGCCGCCCGAGCCGCCGCAGGCGGCGAGCACGAAGGCCGCCACGGAGGCGGTGCCGAGGGCGCGCAGGCCCGGATGCTTCAGGATCGACATCGTCGATATCTCCCCACGGTTATCGGTCCGCAGCCGGACCCGGAAATGAGCCCGTAATTCTAGATCAATTGGCCATCGAAGGGGACGCTCGAGCTATGACCACGGCCGCTCGAGCTCCCAGAGCAGGGGATCGAAGCCGCGCCGGACGAGCAGGCCCCCGCCGAGCGGCCGGAAATACCGCAGGAGTCGGCTCCGGTACCAGGCAGCCGGCCGCAGGTGCACGCCGGCATCGGTGCGCGCGCGGTCCGCATTGCGCCGCCAGTCCTCGGACGTCAGCACGCTGAAGTACAGCGCGCCGCGCGAGAGCCGGCCGAGGTTCGCAAGCGCGCGCACGGCGCTGCGATCGTCGAGGTATTGCAGGACGTCGTGGCAGACGACGAGGTCGAAACCCTGCTTCGGCGCATACAGCGCGATGCTCCCGCGGACCCAGCCGTGGCGCCGGCAGAGGTACTCGCTGTTTTCCAGTCCGATGTAGCGGGCGCGCGGGAAGAATTCGCGCACCGGCCCGTGCAGCTGGCCGAGACCGCAGCCGGCATCGAGCACGCGCCGGACGGTGAATCCGAGGTAGGCCGTGTAGGCGCAGACGAAGCGCCCGAGCCGGATCGCGTCGGCGCGCGAGGCGACTCGGGTGCGCGGGTCGCGGTAATAGCGTCGGTAGGAGCCGGCGTCGAATGGACAGGGTGGAAAGAGGACGTTCACCTGAACGTCCCCAATTATTCGACGGTGACGCTCTTGGCGAGGTTGCGCGGCTGGTCGACGTCCGTGCCCTTGAGCACCGCGGCATGGTAGGCGAGGAGCTGCATCGGCACGGTGTACACGGCCGGCGCCTGGAAGTAGCTGACGTGGCGCGGCATCGTGATCACCTCGACGCCGTCCGAGGGCTCGATGCCGGACTCCGGATCGGCGAACACGTAGAGCATGCCGCCGCGGGCGCGCACTTCCT
>Ga0187893_10015693_pt1 | contig 10104 bp, 10 predicted proteins | sample MA1701074metaG_FD_139574 | JGI IMG/M metagenome (GOLD analysis project Ga0187893, IMG submission 139574) | White microbial mat communities from a basaltic lava cave in the Kipuka Kanohina Cave System on the Island of Hawaii, USA - MA170107-4 metaG ... | reverse complement strand
TGCAAAGGCCAACGGGCCTTTGCTGCGGCCTGCGCCTTGCCATGCATCCCGCCAAGGCCCGCCGCGGCGTGCGGGGACTTGTTCAGAGGTTCCTTAACTCGGGCCGACCCCCCGGAACGCCGCTTGCCCCGAGCGGCGATCGTCTGCAAATCGGCGTGCGCCATGCCTCCTTTGGAAAACCCCGGTTCCTCGCTGCCGTCGCGCCGTTCGTCGCGCGCCAACGGCGAGCCGTCGCCCGCCGACGTGGTGCGCACCTACGGCGCCTACGCGCCGATCTACGACCGGCTGTTCGGCGCCCTGCTCGAGCCCGGCCGGCGCGCGCTGACGAAGACGGTGGCGGCGATGCAGCCGACCAGCCTGCTCGAGGTCGGCGTCGGTACAGGGCTCACCCTGCCCGGTTATCCGGCGGCGACAAGGGTGGTCGGCGTCGACATGTCGCTGCCGATGCTCGAGCACGCGCGCCGGCGCGCGGCCGGCATGCCGGGCCGCGTCATCGAGCTGCGCGTCATGAACGCCGAGCAGATGGACTTCGCCGATGCCGGCTTCGACTGCGTGGTGCTGCCGTACGTGCTGTCGGTGACGCCGAACCCGGCGCGGCTTGTCCGCGAGGTGCGCCGCGTCTGCAAGCCTGACGGCACGATCGTCGTGCTCAACCATTTCAACGGCAGCGCGCACTGGCGGCTGCTCGAGAAGCTGGTGCGGTCCGCGGCCGACCGCATCGGCTTCCGCTCGGACTTCAGCTACGCCGAGCACGTCGCCGGCCACGACTGGCGCATCGAGTCGGTGACGCCGGTGAACCTGTTCCGGCTATCCAAGCTGGTGGTGATCCGCAACTGAGGTCGCGCCAGCGCGGCGTCGCCGCGGGCTAGCTTTGGGCTAGCTTAATCGTCGATCGGGTTGCGCGGGCCGAACAGCATCGCCTGCCCTTCCTTGCACCAATGGCTCGCGATGGGCCGGTCGCTCGGTTCGAGGCGGCGCACCGCTTGCGCGAGCGGGCCCTGGCCGAGCTCGAGCTGCATCGCGTCGCGCTTGTAGTGGTCGCGATAGCGCGTCTGGCGCACGACGAAGGTCGAGACGAGCGGCGTCTCGCCCATCGTCGTCCACGCGCGCGCCTTCAACTGGCGCTCGCCGGCAGCAGCACCCGGGTCGCACGAAAGGCCGATCGACCCGGCACCGTCCTCGAACAAGGTGCAGCGTGCGCGTGCATCGTCGACCTCGAAGCGGACGTCGGCGACCGACTTGGGAAAGCCGGCGAGCGCGACACCGGCGTCGCGCGACTGCTCGGTCGTGACCGGCAACTGCCACACGTAGGCGTTGAAGGCGCGCGCCAACCCGTGGCGCAGCGCGTCGAGCACCGGCAGCGGATGGGCGCCGTACGCGATCGGGACCGCGAGCGCGAGTTCGTTGTAGGCGCCGAGGTCGCTCGCGCGGTATTGCAGCCCGGCGATCGTCAGCAGGCAGCGCCCGGGCATCACCTCGACCGGCCGCATGCGCCGGTTGGGCAGCAACTCGAGGATGCGCTGCCTCGACGCGGTGAACACCGCTGCCAGGCACGACAGCGATTCGAAGAACAGCGGCACCTGCGCATAGCCGGGTCCCGGGCGCTCGAAGCGGCGCACCGAGCCGAAGAAGGACGACTGCTCTGCCGACATGGCGTCGATTGCAGCACAACGCCGCGGACCGCAATACAGGTGCCCCTGCGGGCAGAAAGACATCGCGCCGCCTTCGCAGCCGACGCGGCTCGCGAAAAGCGCCGAGAAGCTCGACCAAGACCTTACTTCCCCGCCGGCACCTTCCCTTCGACGCCTTTCACGTACCAGTTGATGCCGGACAGGAACGCGTCGTCGGCGACAGCGCCTGCGGCGAGCACCGGCCGGCCGTCGGCGCCTTCGATCGGGCCTTTCCAGATCGTGTAGCTGCCGTCCTTCAGACCGGCCTTCACCGCCTCGGCCTTTGCCTTCAACTCGGCCGGCACTTGCGCCGAGATCGAGACCAGGTCGATCGCGCCTTCCTTCACTCCCCACCAGGTGTGGCCGCCGCCGTTCCAGGTGCCGTCGAGTGCTTCGCGGGTGGCCTTGATGTAGTACGGCGCCCAGTCGATGATCGCCGAGGCGAGGTGCGCCTTCGGGCCGTACGCGGTCATGTCCGAATCCCAGCCGAAGGCGAGCTTGCCGTTCTTCTCGGCCGTCTGCAGCACCGCGCTCGAGTCGGTGTTCTGCATCAGCACGTCGGCGCCCTGGTTGATGAGGCTCTGCGCGGCTTCGGTCTCCTTCGGCGGGTTGAACCATTCGCCCACCCACACCACCCGCGTCTTCGCGTCCTTGTTGACGCTCTGCGCGCCGAGCGTGAACGCGTTGATGTTGCGGATCACCTCGGGGATCGGGATCGAGCCGACGACGCCGAGCGTGTTCGACTTCGTCATCCCGCCGGCGATGATGCCGGCGAGGTACGCGCCCTCGTACGTGCGCGAGTCGTAGGTGCGCAGGTTGTCGCTTTGCTTGTAGCCCGTGGCGTGCTCGAACTTGACGCCCTTCGCGTCGTCGGCGACCTTGCGCATCGGCTCCATGTAGCCGAAGGTCGTGCCGAAGACGAGCTTGGCGCCCTGGCCGACCATGTCGCGGAACACGCGCTCGGCGTCGGCGGCCTCGGGCACGCTTTCGACGAAGCTGGTCCTGACCTTGTCGCCGAACTCCTTCTCGATCGCCTTGCGGCCGTTGTCGTGCGCGAACGTCCAGCCGCCGTCGCCGACCGGGCCGACGTACGCGAACGCGATCGAAAGCGGTCCGGCCGTCGCCGTTGCCGGCGGTGCAGCGGCCGGCCTGGGCGACTCCTCCTTCTTGCCGCAGCCGGCGAACGCTGCGATGGCGACCAGGCCGAGCAGGTGGCGTCTGTGCATGTTCTTTCTCCGCATCACGAACCGGGGACGAACGGCTTGCCGATCGAGGCCGGCATGTTGACACGGATCAAGCCGGCGTTGCGCGAGATCGCGACCAGCACGACGATCGTCGCCAGGTACGGCAGCATGCCGAGGAACTGGCTCGGCACGTCGACGCCCTGCCCTTGCAGGTGGAACTGGAGCATCGTCACGCCGCCGAACAGGTACGCCCCGAGCAGCACGCGCGCCGGGCGCCAGGTCGCGAACGTCGTCAGCGCGAGCGCGATCCAGCCCTTGCCCGCGACCATGCCTTCGACCCACAGCGGCGTGTAGATCACCGAGAGGTACGCGCCGGCGAGCCCGCACAGCGCGCCGCCCGCGACCACCGCGAGCAGGCGGATGCGCCGCACCGGTTGCCCGAGCGCGTGCGCCGACTCCGGCGACTCGCCGACCGAGCGCAGCACGAGGCCCGAGCGCGATCGATACAGGAACCACGCGACGCCGACCGCGAGCGCGACGCTCGCGTAAACGACCGGGTGCTGCCTGAACAGCGCGGGCCCGAGGAACGGAACGTCGGCGAGCAGCGGGATTTCGAAGCGCGGCCGCGCGGCGAGCTTCTGCTGCGTGTAGCCGATGCCGGCGAACGCCGAGAAGCCGGCGCCGAAGAGCGCGAGCGCGAGCCCCGTCGCGTACTGGTTGGTGTCGAGGCCGATCACGAGGGCGCCGAACGCGGCCGCGAGCAGCGCCGCGGCCGCCGCTCCGGCCGCGAACGCGATCCAGTCGTTGCCGGTGTGGAATGCGGTCGCGAACCCGGCGAGCGCCGCGACCAGCATCATCCCTTCGGCGCCGAGGTTGACGATGCCCGCGCGTTCGTTGATCAAGAGGCCGAGCGCGGCCAGCGCGAGCACCGTGCCCGCGTTCAACGTCGCGGCGACGAGCAGCGCGAGCGCGTCGATGCTCATGCGCGTGAAGGCTCCGGCCTGGAACGCCATCGAACCCGAAACCGCACCAGCGCGTCGCAAGCCAGCAGCGCGAACAGCAGCAGGCCCTGAAACACGCCGGTCAGCGACTTCGGCAGCCCGAGCCGCGACTGCGCCAGCTCGCCGCCGATGTAGAACATGCTCATCAAGAGCGCCGCGAAGACGACGCCGAGCGGATGCAGCCGTCCGACGAACGCGACGATGATCGCCGCGAAGCCGTAGCCGACCGGCACGTGCGGCGTGAGCTGGCCGAGCGGCCCCGCGGCTTCGAGCGCGCCGGCCAGCCCCGCCATACCGCCCGAAGCGAGCAGGGCGGTCCACAGCGCGCCGCGCGAGGAAAAGCCGGCGTAGCGCGCGGCGCGCGGCGCAAGCCCGCCGACCTGCAACTGGAAGCCGCGCCAGCTGCGGAACAGGAACACCCAGAACGCGGCCACCGCGACGAGCGCGATCAGCACGCCTGCGTTCGCGCGCAAGCCCTCGGCGAGCCGCGGGACGCGCGTCGCCGGGAGGAACGTGATCGTCTGCGGGAAGTTGTAGCCGTGCGGGTCCTTCCACGGCCCGTGCACGAGCCAGCCGAGCAGGAGCACCGCGACGTAGACGAGCATCAGGCTGGTCAGGATCTCGTTGGCGTTGAAGCGGTCGCGCAGCAGCGCGACGATCCCTGCCCACAGCATCCCGCCGAGCGCGCCGGCGACGAGGATCGGGGCGACGAGCCACGCGCCGGTCGCGGGCCCGGCCTGCATCGCGACCCAACCCCCGCCCAGCGCGCCGAGCACGAACTGGCCTTCGGCGCCGATGTTCCACACGTTGGCGCGGAACGAGACCGCGAGGCCGAGCGCGATCAGCGCCAGCGGGGTCGCCTTCACCGACAGCTCGGACAGCGCGTAAAGATTCTTCACCGGCTCGACGAAGAACACCGCGAGCCCGCGCAACGGGTCCTTGCCGAGCAGCGCGAACAGCACCGCGCCGCAGACGACGGTGAGTGCCAGCGCGAACAGCGGCGACGCGAGCGAGAGCGCTCTCGACGGCTGCGCGCGCGGTTCGAGTTCAAGCATGCTGCCGCTGCACCGTCGCCTGCTGCCACAAACCCGACATCCACTCGCCGACCAGCTCGACCGTCGCGTCCGAGGTCGCGATCGAAGGGCTGAGGCGCCCCTTCGCCATCACGACCAGCCGGTCGCTGATCTCGAACAGCTCGTCCAGCTCTTCGCTCACCACGAGCAGCGCGCAACCCTGGTCGCGCAGTTCCAGCAGCTCGCCGCGGATGCGTGCGGCGGCGCCGACGTCGACGCCCGCGGTCGGCTGCGCGACGATCAACAGCTTCGGCGCCGCGTCGACCTCGCGCCCGAGGATGAACTTCTGCAGGTTGCCGCCCGAAAGCGACTGCGCCGCAGTCCGTGCGCCGGGCGCCTTGACGTCGAAGCGCGCGATCAGCCGGCCGGCGAGCCGCTCGACCGCGCCGAAGCGGATCCACCCGCGCGACACGGCGTCGCTGCGCGTGAGCAAGGCGTTGGCAGCGAGCGAGAGCGTCGGCGCAGCGCCGCGGCCGAGCCGCTCCTCGGGGACGAAGCGCAGGCCGAGCCGGCGCCGCTGCGCGACGCCCGCGCGCGCGACGTCGTTCCCGAAGAGTCGGATCGATCCCCGCGGCGCGCGTGCATCCTCTCCCGACAGCGCGGCGAGCAGCTCCTGCTGGCCGTTGCCCGAGACGCCCGCCACGCCGACGACCTCTCCGGCGCGCACGTCGAGCGCGATGTCGACGAGCTCGGTGCCGAACGGCGACCGCGTTGCGAGCGACAACCCGCGCACGTCGAGCACGACGTCGCCCGGGCGTCTGGTCGTGTGCCGCAGCGGAGGCGGCTCCGCACCGATCATCAGGCGCGACAGGCTCGCGTTCGTCTCCCGCGCCGGCTCGACCTCGCCGCTCACTCGGCCCGCGCGCAGCACGGTGCAGCGATCGCACAGCTCTCGGATCTCGTCGAGCTTGTGGCTGATGTAAAGGATCGAGCAGCCGTCCGCCGCGAGGCGGCGCAACGTCGCGAACAGTCGCTCCTTCGCCTGCGGCGTCAGCACCGACGTCGGCTCGTCGAGGATCAACAGCTTCGGGTTGCCGAGCAGCGCGCGCACGACCTCGACGCGCTGCCGCTCGCCCACCGACAACGTGTGCACCGGCCGCGCGGGATCGACCTCGAGACCGTACGCCGACGCGACCTGCGCGATGCGCGTCTGCGCGTCGCGCAGTCCGAACCGCTTGTCGAGCCCGAGCCACACGTTCTCGGCGACGCTCAACGTGTCGAACAGCGCGAAGTGCTGATACACCATGCCGATGCCGAGCGCGCGCGCCGCGGCCGGGCTCGCGATTCGGACCGGCGCGCCGTTCCAGCGCAGCGTTCCCGCGTCGGCGCGCAGCGCGCCGTAGACGATCTTGACCAGGGTCGACTTGCCGGCGCCGTTCTCGCCCAGCACGGCGTGGATCTCGCCCGGCGCGACGCGCAGGTGCACGCCGTCGTTGGCCAGCACGCCCGGGTACCGCTTGCTGATGCCGTCCAGCTCGAGTCGCGGGATCATGGCTCGTCGCGCAAAGCGACGATTACATCCCAAGTCCGGCGCGCGCAGAGTCTGCGCACCCGACGCTCTGCGCCGGGGACACCTTCGATCCGATCTGCTCCTTACCGATCTTCCTGCTTCATCCTGCGGCGGCGTTCGAGCTCGGCGGCGGTCGGCCGCTGGTGCTCGAACGAGCCGGTCTCGATCGCCTCCGAGCGCCGATACAGCTCGCGCGTGCTCTCGGTCGTGACGTCGAACGAGCCGGTGCGGACGGCGCCCGCGCGCCGGTAGCAGTCGATGCGGACTCCCGTGGTCGACGTCTTGCCGTCGATCAGCTTCAGGCCTGCCGGCATCGCACCGTCGCCGAACAGGCGCTTGCCCTTGCCGACGACGAGCGGGAACGTCCAGAGCCGGAATTCATCGACCAGGTCGGCGGCGAGCAGAGTCTGGATCAGCCCGCCGCTGCCGTGCACTTGCAGCTCGGGGCCGTCCTGCTGCTTGAGCTGTCTCACCGCGCTCGCGACGTCGCCTTCGAGCAGCGTGGAGTTGCTCCAGTCGAGCTTGCGCAACGTCTTCGACGCGACGTACTTCCTGGCGCGGTTCAGCTTGCGCGCCATCTCGTCGTCCGCGTACGGCCAGTGTGCGGCGAAGATCTCGTACGTCTTGCGGCCGAGCAGCAGGTCGAACGGCACGTCGGTCGCCGCGTCGATCACCTCGCCCATCGCGCCGTCCCAGTAGTTCACCGACCATCCGCCGAGCGTGAAGCCGCCGCTCGGGTCTTCTTCCGGCCCGCCCGGCGCCTGCATCACGCCGTCGAGCGTCAGGAAGGTCTGCACCGCGAGCGTTCTCATCCCGCGGCTCCCGCGGCGGCCCGTTGCAGGCGCGCGATGTCGATCTTCTGCATCTGCAGCAGCGCCTGCATCGCGCGGCCGGCCTTCACCTGGTCGGGGTCTTGCAGCAGTTCGTACAGCACGCTCGGAACGATCTGCCACGAGAGGCCGAAGCGATCCTTGAGCCAGCCGCACGGCTGGTACCGGCCGCCGTCGCCGAGCTTGTCCCACAAGCGATCGACCTCCTGCTGGTCGGCGCACCTGACGACGAGCGACACCGCTTCGCTCAGCTTGAACGTCGGCCCGCCGTTGATGACTTCGATCTGCTGTCCCTCGATCTGGAACGTCGCGGCCAGCAGCGACCCTTTGGGCCCCGGCCCCTGGTCGCCGTTGCGCAGCACGCTCAGCAACTTCGAGTCCTTGAAGACCGAGATGTAGAAACCGATCGCCTCCTCGGCGTTGTCGTCGAACCAGAGGCAGGTGCTGATCTTCTGGTGCGTGGTCATCGTGCTCCTTTCGTCGGACGAGGGTTGGCGCTACCGATCGTCGAATGCCGGTCGATCGAATCGACACCTCCGCCAGCTGTTACATCTCAGCCAGGCTTGAGCTTCTCCTCCGCGTAGAGCGACAGCTCGATCGTCCGCTCGAGCAGTTGCTCGGCACCCGCCCCGGCGAAGTTGCGCAGCACCAGCTCCTTCACGTAGAGCTTGACCAGGTAGCGGAGTTGCAGCGCCCGGTTGCGCGTCGCGAAGACGAAGTCGCGGTGCCCGCTGTTGACGACGATGAGGTTGCGCTCGCCGTCGAAACGGCTGCGCCACAGCTCGCCGGCGGCGCGCTCGAAGGTGTAGCCCGGCAGCCCGCGCGCGTTGACGACCGCGGAACCGAGCGAAGCATCCAGCCGATCGGTCACGGTGATCAGCGCCTCCGCGGCGACGCTCACGCCGCGCTGCGCGACTTCGACGCGCAGCCGCACGAGGCCCGGCACGGCGGGCGCCTGGAGCTCCACCTCCTGGTCGCTGGCCGCGTCGAGCGTGCCCTCGCCCTCGGCGATCGACCACGCGAAGCGCAGGTCGTCGCCGACGCGCCGGCGCGAGCGGTCGCGCGGCAAGGCTCGATAGGAGCGCCGCATGTTCAGCGGCACGGTGCTCGCGGCGGGCGAGATGACGACCGCAAACAGCGGCCCGGCGAACTCGAAGAACTGGCGCTGCGGCGAGTCGTCGCCGCCGGGCTCGGGAACCCCGAGCGCGTCTTCGCCGTCCGCATCGCACTGAGGCGCCGCGCCCGCATCGCCTTGGGCCTGTTCGCCGCGTGCGCGCGAGCGCCGTTGCACGTCGAACCAGTCGTACTCCTCCGGGGGCAGCGCCAGCATCGCTTCGTGAAAGGCTCTCTGGATCGCCTTCAACGCCTCTCGGCTCGCCTGCTCTTCCTCGGCGCGCTGCTGCGCCTCGATCAGCCGCTTGAGATGCTCTTCGAGCGGCTCGAGCGCCGACACGAGCGCCGCGTAGCGTTCGTCGTGCACGATGCCGCTGCGCGTGCCCGGGGTCAAGGTCAGGAAGGGCGCGTCGATCAAGCCCTGCAGGGTGCCCGACGTCCACGGCACACGGTCGAACCCGGGCAGGCTCGCGATGTCCTCGAGCACGCGCGTGCCGAGCCGCGTCAGTGCGACGCGCGCGGCGCCGGGTTCACCGAGGTACAGCTCGGCGTACGCTTCGCCGAACGGCGTGCGCGCAGCGGGCAGCTGGTGCAGCAGCCGGCCTTCGAACTGGCGCGGCTCGACCGCGTACTGCTTGCGTGCGAGCCGATCGAGGACCGTGACGCGGACCTTCGACTCGCGGATGCGATCGCGCAGTTCGGAGGCGAGATACCACTGGATCTTCTCGCCGCTGATCGAGCGCACGCCTTCGAGCAGCGGGCTCACCCTCAGCTCGGTTCCGCGCTCGACGAACAGAGTGCGCCGCGGTGCGAGTGCGTAGCGCGAGTCGCCCTTCTGCATCGTCATCTGCCAGGCGCGCTGGTCGGCACCGGTCGAGGTCATCGTCAGCTGCTCGCCGACGGTCCAGAAGCTCAGCAGGCCGATGCCGAATTCGCCCTGCATCCCGGTGCCCTGCCCGTCGGCCTTCAGGCGCCGCTTGATCGAATCGCAGATGTGCGTGGCGACGTACTTGAAGTCGGGCTGCCCCTCCTCGTCGCGCGGCACGCCATCGCCGTCGTCGCGGATCGACAGGTAGTGCTCGCCGTGCTCGCGCCCGCGCGTGATCGTGATCGTCTGCGCGCGTGCGTCGATGCTGTTCTCGACGAACTCGGCGATCGCCTTCAGCGGGTTGCTCTGCGACAGCGCGATGATCCGGATCGCGTTCCAGTCGTCGCCGATCCTGAGCTTGCCGGTGTCGCCGCGCTTCGATGCCACGCGGCAAGCTTACCGAAGGTCAAGCTCGGCTCGAGCGCCGGCGCGCGAAGCTAACATGGTGCACCGCCCGCTGCGGGCCGATGGAGTCACGCGATGCGCCGTCTCCTCGTTGCTTTCTCGCTGCTCGGCTTTGCCGCGCTCGCCTGTGCGCAAGCCGCAATCGCGATGCGCACGCACCGCATCGTCGACGAGCAGCAGGGCGGGCTCGTGCTCGGCACGATCACCGTGCCGGCGCGTTGGAACGTGAAGAGCCGCGTCGTCTGGACCTACGCCGACGTGAGCCATCCGGTGCGCGCGACGTTGCGCGCCGAGGCGCCCGACGGCTCGGCGTGGGTCGAATTCTTTGGCTCTGTTCGCGTTGGCTGATGATGCACTCAGACTGCGAGGGCCAGAGCGAGCAACCACGAGGGTTCCGAGCGGCCCGGACCGCACCGGTCCAACGCGCGGAACCAACCGAGGTAGTTGGCC
>Ga0187893_10015692_pt1 | contig 10105 bp, 1 predicted proteins | sample MA1701074metaG_FD_139574 | JGI IMG/M metagenome (GOLD analysis project Ga0187893, IMG submission 139574) | White microbial mat communities from a basaltic lava cave in the Kipuka Kanohina Cave System on the Island of Hawaii, USA - MA170107-4 metaG ... | reverse complement strand
GCACTTACTCGAGATCAACGGCGCGGTCGCGGGTGGACAGTTGCGGCTGCATTGGAGCTACAGCGCGGAGCAGTACGAGGCCCAGACGATCGAGGGGCTGGCGGCGCAGTATCAGGAAGAGTTGCTGCAGTTGATCGAGCATTGCCGCGAAACGGCGGGCGGGCGCACGCCGTCGGACTTTCCCCTTTTGAAAATCAATCAGCAACAACTCGACAAGGTTATTGCGAAGGCCCTGAAAGCGACAGAGCGAGGTGCGTAGTGAGTAATCCCGCGTTGAGCCGCCGGCGCGTAGCGGCCAGTGATTTGAAGTCGATTGCCGGGTTATGCATATTGCTGGAAGTCCAAACGAGCGCTTTGAATGTTGTGAGATGGGCCGAAGAATATCAAGACGATGTTCGCGCTCTAATCGAAACTCAGGGCGCGCTGTTGATTCGCGGTTTGAAAGTGCTGGGCGGCTCGCAGTTCGGCAAGATTCTGTCCACGCTGTTCGGATCGCAATTGCTTGAATACGTCTATCGCTCCACGCCGCGTACCCACATACAAGGCAACGTATACACGGCAACGGAATACCCTGCGAACCAGGTGATCCCACAACACAACGAGAACGCCTATTCACGCACATGGCCCAACCGGCTCGGCTTCATGTGTCTCTTGCCGGCCGAAACCGGCGGTGAGACGCCAATCGCCGATAGTCGAATCATTTACAAGTTGTTGCCTGAATCGATCCGAGATAAGTTCGAAGAAAAGGGCGTGATGTATGTTCGTAATTACTCGAACATCGACCTGCCGTGGACGGTGGTGTTCCAAACCGAGGATAAAACTCAGGTGGAGGCCTACTGCGACGAGAACGATTTGAAATATGAGTGGCTGGACAATAACAGGCTGAGAACCAGACAGGTAAACGCTGCCACGGCCACGCACCCGCGAACAGGTGAAAAGCTATGGTTTAATCAAGCACACCTTTTTCATGTCTCAAGCCTGGGCAAAGAGATGTCCAGCGGCTTGCTCGAATCACTCGGCGAGGAAAATCTGCCGCGAAACGCTTACTACGGCGACGGCTCGCGCCTTGAGCCCGAGGTGCTCGAGCTGATTCGAACCGCATACGAGCAGACCAAGGTCAAATTCACCTGGCAGAAAAACGATCTTTTGCTTTTGGACAACATGCTTTTTTCTCACGGTCGAGAATCGTATACCGGTCCGCGCAAGGTGCTCGTGGGCATGGCCTGTCCAAACCATTAAGAAGCGTCCCGGAGCCCCAAGAGGTTTATAGCCATAACAATCTTTACCAACCGCCGTGCTTTTTGGGAGCGCGAGTTGCCGCGTCACATGACCCTTCTGCGGATAGCATGATTTCTTCGTTTTCGCAGCGATGAACGGAAGCTCCTTTCGGAGCCGGAAAAACGTCATTTTTAATTTCTTACGCACCAATCCCTAATCCGAATGAACGTCAATCAGATCGAAGACATTTATCCCTTGTCACCAATGCAACAGGGGATGCTCTTTCATTCCTTGTACGCGGTCGAGAGGGCCGCGTACTTCATCCAGTTAACCTGCGATCTGGAAGGGCGTCTCGACAAAGCAGCCTTCGTACGGGCGGCACAGGAAGTGGTGGATCGTCACGCGATACTACGCACGGCGTTCATCTGGGAAGGCGTCGAGGAGCCATTGCAGGTGGTTCATCGCAGGGCAACGTTACCGGTCACCGACTACGACTGGCGCCACCTCACTGTCGCAGAGCAGTCTGAGTGTTGGGACAAGCTTTGTTTCGAGGATCGCGTCCGAGGGTTTGAACTGGGGCGGCCGCCGCTGATGCGTCTGGCCTTAGCGCGAGTCGGCGATCAGGCCTACCGGTTGCTGTGGAGCCATCATCATCTGTTGCTCGACGGCTGGTGCCAGGGGTTGGTCATGAAGGAGCTGTTTGCCGCTTACGACCATCACCGCGGCGCGGTTGGGCCAAACGAATGGGAAGGACGAGTAGAACCGCGACCTTATCGAGATTATATCGCGTGGTTGCAGCAGCAGGATCTCGGCAAGGCCGAAAGATATTGGCGCGACACGCTGCGTGGTTTCGAACAGCCGACGACAATCCTCGAACTCAATGGAATCCACCATCCGGACATTCAATACAAACATCAACGCGTCCGGTTAATGCCGGCCCAGGGGCAACTGTTGCAGGAACGAGCGCGTCGCGAGCAAGTGACGATGAACACGGTGTTGCAAGGTGCTTGGGCGTTACTGCTGTCGCGCTACAGCAACACGACCGATGTTGTGTTTGGCGCCACCGTCTCAGGCAGACCCGCAGAGTTGACCGGCGTCGAATGGATGGTCGGATTGTTTATCAACACGCTTCCCGTACGAGTTCGAGTACGTGGTCAACAGAAGGTCTGGGATTACCTGCGCGAGCTGCAGAGTCAGCAGTTGGAAATGCGCCAGTATGAGTACAGTCCGTTAGCACGGGTGCAAGAGTGGAGCGATGTGGAAGCAGGCGTGGGGTTGTTTGAAACGCTGCTGGTCTATGAGAACTACCCGTTCGAGAAGACGCAGAAGCCAGGCGACAACGGCGCCGGCGCTCTGCGGGTAAATCAAGTCGAGGAACTGGCGACGAGCAATTATTCGCTGACCGTTGTCGCGAAAGCGGGCCATGAAGTTGTCGTCCGGATTGACTATGACGTTAACAGAGTGACCGATCGGGCGGCAATGCAATTGGCCGAGCACCTGGGCCAGCTGCTGCAAGGTATTGGTCAGGAAGGGCATCATCGGCTTGCAGAGTTACAGCTACTTACCGAGGCGGAACGAAATCAGTTACAAGCGTGGAATGAGACGCCGGTACATTACACCCGTGATCTTTGCGTGCATGAGTTGTTTGCCGAACAGGTGGAAAAGACGCCTGAGGCAATGGCCGTGAGCAGTAGCGATGAACAGCTCGACTACTTCGAACTGAACGAGCGTGCTAATCAACTGGCCCATTATTTAAAGGAGCTGGGAGTTGGACCAGAAGTCATCGTTGGTACCTGCTTTGAGCGGGGCATCGAGTCGATAGTGGCGCTGTTGGGGACGCTGAAAGCCGGTGGCGCTTACCTGCCGCTGGAGCCAACGAATCCGCCGGCGCGTCTCGGTTACATGTTGGCGGATGCGGGCGCGCGCGTGTTGTTGACACAGCGTGAGTTGATCGAACGCATCGGACTGCCGAAGGAGAAGTCGCTAACGGTGGTGTGTTTGGACGACGATCTGTTGCTCGCGCTAAGGCGTCAAGGCACAAAGGAAACTTTGTCGGCTGAGGTAACAGCGGCGAACCTGGCCTATGTGATCTACACCTCGGGTTCGACGGGAGAGCCGAAGGGAGTGCAGGTCGAGCACCGCAGTCTGAGTAACTACCTTAGGTGGGCCACCGAGTTTTATCGAACACGCGAATTGCAACTGAGTCCACTGCACACGTCCGTCAGTTTCGATTTGAGCGTCACCAGTATTTTCCCAGCGCTACTGAGCGGCGCGGGTGTTTTGTTGTTGTCGGAAGGTGAAGAGCTGGAGTCACTGGCCACGTTGCTGGAGTGGAGCGAGCCGGCGCTGGTGAAGTTGACGCCGTCGCATTTGCGGGCACTGGAAATCGGTAGAGCAGAGAAGAGCGGGTTTGGGGCCGCGCACGTGCTGGTGGTGGGCGGGGAGAGTTTGCCGGGCGCGAGCGTGCGCTGGTGGCGCGAAGGAACTGTGCCGGGACGGCTGATCAACGAGTATGGGCCAACGGAAGCAGTGGTGGGCTGTTGTGCGCATGAAGTGTTGGCAGGCGAGAGCCAGAGTGAAGCCGTGGCGATAGGGCGGCCGATCTGGAACACGGAGATGTATGTGCTGGGCCGCGAGCAGGAGTTGTTGCCGGTGGAGGTGACGGGCGAGTTGTACATCGGCGGGGTGGGCTTGGCGCGCGGGTATCTGGGGCAGGCGGCGGCCACGGCCGAGCGCTTCATTCCGCATCCGTACAGCGCTATTGGTGGTGAGCGTTTGTACCGGACGGGAGACCTGGGCCGGTATCTGGCCAATGGTGAGATTGAGTATCTGGGGCGATTGGACGAGCAGGTAAAGATCCGCGGCTATCGGATTGAGTTAGGGGAAGTGGAAGCAGTGCTGCGGCGGCATGCGGCGGTGCAAGAGTGTGTCGTGGTGGCGCGCGAGGATGTGCCCGGTCAAAAACGGTTGGTAGGTTACGTGGTTGGCGATGCGGAAAACCCTAACCTCAATCCCGCGCTGAAACTCTACAAGCTGCCCAACCAGATGGAAATCGCAGAAGTCAACAGAAACGAAACTGACTACATCTTCGGAGAGATTTTTGGCGATCAGATTTATCTAAAGAACGGGATCTCGCTGCACGACGGAGCTTGCGTGTTTGATGTGGGCGCAAATATTGGTCTGTTTACGCTGTTCGTACATCAGCACTTCCGTAGGGCGCGGGTATTTGCGTTTGAGCCATTGCCGCCCAGGTTCGAGGTATTGCGGACCAACGTTGCGCTCTACGGTCTGGATGTGACGCTCTTTCACTGTGGCTTGTCGAATGAAACAGGGCGGGCAGATTTTACCTTCTATCCGAAGATGTCGCTGATGTCGGGACGTTACGCCGGTGCGCGTGAAGCAGAGAGCACCACGCGCGCTCTTTTGGAGAGCACACACCATGAGTTAGCAGAGTTTGCGGAAGAACTGCCCGAAGAACGGTACGAAACCCAAACTTTCGCGTGTGACTTGCGCACACTATCGGACGTGATCCGGGAGCACGGCGTGGAACAGATAGATCTGTTGAAAGTAGACGTGCAGAAGAGTGAGCTTGACGTGCTCCGGGGGATTGACGAGCGGGATTGGCCCAGGATTAAACAGATCGTCATAGAAGTTGATCACGAGTTTCTTGGCGCAATCACTGAGCTGCTCGAGGAGCGGGGATTTGAACTGCAGGTGGAACGGGGAACGTCGTTGGAGCGCCCCGGCCTTTACAACATCTACGGCATTCACCGAACGAGAACAGTAGAAAGGCCGGTCGGACAGCAAAGTCTCCCGCCCCTCAAGCGACTCAGTTTGGCGAGCAGCGATTTGCGGGAATACCTGCACGAGCGATTGCCGGAGTACATGGTGCCGAGTGCGCTCGTGAGGCTCGATCAGTTGCCGTTGAATGCCAATGGGAAGATCGATCGCCGCGCGCTGCCGGCCCCTGAAACCTTGGCCACAGAAGATGACGGCGCTTTCGACTCGATGCTGACACCGATCGAAGAACTACTCGGGAACCTGTGGATGGAAGTACTGCAGGTAATGCATGTTCGCGCCGATGACAACTTCTTCGAATTGGGCGGGCATTCGTTGCTGGCGACGCAACTGATCTCGCGAATCAGAGATGCTTTCAATATCGAGTTACCGCTCCGCACCCTGTTCGAGCTGCCGGTGTTGTCAGAGCTGGCGGCGCGGCTCGAAGAAGCAATGCGTGCCCAGGCGGGCGTGCCAACGCCGCCACTCACGCGAGTCGAGCGAGACGCGGCAGTGCCCCTCTCGTTCGCGCAACAACGTTTGTGGTTCATTGATCAGTTAGAACCCAACAGTCCTCTTTACAACATTCCGATTGCGGTGCGTTTGAGCGGCGAGCTGAAAAAGGCAGCGTTAGAACAGACCTTAACTGAGGTAGTACGGCGTCATGAAGTACTGCGCACCACGTTTAGCACGGCGAACGGCGAACCGGTGCAAGTGATCGCCCCAGCCCCGCCCGTACGACTGCCCGAAATAGATCTCAGTGAGCTCGAAGAACCACAACGCGAAATGGAAGTGCAACGGTTGGCCAAGGAAGAAGTGGTTCAACCGTTTGACCTTAGTTGTGGCCCACTGCTGCGTCTCAGGCTGATGCGCGAGGGAGCGAATGAACACGTCGTGCTGTTGACGATGCATCATATCATCAGCGACGGCTGGTCCATTGGCGTCTTCATCAACGAAGTAGTCACCCTCTACCGCGCTTACTGCGGAGAGCAGGAGCCGCAATTGCCTGAGCTGGAGGTGCAGTATGCCGACTTTGCCATCTGGCAGCGCGGTTGGTTGCTGGGTGAAGCGCTCGACACGCAATTGCGCTACTGGGAAGAGCAGCTGCGCGGCGCGGCGACTTTGGAATTGCGGGCGGACAGAATCCGACCGGCGCTCCCGAGCTACCGGGGTGGCAGCTACAGCTTCGTGTTGGATAGAGAGTTAAGCGAGCAACTGCGGGATTTGAGCCGCCGTGAAGGCGCGACGCTCTTCATGACGCTGCTGGCGAGTTATCAGGCGTTGCTCGCGCGCTACAGCGGGCAGACGGATATTGTCGTCGGCACCGACATTGCGAATCGCACGCGGCAAGAGACCGAACCACTGATCGGATTCTTCGTGAATCAACTGGTGCTGCGCAGCCAAGTCAAAGCCGAAGAAAGCTTCAGAAAGCTGCTGGCCCAGGTAAAGGAAGTGTGTCTGGGAGCGTATGCGCATCAGGACGTGCCATTTGAGAAGCTCGTCGAAGAATTGCAGCCAGAGCGAGATCTGAATCGATCGCCGCTGTTCCAGACAAAGTTGATCTTGCAGAACGCACCGCGAGGAAAGTTGGTGTTGCCGGGACTGACGCTGAGTCGCGTCGGCGTGGAGCATCCAATGGCCCGCTTCGATCTTTTACTCGCGGTGAGTGAGAGCGAAGCCGGACTTGCCGGAACGTGGACCTACAACAAGGATCTGTTTGATCAGACAACGATCGCGCGGATGACCAATCATTACGTGCAGCTGTTAGCAGGTGCAGTTGCCGCATCGGAGCAGCAGATCAGGGAGTTGCCGCTGCTGACCCCGGCCGAAAAGGCTCAGTTGGTCCAGTGGAACGATACCACGCAAGACTACGAGCTCGATAAGTGCATCCATCAACTCTTTGAAGAGCAAGTGGAGCAAACACCTGAGGCATGGGCCGTGATCTTTGAGTATGAGGAGCTCAGCTACCGCGATCTCAACCAGCGGGCTAATCAGTTGGCGCGTTACTTAAAAAACTGTGGTGTTGGCCCAAATGTCATCGTCGGCATCTGCCTGGAACGTAGCGTCGACTTGATCGTGGCACTCTTCGGCATCCTCAAAGCCGGCGGCGCTTATCTCCCGATCGATCCGTCAAATCCGAGCGAAAGAATCGCATTCATGTTGGAAGATGCGGCGGCCCGAATACTGCTGACGCAGAGCGAGATTGCCGATCGGGTGACGGCGAACACTCTCGTCGTCACCCTGGATTCCGAATGGCAGCAGCTGGCGGCGCTGCCGGCTGGAAATCTTCCTTGTGATCTCACTCCTGAGAATCTCGCTTACGTCATCTATACCTCAGGGTCCATGGGTCAGCCCAAGGGGGTGATGGTACGCCATAGTTCAGTCGTCAACCTGCGCGCGGCATTGCGCGACGCCATCTATTCTCATTTGCCTGGTAGCTTACGCATCGCTGTTAACGCGCCGCTCGCTTTCGACGCTTCAGTCAAACAATTGGTGCAACTGCTCGCCGGTCACACATTGCTGATCGTGCCGGATGAATTACGTTTTGACGCCGCGTCGTTACTTCAATGGCTCACAAACCGGAGGGTGCGGGTAGTTGACTGCACGCCGTCGCAATTACGACTACTGTTCGCCGGCGGACTCGGCGATTTCAATAGCGGCGAGCCGCTGCTGTTCCTGGTCGGAGGCGAGCCTATCGATGAGCGTCTGTGGCAGCAAATGCTCCAGTGTGAGGCGGCCGACTTCTACAACGTTTATGGGCCAACCGAAACCACCGTGGATGCGAGCGCCAGCCGCGTCGAGTCCACGAAAGTAACTATCGGCACATCTTTAAACAATATGGAGGCATATGTCCTGGACCAGAGCTTCAACATGTTGCCGGTGGGAATACCCGGAGAGTTGTTTATCGGCGGCGCGGGTCTGGCGAGGGGCTATGTAGGACGAGGCGATTTAACGGCAGAGAGTTTCATTCCCCATCCTTACAGCCGGCTAAAGGGAGAGAGGTTGTACCGCACCGGAGATCTCGTCCGGCGTGATGTCGACGGACAGTTGGAATATGTGGGCCGAGCCGACGAGCAAGTCAAGATCCGCGGGTTCCGGATCGAGTTGGGCGAGATAGAGGTGGCGCTCAACAAACATACTTCTGTACGTGAATGCGTGTTGATGGCTCGTGAGGACGTCGCCGGAGACAAACGGCTGGTTGCTTATGTGGTCGCCGAAGGCGCATTGCAGCCGCTGCCGGCACAGGTCAGGGAGTGGCGCGAGCACCTGCGTCGGACTCTGACCGAATACATGGTACCGGCCGCTTTCGTGGTTCTCGACCAACTGCCGCTGACCGCGAATGGGAAGATCGACCGGGAGGCACTGCCTCATCCGGAAGCGATGCCTGCCGAAGATCAAATGGCCTTCGGATCGTCGCTGACGCCGATCGAGGAGATGCTCGGAGGCATTTGGGCCGAGGTATTGCATGTTACGAACGTTCGCTCTAGTGACAGCTTCTTCGAACTGGGCGGCCACTCGCTATTAGCTACGCAAGTAGTGTCTCGCATAAGAGAAATCTTCAACCTTGAGCTGCCGCTACGAGTGCTGTTTGAGTTGCCCGTGCTGTCGGCGTTGGCAGAGCGAATCGAACTTGAGATGCGCGCTGAGAGGGGAGTGCAGACGCCTCCACTCAAGCGCATCGAGCGAAAGGTGGAAGTGCCACTGTCGTTTGCGCAACAACGATTGTGGTTCTTGGACCAATTGGAGCCCAATAATCCTTTTTATAACATTCCGCTCGCGGTGCGGTTGAAGGGGGAATTAAAAAAAGAGGCGTTGGAGCGAACGTTGAGCGAGATAGTGCGCCGTCATGAAGTGCTGCGCACGAGCTTCTCAACCGTCGCTGGGCGTCCTATTCAGGTGATAGCCGAAGCGGCGCCGGTGCGTTTGGCGGAGGTGGATCTGAGTGATTTGGACGAGACCGAACTGGCGGTCCGACATCTGGCTCAGGCAGAAGCGGCTGAGGCATTTGATCTCAGTCGGGGCTCACCGCTGCGTCTACGACTGCTCCGGCTTGGTCCGTTGGACCACGCGGTGCTGCTGACAATGCACCACATCATCAGCGACGGCTGGTCCATGGGTCTGTTTATCAACGAAGTGGCGTCTCTTTACCGAACGTATAGCGAAGGACGCGAGTCGGCGCTGTCTGAACTCGAAGTGCAGTACGCAGACTTTGCGGTTTGGCAGAGAGAGTGGCTGCAAGGCGAGGCGCTCGACAGACAGTTGCACTATTGGCGAGAGCAGTTGCGTGGAGCGGCCAAGTTGGAGTTGCCAACCGACCGGGTGCGGCGGGTAGCGCCGACGTTCAGCGGCGCGCGCCACTCGTTCATGCTGTCGCGAGAGTTGACCCAAGGGCTACAGGAGTTGAGCCGGCGTGAAGGTGCGACGCTGTTCATGACACTGCTGGCGGCATTCCAGGTGTTGCTGTCGCGTTACAGCGGACAGAGCGACATTGTCGTCGGCACTGACATCGCGAATCGTAATCGCCGCGAGATCGAACTGCTGATCGGCTTCTTTGTCAATCAACTGGTGCTGCGCAATGAAGTCAGGGCTGACGAGAGCATCCGCGAGTTGCTGGGGCAGGTGAGAGAAGTCTGTTTGGGCGCTTATGCGCATCAGGATGTGCCGTTCGAGAAGCTGGTCGAAGAGTTGCAGCCCAAGAGAGATTTAAGCCGGTCGCCGCTGTTTCAAGTGAAGTTGATACTACAGAACGCGCCGCGCGCAGAATTGGAATTGCCGGGCCTCAGGCTCAGTGGGGTTGCCAACGACAGTGCGATCGCCCGTTTTGATCTGCTGCTGGCGTTAACTGAAATCGAGGAAGGACTCTTTGGGACATGGACCTACAGTAACGATCTGTTTGAAGCGGCGACGATTGGGCGCCTGAGTCAGCACTTTGTGCAGGTGTTGAGAGGCGTGGTCGCGGATCCTGACCAAAGGATTTCGGAGTTGACGCTGCTGAGCGCCGCCGAGCAGGAGCAGTTGCGGCAGTGGAACGAGACGGGGCACGGCGAGGAGGGGGATCAGTGTGTGCCGCAACTGTTTGCGGAGCAGGTGGAGCGGAGTCCTGAGGCGG
>Ga0187893_10015690_pt1 | contig 10105 bp, 11 predicted proteins | sample MA1701074metaG_FD_139574 | JGI IMG/M metagenome (GOLD analysis project Ga0187893, IMG submission 139574) | White microbial mat communities from a basaltic lava cave in the Kipuka Kanohina Cave System on the Island of Hawaii, USA - MA170107-4 metaG ... | reverse complement strand
GGAGCGCGAAAAAGAGCAGGTGATCGCGCAGGACCCGGAGGCTGGAGTGCCACTTCGGCGCGGAAGCGCCGTCGCCCTGTTGGTGAGCCTCGGCCGGCGCGAGGAAGCGGTCGAGAGCCTGACGCCACTCGGACAGCTCTTCAGGAACATCTTGGGCGGCGAGGGCGCCCCGAGGCCAACGCCCTGAGCCGGTGCGACCCGCCCTCCCGCGCGAGTATCGGCGAGCCACACTCCCCTGCGTGCGTCGCCCGGAGCGCGTCCGTCGCCGTGGGCGGGTGGAGAACGCGCCCGGTCGATCGCCTTGTCCCTCTTGCCCCGGAACGATCCAACGATCCCGCTGCGCCCGATCCCCGATGAAAGGATTCCGGTCGAAACCTGGGCGTCCCGGTCAGCGTGCGCTCTTGAGTCTCGCCTTCGCGGTGATGCTTGGACCGTGGCTCGATTGCGAGCGGACGATGGCTCTGGAAGTTTCGACGGACCGTCCGGATTTTACGAACAGCACAGCGACTGTACCACCCGGTCTCGTCCAGATCGAGACCGGCCTTGTCTCGTCTCGGCAGCCCAAGGTCACCCTGGACGAGACGGCGGGCCGAACGGTCCGGGCCAGATCCGACCGGCTCGCGATAGAGGCCACGGTGCGCTGGGGGATCCTGCCCTGGGCCGAGCTTCGGCTCGATGGGCAACCGTTTGTTCGCGAGCGATCGAGCGAGGGAGAGGCTTCGTCGGGACAGGGTGATTTTACGGTGAGCGGAAAGTTTCGTTTCCTCGACGAGCAAGAGCGGCACTGGCGGCCTTCTCTCGGCCTGATCCCCTTCGTGAAGATCCCCACAGCCAGCAGCACGAAGGAGCTTGGGACCGGGCTCGCCGACTTCGGGGCCGTCCTCCTGGTCAGCAAGGACCTCGGCTGGGACCTGCACGCCGATCTCAACATCGGGTTAGCGGGGATCGGAGTGGAACGCGACCCGGGGGGGATGATTTTTCGGAACACGGCGTCCCTCTCCATTGTCAGCCCGCTGCCCCTGAAGGGACTGGCGACCTTCTGGGAGATCTTCTACTCGTCACGCGAAGCTCCGGCGACACGCCACATTCTTGGCACCAATGTCGGGCTGATCTACACGATCCACCCCAGGGTGGCTCTGGATGCAGCCCTAGAAGTCGGCCTGGGGGGCGACGCGAACGATTACGCGATCCGGGGAGGGATCACTTTGCTCCTGGGTCCCGTCCCGGATTCCCTGGATAAGCTCTAATGTCTGGAGGGCGCGACGGACAAGACGAAATCCGGGGAAGGGGAGTGAGAACCGGGTCTGTGACGGACCAGGTCGGCCCGGCAGGGCTCTGCATATCGGACCGCGCGAATGCGATGACCCGCCGGCGATCGGCGCGTCAAGGTTGCCGGATGCCGGGCATTCTGCTTGACAGCCTGCCCGCGCGTGGCTATCATACGCGGCGCGATCGACAGAAGTGGCGGGGTTGCCGAATTGGGCTCCTGCGCGAGATCCGACGTTGATCCATCCAGCCACGCGATTCGATCCCCAACTACGGCGCCTCAGGCGCGCCAAGGCGCTCGCTGGCGGCGTTGCCTGCCTGTATGTTCTGTTCAGCGCGTTTCTGATCCTTTGTCTGGCCCACCCACTGGACAATCACTCCCACAGCGACGCCGACCACCACTTCGACTTCGCATGTCTCTGGGTCCAGAAGGCGGTCTCCTCCCACGCCCCATCGTCCGGAGTCACCCTCCCTGCGGTCGAACCCATCCTCCTCCTGGTGCTCCCGTTCCTCTGGGTACTCGCCCAGGCTCGCCTGACTCCGGTCACTGGTCGCTCCCCTCCCGTCCCCGGCTCCGCGTAAACTACTTCACTCCACACGGCTTTCACCCATCTAGGCTTTTCGCAGCGCCGCCCGACGTCTCTTTGCGACCGTCTCGCGCTGCCTGTCCCGCCATCTGTTGGGGAGCCGGGTGCCGGCGGCCGGACGCAAGCTAGGCGAATTGCGGGAAAGCGTTCTACGCGGGAGGGACGATCATGCAGCGGACAGTGCTATGGGGGAATCTCGCTTCGCTCGTGATGAGCGTCACGATTGTCCTCATGGCGCCAGCCAGTGGATGGGGCCACGGCGTCGTGGGGAAGCGGTTTTTTCCAACAACGGTGACGATCGAGGACCCGTTCGTCGCCGATGAGTTGTCGTTCGTGGTTGAACGCATCAAGGGCCCGGAGGGGAAAGAGACCGAACTGGAGCTCGAGATCCAGAAGCGACTGACCCCGGACCTCTCGATCGGTTTCGCGGGCGCCTATCGCATCATCAAACCTACCGGCGGGCACGGCCACGAGGAAAGCGAGCATGAGGAGAGCGTTGGTACCGCCTACGGATTCTCGAATCCGACCTTTAGTCTTCGATATCAGTTCCTCCGGGACTCCATGCGCGAGCTGGCGGGGACCCTCGCGCTCGACATCGAGGCGGGCGGAGTCGGGGCGAAGCGGGTCGAGTCACGCTCCGGGACAACGTTCACCCCGGGCTTCCAGCTCGGCAAGGGGTTCGGCGATCTCCCGGACTCCGTCGGGTGGCTGAAGCCGCTCGCGGTGACCGGGTCACTCGGCCTCGGTTTTCTCCTCTCCGATCGCGGAGAGACCGAAGACGCCCAGAACAGCCTGGGATGGGGCGCAGCGATCATGTACAGCATCCCCTACCTTCAGTCGTTCGTGAAGGATGTCGGGATTCCCTGGCCGTTCAGCCGCCTGATTCCGATCGTAGAGTTCAGCGGGGAGACGCTCCTGACCGGCGACCATCGCGGCGACACCACCGCCTTTGCGAACCCGGGGCTCATCTGGGCAGGAAAGTACATCCAACTCGCCGTCGAGGCGAAGATCCCGCTGAATGATCTCTCCGGACGCCACGTAGGGATCGTGGGAATGCTGCATTTCTTTCTGGACGACATCGCGCCCAACATCTTCACCTGGACCCCCTTCCGTGGGGTGTTGGGACCGACCCAGCGATGAGGCAGGGACCGCGGCGGGGGCGGCGCTGGCTCCGGTCAGCGTCCGCCCTCCTGCTCCTCGCGGCAACCTCGGCCTGGGCCCACGCCTTTCCCGACCACTCGGAGCCGCGCGTGGGCTGGACGGTGGACACGCCGCCCGCCCGCGTCAGGATCTGGTTCGACGGCGCGCTCGAGCCGGTATTCAGCAGGATCGCCGTCATGGACGCTCACGACCGGCGTGTGGACAATAGGGACGGCCACGTCAACCCCTCGGACCGGACCATCCTGGAGGTGAGCCTTCCTCCACTGCCGCCGGGAACGTATCGCGTCTTCTGGAGCGTGGTCGCTCGCGATGGCCACCGGACCGAGGGCGACTTCCCGTTCACCGTCGCACAGGGGTCATGAGACTGTTGCACCTCCTTGTGCATGCCCTGGTCCGCTGGCTCGACTTCCTGGCCCTCACGACGCTGTTGGGCGGGCTCGTGTTTCGACATCTGGTCGTCCGCACCGCGCCGACGTCGCCCCACCTTTTCAGACGCTTCGACGACAACCTTCGGCGTGTCTTGGGGGCCGCGATTCTGGTCTTAGCGGTGTCGAGCGTCGCGGACCTCATCCTCAGGGCGCGGGCGATGGCCGGAGGGGGCTTGGCCGATCTAGGCACGCTCCTCCCTCTCGTCCTCCGCCAGACCCACTACGGAACCGTCTGGATCGCCCGGATGTCAGCGATCGCGCTTCTCGGTGCCGGCTGGGTGCTTGCGGTGCCCGGCAGGACTCCCACCGCCCGGTCGATCGGGGCCTCCTTCCTCTGGGGGCTGGTCATCGCGCTCACCACGACGCTATCGGGCCATGCCGCCGACTGGGGAGATCTGACGCTGCCCGTGCTCGTCGATTGGCTCCACCTGCTGGCAACCTCAACATGGATCGGTGGCCTCTTTACGCTTGGATTCGTGCTGCATGCGGCAGTCCAGAGCGCCGGCACGGGCGAGACACCCCACGGCCTGGCCTCTGCAGCCTCGCGATTCTCACGGATCGCCGGCTGGAGCGTGGCGTTCTTCATCGCGACCGGACTCTACAACGCCTGGCTGCACGTCGCCTCGCCCTCCCCGCTCCTCACGACACCGTATGGGTGGACGCTGACCGCAAAGCTCTCGCTGCTGCTGCTCGCTCTCCTGCTGGCGTCGCTGAACCGCTACTACCTCCTTCCGCTCCTTGGAGATCACCCTGCCAAACCCGCTCGCCGCCTGTTGAGCGCGCTCGGCCGGTTGGCCGACGCTCGTCGGATCGGGAGAGGTCGATGGGGTGAGGAGAAGATTCGCGCGCGGTTCTTCGGGGCGGTGCGACTGGAGTGGGTCGTGGCGGTAGGGATGTTGGCCTGCTCCGCGCTCCTCACGCAGCTTCCGCCGGCCCGGCATATCCGCCGCCACGAACACCGCGAACAACACGCTGCCCATCGGCCCGCTCTTGTCGAGTCTGCGGCGAGACCGGCAGGTTCGGACCGCGAAACGTTCTCCTTGACATCATCGGCCGGTCCTGGTAGCGTGTCGTCTTCTCCGAGGCTCGAGAGATGACGCGAACGATGTCTCAGACTGCCATCAGGATGCAAAGGCTCGCGAGCAAGAGACAGGGTAAAGACTCACGTCGTGTGAGACGGCGCGTAGCAGCCGCGCTCGTGCTGCTGGCGATCGGGTTCCTGTTCCTGGTTCCCGACCCACACGATCATGGCGATGCCGGCTCCCTCGGCGGGCTGTTCCGGCCGCTGATTCGTGACCCGATCGCGGTTGGCGTACGGGGCCCATCGCCTCCCCCTGACCCTGACCAGTCCAGAGGGCTGCCTCAGCCAAACGCGCGGGAGTTCTGCCCGGTCCATTTCTGGCACCAGGTCGCCGCAACCGGACTCCTCGTCGCGATTCTATTCCGCTTCTTTCTCGCCGCCGAGTTCCGCCCGGTTTGCTTCGCCGCGCTTCACAGCGTTGCGGCCCTCCACTCCTTCCAGACTCGCGCCCCACCCGCTTTCTCCTAATCACCGCAGCCGTTAGATCACCGGTCGGTCGCCCGTCCCTCTTTCTTTAGTAGGACAGGGCACCGACGCCTCTCTCCATCGTTCACCCGAACGGTTGTAGTGTCACGCGGAGGGCTCTTTCCAGCAAAGGAGGAGACGACCATGCCATTCCGCGACGTGAGAAAGTACGGGGTAACCCTGATCGTACTTCTGAGCGTCCTGATCGCCTGGCCGGGCGCAGCGCCGGCACAGGTGAAGAATCCCGAACTCGAAGCTCTCAAGCAGGAGATCGAGGAGCTGCGACGCAGTGACGCCGAGAAGCAGCGCAAACTCGACGAGCTGCAGCGCCGGATCCAGATGATGGAATCCCGTCCGGCGGCCGTCGAAACGCCCGCGCTGTCCGAGACACCCCTCGATCGCGCGCTCAAGGAGACGGAGCCAGCGGCAACGCAACCGCTCACGACCGATGTCTTCTCCCGGCGGCTCGGCGACGCGACATTCCGGCTGATCGACATCTCCCTTGACGCCCTATTCGTCGCGGGCGCCTCCACCGAACGCGACGCGTCGATCCGGAACCTCCAGGGTGGTGACCACGACCCGCGCAGGCGCGGGTTCACCGTCCAGAACGTGGAGCTCTCCCTGACGGGCGCCGTGGACCCCTACTTCAACGGCGAAGCGCACATCATCTATCTGATCGACCCTGAGATCGGCGAGACCAGGGTCGAGCTGGAGGAGGCGTTCCTGACGACGCAGGCCCTGCCCCTCAGGTTGCACCTCAAGGGGGGGTTCTATTTCACTGAGTTCGGGATTATCAACCCGGCCCACCCCCACTCCTGGGACTGGCTCGACCTGCCGGTCATCGCCACGCGGCTCTTCGGGCCCGATGGCCTTCGACAGGCCGGTGTGCGGCTGGGCTGGCTCACCCCGCTCCCCTGGTACTCCGAGGTCCAGGTCGGCGTGCAGAACGCCAACGGTGAGACCGCGGTCAGCTTTCTCGCGAATCAAGAGTTCTTTGAGGAAAGGCCGATCGGCGGCCGACCCTTCGTTGATCGGGACGTCAGAAACCTCACAGACCTCCTCTACTCTGCGCGGTGGGAGAACTCCTGGGACCTGACCAATGCCGTGACGACCAAGCTGGGCGTCTCGGGACTCTACGGTCCCAACGCCACGGGGCCAGACGGCGACACCTGGATCTACGGCGCGGATCTCAAAGTGAGATGGCGGCCAGCGACCAATTTCAGGGGGTGGCCATTTGTCTTCTGGCAGTCGGAGGCGATGAAGCGAGATTACAAGGCCGACGCCTTCTTTGACGACAGCGATCCGAACAACATCATCGACCTGCCGAAGCAGACCCTTCGGGACTGGGGATTCTACACCCAACTCCTGTATGGATTCACCTACGGCTGGGCCGCGGGACTGCGCTATGAGTATGCGAGCGGGAGCGGCGAGAGCGTTCTCAGCTTCGACGGAAGGAGGAACGACCCGTTCCGCGACGACCGCCACCGGGTCTCGCCCCTCCTCGTCTGGCACCCGTCGGAGTTCTCCCGCATCCGCCTGCAATACAACTATGACCGTGCCGACCATCTTGCGAATAAAGACGCCCACTCCGTCTGGTTGGGAGTCGAATTTCTCTACGGGAAGCATCCCGTTCACAAGTATTAGACGAAGGGAGGCGGACATGCTGAAGCGATCGAACAGGGCACGGAGGCTCGTCGCGAGTGTGTTGGTATCACTCTCCCTCCCGGCCGGAACAGTCTGCGCGCAGGAGGCGGCGCGGCCGATTCAAGTCTGCGCGACGGTACCCGACTTGGGGAGCCTGACCCGTGAGGTGGGGGGCGACCAGGTCACGGTCACGGTCTTCGCGAAAGGAACGGAAGATGCCCACTTCGTCGAGCCAAAGCCGAGCTTCATCAAGGCGTTGAGTCAATGCGATCTCTACATCCAGGCTGGCATGGACCTGGAGATCGGCTGGGCCGCCGCCATCCTGCAGAACGCCCGGAACGGGGCGGTCTCGCCCGGTGGACGCGGATTTCTCGATGCCTCCTCGGTCATCACGCCTCTCGAGATTCCGACGGGGCCGGTGGATCGCTCGATGGGCGACGTCCATCCTCTGGGGAATCCGCACTACTTGGTGGATCCCCTGAACGGCCTCAGGGTCGCCCGACTGATTCGAGACAAGCTGATCGAACTTCGACCCGGCCGGAAATCGTACTTCGTGGAGCGCTACGCATCATTCAAGAGAAAGCTTGGTGAGGCGCTGGTAGGAGCGGCGCTCGCCAGGAAGTACGATGTCGAAAAGCTCGCCCTTCTCTTCGAGCGCGGCAGGCTCGAGGCGTTTCTCAGGGGCCAGGGGGAGGCATCGCTCCTTGGCGGCTGGCTGGGACTGATGCTCCCCTACTACGGCACAAAGGCGGTGGATGACCACAACACCTGGCCGTACTTCGCGCGCCGGTTCGGGATCCAGGTGATCGGACACCTCGAGCCCAAGCCGGGGGTCCCCCCGACGACCAGCCATCTCCGGGCCTTGGTGGAGCAGATGCGGGCCGAGGGGGTCAAGGCGGTCCTCGCGGCCCCCTACTATGACCCTCGCCACGCGCAATTCATCTCAGAGCATACCGGCGCCAGGGTCGTGAATCTGGCGCACCAGGTGGGCGGGAGAGAGGGGACAGGCGATTATCTCAGCATGATCGACTATGATGTCCGCCAACTCGCGGCGGCGCTGACAGGAGGCCGGTCATGAGCGCCGGCACCCCTCGCGCGCTCTCCCGAATCGATCGGGTGGGCGCCTCCCCGTCCGTCGCCTGCGCGATTCAGTGTATGACGGTGCCGGTCCTGCTGAGCGTGCTCCCTCTCTCTGGATTGCGGCCCCTCCTGGAGCATGCCGTCGAGACCCTCTTTGTGATAGCATCGGTCGGCCTCGCGGTGGCGAGCCACTGCTGGGGCTTTCGGATCCATAGGAAGCGGCGGAGCTTTCTGATCGTCGGGGCGGCCACCCTCATGATCGTGACGGGCCAATCGATGGCGGACGAGCCGTACGAGTTGGCCCTCGTCGTGGTCGGCGCGCTGCTGCTCGCCGCCGGACATCTCGTGAACCGCCATCTCTGCCGCGCGTGCCTGTCGTGTGAACGGACGGGAGGGCATGGAACAGACTGACCCCATCGTGAGGACGACCGGCCTGTCCGTTGGCTACGGTCGCCGGGTCGTTCTCGAAGACGTCACGCTCGAGGTTCGGCGGGGGGAGTTCTGGTTCTTCCTGGGACCAAACGGATCCGGGAAAACGACCCTGATTCGCGCCGTCCTGGGGGTCGTTCGGTCCCGCGCCGGCACTGTGTGGCTCCATCCCGAGCGCGCGCGACGAGAGCGGATCGGCTTCGTCCCGCAGCGGTGCGATATCAGTCCCACCCTGCCCACCACCGTGCGGGAGTTCGTGCTGCTGGGGCTGGTCGGACTCCGGGTCGATCGGCGCGATCGCGCCCTGCGACTGGGCCGAGCGCTCGGGCGAACCGGCCTGAGCGGGCTCGAAGAACAGGGCTACTGGTCCCTCTCCGTGGGGCAACGTCAGCGCGCGCTGGTGGCGCGGGCACTCGTGCGCGAACCCGGCCTGTTGATCCTGGACGAACCGACCTCCAACCTCGATCTCGCGGCGGAGGATGCGTTTCTACGGCTCCTCGCCGACCTGAACCGGATCGAAGGTCTGACCATCCTGTTCATCACCCACGACCTCGCAATCGCGGCGCGCTACGGGACGCACCTTGCCCTCTTTCACTCGGGACGGGTCGAGACCGGTCCGCGCGAGAAGGCCCTCAACCGGGTCACGCTCGAGCGACTTTACGGCGCGAACGTCGAGGTCTCCCGCGATCCGTCCGGGGCAGTCGCGGTTCGAATCGGTGACGCGGACGGTGATCCGTGATCGACGGGTTCCTCTCCTCCTGGGCGTTGTTCCACACGACCTACCTCGCCGGGTGGTCGATCGGCCTCGTGCTGTCCCTGATCGGGGTGCTGGTGGTGGCTCGGGACCAGATCTTCCTCGGCGCCGCGATCGCGCAGGCCTCAACCCTTGGCGTCGCCCTCGGGATGTGGATCGGCGGGTGGGCCGCGGCGGGGGGACTCGCGTGGCTGAGTTCGGATCGGGTCCTGACCACGACGGCTGTCGCGTTCTCCCTGGTCGCGGCGCTGGCAACCTCGGGCGGCGGCGGCGTGGGACGCGAGAGCCACGAAGCGATCACAGGGTGGGTGTTCCTCGCCTCCGCCAGCCTCTCGATCCTCATCGTCTCTCATAGCCCGCACGGCCTAGAGGAGATCCATCGGCTCCTCGCCTCCAGCATCATCGGGGCGACGGCGGGAGACCTCTGGACCTTCGGCGCGCTGGGGACCCTCACGATCCTCGCCTTCTCGGCCACCCACCAGCGTCTCCTCCTCTTTGCCATGGATCCCCCGATGGCCGCAGCCGTCGGCCTGAACACCTCGCGGTGGGCCACCGTCATTTCCGCGTGGCTCGGGCTTGCCGTGGGGCTGTCGATCAGGTCCTCGGGGATGCTCTATACCTTTGGCTGTCTCGTCCTCCCCGGGCTGATCGCGAAGAATCTCTGCCGGGAGGTTCGCCCGATGCTGATCGTCGCGCCGGCCGTCGCCGTCGGGACCGGCGCGCTCGGGTTCGTCCTGGCCAATCATTACGATTTCCCGCCTGCCCAGATGACGATCGCGCTACTGAGCCTCCTGTTGACAATCGCCTGGCTCATTCGCCGGCTGCGGCACGGCGGGAGCGGACCCTGACACGCTCGGGGCAGGGGAAAAACCGTTGCAATGTCCTAGGGTCAGACGCTAGACTATACACCTGCGGCTTGCCCTCTCGGAGGCTGAGACGCAAGCCGGTGACCGACTCGCCTCGTGTCGCTGCATCTCAACACCAATATCCCGGCACAAGACTGAGCAACACTGCGGGATTCGTCCCGGGCTCTGCCGTCTGTGTCCCAAAGGAGACTCGCATGGTCAAGATCGGATCGAAGGCGCCCGATTTCACCGCCAACAGCACCGCGGGACCGCTCACCCTCTCGCAGTATCGAGGCAAGTGGGTCCTGTTCTTCGCGCACCCGGCCGACTTCACGCCGGTCTGCACGACCGAGTTCGTCGAGTTC
>Ga0187893_10015689_pt1 | contig 10105 bp, 11 predicted proteins | sample MA1701074metaG_FD_139574 | JGI IMG/M metagenome (GOLD analysis project Ga0187893, IMG submission 139574) | White microbial mat communities from a basaltic lava cave in the Kipuka Kanohina Cave System on the Island of Hawaii, USA - MA170107-4 metaG ... | reverse complement strand
GGGCCGCATCCAGTCGTCACCCGCGGTGGCGGAATAGCCCTCATTGAACACCAGGTAGATAACCTCGAGCACCGACGAGAGCCGGTCAGCCAGCTCGGCTCCTCGGGGGACCTCGAAGGGCACCCTGGCTTCGGCGAGGGTACGCTTGGCGCGCACGATACGCTGGGCGATGGTGGCCTCCGGGACCAGAAAGGCCCGGGCAATTTCCGCCGTCGTCAGGCCTCCCAGCAACCGGAGGGTCAGCGCCGCGCGTGCCTCGGTGGACAATACGGGGTGGCAGGCGGTGAACATGAGGCGCAGGAGATCGTCGCCGATATCATCGTCGAGGGCGGCCTCCAGCCTGGGGACTTCCAATTCTCGGCTGGCTTCGAGCTCATGACCCAGCTGGGTGTGCCGGCGCTCGAGCATCTTGCCGCGCCGGATCCAGTCGATGGCCCGATGCTTGGCGGCTGCCATCAGCCAGGCGCCTGGTTTATCCGGCACGCCCGACTGCGGCCAACGCTCGAGCGCGGCCAGGAGAGCGTCCTGCGCCAGATCCTCGGCGACGCCTACGTCGCCGGTGATCCGGGCCAGGCCGGCGATGAGCTTTGCCGACTCGATTCTCCAGACCGCGTCGATCGTCCGATGAGTTTCGGAAATGGTCGCGCTCGTTTACCGCTTGGCGTTGGCGGCCATCTGTTCCGTCATACGCCGCTCTTTCTCCCTGAGCTCAGGAGTGAACTCGTCCCCGAAGTCCTCCGCCTCGAAGACCTGACGGATCTCGATCTCGGACTCCCTCCCGGGCATCGGGTTCGGCGCCCGCTTGACCCACTCGATGGCCTCTTCCTTCGACTTGACCTGAAACAGCCAGAACCCGGCGACCAGCTCCTTGGTCTCGGCGAAGGGCCCGTCAATGACGGTCCTCTTGTTGCCGGAGAACCTGACCCGGGCACCCTTCGAGCTCGGGTGGAGTCCCTCTCCGGCGAGCATAACGCCTGCCTTGACCAGCTCTTCGTTGTACTTCGTCATATCGGCCAGGAGCTTCTGATCGGGCATCTCGCCCGCTTCCGAACTCTTGTCGGCCTTCACGATAACCATGAAACGCATGGCTGGGCCCTCCAGTGCACGGTTAGTGGGTGTTGGCCATCAGCTATCAGCTATTAGCTATTAGCTATTAGCTATTAGCTATTAGCTATTAGCTAGCTGATAGCCTTCACCCACACGTCGAACGAGTCCCGTCGAAATCGACACGTTCCCGTTCCCTCGTTCCCACGTTCCGTCAGTCGCTTACCAGAGCCAGGATGTTGCCGTCGGGGTCCTTGAACCACGCAACCTTCATCCCATCACTGACATAGATATCGCCCTGGCGAGTCAGGTCGGGCATGTCGTAGCGCTCGAAGCTGACTCCCTTGGCCTTGAGCTCCTGGACGATCTTTTCGAGGTCGTTCCCTACACCCCAGGTGGCGGCAGTGGCCTGGTTGGTGCCGGCAAACTGTGATTGGTAGACCAGGACTTTGGAATGACCGCTCTTGAACACCAGCGCTTCCGGCTCCTCGGAGTTCTCGAGGTTGAGGCCGACGGTGCCCTCGTAGAACCGCTTGGCCGCCTGGATGTCCCGGACCGGGATCGTGGCCGCCGCATTCTTAGCGCTTAGCATCGCCCCTCCCCTGGCCCGCGGCCGCGACCTCACCCGCCTGCGGGTCGGTCTGCCAGACAGCGAAGAGGTTGCCTTCCGTATCGTTCAGCTGTGCGAACCAGCCCATGCCCGGCACCGGGCTCTTGCCCATGAGGGTCTTGGCGCCGAGCTTCTCGGCCTTGCGCACATATTCGTCAACGTCCTCGACGTTGATGTAGTTCACCGGTGGCTGGCCGGGATACATGCGCCGCATGAGACCCCCGTTTACGCCTGGACGAATGGGCATTCCCTCGGGGTTGGTGGGGACGGTGCGCACCATCCAGTACTCGATGCCGCCAGCGGCGGAGCCTTCAAAACGGCCGACGTCCCAGCCAAACAGCTCCCGGTAGAACCTGGCGGCTCGCTCCGGATCCTCGGCCGGTATCTCGAAATGCACTATCGTGTGATCCATACTCCGTGTCCTCCAATGTTCCAGCAGTGAAACGCCTCACACCAAATTCTACAGACTGGTTGGTATGAATGGGGCACGGTACGCGAGGCGTCAAGACCGATTGACAGGTTGTGAGCCGTTTGTTACATACCAAACGGTACGGAGCACACTCGTGGAGAAGTATGGCCCAGAAGCCGACCCCCCGGCGGGTGCGCGCTCCCGCCGCAACCCGCGACAAGCTGCTCAGGGCCGCGTTCGCGGAGATCTACCGGCGGGGCTTTCAGGCGGCCCGCCTGGACACCATCCTGAGCAAAGCGGGCGTCACCAAGGGCGCCCTGTACCATCACTTCCCGGACAAGGCCGCACTGGGGCAGGCGGTGGTGGACGAGGTGGTAAGCGGCTTTCTCCTGCAGCGGTGGGGCATCGGATCCCTCGCCCGGATCGAGACCGACCCGGTCACCGCGCTTCAGCAAATTCTCCGGCATCGGTCCACCGAGCTGACGGCGCGAGAAGTGGAGCTGGGCTGTCCCCTCAATAACCTGGCCCAGGAGATGTCCCCCTTGGACGAGCGGTTCCGGCGGCGGGTCAGCGCAACGTTCGTCACCTGGACCGACGCATTTTACCGGGCGCTGCAGAAGGGACAGGCGGAGGGCACGGTCCGGCGGGATCTCGATGCCCGTAAGGTCGCGGCCTTCATCGTGGCCGCCATCGAGGGGTCGTTCGGGTTGGCCAAGAGCGCGAAGAGTCCCTCGCTGCTGCGCGCCAACCTCGATGTCCTGGGCACCTTTCTCGAGACTCTTCGACCGGCGGGAAGGCGCTGATCCCATGTCGCCACTCGAGACGCTCGGCTTTGCGCTCGGTACCTCCTTCGCCTCGGGGCTGAATCTCTACGCCACCGTGGCCGCGGCCGGGATCTTCCAGCGGCTGGGACTGGTCCACCTTCCTGATACGCTCCAGGTCCTGGCGCACCCCATCGTGCTGGGGGTGGCAGTCACACTCTTCATCGTCGAGTTCATCGCCGACAAGATTCCGTATGTGGACAGCGCCTGGGACGCGCTCCACACCTTCATCCGGCCGCCGGCCGCCGCTGTCCTGGCCTATAGCGCGTTCGGCGCCGTGCCGGAGGAGTACAAGCTCGGCGCTGCCCTGCTGGCCGGTGGGGTGGCGCTCACCTCCCATGGCGCCAAGGCCACCACCCGCGCGGCCGCCAACACCAGCCCGGAGCCGGTGAGCAACTGGGCTCTCAGCCTGGTGGAGGACGGCTTGTCGGTCTTTCTGGTCTGGATGGCGGCTGAGCATCCGCTGCTCACGGCGGCAATCGTGCTGGTGCTGGTGATCGCTGCGGTATTGTTGATCAGGTAGCTTTGGAACTTTGCCCGGCAGATGGCCAACCGGCTGCGACGACCAGAGTCTTCTACCCCAGCCTAGCCCGCACTCTCCCTCCCACTCCGACGCCCAGCCGACGCGCGGCGGAGCCGTTCCTGACCGCGATCTCGATTGCCCCGCCCGATCCGACATACGCCAGGAGAGCGCCGGGAGGCACATCGCTGAACGTCCGCCGCACGGGACCGAGATCGAGATCCTCTACCTCGAGTGTGGCGTAGCTGGGAACCAGCTCGACCGTGAGATTGGTAACCAGGCTTCCGAACCGGTCGATGTAGATGATCTCGCCCACCACGGTTTTGCCCTCGTAGTGGGGCTCGGTGTACGCCAACCGCTGGGGCACGTCCGGAAACGGCTCTCCCAGACCGTGGAGTGGCATCCCGGACGCGAGCGCGGCCGCGGCCGGGGCGAACAGGTCGCGGCCGTGAAAAGTGGGCGCCGCCGATATCGGTGTCGACAGTACCACCGCTTCGACTTGGGTGTCCCTGAGCACCGGGGTGAACACCCCATTATCGGGCCCGACGAAAAGGTGGCCGTGAGCGCAGAGGGCCAGCGGGGCGCGCGCTGAGCCTACACCGGGATCCACCACCACCAGGTGGATGGTGCCGGAAAGGAAATGGTGCCACGTCCGGCCGAGGATGTACGCCCCGGACCGGATGTCGCCCGGGGCAATGCCATGGGTGACGTCCACCAGCGTCACCCCCGGTGCCCGGCTCAACAGCACGCCCTTCATTTCCGCTACGTAGTGATCTGCGGTGCCGAAGTCCGTCAGGAGGGTGATGGCCGGCATTCGGACGTGAGAAGTGAGAAGTGAGAGGTGAGAGGTGAGAGGTGAGAGGTTCCTTCCGCTTCATTTCTCGCCTTGATCCCTGACCCGCTTACCCATCGACCCGCTTACCCCCGTAGTATTGGCAGCTGCACGCTGCGCCCCGCGGTCTTCCGCTGCAAACTCTCCGCGATCTCGCGTAAGCTCGTGGCGGCTGGGCTCTCCGGCTGAGCCACCAGGATGGGCTGTCCCACGTCCGCCAATACTGCCAGCTGCGGCTGGAGCGGCACCGAGCCGAGCAGCGGGGCGCCGATCTCATCGGCGAGGCGCTGTCCCCCGCCCGACGAGAACAGCTCGAACGTCTTCCCCGTTTCCGGGTCGGTGAAGCCGCTCATGTTCTCTATCACCCCGAAGACCGAAACCCCCACCTTCTCGAACATTTTGGCACCACGGAGCGCGTCACCGACTGCCACCTCTTGCGGCGTCGTGACGATGACCGCCCCCGCCACCTGCGTCGCCTGCACCAGTGAGAGCTGCGCGTCTCCGGTACCGGGCGGGAGATCCACGATGAAGTAGTCCAGCTGCCCCCAGTCGACGTCGCGCAGGAACTGGTTGACGATCTTCATGATGATGGGACCGCGCCAGATGGCGGGAGCGTCGCGCTCGACCAGCAAGCCCAACGACATCAGCTTGACCCCGTAGGCCTCCAGCGGACGAATCTTCCCTCCGATGACGGCGGGCCGCTCGTTGACGCCGAACATGCGGGGGATGTTAGGACCGTACACGTCGGCATCCATCAGCCCGACCTGAAAGCCGGCCTGCGCCAGCGCGATGGCCAGGTTGGCCGCCACGGTGGACTTCCCCACTCCGCCCTTGCCCGACGAGATCGCGATGATCTTGCCGAGCCCGGCCATCTCCACCGGCTGCTGGGCCGGTGGCATGTGTGCGCTGGCAGGGGGGCTTCCGGGAGGTGCGTGAGTGGTCTTGGCGGGTCCCGCCGGGTTGGTCACGCTGATCTTGATGCCGTCCTTGCGCACTCCTTCGATGGCCGCCACCGCGCTCCGGGCCGACCGCACCAGTGTGGCCGGGTCCTCAGGTGCCAGCAGGAAGGTGAAGGAAACCCGGCCCTCGTCCGTGACGTTGAGGTCGCGGATCATGCCCGAGGAGAGAAGGTCATTCTCCAGCCTCGGGTTCCGAATCTGCGACAAGGCCGCGGCTACCCGCGCCTCGAGCGACTCGGCCACTACACTGCCTCGACGTGCTTCACTTCGGGCACCATCTCCCGAAGCCGGCTTGCGATTCCCTGTTTCAGCGTGACGGACGAAGCCGAACACCCGTGACAGGTCCCACCCAGCCGCAGCAGCAGGATGCCGTCGTGCTCATCGAAGTCCACGACCTCTACATGGCCACGGTGCGAGGCGATGTAGGGCCTGAGCGTATCCAGCGTGCGTTCTATGCGATCTATCGTGTCCATGGCTCACCAGCAAGGAATTCCTACCCGGATTCTCGGAATATAGGGTGGTCAGGAGTCGGGAGTCAGGAGTCGGGAGAAGCGAATCCCGGCCCGGCGACGTGGAACGTCCTCACTCTAACCCTGGGAGGAAGACTGGCCATAACCGTCCCTCCTGACTCCCGACTCCTGACTCCCGACTCCGTTCGACCCCAAATACTCGCGGGCGGCCTTCAGAATGGTAGCCTGCACTTCCGCCAGGGAGCCGGTGAGCGACAGGCCTGCGGCTTTGGTGTGGCCGCCGCCCCCATACGGCTTGGCAAAGGCAGCGACGTCCACGTCACCGACCGAGCGGAGGGACACCTTGACTCGGCCCTGGGAGATCTCCCGGAACAGGAGCGCCATCCGAACCCCCTGTATGGATCGGGGAAATTCCACCACACCATCCAGGTCGTCCGATGACACGCCGAGGCGCTCGATGGCGCCGGGCGGTACCGTGACCCATGCCAGACCGTGCTCGCTTTCAACCACCAGGGTCTGGAGCGCTTCGGCGAAGAGACGAGGTCTTCCCTCCGGCGCGCGGGCATAGACCTCCAGGTAGATCTCCTCGTTGTCTACCCCCGCCTCGAGCAGATCGGCCGCTACCCGCAGGGTTCGCGCCCGCGTGTTGCTGAAGCGGAATCCGCCGGTGTCAGTCAGGATGGCGACATAGAGGGCCCGGGCCACCTGCTCGGTCACCGGCCAGCCACTGGCCTTGGCGATCTCGTAGATCAGCTCGCCGGTGGCCGCCGCTTCCGGATCCAGGTAGCGGGGTCCGGGAGGGAGCACACCCACGCTCACATGGTGATCCACGCAGGCCACCGGCACGCCCCGGTTCTTCACCGTCTCGATGAGCATTCCAAGCCGGGTGAGATCCGAGATGTCCAGAACGATGATCAGATCGGCCCGGCGAAGCTCTTTGATCGCTTCGGCGGAGCGGTCTATCCCGGGCAAACCCTCGAAGAGGAAGTTGAAGCGCGGTGGCGTGGGGCTGGGGTTGGTGATGACTGCGTCCACCCCCTGGCCGCGGAGCAGGTGGACCAGGCCCACCTCGCTCCCGATGCCATCGCCGTCCGGATTGACGTGAGTGGTAAGGCAGACCCGCTGCCCGGGACGGAGAGCGGTGACAAAGGCCTGGGCCAGCGAGACCTTCTCGGGAGACAGCGAGAGTGGCATACCATAAAGCTAACCGTCTCCCGAAAAGGAGGTGAGAACCCCTCAGTTCCCTCCCCGCTCGAGTCTGGAATGCGTGCGGCTGTAGAGGAAATAGATGGCCAGGCCGATCGCCAGCCAGATAAGGAGGCGGAACCAGGTCTCGCCGTCGAGATAGAACATGAGGTAGCCCGCCGAGAGGGCCCCCATCGGCGCCACGAACCAGATGAAGGGGGTCTTGAAGGGCCGCTGCAGATTGGGCTCGCGCACCCTCAGCACCAGGACACCGATGCAGACGATGACGAAGGCCAGCAGGGTCCCAATCGAAACCAGCTTGGCGGCGTCACGCACCGGCAGAATGGCGGCGGGAATGGCAACGGCGAGACCGGTGACGATGGAAGTGATATAAGGCGTACGAAACCGCGGGTGAACCCGCCGAATGAAGGGCGGAAGCAGGCCGTCACGTGACATCGAATAAAAGATCCGGGACTGGCCCAACAGCTGGACCAGAATGACCGACGTGAGTCCCGCGATCGCCCCGATTTTGACGAAGGCGCCAAAAAAACCGAGACCGGTATAGTCCGCTACCTTGGCGATGGGCGCCGGCACGTCCAGCTCGCCATAGGGAACGACGCCGGTCGCGATGGCCGACACGATGATATACAGCAGGGTACAGGCCACGAGCGATCCGATGATGGCGATCGGCATGTCGCGCTGCGGGTTCTTGGCCTCCTGAGCCGCCGTCGTGACCGAGTCGAACCCGATATAGGCGAAGAACACGATCGCCGCGCCAGCCACCACCCCGCTGAACCCGAAGTGTTCCCGCGCCCCGGTGTTGGCGGGGATAAACGGATGCCAGTTGTCCGGGTTTACGTGCGGCGCCGCCATGACGATGAAAAGGAGGACGACAGCCACTTTGATCAAGACAATGACGTTGTTGACCGAGGCCGACTCCCGGATCCCCACGACCAGCAGCGTGGTGATGACCGCGATGATGAGCACCGCTAGCAGATTGAAGAGGGCCGTCACCTGACTCCCGTCAGCGAGCGTTACTACCGTTCCGCGGGCGGCCTGCCACTGAGCCGGGATGTGAAGGCCGAGATCGTTCAGCAACGAGACCACGTAGCCGGACCAACCAATGGCGACCGTAGTAGCGGCGAGAGCGTATTCCAGGACCAGATCCCAGCCGATGATCCAGGCCACGAACTCCCCTAGCGTCGCATACCCGTAGGTATAGGCGCTTCCGGCCATCGGCACCAGCGAGGCGAACTCGCTATAGCACAGAGCCGCAAAGACCGAGGCCACCCCTGCCAGAGCGAATGACAGGACCACCGCGGGACCGGCATTCTGGGCCGCGACGGTTCCGGTGAGCACGAAGATGCCGGTACCGATGATGGCGCCGATCCCCAGCGCCGTCAGATTCAGCGGTCCCAGCGCGCGCTTGAGGCTCTTATCATCCGCCGCTTCCGCCTGAAGCGCGGTGACGCTCTTACGTCGGAAAAGATCCATCGGAATCCCCGGTTAGCGTTGACGTTCCCGCTCGCGCTGTAGTACGCTGTGCTTCCGCCCATAGGCGAAGTAAATCGCCAATCCAATGGCCAGCCAGATCAGGAGCCGGAGCCAGGTGTCACCCGGAAGGGTGGCCATGAGCCCCAGGCACGAGAGAATGCCCAGTATCGGCACCAGCGGCACCAGGGGAGTCCGGAAGGGCCGGTCGAGATCAGGGCGCTTGCGTCGGAGGACCAGGACCCCCGCACAAACCAGCACGAATGCCAGCAGGGTCCCGATGTTGACCAGCTCGCCCAGGATCTGGATCGGAAACGTTCCAGTGATGATGGCGACCACGACGCCCACGTACATGGTCGAGAGGTAGGGTGTCCGGTAGCGGGGGTGGACCTTCCCGGCCCATGGACCCAGCAGCCCGTCCCTCGACATGGCGTAGAACACGCGCGACTGGCCCAGGAGCATGACCAGCACCACGGAAGCCAGCCCCAGGATGGCCCCCAGGGTTATCAACGGCCGGAGCCACGACAGCTGGCTCACCTTCTCCACCGCGTAGGCCACCGGGTACGCCACATTGAGCTCGCTGTAATGGACCAGACCGGTCAAGGTCAGGGCCACGAGCACGTAGAGGATCGTGCAGATGACCAGCGACCCGAGGATGCCGATGGGCATGTCGCGTTGTGGGTTCTTGGCTTCCTGGGCTGCCGTGCTTACGACGTCGAAACCGATGTAGGCGAAGAAAATCAGACCGGCACCCCGGAACACCCCGCTCCACCCGAATTCACCGTACGGGCCGGTGTTGGAAGGAATGAACGGCTTCCAGTTGCCGGCATCAACATACTGGAAGCCGAACAGGATAAAGAGCAGTACCACCGCCACCTTGAGCACCACCATGAAGTTGTTGGCCTTGGCAGATTCCCTGATGCCAACAACGAGAATGGCGCTGGCCAGGAGGACGATGAGCATGGCGGGGAGGTTGAACAGCGAGCCGGTGCGGTTCCAGCCCACCTCGGTACACGCGGCGACTGCATTGGTCACATCCGCCGACGTGCACCAGCGCAAGGGCGCCGAGGTGAGCGCGGTGGGAAGGTGGATGCCGAAGATATCGAGGAAGCTCACGAAGTAGCCGGACCAACCCACACCCACGGTCGCTGCGCCCATGGCGTATTCGAGCACCAGATCCCAGCCGATGATCCAGGCGATGAACTCGCCCATGGTGGCGTAGGAGTAGGTGTAGGCACTTCCAGCCACCGGCACGGTGCTGGCCATTTCGGCGTAGCACAGCCCGGCCAGACCGCACGCGACAGCTGCAACCACGAACGACAACGCGACGGCCGGCCCGGCATGCAGCGCAGCCGCGAGGCCGGTGAGCACGAAAATACCGGCGCCGATGATGGCGCCGATACCGAGCATGATGAGATTGGTGGCGCCCAATGCCCGCTTGAGCGAGCGCTCGTTCACTGCCTCCGCCTCCGCGCGAAGCGCCGAGACCGACTTGGTGGCCCACAGATTCATCGATAGTCCTCGGGAAATGTGAACGGTCAACAGTGAACGGTGAACGGGGCTCCACGGTTGTCAGGAACGCGGGGCCCGTTCACCCTTCACCGTTTCCCGTTACTGCACTCAGGCGCTGTAGTTTGGAGCTTCCCGCGTGATTGTCACGTCGTGCGGGTGGGATTCCCGCAAGCCGGCCGTGGTGACCTGAATCATCTCGACGTCGCACTGAAGCTGAGGAATGGTGCCCACGCCGCAATAGCCCATCCCGCT
>Ga0187893_10015687_pt1 | contig 10107 bp, 8 predicted proteins | sample MA1701074metaG_FD_139574 | JGI IMG/M metagenome (GOLD analysis project Ga0187893, IMG submission 139574) | White microbial mat communities from a basaltic lava cave in the Kipuka Kanohina Cave System on the Island of Hawaii, USA - MA170107-4 metaG ... | reverse complement strand
TGGTGGAGGTCGTTTTCGGGGCCGACCGGTCCCCGAGCCCGAATCTCACGCCCGAGGAGCCCTGCATGGCCGTTGCTCAGTAAACTCACGAAGCCAGTGTCTCAAAGTCGTTGACAGGTTCCGATCGGCGGTCATCAACTACCGCATCGTGGCGCGGCGGTTTCTCAGCTTCCTCAAGGGAAGGGCCGTGGCAGTCGAGCGAGTCTGCCCAACCGACGTTGCCGCGTTTGTCGCCGATGAGCGCAGGTGCTATCGCCGGCGTCACGGGCGAGAGCCGAAGCGCTTCGTGATCTGGCGCTGCTCGCTCACGGGCTCCGTGCACGAGCTGCTCCGGTGGGTGCAGAGCTGCTGGCCGCCGCCTCCCATGCACCGGTGGTACGAGCGCTTCCGCGCCCACATGGCCGAGACCTGTCCCGACCGGATGACACGCGGCCATTACGTCTTCACTGTGGGCAAGTTCCTGGACTTCCTGGAAGCGCAGAGGATCTCGGCAGAAGCCGTCGAGCCATCGCACGTCGAAGCGTACCGCCGGATCAAGCTGGCCGAGTATCGCCGGCGCCATGGACGCCCGCCGAAGGACCTCGGCCAGTTTCGCAGGGAGACGACGGTCCCGATCCACCGCCTGCTACGGCTCGTGCATGGACACTGGCCCCCGCCCGCACCACCGCACCCGGCGCTCGAGCAGTTCCGCATGGCCCTGCGACCGATGCGCTACCGACCGTCGTCCTGGGAGCGCATCGAGGCCGTCGCTCGCCACTTTCTCGATCACCTGCGCACTGCCGGCATTCCGCTCGAACGCGTGCGTCCGGCCGATCTCGACGCGTACCTGCGCCGGGACCTGCGAAGATGCTGCCGCCGTTATGGACATCCACCGCGACGGCTAGAGGCGTGGCGACGCAAGCACACACGTCCGCTCCAGGCTCTGCTGCGCATGGCCCAGGGCTGCTGGCCGCCTCCCCCGCCAACGCCCGCGACTCCGATCGCCCGGTTCGGCCACGAGCTCCGTGAGGGTTTTCAGCACTGGATGATTGAGACGCGAGGGCTTTCCGAGCTCACGTTCATCAAGGACTGGGGCACGGCCGCGTACCTGCTTGAGTGGCTCGACGAACGGGCGAGCGCAAAGGGGCTAGGCCGGCTCACGCCGGCCGATCTCGATGCGTTCATCGCTTGGCGCACGCCGCACTTGCGGCGGGCGACGCGTGCGGGAGTGTGCCAGGGTCTGCGCAGTTTCCTGCGGTACCTGCACGGCGCGGGCTTCATCGAACGAGACCTGGCGAGCTGCGTGACCAGCCCGCCGCGGTACTGGAACGCGAGCATCCCGTCCTCGTTCACGGATGCGCAGGTGAAGGCGATGCTCGCCACGACCCACCAGGATCGTCGGCCGCACGGCAGGCGCGACTACGCCATCTTGCTCCTCCTGGCCACCTACGGACTCCGCGCCGGCGAGATCACGCGGCTGCGGCTCAAGGACATCGACTGGCGTGGCGAGCGGCTTCGGATCACCCAGTCGAAGACCGGCCGCTCCGCCGAGTTGCCGCTCATGGCTCCGGTCGGGGAAGCGATCCTCGACTACCTGCGCCACGGCCGGCCGGCGAGCGACCACCGCGAGGTGTTCCTCCGCCATCGCGCCCCATACTCGCCATTTGATCGGGGCTCGTGCCTCAGCTCGATCGTTCATCGACGCCTGAGGGCCACCGGGCTGCCGTTCTCCGGCCGGCACGGCGCCCATGCGTTCCGTTACGCCCGAGCGGTCAGCCTGCTGCGCGCTTCCGTGCCACTGAAGTCGATCAGCGACCTGCTCGGGCACAGCTCCGCAGCTTCGACCGAGGTCTACCTGAAGCTGGCCACCGACGATCTACGCGAGGTCGGGCTCGAGCTGCCGGCGGAGGTGACGCCATGAACGACTGGCCAGATTCCTCGTTCGCGCTGCTCACGCGCTACGTTGGTCAGCTTGGCCTTCGCGGACCGAAGTCTTGCCGGCCTCGCGCATCGATCCTGCGCTGTTTCCAGCGCTTCGTCATGAGTGAGAGGGCGAAGCCGGCGCTCTCGCGATCGGTGATCGAGTCGTGGCTGCGGGCCGTGAGTGCAACGGCAACGCGGACCATGCTGATCCGCCGCGCCCAGATCGTCGACCGATTCCTCGACTGGCTGGTCGTGCACCGACACCTCGACGTCAACCCGTTCGCCGTGCTGCGCGCCGAGTTCGTGCCGCGGGGCACACGCTCGATCGTGCCGGCGCTGCTGAGTCCCGATCCGGAAGCCGCCCTCGAGCGACTTCGCAGACCACCCCGCTTCGGCAGCCGATTCGGACCGGTCCTTCATGATCACGTCGGCCGCATGCGTGCGCTCGGCTACAAGTGCGAAGAGGGGCGGTTCCTGCGGTTCGACCGATTCCTCCAGCGGTGCTCAAGTGCCGAGTCATTGCCGGCCTTGATCCGGGCCTATGTTGCGGAAGGACCGACGCCGTCTCGCCAGATCGAACGGCTCACGGTCGGGCGGATCCTCGTTCACGAACTGCAGCGCAGCGATCCGAGCGTCCCCGATCCCCCGGCCTTCGACCGATTGATCAGGCGGGCCGTGCTCCGCGAACGTTGTCGTCCACACATCTACTCGGCCGAGGAGATCGGGCGACTGCTGAGCACCGCGCGCGAGTTCCCCTCACCCAAGGCGCCACTCCGACCGCTGACCCTCTACACCATGCTGGTGCTGGCCTACTGCGTCGGCCTCCGCATCGGCGAGATCGTCCGCCTCGAGCCGCGCGACGTGCAGCTCGAAGAGGGTGTGCTCGAGATCCGCGAGACCAAGTTCTTCAAGTCCCGCCGTCTGCCGATCCGTTCTTCGGTCGCGGCCGTGCTTAGTCAGTACCTCGCCGAGCGAGCCAAGTACGGGCTTCCAGACGTGCCCGAAGCACCGTTGTTCTGTCACGAGCGAGGCGGTTACGCCTACTTCACTGCCGAGCAGCTCTTGTTTCGCGTGATTCGAGCAGCGGGCCTCAAGCCCGCACCAGGCCGACGCGGCCCGCGCGTCCACGATCTCCGGCACACCTTCGTTGTCCATCGGATGCTCGCGTGGTACCGGCAGGGCATCAACCCGCAGGGGAAGCTCCCGTACCTCTCGACCTACCTAGGTCACCGCGACATCCACTCGACCATCGTCTATCTCACGATCACCCGGGAGCTGCTGGCCTTGGCGAACGAGCGGTTCCGCACGCTCGGCGCTTCGCTGCTCGCAGTCTCGCAAGGAGAAGTCCATGTCCACGACCCTGTCCCTGCCACGCCTGCTGCAGGCGTTCTTTCACCACTGGTTGGTCCAGCAACGCGGCGCTTCCGCACACACCATCCACGCCTACCGCGACACCTGGCGGCTGTTCCTGCGGTTCGTAGCGTCTCGCCGGCACCTCGAGGTGGCCGGCCTCGCCTTCGCTGATCTCGCGGGCGCGGAGGTCCTGGCGTTCCTCGACCACATTGAACGCGAACGGCAGTGCTCGGTTGCCACTCGCAACTGCCGGCTGGCGGCGATCCGGAGCTTCTTCGCCTTCGTTGCCGGGCGCGAACCGCTGGCGGCCGGCCAGTGCGCCGAGGTGCTGCGCGTTCCGATCAAGCGCGGGACTCGTCGGACGATCACCTATCTCGAGCCCGAGGAGGTCAAGGCCATTCTGGCTCAGCCGGATCGATCCACGCCTTCGGGCCAGCGAGATCACGCCCTCCTTGCCCTGCTCTACAACACCGGCGCCCGGATCGAGGAAGCTCTGAGCCTCGCGCCGACGGACGTGCGTCTCGAACCGCCGACTCAGGTTCGGCTAATGGGCAAGGGTCGGAAGGAGCGGATCTGCCCGCTCTGGGCCGAGACCGCCTCGCTGCTTGCCGCACTCCTGCGGCGCGAGCCGCGCGCCGAGAACGAGCCGATCTTTGTCAACCGCTACGGCCGGCCTCTCCGTGCCTCGGGCGTGCGGTTCCGGCTGCGAGAGTACGTGGTCGCGGCGGCCAAGGACCGTCCGCGCCTGCGAGAGAAGCACGTCACGCCGCACACCTTCCGCCACACGGCCGCCGTTCACCTGGTCGCCGCCGGCGTCGACGTGACCGTGATCCAGAGCTGGCTCGGGCACGTGCACCTCGATACCACGTTCCTTTACGCCCAGGCGAACGTGGAGACGAAGCGGAGGGCACTCGAGCAGGTAGACGGCACGGCGAGGTCGGCGCGGCCGCCCCGGTGGAAGCGAGAGCCGGCGCTGCTGGCGTGGCTGGACTCGCTGTGAGCGGGGACCCAAGCCCCTCGAGGACACCCATATACCGATGGCATGGAGCCGTGCTTGACACCGACACAACTCGCCGTACGCTCCCTCTGTTGCCGCTGCCGGAGGATGCTGCCATGAAGACGCTTGTCCTTCTCGTGATGCTGGGTACGCTTGCTCCTGTCACTTCTGCCACCGCTCGGACCCCGACGAACGATGCCGCCGCCTTTCGGATGTTCGATCTCTACTCCCAACGCACAGCCTCGGCCAACACGATCGACCACCTGAACTTCCTCGGGTACCCAAGTTCGCTCGCCAGCCCACCACCGCTCCTCGTGACGAGGCCGACGCCGGGCTCCGGGGACTCCGTCGCGCTCTTCAACAGCTTCGCGAAGGACGCGATCTACTTCGAGGTCAACGTCGGACCGACGCAGTCCTACTCGGCGTACGCCGTCACGCCCACCCAGTTCGCGACCTCGCTCGGCACCCTGCTCATGGGGGTCAACATCTACAGCGGCACCGGGGCGTTCGCCGATTTCGGGAAGCCGCTAGCGACGGCCACGATCACGTACGCCGATGGCGACACGACCATCGCGCGCCTCAACGTCGGCACGTACGTGCGCGATTACTTCGACTCGGGCTCGCTCACGTGCGGCCCTTCGAGCCATCCCCTCTACACGACCCGGCCCACGGACGCGCGGAGCGCGTACATCTACGAGACCAGCGGCAACTACCTCGATGCCCAGGAGTTCCTGCTGCCGAAGAGCAAGCGCAGCAAGCGGATCTCGAGCATCCGATTCGACGGCGTGCTCCTCGACCACTTCTGCAGCACGTTCGTGCCGCACATCTACGGGGGCTCACGCTTCGCCGGGTTCTCGATCTGGCCGGACTTCTCGATCGTCAACGTCTCGTCGCAGCCGGTCGTGCGCCAGTCGCAGTTCACGAACGTCGATCACGGTGGCTACATGTTCGGCGGCACGCCGGTGGGCACCCGTCGCAGGACGAACGAGACGGCCTGCCAGGTCGCGTCCCAGGCGATGTCCTACACGTACGCCGGTTTCGCCGCGACCGTGAACGACATCAACACGTACCTGCAGCAGAATCAGGGATACCAGCCGGATCGGGTCGCGATCGTGACCTTCGTCTCGCCGACGGGCGATGCGATCCGGTACACGGCGACCGGCGGAACCAAGCTGAACGTCGGCGATCGCTTCCTGGTCGAGCATGGGACGTACACGAACCCGCTCGCGACGTATCAGGTGACCGTCGCCGGTCGGAACGGGCAAGCGACCCGGTTCGCCAGCCACAGTGCGACCCTTCCCTCGGTCGGCGATCCCGGTCGCGTCTACTGGAACATGAAGCCCCGCGTCGCCGACGGCATGACCAGCAGCCCCCAGCTGCGTACGACTGATCTTCCAGATTCGCCGCAGCTTGCGGACCAAGTCGAGAGCCTGCTGGTGCAGGACATCGCCGTGCAGTTGAACGTACCCGGCCACTTCGTTGTCGCTTCCGGGTGGACCTCCTCATTTCGCCCAGATGGCAGTGCCCGAGGCACCTACTCCATCAGAGATCCGTTCGACACCAGAAACTACACCAAGCTGATCGAGGGGAAGTACCGGAACACGTTCACGATGGCGCGCTACGTCGTGCCGACTGGCCTTGTGGCGTCAGAGGTTGGCGCCGGTACCGGTACTCCGGGACTCGGCATCCTCGCAAGCGGCGCCTACCGCGTGGAGGTGACCGACCCGCTGGGTCGACGCCTGCTTCGCGACGCCGGGACGGGGGAGGGCATCTACGAGGTTCCTGACGCGAGCATCGAGGACGAGTCGTCGGAGCACGACAACGGCGGCGATGTTGACGACCCCCTGACCGGCTATGACGTGGAGATCCCGACCACCGTGGATGGCACCTACATCGTTCGCGTCTTCGCGAACGACGGGCTGTCGCTCACCGCCTCGGGCTACAACGCCAGCGGCATCTTCGCGACCGCCGATGCTGCGGACACCACGCTCGGCGCGATCGGGAACGTGTACGAGGTCGCGTACTCAGGGGCAGGGCAGTCGGTCACCGTGACGCACACGGGCACCGTTGGGGTGCGGCAGGTTCCGCCGAGTACAGGCATGCTCCGAGTGCATCAGAGCCCGACCAGAGGCTTGGTCGAGTTCGTCGTCAACAACTCTCCCACCGGCGATGCGATCGACGTGTACGACATCAGCGGCCGACGTGTCGGCGTCGTCGAGCTCTGGGCTGGCACCGGGATGCAGGTCGTGCCATGGGACTGGCGAGCTGCAGGCTGCCGCCCGGGCGTGTATCTGGCGAGACTGCGCTCCCGCGCAAACGAGACCGTGCGTTTCGTCGTCCTCCATTGAAGAGCGCTGCCGTCAAGTCCCGGCTCGCCTGGATGCTTGCCTGCATCCTGGTCAACGCTTGCGCCTCGCCCGGCTCGAGCGATGCTCCCACTCCTGCCGGGAGGTTCTCGGTCGTTTACGTGACTCTCTCCGCGTTCGGTGATGCTCGCGTCGGCGCCGTGTTGCTGGATCGCAAGGGACGTCGCACCGGCTATAGCGGGGATCGGCCGATCTGGCAGATCCCGGGATGCGGGTATAGGGGTGGCTCGGAAGACGGCATTCCCGACCCGAACGCACCGGAGGACACGACCGAGCAGGCGCCAGCCGACACTGTGCCCGGCGGAACCCAGCCGATCCCGATCTTCCACGCTTTCGATGTCTTTCAACCAATCCCCGTGGATGTGGCGAACCTGCCCGGTCTGCTTTCGGAGGGTGGATGCGAGCTTCGGCTCGATCCCGTCGCAGCCGGCCACGTGACTCTTGCCATCGTCGGGACAGGCGTGGGATTCGAGCAGTGCCAGGACACGACGTCAGTCAACGTAACACCGGGGCTTTCGTCGCGGTGGAGGCTCAGCTGGAAGGTGCGAGAAGGCGGGTGTTTGGTGAAGATCGCGAAGCTGCCGGATAAGGAGCCGCCGCGCACGGCCAAGTGACGAGAATTATGTGAAGGAAGGCCGGAGAGTTCCCGGGGGATTCCCCGGATTCTCCGGCCTTCTGCGCATAATGTGCTGCTGCGGATAATCGAGGTTATGAGCAGCTGCTCATAAGCGGGTCCCGAGCGTCAGCCCAACAGCCAGGGTGCGGTCATAGCTGTTCCGCACGCCAAGGCGAGGGCATAGTCGCGGTCCGGGACGCCGTTCGCGCAGGTCAGGACGCCGAACATCTGGCCCCCCTCCCGCGCGAGCGCAAACTGCGAGGAACGGACCTCGAGACCGAAGCGTGGCACGTGCAGCTCGACCTCTTCGACGAACCGGCTGTAGGGCACAGGGTGATACGACTCGGTGGAGTCAGGAACGCGTACTGACGCGAGGTCGGCCTTGGTGGCCTCCCACCCGCCGCGATGAACCACGAGAGTTCCGGACATGCTGACTTCCTACTTCGGGGACGAGTGGCCTACAACAGTTGCCGTGAACGAAACGAGACGACGCCCCGGCTGGCTACGATGACGTGATCGAGCACGCCGATACCGAGCAGTTCTCCAGCTTCGACAAGGCGCTTGGTGATCGAGAGGTCTTCTTCTGAAGGCTCGGGATCGCCGGATGGATGGTTGTGAACGAGCACGATCGAGGCGGCGCTTTGGATTACTGCCGGCTTGAATACCTCCCGCGGGTGGACAATCGAGGCGTTGAGACTCCCGACGGACACCGTCTCGCGGGCCGTGACTTCGTGGCGCGCGTTGAGGAGAAGGACGAGGAAGTGCTCGCGCTGCTCGCTGCGCAGGTGCCTTCCAAGGAACGCGACGACGTCATCGGGCCCACGAATCACGCGGGGCCTCTTGCCGCGGTACTTCCGCTTCGTCAGCTCGTGGACGTACATGAGGGCAGACTCCATCAGGGGCTCATGGTAGAAAGAAGGGCCCCGCAGCGAATGCGCGGAGCCCGAGGTGTTGAAGGAACGACACGGGAGAAGGTGCGACGAGCCGCGGACGTTTCGGCATCAGTTGACGTCCGTGGCCCCCGATAGCACGCGGCGACCCCTGAGAGGTCTACGCGCCCACGGACTCGCCGACACCTTCCCCGCTTTCGCTTGGCTGGAGCTGCAGCGGCCAGGTACCGCGCCACTGTTGGCAGTGGGCGAAGTACTCGCATTCGGTGCAGCGCCAGCTCGGGTTGGGGAAGAAGTGTTCGGTCTCGATGGCGAGTGAGACCTCACGGATGAGGCGAGCGGTCCACGAGAGATCCTCGACGGAACGCGTTGTCTCGTGCCGATCGAGCCGCGGCCTGGCGGTCTTCATCAGCATGTCCAGGCGAAGCTTCGGCATCTGCCCGCGGAGCAGGAAGTACGCGAGCGCGTAGGTCGAGAGCTGCAGGTGCCGCTCGAGCCCTCCCGACTCCAGCGACCGGCCGGCCGTCTTGAGGTCCACCAGGACATCACCTTCCTCGACGAGGTCGATGACGCCGCGAAGGCGAACCTCGAGGACTTCGCCAGTTTCGGGATCGGCAAGGTCGAGCTCGAACCACTGCTCGACGGCCACTGGCTTCACGCCGTTCGTGGACTCCACGTAGAGCTGGAGCATGCCGCGGCCCTTCTCGGCGAGACCCTCGCGGGACTCGCGTTCCGAGAAGACGAGCGGCTCGACGTTCTGCGCGTACCAGTCGGCGTCGAAGACTTTGAGGACCTCTGGCGCCTTCGGACTCCGGCCGGCGAGGCGTTCCTTCTGGAACCACTCGACGGCGGCGTGGACTGAACTCCCAAACGCCATGGCGGCGACCCGCCACGGGCGCGGGATCTTGTCCACGTATTGGAACCGGTACTTGAGCGGACAGCTGAGGTAGGCATTGACCTGGCTAACGCTGATGGTGCGAGGCTGCTCCATTCCCGCCACCGCCGTTTCCGGGGGCGGAAGTCTGGAGCAGTTCATCGATCATCTTGGTCGCGGCCACCTTCGTGATCTCGGTGAGCGCCGAGACTTCGAAGATGTCCTTCAGCCGTTCCTCAGCAGCTTCGCGCTGGTAGCCCTGCCCCGACATGATGCGGAACAGGTACCGGCGCTGCGCTTCGCTCATCGGCTCGGCGCCGCCGCCGTTTGATCGGCGGGGATACGAGCCGTTGCTGCGCGGGCGCGCAGGCGGCGAAGCACTCCTCGCAGGGCGCGAGGATCGCGGCGGTGATGCACCCGGTCCGGGGCTTGGAGTCCGGTCGAGGTTGACGCCGTCCAGCTCCTCTGCGGAGACGACACCGACATTGACGGCGTCACGGAGGGCGCGAGCCTTGGCCCGGGTCTCGGCCACGCGGATCAGGTGCGGAGCGAGGAAGTCGTCGACGTTCTCGGGCGAGGCGTCGCCGATGGCTTCGAAGAGTCCCTTCGAGGTCTCGACTTCGGCTTTCACGATCGCGACGCGGCCATTGTCCTCGCTCGGGATCTGGACCATCGACGTGCGAAGCCTGGCGAGGCCTTCGTCGTGGGCCTGATTGAGGAGGCCCGCGTAGAGCACGACGTCCTTGGTGCCGACGACGTTGCCACTGCGGTCGTGGACATCGGCCGTGCGGATGAGTTGTTGATCGGCCTTCATGGCGAAGGCCTCCTTGTTAGGGGGCGGGTGCAACGAGTATCGCTGACGGTTCAGCAGTTGGAAGGGTAGCGCCAACTTGCTGGGCCCCGTAGACAGGTGGACGCGCACGGCGTGACGGGCCCTGTGGGTATTTGATCAGCGTCAACTATGTTTCCCGGCCAGCGACAACTATTTCTGGGGCTTCCAACTTTGGTGTGGCTGGAATCATTGGCGATCGGGGCGGGCACGGCCTCCCGGCCAGTGGAATCGCAGGCCCAGCAGGCTCTTCCCTCAAAGGAGCCGTTGCCGTTGGGCT
>Ga0187893_10015686_pt1 | contig 10107 bp, 15 predicted proteins | sample MA1701074metaG_FD_139574 | JGI IMG/M metagenome (GOLD analysis project Ga0187893, IMG submission 139574) | White microbial mat communities from a basaltic lava cave in the Kipuka Kanohina Cave System on the Island of Hawaii, USA - MA170107-4 metaG ... | reverse complement strand
CTTCCAGCCGTCCCATGTTCGCGTTCATCGTCGACTCGAATCCGGCGATCCGGGCATCGAGCCCGGTCATACGTCCGTCAAGCGACGCGATCTTCTCGCTGAGCACCGTTGCGACGCGATCGACCCGCTCGTTGAGCCGGGTCTCCAGCTTCGCCACACGGTCGCAGAGATCCGCGTGCGTGGTCTCAACCACGGCATGCGTCCGCTGCGCCTGTTCGGCGAGCCTTCGTTCGAAGCGCTGGGTGCAGAGCTCGATGACATCCGCCTTCGACTTCTCGGCGTAGTTGTTCATCACTTCTACCAGCCCCGCACATCCTTCGTCGCCCAGCTTCTCACGAAGCGACTTGGGCAACTCAACCAGCATCGACGCCTCCATTATGCCGCACCATGCGGCAGGATCAAGCCGCCGCCGCGAGACGCTCGTGTACGAGCGACCACCCGCGCGCGGCCATCGTGAAGAGACGGCTCCGCCCGGGATCGGTCTCCGATCCGGCGCGGGCCATGAGGCGCTTCGCCAGGGCGCGCACCAACACGATGCGCTCCGGCGGCGCCATCAGCCTGACCAGGTGCCGGTCCCACCCCCAGAGCAGCGTCTTCTCGCGCTCCGTGAGCGGATCGGCGGAAACGGACGACGGCATCTACGCCACCTTCTTCCAGCCATCGCCGGTCCGGCGATAGCCGAGACGGTGCGCCAGCGCCGAGAGCGTCGCGCGCGCCGCGCGCGCGTCTTCATTGCCGTCCATCTCGACCTTCGACATCGCCAGCTCCTGCATGGCGTCGTCGCGGTTGTCGGGATGGAACATCAGGAACGGAAACTCGACTTCCGCCCAGCAAACGAGCGTGGCCGAGACCATGAGAGCACCTCCTGGGAGGTTGAATGCCCCGCCCGCTGCTCCGGGCGGTGATGAGATCACCCGCAGAGCAGTGCGGGACACGGTGGGACTTGGGGTCCCCGCCGCGAAGGACGGCGACCCGATGCGGAAAGGCCGCGACGGAACGAAGTCCGCGCGGCGAACTGAAACTGAACTGAAACTGGAACTGTGAAACCTGATTGTCAGAGAGCTTCGTCTGCGCTCGAGGGCTTCCTCGATGAGGAGTGCCCGAGCGCGGAGAGATGCCCCGCGAGCCCTCCTGCTCCCGGGGCGAATCCCCGCGCTCCTCTTCGCGGCGCACGCCATCGGCCTGTCAGGGCCGGCAGCGCATCGCTCGAGAGAGCACGACTTGTCCGCGCGTGCCCCTGTTGGACTGGTCGAGGCGCACCATGCCGCCCTCCTGTCGCGGGCGCGCGGGAGGCTCCCGACGGACGAGAACGTCGTCGGGAGCGTACCCTCACGCCCGGCGCGGACGGCCCGCACCTTTCCTGGGTTCCTTCCGGGGCGGACGTTTGCATTGGGGGGAGGCGTCCGCGCACCATCGGGAGATCGAGAGAAAGGGCGCCCTCGGCCTTCGGTGGCCGAGCTCCGCTCCGCTGGATCACCTCCTTTCTGGAGCCGGTCGAGCGGCCGGGGCGCCCCGCGTCATGCCGCACCCGCGGCACGTCGAGGGACGTCCGGCCGCCCGTGGCTCACAGAGCAGGGAGGAACCCGGGAGAGGAGGTCAACTGAACGAGCGAACTGGAACTGGAACTGAAGCGATTTCTCAAAGAGCGAACTGCGAATTCTTCTCGGGGTCAGACGTCGGCCTGGCCCGGCGCGACGTCCTCGTCGATCTCGTCGAACGGCACGGCCCGGGCCACTGGCCCGACCGGCGGCGGCGCCGCCACGGGAGCCGGCGGGGACGGCCGCGGCATCGGGATCGCCACCGGGACGCGCGTGACCGGGATCTTCGGACGCGGAGGCGTTGACTTCCGGCGCCGCGGCTCGAGATCAACGATCAGGCTCCACACCCCGGCCGACCGGGCGAGCTTCTCCAGCGCCGCCTCCAGCGCATCGACCGCGCTCCAGAAGGCGTCGAGGTTCGCCGCCATCTCCTGAACCTTGCGGGCGCGCTCCTCCGTCGTGGCGAAGCGGCTCCGCACGCCGAGCGACGAGCGCGGCAGCACGAGATCCACCTGCCGCGCAATGTCGAGGATCTTGTGCGTCTCCGGGCTCTGGGCGGAGATCCAGCGCATCCGGTGCCACTCGGCCCGCGGCGTGCGCTCCAGCATGATCGCCAGCGGCCGGGGCAGGTCGGCGAGCGCGATCGATCGCGCGCCCTGCGGCGGCGTCCTCAGCACGGTCTTCTCGTCCGTCATCGTGTGTTTCGGGGCCCGTGGCCCTCCTCAGTCGGTCAGGTTGAGCGTCCGTTCGAGATCGGCCACGGCGAGCGTGCGCTCCATGTGGAGCATCCGCGCCGCCAGATCGTCCTCGAGGACCCTGTCCACGTCACCGTCCGCGCCGGCGCGCGCAAGCACCGCTCGCACAACCGACGCCCGCACAGGGACGCGGGCTCCGTTCAGGTGGAGCTCGCCGCCCCGCACTTCCCATCTCCTTGTCGCGTTGTTGGTCATCGTCATCTCGTCCCTCCACTGGTAGAGATGGCGAGTTCCGCGAGAAAGGTTGGGTCAGTCCCGTCGAACCGCGATGACCGCGGATGGTTAGAATCTCAGTAGCAGGAGAGAAGTCATGGCTGAGGGGGTGAGCCGCAAGCCGGTGCTTATCAACCCGACTTGGGAACAGATGGTTGAGCGCGACCCGCTCATTGCCTTCTCGTTCTATCTCGACGGCAGGAAGAGCGTCCTGATAGCCGTAGCCAACGAGGTGGTCGAAAACCTCGATGGTGGCTTCTCTGGTCCTGCTGTCGATGGCGGGCGCATCACCCGAGCCGATGACTTGATGTGGCTCTGGACCCTTGGGGCATATGAAGTCATCAGGACCATGTGTCAAGCCAAGGAGTGCTTCGCCGAGTCGGTCCGCCGCGAGCTCGGGTCCCTCAAGTTGGAACTGGCTGCGGCTAGGATGCCCGCCGCCAAGATGGAGCGGGCGAGAACATCCACACCCGTACCCTCAAGTCGCTCGTCATCCGGGTGGGACGTGGCCAATCGTGACCTTCTTGTGGGTGACCCAACATCGACAACGATCTCCGCGCGGCGTCTCTTGAGCCGGTTCCAGCAGGTTGTTTCGTCGATCCGTCCTTCCGACATCCTCAAGCCCCACGAGGACTCGTACCGCAAGAAAGCCTGACGGCGCGCAACGGCGCGCTCGCCTCTGATGCAACCCGTGCGTGGATACTCGCCATCTCTACCAGTGGATGGAGTCGAAGATGGCGAGTCGCGGATGGTGCGGGTGGGTCGTGGTCCTTGCGGTCGTCGCGGTCGTTACCGTCCCGCTCACGCTGCGCGCGCAGCAAGATCGCGCGCCCGGTGACGACCGCGTCGTTCTCTTCTTCTCGCCCGACGCGCCGCCTTCGGAGAAGGCCCTGCGCGCCATCGCTGCGCTTCTGAAGCACCGGCGCGACCTCGCGCTCGACCCCGTGCTTCTCGTCGCCGACTTCGCGCGGCTGGCGCAGGAACCGTCGCGCGAGTTTCAGAACGCGATCAAGGTGCTTCGCGAGCTGGCGGGAGACGACTTCGCGCTCGCGCTCTACAACGAGCGCGGCCTTGAGTTGGCGCGGACGTTCGGCATCGAGCGCCTGCCCGCTGTCGTCCTCGTGCGCGACCGGCGCGCGCACGTGGCGTACGGGGCCGCGCGGGACGTCGAGTCCCTCATGAGGTGCAAGTGATGTTCCACGCCGTCGTCTTCGTCGCCGTCATCGCGCAGAGCGAAAGCGCCGACCGGCCCGTGCTTTCGCGCGGCGCCGTCGACTACTGGGGCACGGCCCGCACGGTCCGTGTGAAGAAGCCGTCGGAGCCGCGAGAGAGCGTGTGGGTCGAGCCCGTCCGGACGTCCGACGGACGAACAATGCTCCACGTTCCGCCCCGCGCCGTCCTCGACTTCCTCGACGACCCCACGGAGGCGACCGCCTCCGCCTACCTCACCTGGCAGCGCGAGCGCATGTGGAAGCTGCGGCGCGCCATGGAAGTCCTCGAGACGATCGCCCATCGTGAAAGCAAGCCCGCCCCGGCGAAGGACAGCGCGGACGGCCCCGTAGAACTCCTCTACTTCAAGCAGGCGAACTGCCCGTGGTGCGACGCGCAGGACCGCGTCCTGGCGGCGCTCCCCAAGGACCGTCCCGCGCTCGCGGTTCGCACGATCGACCGTACGCGCGACCCGGATCTATGGCGCAAGCACAGTGTCGAGGTGACGCCGACCATCGTCGTTCGCGCCGGCGACACGACGGTCGCCACGCTCCGCGGACTCGCACCGGCCGACGCGATCCTCGGCGCCCTGAACGGGAGATCCAAGTGACAACCGCGCTCCTCTTCACGCTCCTCATGTCTCAGGACATCTTCGAGCGCGCCCGCCAGCGGGACGGCGACAGGCCCGCGCCGACCGCGACGTACTCCGGCCGCGACCGGCTCGACCTCCGCGTCTCCGCCGACCTCCAGTCGGCAGCGCTCACGCCGCAGCGGGGCTCGGGCCGCATCGGTGTCCAGGCGGATCTCGACGTCGACTTCGCGTGCGGCAAGTTCGACATCGGCGCGAGCCTCCGGAGCCTCGTCTCCAAGAGCGCCCGCGACGAGTACCTCGGCGCCATCATGGGACTGCTGGAGTCGGAGCTGACGAAGAATGCGCTCGTCCTCGCCTGCGAAGCCTCGCCCACGATCTGCCAGGCGATCCAGCACTACAAGGTGCAGGCCCAAGCCATGCTCTCGACGAACTACGACCGCTGCCGCGGGATCGAGCAGGCCCTCGGCGACGCCCTCGAGAAGCAGAAAGCGGACTCCATCAAGGCGTGTCTGGAGGAGAAGCGGCGCGCCGGCATCCCCATGGACCGGGCGCTGGACGAGTGTCAGGGGGCGAACGGCATGCGCTCCCTCAACGGCGCCCGCGTCCAGGAGATCGACCTCCTGAACGAGCTGACCAAGGCGCTCAAGTTGACGCCCGAACAGGAGCAGAACGTCCAGCGGCTTCTAAGCAACCGCGTCACCTACACGCCGCGCGGCGGCCGGGGCGAGATCGCAAAGAGCGCCGTCGAGGAGGAGTACCGCCGGGCGAGGGACCGCTACTCCGCCACGTGGCAGGCCGCCGTCGATCAGGTCGAGCGAAGCCAGGCGCCGAGCGACAAGACCATGAGCGCACTTGCGCCGCCCGGCGCCCCCGGCGTCTCGCGCACGGAGTTGGCGGAGCTGGCGCTCCTGCCCGCGTCCCTGCGCGACGTGCTCGTGTCGAGCGTTGCGTCGCAGTCGGCGCTTCTGGAGATGGTGCGCCGCGTGCACGAAGTCGAGCGGGACATCGAGGCCGCGCGGAAGCTCCCGACGGCGGGCGAGGTCGCGATTCAGAAGCTCGAACGCGAGCGTACCGATCTGCGAGCGGAAGTCGCCCGCCTCATCGAAACGCACGAGAGGCAGAACGAGTTCAACCGGACGCTGCTTGCGGCGCTTTCGGTGGCCCGTCAGCACGTCGCGACGAACGCCGCCTCGGCCCTCGACCAGCTCGCGCTGGAGCGCCGCCGCGCCGAAGTCCGGCGGGACACGCAGAAGTGGGGCGCAGGACTGGACCGGCAGACGGATGCTACAGCCAAGAAGGCACAGCAGGTCGGCCCCGGCTGCGGCAACTGCGGCGGGACGTCGTGGAGCTTCGGTACGGCTGGAGGGCGGAAGTGACGCGCGTGCCCGTGATCCTGCTCCTTCTTGCGGCCGGCTGCCGCACGGCACCCTCTGCGGTGACACCGATGGCGCAGAAGGGGTGGATGCTCGTCCAGCGTCCGTATGCCGCGCTGCCCCGCCTCTCGGAAGCCGGGTTCGCCCGGGTGCCTCCGCAATCGCTCGCGCTCGTCATCGAGCCGGTGTTCGAGCGCCCCGCGACGTGCACGCATCGGGTGATGGCAAGCGAGGCCCCGCCGGATCGGCTGCGGGTTGGCGAGACCGCGGCGCTGCGCGTCGCGATCGGCGGCACGAGTGAACACCTGCTGGACGTGCGCACCACGCGCGACGGCATCACGCTGCTCACCCCCGCGCGCTTCACGCTGCGCCCGGGCGCGGAGGCCACCGTCCGGTTCACCGCGACGACGGAAGGCGCCGGAGGCGTCTCCCTCCGGATCATCGAGTGCAAGGACACCAGATACAGATAAGGAGAACGGATCATGGCCAAGGACAAGCTGGGAAGCGGCTGGGACAAGGAGCACGAGGGCCGGAAGTTCATCTCGCTGGCGCTCGACCTGGGGATCGTCGGCGAGGTGTCCTGCGCCGTCTTCGAGAACGACCGGCGCGATCCCGCGCGCAACCACCCGACGCACAACGTCATCTTCACGCCCGCGAAGGGCGAGAAGGCGAAGTACGTCGGCGCCCTCTGGAAGAAGACCGCGCGCGACGGCGGCGACTACATGATCGGCAACCTCAAGCTCAAGGAGTTCGGCACCGTCAGCCTGGGGGACATGAGCGTCGACTTCGCGAAGCACGACGCGCCCGTCGACATCAAGGTCGTCCACGCCGCGAGCACGGGCGGGCGCGGCCCGCAGTACCACGTCTTCCGCACCACCGAGTTCGAGGGCGGCAGGGAGAAGAAGGAGGGCGATGCGGCCGGCGACAAGGAGTAGCACGAATTCCGGCGCTTGTGACCACTCCGGTCACAACCCCATGCTAGAAGAAGGAGGTGGGAACCGGCCCCGTTCACGCGAGCAAATTCCCGTTCCGGGGCGCGAGACGCTCGACGCGCCCCTTCGGATCGAGCTCCTGCCCGCGCGGCGCGGAGCGAATCCCATGAATCCGTTCGACCGGCTCTCCCCCGGGGAGCGCCACGGGCGGTTCGTGTCGATCCTGGCGGAGCTCTACCGAGAGATGATGGAAGAGGAAGAAGGAAGCGACGTCGCGTGAACGGCGGCCTGGCGATGCGATGAAGAGGAAGAAGTAGAGGAGGGTTCCATGAGGAAGTGCGGCATCTACGTGCGCGTCTCGACCGACAAGCAGGCGCTCAAGATGGACGGCTCGCTCGACACGCAGATCGACACACTCAGGAAGTACGTCGATGTGAAGCGCGTCACCACGGGCGAGCCGTGGGGCGTTGCCGAGATCTACCGCGAAGAAGGACGAACCGGCAAGGACGTCGAGCGTCCCGAGTACCAGCGGATGCTCTCGGACATCGCCGCCGGGCGGATCAACGTCCTTCTCTGCGTGAAGATCGACCGCGTGAGCCGGTCGCTCCCGGACTTCTACCAGCTCCACGCGCTCCTCGAACGGCAGGACGTCACCTTCATCTCCCTCCACGAGAACTGGGACACCTCGACGCCCATGGGGCGCTTCGGTCTCAAGCTGACGCTCGCGGTGGCGGAACTGGAGCGCGAGCAGATCGCGGAGCGCGTGCGCGAGAAGATGGCGTGGCGCGCGGGCGAGGGACTGTGGAACGGTGGGCGCGTGCTGGGCTACGACCTCGACCTCCAGCACAAGGGGCCGCTCATCCCCAACGACCTCGAGGCCGCCATCATCAGGTTCATCTTCGAAAAGTACATCGAGACCGGCTCGATGTACGAGACGGCCAGGGTCGCCAACGCCGCCGGGTACCGCGGGAAGTCATACGAGTCGCGCCGCGGGCGCGTCCACGTCGGCAAGCCGTTCACCAAGACGGACGTCGACCGCATCGTCAGGAACCCCGTCTACATCGGGAAGGTCCGCCGGGGCCAGGATCTCTTCCCGGGGAAGCACGCTCCGATCATCCCGATGGAGCTGTGGAACCACGCGCAGGCGTGTCTTCCGAAGGCGCGCGTCGGCCACCGGAAGCACGGCCATCAGCGCGCGTTCGTCTACCGGCTGCGCGGGCTCGTTCGCTGTGGCCACTGCGACGGCTTCATGACGCCGTCGGCCGGAACGGGGCACAACGGCGTCCACCGCTACTACAAGTGCACGCGTCGGTGGGATGGCTCCGGGCGATGCGACGCGAAGCTTGTCCCCGCGCGCGCGCTCGAGGAGGCGGTGGTGGAGCGCGTGAAGGAGTTGAACAGGCGCACCGACCTCGTGCGCGAGCTGATCGCCACGGCCACGGCCGGCGCCGACGACGCGGGGCGCGCGTTGGAGCGGGAGCGCGAGGAAGCGCTCCGCGAGGCGTCACTTCTGGACGACCGGCTGCGGAAGATCGTCGATTTCATCGGCGAGGGGCGGAAGTCCGAGACGCTTCGCGAGGAGCTGATGTCGCTTGAGGACAAAAAGCGCGCGCTACGCGAGCGGACGGAGGCGATCGAGGAGAAGCGGAGGCTCGCTCGTCTACGCACGCCCGACGCGGATCGATTTGCGCGAGACCTCAACCTCTTCGAGCGCCTGTGGTCGCACGCGAGCGAGGAGAAGCAGGCGACGATGCTGCACCTCCAGGTCGCGGCGGTGATCTACCGCCCCGGCGAGCTGGAACTGCACTGGTACGACCGGCAGCAGCAGGCGCCGCCGGACGCGCCGGGCGAAAACTGCGATTCCCGCGAGGTGCGAATCGTTTCGGCTGGGGTTCACCGAAACAGCACGAGTGGTATGCCCGACAGGAGTTGAACCTGTAACCTCTGGCTCCGGAGGCCAGCGCTCTATCCAATTGAGCTACGGGCACACGCGCGACGAGGCGCCCGCGCGCCCGTCCCCGCCCAAACGCGCGCGGACGAGCCCGCGGCAGCCGGGATCATAGCAGCGGCCCCGAACCGTGACAAGCAGCCGCGCCCTCCGTAGAATGCCCCCGTGAGCCGCACCCTCCGCGTCTTCTACCGCGTCAAGCCCGACATCCTCGCCCAGTGCAAGGTCAACCCCTCCTTCTGCGAAGACGTCCTCGCCGGCGACGAGGACGGCCTCGTCGAGTCCTTCGACGTCGACCAGTCCTGGGACGCCATCCACTTCGTCATCTCCCCCAACCGCGCCTATCCCGACCAGGGCACCCTCGACGAGTTCCTCGTCTTCGACTGGGCCATCACCGGCAGGGAACCCGTCCACAAGGGACTCGCCCTCGGCCACGGCCCCGCCAGCCTCCTCGACGCCGACACCGTCCGCGACGTCTCGAACAACCTCACCGGCCTCGACCAGCGGGAACTCCGCGAAACGTTCGATCCCGAGGCCATGGACACCGCCGAGGTCCACCCGGAAATCTGGACCACCACCGTCCGCACCTCGCAGGAACAGAGCGAGGCCTGGGACTACATCTGGGACCACTTCACCCGCCTCCGCGAGTTCTACAAACGCGCCTCGGACGGCGGCGACGCCGTCATCACGTGGATCATCCCCTTCGACGAGGCGCAGCCGTAGCGCCGCCGCCCGTTTCTCGTCGTATACTTCATGCGCATGCGCCTGCGGCTCGTCACCTACAACGTCCATCGCTGCGTCGGCCTCGATCGCCGCCACTCGCCCGAACGCATCGCCGACATCGTCCGCTCGCTCGAGCCCGACGCGGTCGCCCTGCAGGAACTGGAGACCAACCACCGGCGCACCGACCGCATCCACCAGCCGGACCGCCTCGCCCGGCTCCTCGAAATGGACTGCGTCTACCACCCCGCCCGCGTCCGCTCCGGCTCCCAGTTCGGCAACGCCATCTTCACCCGGCTCCCCATGCGCGCCCGCCGCAGCGACGTGCTGCCGCGACACCCCGTCGTCCGCCTCCAGACCCGCGGCGCCGTCTGGGCCACGATCCGCGTCGGCGACAGCGACTTCCAGCTCATCAACACGCACCTGAGCCTGCTCCGCGGCGAGCGCCTGCGACAGGCCGCCGCGCTCTGCGACGAATGGCTCGCGCACCCCGACTGCCGCAGCGCCCCGAGCGTCGTCTGCGGCGACTTCAACGCGACGCCCGCCTGCCCCACCTACCGCAGGCTCGCCGACGGACTCGCCGACGCCGCGGGACACGACCCGCGCGCGACCTGGCCGAGCTTCCTCCCGTTCCGCCGGCTCGACCACGTCTTCGTCACGCCGCGCGTCACCGTCTCGCGCGTCGACGTCCCGCGGACCCCCCTCACGCGCGTCGCGAGCGACCACCTGCCGCTCGTGGTCGACCTCGAGATCGCGTCGTAGAATCCAGCCATCGACTTCTTCAACCTCACGTTTCCGCTGTTCCGCGTCTTCGGCATCGCCCTGCG
>Ga0187893_10015685_pt1 | contig 10107 bp, 11 predicted proteins | sample MA1701074metaG_FD_139574 | JGI IMG/M metagenome (GOLD analysis project Ga0187893, IMG submission 139574) | White microbial mat communities from a basaltic lava cave in the Kipuka Kanohina Cave System on the Island of Hawaii, USA - MA170107-4 metaG ... | reverse complement strand
GGTCAAGCTCCAGCGCAAGTACGCTCACGGCCCGTGGTCACCGAACCCGGTGGCTGACCAACCCCCGCCAGTGCGGTTCAGTCTCGTGGCTTGAGGCCGGTGTCAACACTTCGCCTCGCTACCAAGTTTTCCTTCCACCCCTCGGCCACGGTCTCGGCGAAGACCGTGGGGGCAATAGCCGCGAGCTCGTAGAGGTCCTCGTGCCGCAGCGTGCTGGACAAGATGAGGTCGGGCCGCAGCGCGGCGATGGCTTCCAGGTTCGGTTTCTGGATGGTGCCGACCTCGGCGATGTCATCGACGTCGCCGATCCAGGACGGGAGCTCGCTGGAGATGTCGGTGCGGACGGCGCCGACCGGCGTTGCGCCCAGCGCGACCACCGCGTCGAGCTGGGGCGTATCGAGGACCACCACCCGCTCGGGCGCGGCCGGGACCTCAGTGCTGCCGATGGCGTGGGCGATGGTGCGGGTCTCGGTGGCCGGCGCCGGCGGCAATGCGGTGTCGGCGTCATCGCCTGCGCAGGCGCCCAGAGCCATGCCGGCCACGACAGCGAACAGGCACGCCTGGGCGCGCCCGGGCAGACGACGCGGCCGGGCGGCGATAGCGGACTCCGCTGTCACGAGACGAGCTTGTCGTCGGCGGCTTCGACCGCGGTGGTGAGCCGCTCCAGGGCCATGGCGTAGTCGGCGTAGTTCCGCACCCAGAACGCGGGCCACACCGCCACCGCGTCGCGAGCCACGGCCTCGATGAACGGCCATGTCGGCTGCGATTCGGCCACGTCCAGGTTCGACGGGTACGAGCGCTCGTCGACGATGACGAGGTCGGCCTGGTACTTGCCGGCGTTCTCCCAACTCAGGGTCTCCCAGTACTCGAAGCCGACATCGGGCGAGTCCGGCACCACGATGTCGAGGCCCCATTCGACGAAGTCGGACAGCTCGGCGGCATGCTCGGGAACCGCGACGTACAGGCCGGCGACGTCGGGCGACACGGCCAGCACGCTCAGGTCGGGTTTGGCGGCGACGGCGTTCTGGAAGTCGGCCAGCGCAGTCTCGAAACGGGACCGGTCCGCCTCGACACCGGCTGCGCCGATGTCGGCGCCGAGGCTCTCCGCCAGTTCCTCGTAGTCCTCGATCATCGTGCGGATCGACGGGCCCTGTTCCACGCCGACGATCGGGGCGATGTCCAACAGAGCCTGGTTTCCCGCCCCCGTACCCTCCTCAAGGCCGCTGTACGCCTCCTCGGCCGGCCACCATTCGGCGACGATCAGGTCAGGGTCGATTGCGGCGACCGCCTCGACGTTGACGGCCCCCCACTCCTCGCCCACGATCTCGATACCGTCCAGATCGAGGTGGTTGAGGGCTAGGTCGTCCTCGATTCGGGTGTCGGCGTAGATGGCGACCGGACGGATCCCGAAGGCCAGAAGCCCGGCGGCCGCGCTCGAATGCGCCACGATCCGTTCCGGGACCATGTCGAGACGCGTCTCGGCGCCCGAACCGTCGACGTAGACCCATGGACCTCCCGAAGAGCCAGATGCCGCCGCGACGTCACCGGTTGGCGAGTCGGATCCGCACGCGGCCAGCAACAGGACCACGACCCCAGAGACGACACCAGCAGACGACGCTCGCTCAGTTGCATACCGATCCTTCGCTCGTCCGGTTGAGACCTGCATACCAGCTCTAGGTAGGTATAGCTATCATAGACTAACAGGGTTACCAAATATCGAAGCCAGCAGCGGCGAACCGCGGCGTGGCCATCGCGGCTCGGGTACACGCGGTCGTCGGGCGGCTACGTGGCACTGACTGCGCGCGGGTCCGGCCGCGGCCACGGCCTTGTCCCCACCCTCTGCCTCGAGATGACCCGCCGTCGACTACCACCCGGAACGGCGACGCGCGCCGGGCGCCGGTCAGCCGTGGCTCACGGCGGCGACATCGGTGCAAGCGAAGTCGTCACCCTTGAAGAGCAGCGGTTCCGCGGCGTGGCGAGCCAAGGCGTAGGCGAAGCAATCGCCGTAGTTCAGGGCGGCGCCATGTCGACCGCGCCCGAAGGCACGCCAGGCCCCTCGGGCCAGCGCCAACTGGGCACCGTCGACCGAGACGACGGTGGCGTCGATGCGGTGCAGGAGCAGGTCGAGTTCGCGTCCGGCCGCCTCGCCCCGCCGGGCCTCGACGACGATCGACGCCTCCAGCACCGTCGCCGCCGAGACGAGCCGGCGGGGGTCGGCGGCGATGGCCGCCGCCATGGCGGGCTGCTCGTCCTCGTCGAAGAGGATGGCGACGAGAGCCGAGGTGTCGATGACCATCAGGTGGGCAAACCGTGCTCGTCGTAGCCGAGGACCTCGTCGGCCCCGCGATCGTCGAGGTCGGGCAGCGCAGCGGTCCTGACGGCGATCTCCCTGATCTCGGCGACGAGGTCCGGCGCTCCGCGAACACCCCGCACCCGGTCGAGGCGCTCCTGGACAGCGACAGTCACTGCCTCCGTGATCGTCTCGCCAGTCTCGGCCACCAGGGCGCGAACGAGGAGGTCGGCGCGGGGATCCTTGATGTTCAACGCCATAGAGAAGGAAGACTATACGGGAGAATCTCGCTGAGCCGGCGGCATGGCGCCGGACCCGAGGTCCGGGATCCTCGAGCGCCTGGGCGCCTCGTGCGCCGGCGATCTCTCCCCGGGAGGCGAAGCGGCGCACCACCTGGGCGACCTCGACGTCCGCCAGGTGGGCCGCGTGAACGGACGCCTGCGGGCGCGCCTTACGGGTCGATGGGGGGAGCGTGGCCGACGGGGAGGCCCAGGCGTCGGGTTGTCGTCGTGGCTGACTCGGCCAATCCGGCGGCGAGGAGTCGCTGGTCGGCGCTCACCAGCACGATTCCCAGGCCGCGGGCGGCCGCGGCCCACACTGCGTCGTAGAAGGTCAGGCGGTGAGCGACCGCCAGATCGGTGGCGTCTCGAAGCCATTCCGGGCTGGACACGAGCGGGGTGCCGAAGATGGTGATGAGATCATCGAGCTGGCCGGCGACCTCGACCGCGGGCCAGTGCAAGGATCGGACAAGGACGTTTCCGACTTCGTAGAGCGCCACGTCCAAGATGTGCACGTCCAGCTGGTCGGTCACGTGGGCGTCACGCAGGGCCCGGGCGGCTCCGAGCTCGGTCTCGCCGGAGCTGTGGAACCACTTGAGGAGCACCAAGGTGTCGATGAGAACGCTCGTCAACGGCGGGAGTCTCGGTCGGCGCGGACCAGTCGCCCGGCGTCGAAGCTGGCGGCTCGAGCGAAGCGGTGTTCGGAACGGGCAACGGCGTCGGCTACAGCCGCCGGGTCGCGACGCGCCAGTTCCCGTCGGGCTGCCGCGGCCAGCAGGGCGCTGCGGCTCACCGAGCGGCGCCTGGCTTCTTGATCGACGAGAACCAACAGGTCGTCAGGCAACGAGACCATCACCTTGGACATACCCGGAGTATAGCCGACGGTGTTGCTCGCTTCGGACCCTCTCCATCCCGAGCCGCCATCGCCGCCGAGCCGCTGCCTCGGCGAAAGAGCTGGCAACCCGGTGACGAGGCTCGCCGCGCCGCACGGGACCACGACCGACAGGGCGCACACCGCCCGGGGCCCCGGACGATGACGTCCACCGCGACGCCGATGAGCCGCTCGGGTACCACGTGTCAGGTGAGCGCGGCGACGACGCGAGCGAAGGCGCTCAGGTCTTCGAGTCCACCCTCGCGCACGGCGCGGGCCAGGCGCTCATCGTCCACCTCGGCGTAGAGGTGCACGATCAGGTTGCGGGCGCCGGCGAGCGCCACCATGCGCCCGGCGAGGTCTTCGTCGAGCACGCCGACCTCGGCGAGAACCCGGAACGCGTCGCCGTAGTCCCGTGGCACCCGGTGGCCGTCGGAGGAGATCACGTGGTTGGCCAGGTCGATGCAGATCTGCGCGCACGTCTGCACCAGGTGGCGGCGGCGGTAGGGGTCGGGGTGCTCGACGGCCAGGAGCGAGCGGTTCCGCTCCAACAGGCCGAGCAGGCGCCGGACACGGTCGGCGTCGACCATCAACGCAGACCCTCGGCCGCCACCCGGCGAAGGTAGGACCGGGTGGCGGCGTGCACCACCGGGCGGAACTCCACCCACCGCAGCCGGGTTTGGACCTCGAAGCGGACCCGGCGGACCTCGTCGCTCGAGTGCACCACGCGCCCGCGCTCGGCGACATGACCACCGAGCTCCAGGGTGGCCCGGTCGAGATCGACCACGTCGACCGGGGTCCCCAGCACGGTGGCCAGCTCCGCGGCAAGGCGTTCGGTGGCGTCGAGCGCGGGCTCGACATCGGCGAACAACACGGCGACGTCGTGGTCGCTGGCCGGCGTGGCCCTACGGTCCGCCCGCGACCCGAAGAGGTAGGCCACGGCGACATCGTTGGCGTCGAACACCTCGGACAGCTCCGACGGCTCCATCCCGGCCATCCTGCCACCCCTCCGTGCTCGCAAGGCGACCAGGCTGCCCGGCGACGACCTGGCTTACCTGTTCCGCCAGCGGGCCTTGCCGCCGCCCATCGTGGTGAAAGGGATGGTCGAACACGAGGCCGCTCGAAGTGGCCCTTCTCACGGGGCTACCAGCTCTGCGGCGGCGGCCACGGCCTGACGGCGATGGCGGCTCGGGATGGGCAGGACGAGGGGCGTGCCGGTGACCGGGTCGTCGATCACCAGACAGTGCAGGTCGAACACGTCGGCCACGATCTCGGCGGTGATGACCTCGGCCGGCGGGCCCTGGGCGGCGATGGCGCCGTCCTTCATGGCCACCAGGTGGTGCGCGTAGCGGCCGGCCAGGTTGAGGTCGTGCAGGACGAGCACCACCGTGCGACCCTCGGACTCGTTCAGCTCGGCCAGCAGGTCGAGCACCTCCACCTGGTGCGCCAGGTCGAGGAAGGTGGTGGGCTCGTCGAGGAGCATGAGCGGGGTGCCCTGGGCCAGGGCCAGGGCGATCCACACCCGCTGACGCTGGCCGCCCGACAGCTCGTCCACGCAGCGGTCGGCCAGGTCGGCGGTCGCCGTGGCCGCCAATGCGGCGTCCACGGCCGCCTCGTCGTCGGAGGAGAACTGGCGCAGCCAGCGCTGGTGGGGGTGGCGACCCCTGGCCACGAGGTCGGCCACGGTGATGCCCTCGGGGGCGATGGGCTGCTGGGGCAGTATCCCGAGGCGGGTGGCCACCGCCTTTGTGGGCAGGCGGGCGATGTCGTCCCCGTCGAGCAGGACGCTGCCTCCGTTGGGCTTGAGAAGGCGGGCCAGCCCCCGCAACAACGTGGACTTGCCGCAGGCGTTGGCTCCCACGATCACCGTGACGCGACCCGGGGGCACGGTGAGGCACAGGCCATCGACGATGACGCGCTCGTCGTAGGCCAGGCGCAGGCCGTCGGCGACGAGGGTGTGGGCGGTGCTGCGCGATGTGGTCATTGGTCTTCTGTCAGCCGCCGATGCCGACGCGGTGGGCTCGGGCCAGCAGGAACAGCAGGTAGGGGGCGCCCAAGATGGCGGTGATGATCCCGACGGGCAGCTCGGTCGGGGCGAACAGCCGGCGCCCGACGAGGTCGGACGCCACCAGCAGCAGGGCGCCGCACGCCGCGGCGGGGACCAGGCCCAGGGAGCGTCCGCCGACCAGGCGCCGGGCGATCTGCGGGGACACCAACGCCACGAAGCCAACCGGGCCGGCCGAGGCCGTGGCCAGCGCGGCCAGCGCGGTGGCGCCGAGCAGCAGCGCGGCGCGGGAGCGCTCGACGCGGGTGCCGAGGCCCTTGGCGGCATCGTCGCCGAGCTCGAGCACGCGCAGGTGCCGGGCCAGGGCGATGGTCAACGGGAGGAGCAGGGCCAGCGCGGCGGCGACGGGCCGGACGTGTTCCCAGCCCCGCCCGTTGAGGCTCCCGGTCAGCCACACGGAGGCTCGCTGGGCGTCGAAGATCTCGGCCCGGGTGAGCAGGTACGACGTGACCGAGCCGAGCACCGCGGTCACGCCGATGCCCACCAGCACCAGGCGGTAGCCGCTGACGCCGCGCTGGTAGGCCAGGAAGTAGATGGCCAGCGCGGTGAGCGTGGAGCCGGCCAGCGCGCCGAAGGTGACCTGGTTGGCCGACCCGTTCAGGATCACGATGACGAACACCGCGGCCGCGGCTGCGCCGGCGTTGACGCCGATGATGTCAGGGCTGGCCAGGGGGTTGCGGGCCAGGCGCTGGAAGACGGCCCCGGACAACCCGAAGGCCGCCCCCACCAGCAGAGCGGTGAGACCCCGGGGCAGGCGCAAGGTGCGCACGATGAAGGCGCTGTCGGGCGTCCCGCGGCCCACCAGGGCGGCCAGCACGTCGCCGATGGGGATGGGGAAGTCGCCCACGGCCAGCGACCAGGCGAAGGTGGCGAAGGCCACGCCGAGCACCACCACGGTGACGGCGATGGCCCGGGCGTGCACCCGTGTCGACCACCCCAGCCGCGAGGCTCGGAACACGACCAGGCGGTCGCCCCGGCGCACCGGCAAGACCGGCGCCGTCATCGGGTGGCCACCTACAGTTCCGCCAGCTTGCGGCGCCGTACCAGGGCGATGAAGAAGGGGGCCCCGATCACCGCGGTCACGATCCCCACCTGCAGCTCACCGGGGCGGGACAGCACCCGGCCCGCGATGTCGGCGCCCAGCAGCAGCATCGGCGCCAGCACCATCGACCACGGCAGCACCCAGCGGTAGTCGGGCCCGCAGATGGCCCTGGCCACGTGAGGGATGGTGAGCCCGACGAAGCCGATAGGGCCGGCCGCGGCCACCGCCGCGCCGCACAGGATCACCACCGACAGGGCGCACACCGCCCGGGCCAGCGGCACTCGCTGACCCAACGAGCGGGCCAGGTCGTCGCCCAGGGCCAGGGCGTTGAGCGAGCGGGCCGAGCCGACAGCCAGGACGGCGCCCACCCCGAGGAAGGGCAGGACCTGCATGGCGATGTCGGCGTCGCGGCCGACGAGGGAGCCCACCACCCAGAAGCGGAACTGGTCGAGGGTCTGCAGGTCGAACAACAAGATGGCGGAGGTGAACGAGGACAGCAGCGAGGCCAGCGCCGCCCCGGCCAGGGCCAGCTTCACCGGCGTCGCCCCGCCCCGGCCGAGGGACCCGAGCGAGTAGACGACCAGGCTGGCCATCGCCGCGCCGGCGAAGGCGAACCAGACGTAGCCGGTCAGCGACCCGACCCCGAAGCTGTAGATCCCCACCACCACGGCCAGGGCCGCTCCCGCCTCGATGCCCAGGATGCCGGGGTCGGCCAGCGGGTTGCGGGTAACGCCCTGCATGACCGCCCCGGACAGCCCCAGGGCCGCGCCCACGGCCAGGCCGATCCCGGTGCGGGGCACCCGCAGGGAGCGCACGATGAGGTGGTCGTTCGACCCCGGGTCATAACCCCAGAAGGCGTCCCACACCGTGGCCAGCGCGATCGGCTTGGCGCCGTAGGCCACCGAGGCGAAGCAGACGAAGACCAGCAGCCCTGCGGCCAGCACCAGCCCGGCGCCCTTGGTCCACCCCGAGGCCAACAGGCCGGTCCCGGCGCGCCGGCGCTGGCTGTCCGCAGGGCCCTCGGGGTTCGGTGCGGCCTCGCCGGGCGCCGGCCGGTCGAGGACGACGCTCATCGTCGCCTGGTGCCCTCAGGCGGCGCCAACCGCGCCCCTCCCCCTCCGTAGCCAGGTTCCAGCCACATCTCTCACAACCTCGCCTTCTACAAATCATTAGGTGGACCTAATTTCGTCCGTGACCTTAGGCTCACAGGATGGACTGTTGTCAAGGTCCCGGCCCACCGGGCTCCCCCTCCCCATCCGTTCTGGCGTCCAGATGGCCCACATACGGCCATCCGGACTCAATTTCGGGGCGGGGTGAACATGGCAACAAGCGCTGAGACGCCGACTGCTACCCCTGTCGAGGCGCCTGGCCACCCGTTGGGCCGGCTGTGGCGCTACGCCGGTGGCCATCGCCGGCGCATGGTCTGGGCCGCCACCTGCACCACGGTCAAGAAGTTCGCCGACGTGGTGCCCGAGCTGCTCATCGGCGTCGCGGTCGACGTCATCGTCCGGGGCCAGGATTCCTTCGTCTCGGGCCTGCTGGGCGTACAGGACCGCTTCGACCAGCTCCTGGTCCTGGCCGGCGCCAACGCGGTGGTCTGGGCCGTCGAGTCGCTCTCGCAGTACCTGGCAGAGCTGGCCTGGCGCAACCTGGCCCAGTCCATCGAGCACGATGCCCGCCTCGACGCCTACCGCCACATCCAGGACCTCGAGGTGGCCTGGTTCGAGGACAACTCGAGCGGGGGCCTGTTGGCCGTGCTCAACGACGACGTCAACCAGCTCGAGCGATTCCTCGACCGCGGCGCCTCGACCATCATCGCCACGTTCTGGAACATCGTCCTGGTCGGCGCCGTGTTCGCGGCCACCTCGTGGCAGCTCGCCCTGCTGGCCTTCCTGCCCATACCCGTCATCGTGGTCGGCTCCATCCGCTTCCAGCGACGGCTCGTGCCCTTCTACGCCAACGTCCGCGACAGGGTGTCGGACCTGTCCGCCACCCTGGTCGCCAACCTGGGGGGGATCACGACCATCAAGGCCTTCACCGCCGAACGGCGCGAGGCCGCCCGCGTGGAGGCCGTGTCGGACGGCTACCGGCGGGCCAACGGCGAGGCGATCCGCTACTCCTCGGCCTTCGTCCCGCTCATCCGCATGGCCATCCTGGCCGGCTTCACCGCCACCTTGCTCATCGGCGGCCGCCTGGTGCTCGACGGCGCCATCGAAGTCGGCGCCTACTCCGTGCTGGTGTTCATGACCCAGCGCCTGCTTTGGCCGCTCACGGACCTAGGCGAGACGCTCGACCTCTACCAGCGGGCAATGGCCTCGACCCGCAAGATCCTCGACCTGCTCGAGGTCCGGCCCACGATGGCCCCCGGTACCTCCGCCCTCCCCCAGCCGGTGCGGGGCGACGTTCGCCTCGAGAGGGTGCGCTTCGGCTACGGCGACGGTCCCGACGTGCTGGCCGGAATCGACCTGCACGTGCCCTCCGGGACGGTGCACGCGGTGGTAGGGGCTACGGGTGCGGGCAAGTCGACCTTGGTCAAGCTGCTCCTGCGCTTCCACGACCCCCGCGCCGGGCGGGTGCTGATCGACGGCCACGACGTGCGCCACCTGTCGTACGGCTCGCTGCGGCGCGGCATCGGCTACGTGAGCCAGGAGGTCTTCCTCTTCCAGGGCACCGTGCGGGAGAACATCGCCTATGGCCGACCCGATGCCAGCGACGACGAGGTCGAGGCGGCCGCCCGCCTGGCCGAGGCCCATGACTTCGTCGTGGCCCTGCCCCACGGCTACCACACGGTGGTGGGCGAGCGGGGCCAAAAGCTCTCCGGTGGCCAGCGCCAGCGCCTTTCCATCGCCCGAGCCATCCTTCGGGACCCCGCCATCCTGCTCCTCGACGAGGCCACCTCGGCGGTCGACAACGAGACCGAGGCGGCCATCCAGCGCTCTCTGGCCCGGGTAGCCGAGGGGCGCACCGTGATCGTCATCGCGCACCGGCTGTCCACCGTGCGCCACGCCGACCGCATCTGGGTGCTGGAACGAGGGGGCGTGGCCGAGGCCGGCACCCACGACGAGCTGGTGGAGGCCGGCGGCCTCTACGCCGCCCTGTGGCGGGTCCAGACCGGCGAGGCGGCCACGGTCGCGGGTGGAGCTGCCGTGGTCCGGACCTCGCCACGCCGGGTCTCGGCGGCACGGCGGGAAGTCCCCGCTGCTCACCACCCAGGCATGATTAGTTAGGTATACCTAAGTCTCAATGCCAAGTGTGCTAGTACTTAGGCGAGGCTCGTCGGCCTCGTGACGAGCCATGGGGAGGTAGTCATGCGCGGGTTTCGCCCCGTTGTACCGGCCGCGTTGGTGCTCATGCTGGTCTTCGCTTTGGCCGCGTGCGGCGACGACGACCCAGGCGCGGCCGCCGACACATCGTCGGGCTCCGACGCAGGCAGCGCCGGCGGGCCCGAGTCCGGCAGCGCCAGCGGGCCCGAGTCCGGCAGCGCCAGCGGGCCCGAGTCCGGCAGCGCCAGCGGGCCCGAGTCCGGCAGCGCCAGCGGGCCCGAGTCCGGCAGCGCCAGCG
>Ga0187893_10015683_pt1 | contig 10108 bp, 6 predicted proteins | sample MA1701074metaG_FD_139574 | JGI IMG/M metagenome (GOLD analysis project Ga0187893, IMG submission 139574) | White microbial mat communities from a basaltic lava cave in the Kipuka Kanohina Cave System on the Island of Hawaii, USA - MA170107-4 metaG ... | reverse complement strand
TGGCTACATCTGCGATCTCGTCAATCGCAGCGCTAATGGACGGAGCCCATCTTCCCATTTTCAAAAAATAATTCAAGCATGTTCAGCCTGTTACCAGCGCGCTCGACCGATTACGCCCCTGGCGTACAAACCTGAATGTGATATTCAGCGAAAAATTCGTCGCGGCCACGCTGCTGCGCAACCTGATGTTCGGGATGTTCCCGCCAAGCTGCCAACGTGTCGAGCGACTCGAACTCAACAATGGTTACGCTCTCACCGTCTTCCGCGGTAAAGTCCTTGTATGAAATGAAACCCGGCATCGCGGAAGCGATCTCGTACATGCGCGCACCAATAGTGGTCAATTCCTGTTCATTTATTCCTTTCCTAAGGCTGGTACGAAAAACGATTACGACCATGGCTCCTCCAGTGGTCCGCGCCACGCAGCAGCGCCCGCTTGTCGGATAGTAGAGAGCGTCTCACTGTGGTTGACGCGCAAAATAATCAAGGAATTGAACTGTTATTAGAATTTATTTATTTTACTTATTTGCGAGTCTGTGGCAAGGCATAGCTGTTGCTATGCAGTTGCCATGCCTAGAAGGCAACGCTGCGGGATCCGTGCGCGCGCCGGAGTACCCGTCTAATCAAGGGGATCAGTAACCTCACCGGGTGGTCTGCGGTCAGATGTTCCTTCCAAAAGGGGAGCCTGCATGCACAACTTCGTCAAGGCGCGCTAGATACTCTGGGAAGGCCGAGGGGACTAGCCTCAAGGTACTTCCACGAATTCCTGCTCCTGATCCATCAGCGGCCCCAGAGCATCCAGGATCTGCCGTACTCTGTGCACATAGCCAGTTTCCGCACTGCGCATGTCCTGCTCGGTGGGCGCGGCTGGAAAGCTATACGCCACAAGCTCCTCTCGTCGGTCTTCTACCAGCAGGCGGCCAATGTTATTCGTCTCGGGGCGCTCACCGAGCAACTCCCAATACGGTGCCCAGAAGGCGTTAAGGTACCTGGCCCATTGAGCGGCGTCCGCCATCCGGCCCTGGCTGCGCAGGTCAAATAGCCGGTCCACGGCCCGTGTGGTCATCTCGTAGTAGAAGTCTGCCGTATAAAAATCGGGAAGTTGCTTCGGGCAACCTTGGAAGATGTACGCGTAATATACGGCGCGCGCATAGTTGTGCAATGCCTGCTCTAGGTCACCTTGCTCCCAGTAGGTATCGGCATCTACCCGGTACATGTTGGAGATGACCTCGTTGTCCCACCCACATCTTTCTTTCGTGGCGTTTTTCGCCACGGCTCGCCCTTCTTTGGCTAGCTGACGCGCTTTTTGATACTGGCTGCGTTCTAGGGACAGATCCGCCAGGTGCCAGCACGCCCAAGGCAGGTTCCAACTGTCATCCCCACTCTCTTGCCGGAAGACGCTTAACGATTCCTCGTAGTGCTTGTCTGCGCGTCGATCATCGAGAGAGCGATAGCGGTATGATTCTGCCAGGAACATATTGGTGATTGCCCGCACATGGCGCCGACGCGGGTCTAGCTCAAAAACGTCTCCGTGGATCGCACCGAGCTTACGCATCATCAGGAGGGTTTTCTCCACTGTGTCCCAATCACCTCTGCCGCGTTTGAGATAACCGGTGGGGTAAGCCCGTTGAAATCTCTTAACTAGGTTTAGCCACTGCCGGTCTTCGCGATTCTTCACATTCTCGCGCCACAGGTTCAGCAGCATTTGGTTAAACGGGAAGTTTTCGTTGTAGCAACGCCACCACCAGAAGGCGTCGAAGTAGACCGCGGCATAGTTCAGGTTGGCTTCTGACCGGTTCTGCAGTTTCGACTGGTGGTAAGCATACGGCGACTTCCACGCCTGCCATTTCGGATCTTCGTAGGCATACATGCGTTCGTAAGGGGTCGCATCTCCGAAACGGTCTGTCTCATATTTGCGTAAGCCCAACTGGAAGTAGCTGGACGCCCCCCTGTGCAAGGCCTCTTCGACTGCCGGCTCTAGCTGCGACCGGGCGTAGTCGGCAACCGTGCGCGGCATGCAGTAGCCGCGATCGGGGATGGATTCCAGCAACCCGACATCGACCAGCGCATCCAGGTTCTCAACACTGGCATGTGAGATCATCTTGGCAACTTCTTTCGTAAACGTCGCCGGCTTGGCCCGCAAGACCGACAGTGCCCGAAACCGCTGGCGCAACGTTTCATCCAGGATTTCATCGCTAAGCCGGATGCAGGACATGAGCGACGGCGAGACATCCGCCAGCAGCGAGCCGGCTTGCTCTAACGACAGCCGTTTTTCGGCATCCTTCAGCTGCTCCAGGGCCACCAGGATGCGGCGCGGCTGCCTGCTGAATGACTCTTTCCACAGGTACTTCCCCATGAGCACAATCGCGAGAGGCAGCCCTCCTACCGCCTGGACCAGATCGGCAGCGTGCTCCGCTTCTGCTTCAACTACCTTGGGCGCATAAAGCGCAAGCAGAGCCAGACCATCCTCTTGGCTAAGCTCCGGCACAGTGACGATCTCGGCGCCCGGTAGTTCGACCGCCAGGCTCTTCAACCGCGTGGTCACCACGTGGGCGCAGCTCGGGCCTCCGATCAAGAATTCACGCGCTGATTGCACCTCCAACGCATCGTCGAGCACCAGCAGCATGCGATGGTTGCCTATCTTTTGCGTGATTGCGGCCATGCGATCCTTCACCTTCCCGAGATCTGAGATTTCGCGGGCAGTGAAGCCCAGAGCGAGCATCCATTCTCCTAAGAGCGCCCGCACGTCGGGGGAGTGCCCCAGTGGCACCCATAGCACACCATCCGAGAAGTACCGGATGACTTCCTCGTCATTGGCTAGGTGGATGGCGAGAGCCGACTTGCCGACCCCAGGCAGCTGGGTAAGTGCGATAAGAGGGTGGCTACCGTTGGCGAATAGTTGCACCTTTAGCTGGCGCACCAGCTTGTCCCGCCCTACCAACGGGCCATGTATGGGTGGGGCGAGGAATGGTGCAGGCCATTCCTCATCGCTTACAGCTGGGGTTTGTTCGCCCGAGCGGTTTTTCTTCGTGGTATCCATTTCTGCCGGTAAGGTGCACTTACATCGCCGTCACAATCTGATTTACTTGCTGCGCCCGCGCCTGCGCGCTGGAAAATTCATAAGCTGAACCAGCTGAACCTTGGTTACCCATCTCTTCCACCTGATCCCGCATGGCTTCGGTCACCTTCCTAACCTGGTGCGCGTATTTACTGTCTTTGTGCATGTCATGTTCGGCCGGCCGCGGCGGGAAAAGAACCAATTCCAGCTTGACAAGCTCTCCTGCCTCCAACAGGGCCTGATAATCCCCTTTAGTGGATGAGCTTTCTTGCAACTTCCAATAGGGCTCCCAGAACTCGCGCAGACAAGCGCAGAATTGCAGCGCGGCGTCTTTTTGCCCATCTGCCCATAGCTCTGCTAGCCGGTTGCGGGTGCGTGTAGTCATCTCAGCGTAGAAATCGGCCGTGTAAAAGTCGGGACACTTCGGTAAACACTGGAAGAGATAGGCGTAGAACACCGCCAGGGCGTAGTTCTGGAAGGCAAGCTCCAACTCCCGCTGCTGCCAGTGGACATCCCCTCTAACTCGGTAATCGTTGCTGATCACCTCGTTGTCCCGCGCTTCGTCGAATATCTCTTCACTCGTCTCTCTCACCAGCCGCAGCGACTCTGCCACCATTTCCAGGGCTTTCTCCCCCTGGCTGCGCTCCAGCGCTAGATCAGCGAGATGCCAGTACGCCCAGGGCAGGTTCCACTCATCGTCTTTAGGATCCAGGTGCTTCTTGAGTATCGTGACTGATTCGCAATAGAATTCTTCTGCTCTCGGATCGCCCACCGACCGGTATCGGTACGATTCTGCCAGAAAGAAGTTGGTAATGGCACGGATGTGCAGCCGCCCGGCTGTTTTGTCGCATGAACCCGACGTGAGGGGCAGCAGCGCATTGGGTTTCCAATCCATTCCTCCCAACCGCCGTATCTCCAGCAGCGCGGCTTCCACCGCATGCCAGTCGCCCTTGCCCTGCTTTTCATAGCCGGTTGGATACGCCTCCTGAAACTTGGTGAGCTGCGCCAGCCACTTACGATCCGCATCGTTGGTCTGGGTTTCGCGCCATTCTTTCAGCAGTTGGTCGCAGAAGGGGAACTCTTTATTGTAACACCGCCACCACCAGAACGCGTCGAAGTAAACCTTCGCCATGGTCACATTAGCTTCCGTGCGGTCGGATGTTTGCGACTGGTGGTATAGCCAGGCCGCCTTCACGCGCTGCCAGGCGGGTTTTTCGTACGAGTACATGCGCTGATACGAGGTAGCGTCTCCCGTTCGTTCTTCTTCGTAATCCCTTAGGAGGGAGGCGAAGTAATGTGCCGCCTTATGGTGATAGTGTTCGAGCTGCTCCGCGGTGAGTTGCGTCTGGGCGTAATCGACGACGGTACGCGGCAGCTGATAGTACTCCGGAGCCTCGTCCTCTTCCTCTTCCATGCGATCCTCCTGGTCGGCAGCGGCACTGCCACCGGGCGCCTCGCCTTCGTCGGGCTCGGAGATGAATTCCAGCAGCCCGACGTCCACCAGGTTGTCCAGGCTCTCATATTCGATCCCGAACATGTTTTTGACATCGTTGTTAGAAAAGGGGTAGGGCTTGGGGCGAAGTACGGAGAGCATATACAGCGCCTGGCGCGACGTACCATCCGCCAGCTTATCCTCGGCATCGAGGGGCTCAAGTTCCGCCACACTCATATCGATCGCGGCCATCAGGGTGAGCGGCATGTCCTCCGGCCTGCCCGGCAGGCGGCTCATCTCCAGAACAAGGCGTTTCTTGGCGTCCTGCAGTTTGTGCAGGGCGTCGCTGATCCGGCGCGGCTGGTTTGACAACGACTCGCCGCCCAAGTAGCGGCCCATCAGAACCAGCGCCATGGGCAGCGACTCTACCGCCCGCACGAGCTCGAGCGCCAGCTCTTTCTCTTTATGCCTTTTCATGGCATTTGGGGCCAGAAACTCGAGCAGCGCCAGGCCATCGTCCACACTCAATGCCTTGAGTTGAAAGATCTCTTCCGTGCCCGACACGAAATCGCGAGCCACCTCCTTGGAACGAGTGGTCACAACCAGGTCACACTTGGCGCCGATATAACGGAAGTCGGTTACGTGATCTTTGCTCCAGGCATCATCGACGATCAGCAACATACGCTTGCTCCCGATATACGAGTGTATGGTCCTGATGCATGCAGGGATGCTTCCTGCGAGGTTCATTTTCTCAGGCGGGATCTTCAGTTCTTGCGCCCACTCGCTAAGCAGGGCTTTCACGTCCGGCTTTTTCCCCAGCGGAGCCCATAGCGCGCCGTCGCTATAGTGTTTCTTGATGTCTTCATCATTTGCTAGGAACGCCGCCAGCTCGCTCTTACCTACCCCTGGAAACTTCATCAGCAAAGTCACTGTGCGTCCGGTGGAATTGAGCAAGCGCTGCTTGAGCTTCTCCAGGTATTTCCCGCGCCCGAACATGCGCTTGACCGTTGGCGGCGGCGCCATGAACGGTGGCGGCTCCGGAGGCACGCGGTCGAGCGGATAGGGCTCCAACCGCCACAGATTGTGCGCGACAGCGATATCCAAGGCAAACCGGAAGTCGTCCACCCGATCTAGCTGCTCGCGACCGGCATCAAGCGCGCGTGTGAACGGCAGCACGCCATTTTCCCGTCCCATACTCTCTGGGGGAGGATTGTTCGCGCTCTGCCCCAGCTTCTCAAGCTTCTCGCTATGAGCGAAGCCAGTGCATTCGATCGCGAGGTAGAACCCGTCATCGATCAACTGGCGTAACACCGCTGAACCGGTCAATGGCGCTTCTTCGAACTGATAGAACTCAGGCCGATTGTCCCAGTCGCGCAGCCCGTGCGTAAGCGACACAGCCGCCAGAGCGTGGCCCTCGAGCATGATGAGCATCGGCAGAAGCTCATTGCCAAGACACAGCCCGCAGAACAAGGCGGCGAGATCCAGGCACGTCCCCTCCCGCGGCGCCTCAAGGATTTCGGCTGGCATGCGGATGTGCTGCAGCCGCTCCGCAGGGTGGTAGTCTTCGAGGTTATATTGAATCTTTTTCGCCACCAGTGCGTTGTAGATCGCCTCGATGATCACACGGCGTTGATCACCGACATCTAAGCGATTCACGCCTTCCAACGCAAGCCATTGGTTTGCCTCTTTAGCCACGTACCGGGCGAGGCCCTGGGGGTCATTTCGCGACCACGATTCCCACTTCATGAGAGTTTTCCGATTTGGAGATGTACTGACAGCTTCATCTAGCCACTGCGAATAGATCGTGAACCGGCGGGGGATCTCCCGGTCCGATCTTGGCAGTGCGTACCTCCAGGCGGTAGAGACCAGCCGCGAGCCCTTCTAACCTGAGCATCCAGCTGTCTCCCTCCATGTAAAAATCCTTCTTCATCGGCACCCCCCCAGCGCTGACAGGTTCGATGCGAGCTTCGGGCGGGCCGACCTGCGCAGGCTCACCGACGCTGACGAGCTGTACCCGAAGCTCCACGGGCTCCCCAATAACATAGAGATCGTCGAGATCCAAAGAGATAGCCGGTTGTTCCGCGACCGCCGAGGCGATCGCCGGTCCGCGCGCCTCCGGCAGCCCCCTTACCTGCATCCGCTGCAGGCGATTACGGAGGTCACCGAGCACAGATGGGTTCCGCTGAAGGGAACCATGTCGCTCCGGAAAGAAAGTGTCGTGATACTTCTCGGAGAGCTCGATGGGGATCGCCGATAACATCGGCACGGTTCCATCGCCATCGCCGAGCAGCTTGTCGACCCATGTCGGGAGTGCGCGGTCGACAGTTAGGCGGCCACCACCCAACACCGCCGATTGGTATGTTGGTTGACGAGTACCCACGATGGGCAGAATCGTGTATCCGTTTTGGAGGTACTCGATGTCCTTCCGATGCTCGTTAACAGCATTTTCAATCTCGCGGTGAAAGCAGAGCGCCTGCGCGGTGCGCGCCTGCACCACGCCCGGGATGCCAAAGGTTTCAGCCACTCGCTGATAGCTGTTATCAGCCCTTACCACCTTATAGATCGGCAAGAGCTGGTAAACGGAGGTGAACGAACGCATGACCTCGGTCAAATCAACGAACAGCTTCTTATGGCCATTGGCGAGAAAATCGAGCGCATTGAGGGACCCTCTGTACGGTGTGCCAAACGTGATCAGGGCACGACAGTCGCGCCATCCCTCCAGCACTTCAAGGTAGTACCGGGCGATGAGGCCGCCCATGCTATGGGCCATGAAGATGACCTTTGCGTCCTTGGCCCCGCTGAACTGGCGCCACTGCGGCAGACGTCGATCGATGAGCTGTTTGATCTGCCGTGCCGCCACGCGGTTATCACGCCGCCAGTCGTAGGGAAACTCAAAGAAGTTGGCCGGCGTATCATTATCGAGGCTCCCCGGCATCACCTCGAAGTTATCCGTGATCAACCGCGCGGTCGCGGAGTATCCGTCAATCTTGACCAAGCCAGGCACAAAATGCACGTCAGGCATCAAGCGAGTCGCCCGAATCCCATCTCCCAGGTCGTCGGCGTCTGGATCATCGTTTTTCAGCACCAAATCTTGGAGCGAGGAACTGGTCAATGCTCCCCAAACCGCCTGACCAGAGATCGCCCACAGATCCTTTCGGTCCTTTTGTAACACACTGCCGGTGATGCCTGGCAAAAGTACTACTAGGTCACGCATACGCTTCTTTGCCATTTCGTATACCTCCCGATGGCAGCCCAGCCCACAATACGGGCACCAGGTGCCACGAAAAAATCACGAGGACGCCATCCCATTGAAATCTCCTTTTGTCAGTCGATGGAACAACCCAACGCGGTGTTTCCCGTGACGGCGCTGCAACCGTTCTTGTCACAGTTACGAGGAGAGTTTCCTACGAACAGCAGCGGTTACAACGCGATGTGCGATATCGCCCGGAGCACTAACTCCAAAAACACCAAGGTCGGTCTTCGATTCGGCGGGGAGTGTAATGGACGAGTGTTTCGGTGTCTGTAAAAAAATTCACAACTCCGGGTCCGCCAGTTGCTGGGCGTGGCTTGGTGACTTGCGATTTGATGAGCTGACCATCGACACGTCGCACAATCGTTTCGTTCGCAAGGCCTTTGAACCAACACCAGGGTGGTGCAACGGAGAGACACTTTGCGCGCTGAGCGAGCGTTAAAGTCATTCTCGTTCTTTACCCGTCCCCACCCCCTCCAGGTCAAGCATCAAGCGAAGAGATGCGCTTTGGGATCGGATATACCCATCCTGTCGCTCTTTGGGGGGAGAGTGTCCCAAATCCAGTTGAAATTTGAAGTGGCTCACGATCTTTGATGGGATGGTTTTGGTGAAAGATCATCCTCAGAAAGAAAGGAGCCACTTATGCGTAGCATCGCGAACAGACACGGTAAACGCAAACGGTTGGGTGAGGCGGCAGGCTGGTCGGCGATGGATTTTCATACCCAGCCGATGGACACGAAAGTGGAGCTCATCCGTGCCTTGATTCCGCTCGGATTGATGGCGGTGCAAAAAATGTTGGAAGTTGAGGTCTGCAGGTTGGCGGGCGGGCGCTACAGCCGAGATGGCGATCATTACCGTCACGGCACGAATCCTGGCTCGGTGAAGTTGCAAGGCCAGCGTCATCGGGTGCGAGTGCCTCGGGTACGGGACCGACGCGCTCAGGAGGTTCCTCTGGAGAGCTGGGCGGCGTTGCGGGAGACGCGGGAGGCGGATGAGGTGTTGCTACGCCGGGTGCTTACGGACTGTCGTGTCGCAACTATGCGGCGGCCGCGCAGGCCCTGCCTGGAGCAATTGGTTTGTCCTCAGCCAGTGTCTCACACGCTCGTTTGTGGAGGCGACCGGCGAGAAGCTCAAGGCGTTTCACGAGCGGGATTTATCGAAACTGCAGCTGGTAGCGGTAGTTCTCGACGGCAAGACCTTTGCCGAGGACACCCTGGTCATTGCGCTGGGGGTCACGATGGACGGCAGGTGCCGCTGGATTTTGTCCAAACCGGTACTGAGAATGCTCGGGTACTGACGCCGTTTCTGCGCGATTTGGTCGATCGCGGTTTGGACATCTCCCAGGGACTGCTCGTGGTCATCGATGGGTCCAAGGGCTTGCGCTCGGCGGTGCGTCAGGCATTCGGTAAATACGCCGTAGTACAACGCTGTCAGTGGCACAAGCGGGAGAATGTGGTGGCGTACTTGTCCAAAGCCCAACAACCGATTTGGCGCCGTCGCTTACAACAGGCGTATGAACGTCCCACGTATCAGGAAGCTAAGGGGCAACTCATGCAGCTACACCAGGAACTGAGTGTCTTGAATCAATCGGCGGCGGCGAGCTTGCACGAAGGGTTGGAGGAAACCCTGAGCCTGCACGAACTCGGTGTTTTTCCCCTGCTGGGTCAGAGTTTCAAAACCACCAACTGTTTGGAATCGTTGAATGCGTTGATCGAAGAGCGTTGTGGCCATGTCGATCACTGGAAAAATTCAAACCAGAAACACCGTTGGCTAGCGGCATCGTTAATGGATATTGAGCCTCGGCTCAGGCGCATTCAGGGTTATCGTCACTTACCCAAACTCAGGATGGCTTTGATGAAAGCCCTGCGTATCGAACTTACCATCCGGAAGGAAGCGGCTTGATGGTAAACTTACCGAGCCACGGAGAATTTCAACTAAGAATGGGACACCCTCTGGGGGGATGCTGATTGTGCCGGGAAAGTGTCACAAGGAGGCTGGATCGGTTACAGGCCCCCCACCGTCGGCGGGCTAGCCAGCGAGGAGAGGATAACCAATTATTTCTTAAAGACTTTGCACGCTGCCGAGCGGAGCACATCGAATGCTCCGTTCGTTCCGGTATCAATACCATATTAATCAATAAGATATCCAGATGGCGCACGTATTTCCTTCCCTTACACCCGCAGCATTTTGTTAAAAGGCCGTTCCTAAAATAAAGCCAATTGCGTCAAACAGTTAACGGGGAGGAGATGTAGAGATTCGGTTAACGGGTTTCCCGACTATGCAGTTAATGCCCGCTGAAAGTGTCGCGTGAGCGGATAGAGCCAAATATCCTTGACCGGGATAGCGCACTGGTGGGTCACGTCAAGCTTGC
>Ga0187893_10015682_pt1 | contig 10108 bp, 7 predicted proteins | sample MA1701074metaG_FD_139574 | JGI IMG/M metagenome (GOLD analysis project Ga0187893, IMG submission 139574) | White microbial mat communities from a basaltic lava cave in the Kipuka Kanohina Cave System on the Island of Hawaii, USA - MA170107-4 metaG ... | reverse complement strand
GTCCGAAACTTTCTTGAGTTGTACGGTGGCTGGAATCGGTATGCGCGAGGCTGCCTCGGCCAACTCAGAATACTTTGCCATCTGTCCGGAAGGCCCATGAACGACACTCTTCTCAGTTCGACAAGAATCAGGAGAGACCTTCCAACGCTCAGCCGCCACGGCTATCAGCATGGCTCGTGTCCGGGCTCCAAGTTCACGGTACTGGATAAACGAATGCGCAATCGAGCCCGAGCCCCCAACCATCTGGATTTGAAATGCGGGATCCTTATAAACGTCCGCCGCGGGCGCAAGCTCAGCCACGACCTGGGACCAGTCGGCATCCATTTCGTCCGCCAAAAGCATCGGCAGAGAGGTTTGGACTCCCTGACCAAACTCAAGGCGATTTACAGTAATCTGAATCTGGCCGTCCGGTTTGATATGAACAAATGCGTCAGGAGGATAAATTTTTGCGGGTGGCCTTCCCTCGCCCTGGGCCAACACCTTCCGATCAAGATAAAGGGAAATCAGCAGACCCCCAGTAGCAGCGGCTGAGACTCGCAGAAAAGTTCGCCGGCTAAGCGCTAACTCATTTATGAAACTGTGTTCTGACACGATTGGCCTCCTTTACTGCAGCTGCTGCGACGCACTTTTGACGGCTTCGCGAATGCGACAATAGGTGCCGCAGCGGCAGATGTTCCCACCCAGTGATTCTTCAATATTGGTGTCAGTAGGTTTCTTATTGCTCTTAAGCAGGGCCACAGCGCTCATGATCTGGCCGCTTTGACAATACCCACACTGAACAACGTCGTGAGAAACCCAGGCATCCTGAACAGCACGACCAACCGGATCTTCGCTCATCGCCTCGATGGTTACGATTGGCCGGTCACCAATCAGCGCCATGGGCACAACGCACGAACGCGTCGCCACTCCGGCCAGGTGCACCGTACAAGCACCGCAGGCGGCTATGCCGCAACCAAATTTCGTTCCCGTCAACTTCAGATCTTCGCGCAAAACCCACAACAGCGGCGTCGACGGATCGACGTCGACTTCACGTCGCTGACCGTTAACTGAAAGCTGAAATTTCGCCATGTTCGTTCTCCTATTTCGGGCAAGGTGTGCCGGCTTCTACCCAGCGGCGCGTGGCCGCAACGAATTCTGCATGCGTAATTGGTGGCAAGCTGCGCAGAGTGCCATCGGGACGGCGCCCAGGGTTCCAGGCCCATAGGACCAAGGCCTCTTCCGCATGGTGTTTGAGCAGGCCAGGACCATCAAGGTTGTGATTCTTGGAACGATCTGTGACGGCTCGGCATACTTGCGAGCTGGATAATGGCCGGTCGTTGGTATCCTGCCAGCGCATTGATAGTGGCGCCAGATGCCAGTTATGCCCCCCGGGAACACCTGTACTATCGGCGTTGGCTTCCTGATGACAACTGGCGCAGTTAAGCCCCGGAACACCTTTACCTTCCGGACCTCGAATGACATTCGCCACATGGCGCACTCGATCGTCACCTTGTTGTGGATAATCCGTGGCCGTGTGGCAGTTGATACAACGCGGGTGCGTTAACACCGAATAAACCTGTTGCCAAGCTGCTATGCCTTCGGCGTTTTTCGTTTGCGAGTGGCTCGCCTTTTTTGCGGTCAGCGTGCTGATGGCTGCTACGCTTAGCGAAAAACCAAAGATAACTATCAGAAAAGTGAACACTCTCGGTACTGCACGTTGCCAACCCATTAAATAGTCCTCCTTCCCGACTCCCAAGCCCTAAAAACGAGAGTGATTTCGCGCTGAAATTAGACAATCAGGGACGAGAGTATACGCCCTCGACCGTCTAAATGCATTTGTTGCAAGCTCGCTGGATTAAGTCTGGGGTCTGAGCGATGATAACCGGACTTTTGTGGGGGTATGAGGTTTCAATGGATTTTTTAGCGGGGCAGGATATTACGATCCACAAAATCACACGAAACAACCAAGATACTCGCTTTCATGAACGAAGAACCAAACGATAGTCCTAAAGTGGCCACTACAGTCCAGTCGCTCCGCGAATTGCGGAAACGACTATTGCACCTGCATAAGGAGTTGCTCGGTTACGAGCGGGCTTCCTACGAACAGTTGTTCGGCCCGGTCACCAGTGGACAACTACTGGATCTGGTTATCAATCACGAGCAGTTTGCCTGGCTGCGCTCAATCTCAGAACTAATCGTGCGGATCGACGAGAAGCTGGACGACACGGATGTCTTAACTGATGCAGAGATCGATCCGCTGTTCTCAGAGACTCGGGCGCTGCTTACTCCTGAAGAAACTGGTGGCGTGTTCCAGCAAAATTACTATTGGGCGCTGCAGCATACTCCAGCGGCACTGATCGAACATGGCGCACTTAGAAAGCTACTCGGCTGATTGTATTAAAGGGTATTCCCATGAAAAGACCGATTCAAATACTGCTGCAAACCACAATCCCAGGGTTAGAGGATGATTGGCATATCGGCAGGTTTTCAATGCTCGCTGAGCAGTTGAGTACCTTAAAAGATTCTGAGGGGGAGCCACTCTGTCAAGTTACTGGTCGCAATCGCGACGCAGGAGAAAACGAAGATGACGAGGTCCTGAGCCGCCTGGACGAGACTGAGTTCGATGAATTGTGGTTGTTCGCCTTGGATACCGGTCAGGGACTGAGCCCGGGCGATTGTCAGGGGATTACTCGATTTCGGCAACGCGGCGGGGGCATATTCTCAACGCGCGATCATCAGGACATGGGCTCTTCGTTGTGCACTCTTGGTGATGTGGGTCGAGCACATTTCTTTCACAGCCGGCACCTGGATCCGGATCAAAGCCGGCACGCTCGCGACGATCAGGAAACGCGAGAGATTTCCTGGCCTAATTACCATTCTGGAAACAATGGCGACTATCAACGGATAACTATTGTTGAGCCACTTCACGAACTGCTGCGCAATGAATCCAATTCTTCAGGCCATATCGAGTTTCTTCCCGCGCACCCGCACGAAGGCGGGGTAGGCGTGCCCGAAGGGATCGATGGCGCCCGAGTAATTGCTACTGGTTTGAGCAAAGTTACCAATCGGCCGTTCAACCTGATTGTGGCTTTTGAGCATAACCGCGACGAACACGGTCACAATTTAGGTCGAGCGGTCGCCGAGTCGAGTTTCCATCATCTGGTGGATTACAACTGGGACACGTCTAAGGGTTGTCCGAGCTTTTTAGGCGAGGCACCGGGCCGTCAGGTGCAGTCGCACCCTGAACGATTGCAGGACGTAAAAACCTACGTTCGCAATCTGGCACTCTGGTTGTCCGGCTGAGAGTAAGCTTCGGAGAAAAAACCTAACTCCGCAAATTTGCAAGTCAGGAAGGGGGCAAGCGCGGCAGCGCGCGCCCCCGCTCTACTCTCAACTGACTCAGGCCTCAATATCACAATTAAGCAAAGCAAATTTGCAGGTCAGGAAGGGGGCAAGCGCGGCAGCGCGCGCCCCCGCTCTACTCTCAACTCATTCATCTCACCATGTCACAATTCAATTTTTAAAATTTGCCAGTTGGGGCGACGCAGCGCGCGCCCCCTCCCTTCCTGCAAATTGGCCAGCTTGAAAGGTGTCCGAGTCGTGAGTTGAGCGGGGGGCGCGCGCAAAGCGCTTGCCCCCTTCCCCACCTGCAAATTTGCTAAAATAGAACTCTGACATTAAGGAGTGCGTCACTTGTGAGTTCAGCGGGGGCGCGCCCAAAGCGCTTGCCCCCTTCCCCACCTGCAAATTTGCTGAATGAAACTCTGACATTAAGGAGTGAGTCATTTGTGAGTTGAGCGGGGGCGCGCGCAAAGCGCTTGCCCCCTTCCCCACCTGCAAATTTGCTGAATGGAACTCTGACATTAAGGAGTGTGTCATTTGTGAGTTGAGCGGGGGCGCGCGCAAAGCGCTTGCCCCTTTCCCTACCTGCAAATTTTCCAACTTGAATTGGGAGATTGAAGGCTTGAGTGAGTCGTGAGCTGGTGCGGGAGCACTCAAGCGCTTGCCCCCTTCCCTACCTGCAAGGGTTTAGCCCAGGGTTGCGCTTTAATTCACCTTAAACGATAACGAACGTAAGCCCAAAGGCGGCAAACCGACTATCCTAGGGACCCAATAACATCTTGGGCGGGAACGGAGAACTGCGGTGACGTCCTTACAAAAGCTAAATGCAATTCTAACTGCTCTTTTTGGCGATTCCAGGCAGCTCGCGCTTGAGCACAGGCTGTTTAATACCATCACTCTGATTAGCGCCATCGCTAACATAGGCGGCGCCTTCGCGGTCACCAGCCAGACCCATTTCGTTTTCCTTCTGACCCTGAATCTGGTCACCGGCATTCTGTTTCTGGTTTTCTACTATTTCTCCAGATTTCGAAATGCCTACAACTATCTCTACTGGCCCTTTGTGCTACTCATCGTCTCGTTCCTTTTTATCAACAGCTTAAGAAACGCCGGCTCAATTGGCGGAGCCCATTACTACTTTATCCCCGCCCTGGTGGCGGCAATCATCCTTTCCGGCAAGGCGAGCAGAACACTTTTAGCCGTCCTGCTGTTTACTGGGGCAGTGCTCGCGCTTCTGATACTTGAGCAACAAGCTCCACAGTGGATTACACAATACGCGAGTGAGCAGGAGAGATTTCTCGATGTGGCTGGAAATCTTCTCTTTGCCCAGATCTTCACTGGCGCCCTAGTGCAGGTTCTGGCGCAAAACCTTAATCAGGAGCGCCGCAAGTCGGATCAGCTGCTGCTGAATGTTCTCCCGGAAAGCATTGCCCAGGAACTTAAGAAAACCGAACGGGTGCAGCCCATTGACTATGACTGCGCCTCGGTGTTGTTTACGGATTTTGTCGGCTTTACACAGATTGCCGAAAACTTTACTCCACAAGAGTTGATTGAGGAACTGGATAACTGTTTCAGCCAGTTTGACCGCATTGCCCGCCAGCACAAGCTGGAAAAGATAAAGACCATCGGCGACGCTTATATGGCCGTTGGTGGCGTGCCGGTCGCAAATCCGACCCATGCCGTCGACTGTGTTTTGGCCGGGCTGGAAATCGAACAAGTTGTCAAAAACTTGAGAGAAAAACAGTTGGCCCAGAGCCGGCCCTACTGGCAGATTCGTGTGGGCATAAACTCAGGCGATCTGGTTGCCGGTGTCATTGGACGCCAGAAGTTTGCCTACGATGTCTGGGGCGACACAGTCAATACTGCTAGTCGCATGGAGTCTTCGGGTGTAGCCGAGCGCATCAATATTTCCGGAGCAACTTACGCGCTCGTAAAGGACTTCTTTGACTGTGAGTTTCGCGGGAAAATTGCGGCCAAGAACAAGGGAGAGGTCGAAATGTATTTCGTTAATGGCATTCGCCAAGAACTGGCCGTCGATGACGCTGGAAGACTGCCAAACGAGCGCTTCCAGGAGTTGTACAAAAGTTTGGCGAAGCCGGAGGGAATTTAGGAATTAGGAATTAGGATTTAGGAATTAGGATTTAGGATTTAGGATTTAGGATTTAGGATTTAGGATTTCGGATTTGGGATTAGTTTTCGCAAGCAAGCGCTCGGTATGAACCACGCTCGCAGTGTAGGAGTGCGCTGTTTAAGTTTGGCGGACGAAGCCACGCACTCCGTTAGGAGTGCTGGGACCCCTGAGAGGCTGCTGGCTATAAACATCGCACTCCTAAAGGAGTGCTGAGACCTTCCTTAGACTCCGCTGGTTATAAACATTGCACTCCTAAAGGAGTGCCTGGCCTCTAAGCCGAGCTGGCTGTAAACATCGCACTCCCAGGGAGTGCAAGCAGAAAGCCCGTTCAGTTTACGCAGCTATTTGTAGGTGGCCCGCGAGGCCCTAATCGTCGCCGTTTCCACCATGACTAATCCGGATCTTGTAAATACTTACAGCGATCGCTAACTCAACGTAGGTTCAGAGCGAGAACGCCCATCTGGAGGCTGCAACCGCTTCGCGGTTGAGGCACTGACCCAGGAAAAGCTTCCCATTCAAAGCTTCCCCATTTGTAAGGATCTTCGTCGAGCTCCGACAACTGCTCGGGGAAAGCGGTTTGTCCTGGCCTGCCCTGGTTCGTGGGGCGCGCTTGGAGGGCGGGCCGGACAGCCGTTTTAGCAAGGTCTGAACAATGAACTCAAACCACAATCATCACCACGCCCCAAATCGCTTTGCCGTTATCCCAACAAGTGTCCGGTTGAGCGCTGATCCCAGATACTCTGGAAAAGGCGTTACCATCGCTTTTCTTGATTCGGGCTTCTATCCACATCCAGACTTAATCCACCCAGCAAACCGCATCCTCGCTTACGAAGATCTGGCAGGCGAGCACAAAGATCTGTATTCAATCGATGAGCCACAATCCTGGCAGTGGCATGGCACCCAGACCTCTGTGGCCGCCGCCGGAAACGGCTCACTCTGCGATGGCGTCTACCGCGGCCTGGCTTTCGAAAGCGAGCTGGTGCTCGTTAAAGCAAGCGAGAAAGGACGAATTACCGAGGAAAGCATTGCCGCCGGGATTAAGTGGGTAATTCAAAACAGCGAACGTTACAACATTCGAGTCCTGAATATCTCCCTTGGGGCCGATCAGGATGTGCCGTGCTCGGAAAGCCTGATTGACCAGGCAGCCGAAGAAGCCATTAAAAAGGGAATAGTTGTTGTTGCTGCCGCCGGTAACTCGGGGGCTGACGGCCGTCATTCAATTCCTCCAGCCAACTCGCCGTCAGTCATCACGGTCGGCGGCTACACCGACAATAACTCTTTGGGGGGTAACTCTTTGGGTCTCTACTCTTCAAACTTTGGGGCAACTGCCGACGGCACCATCAAGCCTGAGATTGTCGCCCCGGCGATGTGGGTAGCGGCGCCAATACTTCCGGGCACATCCGATTATGAAAGAGCGGAAGCACTGTCCTTGCTGGGTGGCGCGCGCGATTACGAACTTCCCCAGCTGGCGCCGCCTCTTGCACGTCAAGCCCAATTGGGTGAACAGTTTACCTTTGCTCAGCCGAACGAATTGCGCGCCTTTGTGGAATCGATCCTGCGCGAGCATCGAATTGTTGCCACACACTATCAGCATGTGGATGGCACCTCTTTCGCTGCCCCCATTGTCAGCTCAATCGTCGCCCAAATGCTGGAGGCGAACCCAAAGCTGACCCCTGCGGCGGTAAAGAGCATCCTGATCTCTACAGCAGATCGCATCGTTGATGCACCGGTCATTCGCCAGGGCTATGGCGTAGTCAACGCCCGTCGCTCGGTGCAACTGGCGCTGCAAGAACAACATTTGCACGCCGACAGCGGTGGCACTCCTCCGCGTGTGGCGAACGGTCAAATGGTTTTCGTTTACCACGACGACAGCGCGATAAGTGTTTCCCTGGTTGGAGAATTCAATAATTGGAGTGAAGCCGCTGCGCCGCTTAGCAAAAATGATAAGGGGCTTTGGTTTATCGAGTTGCCTGCCCCGGGTGCCGGACGTTACGAATATAAGTTTGTAGTTGATGGCCGTCGCTGGATTGAAGATCCGAGTAACTGGATGAAGGTTCAAAATGGCTTTGGCAGTTTGAACTCTGTATTAGTTGTCAAATAGCCACTGAATAAGGGCTTAGATCGTGAGAAGCTTTAGCTGTGAAACTAATTGTAAATTTACGAAGAGCCGTTAGAAGGTGGCTGCTGCGCCGGTTGCAGCCCTGCCGTCAGATGGTTCCCTTGATGTCCGAATCATTCGAGCGGCCACTCGCCCTTATGGAACGGTTTAAACTCCGCCTTCACTTGCTGGCCTGCGTCTGGTGTGCTCGTTATCTTAGCCAGCTCAAAATGCTGCGCAGCCTGCTGCAGGTGAGCGACTCAGAGCCACAGGATCTTGACTTACCCGGCTCGCTCCCGCCCAGCGCCCGCGCCCGCATTGCCGAATCCATCCGTCAACATCGCAGTAATGGTTGAGTCCTGAATCCCACCCACGGCAGTGGGTGAATGGTTCAGATCCTTTCTACCCGAAAGTTCCACGTCTCTCAAATCCCACCCACGGCAGTGGGTGGATGGTTCAGGTCCTTTCTACCCGAAAGTTCCACGTCTCTCAAATCCCACCCAAGGCAGTGGGTGGATGGTTCAGGTCCTTTCTTGTACAAACCCGGATCTCCCCAAACCTCAGGCCACGCCGTACAGGGCCTTAGCAAGATGGTTGGCCGTCGCCGTAGAAAGGATCTGAACGATCCACGGACTGCCGTCCGTGGGATTACCCAATGGGCGGCAGCTTTTGTTGTAGAAAAAATCTGAACGATCCACGGACTGCCGTCCGTGGGATTACCCAATGGGCGGCAGCTTTTGTTGTAGAAAAAATCTGAATAATCCACGGACTGCCGTCCGTGGGATTATCTGTAGAGGCGGCCCTTCCAAGAAACCACTACGGCTAATTTGTTAAGTTGCCAAAGCTTGTGGAGACACACCAGGTGGTTTCCTTAAGACATCTGCAGGCGGCAGCCTCTGTGAACTCCGTGGCCGCCCTTTCGTCGCATCACGGTCAATAAAAAGGTAAATCGAGCGTGTCGCCACCAGGGGCGGCCACGGAGGGCCGCCCCTACAGATTTTTGACAAAGCCGTCTGCGTCCCCCGTCTCATTCTGTAAGGTTCGTCGCTTCCCCGTCGACACTTGTGGCGGGAAGGATTGAAGAATCATGAGAAAAGCTAGACTGGAAGTAGTCGCAAACCCTGACGAGGTAGCTGTCAAATCGGCGGAGACTCGAGTTCAAGCGCTGCCGCGGGTGATTGGATGTTGGCATCGTCACCTGAGCCGGCCCTTCACCAGAGAATCTGAAACTTACCGGGCTTGCTTAGATTGTGGCGCCAGGCGTTGCTTCGACATCTCGACCTGGCGCTCGTTTGGTCCATTCTTCTATCCGGTGGCCCAAGTGTCAAAGCCGAACAAATCGCACTCCTCTCTAAGCAGATTGCCTTCAGCAAGACCTGTAAGGAACGATCTTTGGTTGCGACTAATAGCCTGAAACCACGGGGACCAAGCCAGGAATGAGGATGCAAGATCATGCGACGACGAAGGTTAATGATGAAAATACGGCTCAGGCGTAGACGGGTGAGTGTCCGCAGAGCAATTGCAAGGCAAGAACACGCCGCCACATTCATCCCCACGCACAATTTCGAATTAATCAGCGCAGGCCTGACCGATCCTTTTCTCTTCTAACCAGGCGCCGGAGCTACAAAACAAAACAGTAGGAGTTGCGCGAGAAGCGCGCCCCAAAGATGGATACAGCGAATCCTACAACTCTAAGTGTGTTCGATAGCCTGCGCCAGCGCCTGTCGCTGCCGCTGATCGAACACCAGATGGCAATCAAACCGGCGAAAGTCAGGTGGACCGACAAAATGACTGCAGCTCTAAAAACGCACTGGCCCGAATACACGATGGAAGCACTGGAGCTGGGACTTTTCATGCTTTCAGCCTGTGTCTTTACGGTGCTTCTCTATCATCCCGTTTCGCCAGTCGTGCAAAGCATACCTGATGAACCAATGCGCCGGGTGTTAATGGGCTCAGCCATGGGCTTAACAGCAATTGCAATTATTTTTTCACCCTTTGGTAAACGCTCGGGAGCTCACTTTAACCCTGCAGTGACCCTGACCTTTTTGCGGCTGGGCAAAGTCAACTCAAACGATGCAGCCTTCTACATACTGTTTCAATTCGTTGGAGGCATCGCCGGTGTGACTTTAGCCTGGCTGCTGCTGGGGCCTCTGGTCGCGCATCAAGCAGTTCGCTACGCCCCAACTGTTCCTGGACCACATGGTCCATTACCAGCATTTCTGGCTGAACTGACAATCTCTTTCATCCAGATGTCGGTGATTCTTAGAGTTTCCAACTCTAAACGAATAGCACGTTGGACCGGAGTATTTGCCGGTCTGCTGGTAGCTACTTACATCACAATTGAATCCCCAATTTCAGGAATGAGTATGAATCCGGCTCGCACGCTAGGTTCCGCAGCCTGGGCGCAACTCTGGACCGCGCTCTGGATCTATTTCACGGCGCCACCGATCGGCATGCTGTTGGCAGCGGAAGTGTACCGGCGTTCGCGGGCTAATAGAAAAGTGTTGTGTGCCAAGCTGCACCATCACAACAACAAGAGTTGCATCTTTCGATGCAACTTC
>Ga0187893_10015681_pt1 | contig 10109 bp, 9 predicted proteins | sample MA1701074metaG_FD_139574 | JGI IMG/M metagenome (GOLD analysis project Ga0187893, IMG submission 139574) | White microbial mat communities from a basaltic lava cave in the Kipuka Kanohina Cave System on the Island of Hawaii, USA - MA170107-4 metaG ... | reverse complement strand
CGGCTGGGCGGTGACCTCGCCGGTGGTGCCGATGCAGCCGCTGGCAAGGAAGGCGTCGAGGCGCTCGCGGTTGGCGTGGGGCCACCAGCGGTCGAGGTACGCCCACTGCGCGGCGGCCCCGCGGACCTCGCGCAGCTCCAAGCGCCAACCTTGCGGCGCGAACGTTCCGAACTGAATCACAAGAATTTCACCGCGGAGGCGCGGAGGCACGGAGATCGTGTGCTTGAGATGACACGGAGGTGGTTTTTTGGAACCTCAGTTCTGATGGTTTGCGACAGTAGAAGTCGTGACCCGCTAGCCTGGATGAAGGCGAAGTCTTCCATCTCCGCCAGCTCCTCAGACCGCACTTGGAACAGCCGGCTTTCCGAACTGGTGAAGCGCTGTCCTTCGTCCAGGGTCGCTGCTGCGGTTGTCGCCCGGCCGCCCACCGTGGTAGCGGCGACCATGGGCCGTCGCTGCCGGATCGATCGGCCGCTGGTGGGCCTGTGCGCGGCTGCACTCGGCCTGGCGCTCGCAGCCGCGTGTGCGCAGGGGGCCGCGGTCAGCTTCGATGGCGACTGTCTGACCCAGGAATGGTTTCAGCGATGTGGCGCGCTTCTTCGTCGACGGCGACTACATACAGGCCGACGGCGCCACGCTGCATCTCGACCTCGGCGCCGAGGCGCGCGACCGCCTCGCGGTCTCGGGCAGCGCGACGCTGGCCGGCACGCTGGCGGTTGATTTCATCGAGGCGTACGGCCCGTCCGCGACCGATGCCTTCGTCATCCTGGAGGCGGGCGCGGTGAGCGGCCGTTTCGCCAACGCCGCCGAGCGCCTGTTCACCGCCGCCGGCGCCTTCGACGTGACCTATGGCGCGACCAGCGTGACGCTCTCCAACTTCGACCCCGAGGCGCGACCGACACCAGGTGCCACGACGCCAACGTCGACGCCCGGTACCACGCCAACGACGCCGGCGACGCCTGGGACGCCCGGCCTCGGCACGCCGACGCCGACCCCGACGCCCACTGCGGTCCCCGGGCGCTGTGCCGGCGACTGCGGCGGCGACGGCAGGGTGACCGTGAACGAGCTGATCGTCGGTGTGAACATCGCGCTGGGCAACGCCGCGCTCGCCGCCTGTTCAGCATTCGACCGCAATGCCGACCAGCTGGTCGCCGTCAACGAGCTCGTTGCCGCGGTCAACGCCGCCCTGCAAGGCTGCTCCTAGCCAAGCTGGAGCCCGAGGGCGGCGAGAAGTGGTGAGTCAGCGTCGAGCAGCGCCGCTCCACTGACTGCGCAAGCGATGCTCGGTGACGTCTGCCGCCGTGACTCCCTGGTCGCCGTTGACAGCTGCCGCGGCGGGCGGGGTCGGTGAGAAGAGAGCGCGCAGCAGGCTGTCGAGATCGATCGGCGTCCCCGCAGTCTGTGTGGCGGTGGCCATCGCGGTCGGGGTCGTGGGAGCGGGCGTCCACGGGTCTGCCGACACGGTCGCCGTGGGCCCGGGAGCCGTCGCGGTCGCGGAGGCAGCGGCAGTCCGCGTCGCCGCTGCGCTCGGCGTGGGCGGAGCGGTACGCGTGGCGGTCGCGCTCGCGGGAGCGATCACGCCCGGAGCGGGTGGGAGTGGTCGGAAGGATCATGCCGTTCGGGCGGGTAGCCCGGGCCGCCGCGGCGATCGACCTCGACATCTATCCGCTCTGATCCAGCGCGCGAGTAACGCCGCTGGCGATGCCGGCTCAGCTGGCTAGTTGATGCTATTGCGCAGGTCGACCAAACCTTGATCGAAGTCGTCCACCCGGATCAGGCCCAGGCGCGGATACTCGATGTCGAGAATGACATAGACGGCGAGCGCGATGGTCAAGGCGAAGGCGCACATGTGAAGCCAGCTGCGCTCTTGGCTCTGCGCCATGCCGTAACCGGCTAGCAGGGCGCTCGCCACCGCGAGGCCGAAGAGCAGCACGAAGATGATCGAGGCGGGATGCATCTGTGCCGCCATCGTTCTCGTCGTCGTGATATCGATCATCGCGTTCAAGGCCGGTAGGAGGAGCATCGTACATTGAGGGGACGCCGCGCTACACGCGCTGACGGATTGGGTCCAGATTTCGTTTTGCAGCCGCACGCTCTTGCTGAGCTCTTCTGCTGCCGCCGCGATGTCCGGCAGCTTCCGGTACGTTTCCAAGCGCGAATCGAGATAGCGGCGGAACAGGTCTCGTAGGACGGGTTGAGCGCCGGGAGGCAGCAGGTCGAGCCGCAAATAGGCGGTGCCGATATCGTTCGTCTCCTCGACAATCAGGTGCCGCCGCGTATCGAAGCGAGACGCGGCCCCGGAGAAGGTGAAGGCCACCAGCAGACCCATCAGCCCGAAAACGGCTCCCTCCACCGTCCCGAGCCCGGCCGACCACTTCTCGGGATCTCGTGCGGCGTGGCGAGTTCCGACGCGCCGACCGATGTCTACCGATGCCAGCATCACCAAAAAAAGCGTCACGCTGATCAGGATCGCGGTCAGGGCGTAGCTCACGACATTCCTCTCGGAGCGAGTTATACCCGAACCGCGGCTGCCGTCGAGCAGATCAGCACCTGCAGAGGATCGCTCGAAGGTCGACGATTCTCGCGCGACCGAAATCCTCACTAGCGGAACATCGCGACGCTCGTGCCACCCACCACCACCGCCACTCGTCGGCGCCGTGTTGTTCACCGGTCTCGCGATCGGCGCCCTGGCGCCCAGAGCCGCACCGCCCGCGCGGTCCCCCACTTGGCGGTGAAGTTGGAATCGCACTTCGTGTAGTCGACCGGATCCCCGCTCTGAATCGCAACCAGCCCCGCGGCCGCTCGGCCTCGGTGTCGATGCCGAGATCATGGCAGGCGGCGACCGTTTCCTCGGCGTCGGCACTCGGAGCGCCCGGTCGCGGCCGGCGGGGCAAATGCGCTATCCTCACTCCCGATGTCCAAGCTGCCGCGGTGGGTCGTCGACAACCGCACCGCCGTCGCGCGCGAAGCCGAGGCGTTCCGCGGTCTGACCCCGGAGGAGCATGCGCGGGCGACCGCCGCCGCCTGTCGGGCCGCGGCGCGTCAGCTGGCGCAGCGAGCCGACCGGGAGCGGCTGCTCGCCTATCGCGATCCATTGCCTGCGGGCTCGGTCGCCGTCCTCGGCCGCTTGCGCGCCGCGGCGCGCCGTCGCGCATGACCATTCCGGGGGACGCCTTCGAAGCCGGCATGCTGGTCGCGCAGGCGCTCGAGCGGCACGGGGTGCCCTACGCGCTCGGCGGGGCGCTCGCCTACGGCCAGTACGGCATTCCGCGCGCGACCAACGACGTCGATGTCAACGTGTTCGTCGAGACCGACCAGTTGGGCGACGTGTTCGCCGCGTTGCGGTCGCTCGGCGTCGTCGTCGACGACGTCGCCGCCCGGGCCGCAGCCGAGCGGGAAGGTCTGATGGTGCTCCGTCTCGCCGACTTCCGCCTCGATGTCTTCACGCCCAGCATCGACTTTGCCTGGGAGGCGGCGCGCACACGGGTGCGCCACCGCGTCGGCGATGCGGGCGTATGGTTTCTCTCGGCCGAAGCCCTGTGCGTGTTCAAGCTCTTGTTCTTCCGTGGCAAGGATGTCGTCGATCTCGAGCGCCTCATTGCCGTCCACGGCAGCGCGCTCGATGTCGCGTACGTACGCCGACACGTGGTCGACATGCTCGGCGGGGACGATCCACGCGTGACCACGTGGGATCGGCTCTGGCAGGAACACGGCCAGCCGTAACTCTGCACGCCGCGACCTCCACGGAGAGCCCGATCGTGCCAGTAGTGGTCGCCGGAATGTGCCTGTACCCGGGAGGGATGGATCCCGTTGCGGCTCGGCAGCATGGGCTGCGGTTGCTCGTGCTGTTCGGATCGGATCGCGCGCGCGCGGTGATGCGGCGGCGCACGCAGACTGGGACTTCGGCTACCTCTCGGACGGCACGATGGATCCACTCACACTCATGGCAACCCTCGCGTCCGCCGTCGGCAGCGAGCGGCTGGACCTCGTCGATCTGGTCCACGCGAGCGGGCTCCTGCGCTCTTCGCGCCTCCTCAGAGTCCGTTCGCGCTGAAAGGTGCCGAAGGGGCGTCTCGAAGCAGCGGCTGGTCGTTCAGCGGACTGCTGAAGGACACGACGCGGGGGCGACCCGGCCTGGTCAGGCCTGGCGCCGGCGGCGAACGACGGCCGCGGCGCCAACGCCGAGCAGGCTCGCCAAGCCGAGCAGGAGGCCGCCGAGCGACAGGGCGGGAGCGGGCGCGGCGATGTCGGCCGCGCACATGCCGGCGTGACCGGGGACGCCGCAGGATTCCCCCGGCGGGCAGGCGGGATCGGCGCAGCACGTGTCGTCGACGCAGTTGCCGGAGATGCAATCCGTCGGCGCGTCGCAGCCGGCGCCGTTCGGCGCCGGCGTACGCGTCGAAGTGACGGTTGCCGTGTGCGTCGGGGTCGATGTGGGCGTCGCAGTCGGCGTCGATGAGGCGGTACGCGTCGGCGTAGATGTCGGCGTGTCGGTCAGTGTGAAAGTCGCCGTGGAGCTTGGCGTGCTCGTCGGCGTCACCGAGGGGGAATCCGTCGGAGTGCGGGTTGGCGTGACCGTAGGCGTGTCCGTCGGACTGCTCGAAGGCGTGTCGGTCGGGGTGCTCGTGGGCGACGCGGTTGGCGTCTCCGTAGGTGTTTCGGTTGGCTCTTCGGGGAACTCGCACCTTTCGCCGATGAACCCCGGTGGACATATGCATACAGCCAGCCCTTGGACCGGTATGCAGGTTCCCCCGTTCTCACAGGGGCTGGGGCTGCATGGATTGCCCTGCTGCGCCGCTGCGGGTGCCGGCAGCAACGTGGCAAGCAGGCCAACCAACAGCGCGAGTGGTGTGGCCAGTCGATTCGTAATCTCTATCTGCCTTCCCGCGACCCCCGTGTCTTGGCGGAGCCCACGGCCTGACGCGCGTACGGATAGCAGAGCGGATCTCGATCGTAAGGGAACAATTGCGGCCGCGGCTCGATGACGCGTAGCAGGATGAATCGGACTGCGCAGATGAGCTGCCCCCCGCCATCGGTCCACTAGAGATCGACCGCCGCATTGAACGGGCGAATTGCCATACCGGCTCGTCTCGGACGTTCTGCGGCCCAAAATATGGACGTTCCTGCGGAGTCGGGCGTGCAGGAGTCCTTGGCGGGCGAGCTGTTGACGCAGGTGGTTAGCGTCGTCTCGAAACACACGCCGGCGCCCCCGTTCTCGATCTCGAGCGTGACTCTCACGTCGTCGGTGGCGACGACGAGCGGGGCGAAGTTGATGTCCGCGTCCTTACCACGTCGGAATCGCCGGTCTCGTCCGCGCCGCGGCCGATTGCCGTAGACGATGCGCACCCGCCCCACCACGGGCGTGTCGAACGCGACGCCCATGAACGAGAGCGCGTTGTCCGCCGGCGGCACGCGGGACTGGCCGAGCGAGCGCTCGAAGCGGTCGAAGTACTCGAACTCGCTGCCGCCCACGTCGGTGTACACGGCGCCGAAGCCGGGGCGCCCGGCGCGCTCCGCGCGCCAGCGGGCAGGGACGCCCGCTTCCACTGAAGACAACTGAAGACGCCAGCCTGCCCCTACCTGCCGCGGGCGATTCGCGGTGATGATCCTGGTATGGTTGCCCGATGCGCGTCTTGACCGCCGGGGCGTGGAGCGTGCCGCAGTGCTATCCGCGGGCCACGTTGCTGATCGTCGGGGTCGTCACGCTGCTGCTCACCGGGTTCGCGGCGCGCTTCGCGGTCGACAGCGCCGTCGACCAGCTGCTGCCCGAGCACGACCCCGACCGCGCCTACTACGAGATCGCGCGCACGGTCTTCGGCAGCGAGGAGATCGCCGTCGTCGCCCTCTTCGCCGACGACGTGTTCGCCGCGGCGACGCTGGCGCGCATCGATCGCCTGACGCGCCAGCTGGCCGCCCTCCCGGGAGTGCGCGACGTGACCTCGTTGACCAACCTGCAGCGCGTCACGCTGGGCGACGACGGACTCGGCCGCGAGCCGCTCATGCCGCCCCTGCCGCTCGACGGCGCGCAGATCGACGCGTTTCGCGCCCGCGCCCTGGCCGATCGCCTCGGCCGCGGCGCGGTCGTGTCGGCCGACGGTCGGTCCACCGGCGTGTGGGTGCGCTTCCAGCCGATGACGGACGAGGAATTCATCGCCCGCGATTTGGAAGCCAGCCTGCGCCAGGTGGTCGCCGCCAACCCCGGGGATGAAGCCGTCGCGATCACCGGTCTGCCGACGATCAAGGTGCAGGCCGCGCGCCACATGATCGAGGACCTCGCCCTGTTCGTCCCGCTGGCGTTGCTGCTGGTGATCGGCGTGTTGGTCTGGGCGTTCCGGACCTGGCGCGGCCTGCTGTTGCCGCTGGCGAGCGTCGTCATCGGGCTGACCTGGACGATCGGCATCATGGTGCTCGCCGGCGACGCCTTCACCATGGGCTCGCTCGTCCTGCCACCGCTGATCATGTCGTCCGGCGTGGCCTACGCCATCCACGTCGTCAGCCGCTACTACATCGAGGTACGTCCCGGGCGCAGCCACGCCGAGGCGGTGACCATCGCGATGCGGCACGTGCGGCTGCCGGTCTTCATGGCGGCACTGACGACGCTGATCGGATTCGCCACATTCGTCATCAGCCCGATTCCGTCGATTCGTGACTTCGGCTTCTACGCCGCCCTCGGCATCGCCGTGGTGTTCGTCGCCTGCGTGGTGGTGATCCCCGCGGCGCTCACCCTCCTGCCGCCGCCGACCGCCGTGCCGGCGCGGCTCGAGGAAGGCGGCTGGTTCGCCGACTTCGTCGCTGCCTGCGGCGCATTGTCGATGCGCCACCGGTGGTTCTTCCTGCCGCTGTTCGTCGCGCTGCTCGCCATCGGCGCCGTCGGCATGACCCGGCTGCGGATCGAGACCGACTATCTGCGCTTCTTCAGCCCGACCCACCCCGTGCGGATCGACAATCAGCGGGTCAGCGACAGCCTCGCGGGCACGCAAGTCGTGACCGTGATCACCGACGCACCGGGTCCCGAGGGCGTCACGAACAGCGACGCCCTCGAGGCGATCTCGGCGCTGCAGCGGTTCATCGACCGGCAGCCGGGGGTCGACCGCACCCTGTCGCTGATCGATCAACTGGACAGCGTGCGCAGCGCCGTCTCACCCCAGCGCGTCCAGGCGCCGTTAACCGACCAGGCGGAGATCGCCGGCCTCCTCAACCTGCTGGCGCCGCGCGACGTCCGACACGAGATCAATGCCGAGCACTCGCGCGCCCAGATGACGGTGCACACCAGCCTCTCGAGCTCGCAAGAGGTCGGCGACTTCGTGGCCCGGGTCGAGGCGGAGGGAGCAGCGCGGATGCCGGCCGGCGTCGGCGTGCATGCGACCGGCACGGTCGTGTTGCTCAACCGCTCCGCCGACGCGCTGGCCTGGAGCCAGGTGTGGGGCGACGCGCAGGTGATGGTGATCTTGCTGCTGTTGATGGTCCTGTTGCTGCGCTCCCTGCGCCTGGGAGTGCTGTCGATGGTGCCCAACGTCCTGCCGATCGTCATGCTGTTCGGCTTCATGGGCTACGCCGGGATCGATCTGAACATCTGCACGAGCACGATCGCGTCGATCAGCATTGGCATTGCCGTCGACGACACCATTCACTACATGCTCGGGTTCTACGACGAGCTGCGCGCCGGCAAGACGCGAGAAGACGCCGTCCTCGCCACCCTGCGCGGCGTCGGCCGACCCATCCTGATCACGTCGGTGGCGCTGTCGGCGGCGTTCTGGATCGTCTGCCTGTCCAATTTCCAACCGGTCCGCCATTTCGGGCTGCTGGCCGGTTGCACCATGGTCGTCGGTGTCTTCACCGATCTGTTGCTGTTGCCGGCCTTGCTGGTCACTTTGCCGCTCGGCGATCGGGCCGCCGCGGCCCGGCAGCACATCGATCGCGCCCCCGGTTGGCAGGCGCCGACAGATGTCGGATGAATGGGAATCAGCCCTGAAGGAGCGATGATGAGGATTACCTACCGGACGGTGCTTGCGGTCGTGACACTCTGCGGCGCCGCGCTGGCGGCGGAGACGCCGCCCGATGATGCGCGCGGTTTGGTCCAGCGCGTCAGCGATACGCAGCCGGAAAACGCCTACATGTCCCGCATGACGCTGACGACGCCCGGCGGGCTCGAGCGCGAGTTCACGCTGAGCGGTAAGCAGCTGACGAACGAGATCGACGCCCGCTACCTCGAGGTGACCGGGCCGTTCAATCTGAAGGACACCCGCTATCTGTTCTACGACCGCAATCAGCGGCGCGACGATCAGTTCATGTACCTGCCGTTCATGAAACGGATCGTGCGTCTGACGGACAAGACTCGGCAGGAGCCGTTCCTCGGATCGACGTTCTACGTCAACGACATCGTCGAGCCGGCAATCGACGACTACACGTATCGTTTCGTCGGCGACGACGTGATCAACCAGCGCAACTGCCGGCTGGTCGAAAGCCTGCCCAAGGATCCGGAGCGCGAGACCTACGGCAAGAGCATCCTCGCCATCGACCCGATCGACCTGGTGGTCCTGCGCGTGCAGCTCTTCGACAAGGACCTCAAGCCGTTCAAGGTGCACACGATCGAGACGTTGGAGAAGATCGACGGCTACTGGACCCCGCGCAAGCAGATCATGCACAACGTCCAGGACGACGAGCGGTCGCAGCTCGATACGCTCGAGGTGCAGTACAACGCCCCGCTCGGCGACGACATCTTCCGCGAGGCCCATCTGGGGCGTTGAAGGACTAGGCGCTCGCCGGCCTGCCTTCCAGCCTCCCGGCGAGAGCGGCTGGGAGTGGGCCCGTCCCGACCAGACGTCTGCGCGCAGGATCGATGGTCAGGTTCAGCCCTTCGAGCGAGCGCGCACCCAGCAGCAGCAGATCACCCTTCTCGGCGAAGACCACCTCATCAATGGTGAAGAAGCGGTCGAGCCGAATGATCGCGAAACCGATGCCGCGGGTGACCACCTGGCCGTTGGCGAGCTGGAAACTCACATCCTTCTTCTCCCGCTGCACGCCGATGCGCTCGAGTGTGCGCGCGGAGATCCAGGTGTACTCGCTGCCAGTATCGACCAAGAGCTTCACGATGACCGCAGACCGCCCCCGGTCAACCGGGTTCTCAATCCTGCATCGGGTGTGGAAGGTTCCCATCGATCGGATTCCAGCTGGTCGTATCAATGCCCAAAGGCGATTCGCAAGGCAGCGCGGCATAGCCGAGCAGGATCGATGCAGAACATCGGTGCGGCTACCATGGACATCGAAGGTGCCCGGCAATACCAACTTGGTGTTCTTGGAAGCCGCTAAATTTCCATCAGTGACGCGAACCGGTCGAAGACGCGGGCGCCGACGTCGCGCAGCGCGGCGAAGCGGGCGGCGGCGGGGCCGAGGATGGACTCGGCTGGAACGTTCGCCGCGGCGATCTCGTCGGTGAACGCGGTGACCATCGCGGCGAGCTGGGCTTCGTCGAGCTCGAGGTGAAACAGCAGACCGAAGGCGTTGTCGCCGTACCGAAACGCCTGGTGCTCGGTCAGCTCGGTCGACGCCAACCCCACCGCGCCGCGCGGCAGGTCGAAGAGATCGCCGTGCCAGCACAGCGGCGTGATGCGGCGCGGCACATGGTGCAGCAGCGGGTCGGTCGCCGCCGCGTCGGTCAGGTCGACCGGATACCACCCGATCTCCTTGAAGCCACCCGGGTAGACGCGTGCACCGAGCGCCGCCGCGAGCAGCTGGCTGCCCAGGCAGACCCCGAGCACCGGGCGGCCGCGGCGCAGCGCGTCCTCGATCAGGCGCAGCTCGTCGCGCAGGTGCGGATAGCGATCCGCTTCGTACACACCCATCGGGCCACCCATCACCACCAGCGCCGACGCCTCCAGCGTCCGCGGCACCGCTTCGCGGAGGTCGGGGCGCACGATGCGCAGCGACAGGCCGTGGCGCTGCAACGCGTCGCCGATCGCCGCGGGACCTTCGCAGGCGATATGCTGGAGGACGAGAACTTCGCCCATACTCAACACCGTGAACGGTGCGGAGGTGCGGAGGTGCTGCGGTGCGGAGGTGAGGACAATCTCAGATATTGCGCCGCCGAGGCCGCACCCACCTCCGCACCT
>Ga0187893_10015680_pt1 | contig 10109 bp, 7 predicted proteins | sample MA1701074metaG_FD_139574 | JGI IMG/M metagenome (GOLD analysis project Ga0187893, IMG submission 139574) | White microbial mat communities from a basaltic lava cave in the Kipuka Kanohina Cave System on the Island of Hawaii, USA - MA170107-4 metaG ... | reverse complement strand
CATCCTGCTCCCGGGTTCGCGCCTCTCCCCCTTCTCCGTCAAGGTTATCGCGTATCGCGCTGGCATCCCGGTCGCCACGGGCGACCTCGGCTCCGTCCTCAGCCATCTGCAGGGGGCACGCCTCGCAGCAACTCTCCGAACTGGAAATAACCTCGGCTACCTAAGTAGTGAACTAAGCTCTCGGCAGCCGTCCTAGTTTCTGGATTGGTCTCGGCAAGCGCTGCGTCAAGAATTGCTCTCGCGTGGTTGCGCCAGCCGTAAATGCCCCACCCCTCCTTGTCACCCTTGGCGATGGCCTCAAGGCACTGAACAGCCTCCAGAGGCATCCGCCGAGAGAGACCGGCTAGTCGCTCTACAACCACATTTTCGTGCTCTGTCTTAGGTGCGATTTTGAGCGCTTCGGCCAGTTGCTTGATGACCCACGCGTCTTCAAACTTCCCGGACACAAACCACCAGCCAAAGGCAGCCATTTCCGCCGCATGGATGCTCGGTGTCGCCGACCCCTTGGCGGCGCTCAGACGACTTTGCCAAAGATTCATCAGTCGCTCTAGCGTTTCATCTGGCAGAGTGTCCTTCAAGTTGTAAAGGTTTCGACCTATGAAGCCTAGAGCATGTCCCCGTATTTCCTCAGAAGCTCTATTCCAGAATCTCGCGATGAGACCCTCAGGACTGTCCATGTCAAGCTTCCCACGCCAATAGAGTGTCATCAAGTGTTGCGCGAGGTGCTGGTCAGGATCTGCAAGTCGTCTCTGTTCGCCCGAGCGTGCGCCCAAACGCTGAACTGCACCGGCATATTGATCGCGCAGAACCTCGAATACTTCGTCATAGGGGACACAGAAGATGATGTATGTTTCCCATGCTGCGTCACGGTACATACCCTGAGAATCGTCTATCGGAAAAATCGTGGTAACGTTATTCCTTGCCCATGCCTTGTCGAGTAGAACGAGCCAGGGAAACCATTGGCCGTAAACGGCACGGATTGCAAGTGATGGGTCGGTTGACGCATCTAAATGCCTCTCGAGAGCCTCCCTGACCTCCGGGATTTCATCAAAACCACGCTGAAGTTTTTGCTTTGCATCAGGCAGCTTTTCCAAGTGACGACGCACCCATAATGCGTATCGGACAACGGCATGTATTGCTTCGCCGCGTGTTGTATTAATGGATAAAGTAGCAGGGTCCATATTGGAACCACCATAGCGCGCCTCGTATTCGAGAGTGGGCTCTGGGTCATCTGTAATCGGTTGGAGGATTCGCCAGACGGCGTCGCGAAAATCAAAAGGAACCACAGCTGGACCTTCCTCAAACCCTGCTGAGAGGAGATCAGCTGCCGCCTTGCGTGTCCAGCCCCAGTCAGGATCCCTGTCGCGCTGAGATACCGATCGTCCGGGAATGTCTCTGGGTTGGCTTACGACCCAAGAGCATAGTTTGAGGACGAGCGTCCACTCGAACGTCCGATTCTGTTTGATGGCCTCGCGGAATCCTGAAAGCAGTCCTCGCACATAGGTTGGATCGAGCCCCATGAACCTTTCCGCTTCCGCCGCGAATCGCCCTGGATCCTGGCTCACGACTGAGGAAAGGATACGTCCTAGACCTTCCCAAGAGGGCGACATCGAATCACCAGAGGGGCTCCAGGTCTGGAGAAACTCCACGATGTCGGCGATTGACATCGCCTGAAGATCCTCGCGAGTCTTGGGACTTGTTGGTCCTACCCATCCAGAGCTTATGTAGACGGGAAATTCCGGATGCTCCGCGCCGCCCAGGTCCATCACCAGTGTCTCATACCGCGTTTTCCAGTCTTCGCTAAGGTGTGGACTGATCCAGGCAAGGCGGTCGCGCTGCCAGCGCCGCTTCCAGCGGGTTAAGTCCTCTTCCGTTGGCTCCTTGCCAGTCAATTGTTGCTGTGCCTGCGCGAATTCCATGAGATCTGGACCTTCTTCGAGCCAGTTAAGGATCACTCGTTGCTGTTCCGGCGTTAGGGTGTTGAAACACTGCCTCAGCAAGAGCACGTACTCATGGCGGACCCCAGGATCGTCAAAAAGTGAACGGTTCAACAGGCGAGCAGCAACCAGATCAGCTGCAGCATCTGGAGACCGACTTAACAGATAGAGGGCAATGCGGTGGAAAACCCGCCATGGTTTGCCTTCGAAATACCGGATAAGGTCTGGGACAGGAATCCTATTTCCTTGGGCTAGCTGTTCCGCGGCGTCACGAACCCCACTCACCAGAATGTCTCTAAGCGAGTGCAAACGGTTCTGCGCATGATCTTCAATTGCGCGCCGCCAGATGTACGACAGGTCTTCAGGCCCCTCGTGTTCACCACGCCTTTGGGAAAGACGAATACCAGCTTCGAGAAGGTCGCAAAGGAGTTCGAGCGCTCGAATTCCGGCCTCTCTTACCAGTTCAGGAAAGTCTTTCTTGAGAATCTCTTCATAATGCCAGGTGTCAAACCTCGCTATTGGGGTCGGGGGAAGGCCGTACTTGTCTTTTACTTCAACCCCGGCCTCTTCTCTTGGATCGGGAAGTATTTCGAGGACTACCCGTGCTAGATTCAGAGCTGCCTCGATTTGGCCGCCCCGAGCGAGGTGTGCGACGAGTGAACCAAGTTTCTCTGGCAGAAGGAACTGGTGACGTGACCGTGCCCAGCTCTTGGCTTTTTCGACCAAGCGAGCCGAGAGCTCTGAAGGCATTGCTAGCACCGCGTCCGCCAAGTCCTCATGTACGCGACCATTCTCCGTATCTGGCATCCCCATGATGATCTCCAACACCGCTTCCGGCCTTAGAGGTGCCATCCGTGCGAGATAGCGTGACTCTGGCCACTGGGGAACCCTGATGGTGCCTCGTGTCTCATCAGGCTGCATTCTTGGCGGGTTGGAGAAGTACCCTTTTGATCTTAGTGGTCTGATCCATTCCGGATTTTCCAACCGGTCGAAGAAGTAACGGTACTGTGCTTCATGACCTAGCAGCGCTATCGCCCGGTCAACTTGGTCAGGAGTTGGCGTCTTCCAGGATTTCATCGAGCCCCTCTATAGTTTTGAAGAAACCCCGAACCAGGGCGCCAAGGGTCGTTTCAAAGAGTTCAAAGTGCCGGACAAACTCTGGTAAGTTAAGGTCGCTGTCCCGGACTCCTGAATCATGAGTCCTCTTCATGAACCAATCGGTTACATAAAGCCACTGTTGGACGACCGGACGCAGTGTGTCGCGCACGTCTTCGCTCCTAGGCGCGACGCCTGAGAACATACGAAAGGCTGCTTCCTCTGGCCTTTCACGCGCGTCAATGTGATCCTTCAGCAGGGTCAGGGTTTTTCGGAAGAGTTGAGGTTCTACTAAGATATTTGATGATCGAATCCCTTCACGAGGGGTGACGTCCGTTGGCATAGTTCCATCCAAGGGAAAACCTGCTTTCTGCCACTCTTTGGCGAGTTCGTCAAGTCTGGTCTTCCAGTCGAAGTATCCACCGCTCCTTGTGCCTGCAATTATCTCGGGTATTCTGTTGCGAATTTCGCGGACCGCGTGTGCTATAAAACGTGTCCGACCAGGCAACTCGGATTCTGCAATCATCACAAGGGCACCTTCATATAGCTCGCCCAAGGAAGGTGCGTTTCGATCGAACCACACTCGCAACTCAAGTCGAGGCACCGTCCACCAGTCCTGATCGGGTTGCTCCATCGTCACTACAATTCCCCCCGGAAGGCTTTGGAAAGGAGCGAGGGAATGACCTTGTCCAGCTCGAGATGGGTGGCCTGTTGTTGTCGTTTCAATTCCTCGGCGCTGGTGTGGATGCTGTCGAGGTAGTCTACAACGCGGCGCTGCTCCCAAACATGAATATCAGGAAAAGGTAGCTCCAAGATATCCCCCTGGCTGATCTTCTTCATCGATGCGCTTGTGCCTTGAGCCCGGGCTTTGATGTGCTCCCGGGCTTCATTGCCCATGAGCCAGAGATGGACAAAACGTACATCAGCGCGATTCACGTCAACTCTGGTCTTCATCATCAAGTCCGAATAAATGCAGGGATAGGGTGTGCCATCATAAATGGCTGCGTGTCCCACCAAGTCGAGAGTGTTGCTCCGCGTGATCAGAAGATCACTCGGGTCAAGCCAATAGTGAGCCTGCGGGTTTGTCTTGGCCGAAGTGCGCTTGAACTTGCTGCCATCATATTGGAAGCCGGTGACTGCGCTCAAAGCGAGAACGGGAGTACCCTCAGGACGATCATCACATCTTGGCGACCAGCCATTTCTGGGCCTCAAACTTAACACTTCGGCCAAGGGTTTCCGTTCTCTAGCTATACCGTCCACAGCCAGGCTTAGCGCCGCTGGAAAAATGGCAGAACTCACGTGAGAGGCTTCCTCCTGCAAATGCGAAACCTCGCTTACTCGGCTGGCGATCTCCTCGATGCGCGACACGATGCGGCGCTGCTCGGCCAGGGGCGGTAGAGGAATTTCGATAGCCGCAAGCTGGTGTTTCTTGATCGCGGTAAATCCGGCGCCTTGGTCCCGAACCATGGTGGCTATCTCGTTTTCTATGTTTCTGAGCGCGTATAAGAGGTAACGAGGCAAAACGTCTTGTGTGCACCTGATGGCTGCCAGGCCGCGACCTACGCAGCACTCCTGATCAGCGATGTTTGTCGGCCCCACGGGTGCTCGTACTGAGATAAGAACATCGTCCTTGTGCGCGATACGTGTTGGAGAGGTGCAGTACTTCTTGGCGACGGGATGGAGAGCACCAAACTCCGCCTTGCCTTGGAAGAAGGGTAGTCCCTCCCCATTCAGGTTGTAGGTATCCGATGGCGGGGATTGGCCCATTATCAAATCGAAGTAGTCTCTGTCCCCCAGCCGTTTCCACTCCCAGTCCTTTGGCAACCTGTATCCTTCCATCTCTAGATTACCCTTACTTTTGCCCTCGTTTTGGGACGTTACCCCTTTGGGGAAATTTATTACCACGTTTATTACCACGTTTAGGGGCGTTATTACCACGTTTCTGCCAGAAGGCGCTCCGCCCCGTTCCCTTACAGTCAAGTATCCCTTCTTTACGAAGGCGGTTCAGAACCACACGGATCATGTCTCGACTGACAGGGGGACACGCCTGTTCGAGATCCGCAATGCGAAACCTTGGGGGGAGCCTCTCGATGGCCTGCTCAATCAGTGCCGTCTTCGCACCACGGGCCGTTGTGATGGTTCCCACCCGTTCTTCAAATTCCCGGTACGCCCCGATCAGGGTACCAAGGCAATACTCCCACCATGGTTTCAGGCGATGGCGCGCCTCATGCCAACCCTCTGACGACATCTGCAGAGCCTCGTAATAGGTCTCCTTGGACTGTTCGATTAGCCGCTCCAGGCTGATGTACCGGCCGACTCCGTAGCCGGACTGGTGCAGGAGGAGCACAGTCAGAAGCCTTGAGACTCGACCGTTGCCATCGGTGAAAGGATGGATGCAGAGAAAGTCGAGAACGTATGCCGGAATCAGCAACAGGGGGCTAATGCGCCGTTGGTCCCAGAGCCGGTCAAATCGTGAGGACAGCTCCTTCATGTAGAAGGGCGTCTCTCGCGACGACACCGGAACAAACCGCGTGATCCAACGACCATCAGGAAGCCGTTCCTCGATGGTGTTATCACGTCTTTTCCAATGACCGCCTGGGAGGTTGGTTTGAGCGTAGAGCGCACGGTGGAAGCCCTGGATCGTCTCCTCTGTGATCTCGAAACGATCCGGCGTTGTGTGGATCTGGGACAGGACGTTTCGGTAGCCAAGGATCTCCGCTTCAGAGCGATCCTTGGGTTTGATCGGGTGGAGCATCAATTCTCGAAAACGGTCTGGTGCGACCGTAACGCCCTCGATCCTGTTTGAAGACTCTGTACTCTCGATGATCGCCACTTGACGCAGGGATTCCAAAACCTGTGGACTCTGGTGGCGAAAGAGTTCCTGACGGCCCTTGAATTCGCCTAAAGCCTGAATCAGGCCTCCCATCTCGATTGGGATCGCCTGGCGTTCAAGGAAATCTGGGTCCAATGACTTCACTGGCTGTTACCCTTGAGGAGTGTCCGAAGCTCTCCAATCAACGAGACGATCCGTTCTTGTTTCTTTGCAATGACCTCAAGAATCTGTTCGGGAGGTTCATGCTCTACAGTTTCCGGTTCGACAAGACCGAGCCCGGAGAGCGTCAGGTTGTACCCCTTCTGCTTGATCACGTCTGCGGGAACCAACCATGCCCGCTCTAGCTCTTCTTTCCGCTCGGGCCACTTCGCAAGAAGATCGGGGAGGTCGTTCCGGTACTGGGGGCCAAACTTGCGAGCCTTCCTCAGGGACGAGCCGTCACCTTCGACGCGATAGAACCAGGCGGCCTCAGTGGGCTTGCCGGTCTTAGCAAAGACGAAGAAGGCTGTCGGGATGGAGGTGTACGGCTCGAACATTCCCGGAGGGAGCGCGACTACGGCTTGAAGGTCGAACTCCTCCAACAGTCGGCGCTTGAGCTCCTTGTGGGCGTCGGTGTTCCCGAAGAGGGCTCCATTGGGGAGGATGATTCCACACCGCCCACCCTGACGCAGCGAGCGCAGGCATAGTGCCAGGAAGAGAAGATACTTGCTCCCGGTCTCGACGCGGAGAGACCGCTTCACGGAGTCTCGCGCCACGTCCCCTGAGAAGGGGGGATTGGTGAGGATTACGTCGAACTGCGTCTCATCCCAGCGGTCTTCGCTTCCGCAGATCGAGTCACGCCGGGCGATCGGCGACGCGTCGAACTGGTGCAGGACGGCGTTCATTGCGGCGAGGCGTATGATGTCGGCGTCGCTGTCGAAGCCATGCAGGGAGCCTGACTGCAGAAAATCCCACTGGGCGCGCGTCAGCTTGTCACCGATGCCGCGCTTCCACGTGGTCCCGTCTGGACGGAGGTCCTCGCATATGAATTCTGGAGTGGAGTTCGCTGTCAGGATATGTTCGTATGCTGCGATCAGGAACCCTCCGGTCCCGCATGCCGGGTCCCAGACCGTCTCGGCGATCTTTGGATCGACCATCGCGGTGATGACGCGAATAAGGTGACGGGGTGTTCTAAACTGCGCGGCCCTTTTCTGGCTACCCAGATCACTGACAAGGATCTCGAAGAGGTCGCCTTTCACGTCGGCATCCTGGGCGATGAATGAAACGGGGCTGATGACATCCACGGCCCGGCGAAGCGCTGCGCCATTGGGAATCACAATGGAGGCCCCTTGGAAGATCTGGCGTGCGGCGGGGGACAGGTTCGGATGCTCCGCCAGTTCTGGCAAGAGGTCCCGCAGCGTCTTGAGCATCCGTTCATTGTTAGGGTCTGATGTCAGCCGACTCCACCGAAGCGCCTCGAACTTGTCCTCGAAGAAAGAGCGCCTCTTACTGTTCGTGACGGGAGCGGCAGCCTCGGCCTCGGCTTCCCACTCCTCCATCATTTTCAGAAAGAGGAGATAGGAAATCTGGGTGACATAGGTGATGGGATTGGAGACATTGGCTTCCCACATCACCTTGCATAGCCGCTTCAGAAGACCTTGTAGTTCGACTCTGTCCATGCACTAACCCGGAGCCACAAGATGCAGGTTGACCTCATCGATAATCCTCTCTAGAGTCTCTCTTCCAAAGAGCTGCTCCATGCGAGCTCGCCCGCCACGAAGCGAGAATGGTGGTTGGCTGAAGACAGTCGTGTCGATCTGGTCGCCCGCCAGGACCCTTGCCTTGAGGAGGCGGAGCATCTCTGCCTGGTGTGGCGTGGGGCTGTGCTGGGCCACCCATGCTGCGAAGGCCTGGTCGATGCGCTCCTCGCGCGTTGGGAACCTGTGGAGGCCTAGCGCCGCCAGAATGAAGTCGGCCAGCGAAGCTGCCGGCTGATCGAAGGCGGCTTGTAAGGATTGCTCGGTGAACCAGAACTCTGGGGAGTTGAGCCGCGCGGCTAGAGCGTCCCATTCTTCCTCGGTGACCGGGCGTTCCCCCACAATCGCCTTGACCACCGGATCAACCTCCTTGAGCTCCGCGACCTTCTCGCGCCACTTGTCGAGGTAGGTCTTGCGGTCAATGGCCAACCCCTCCGGGCCAACCGTGATCAGTTCGCGGCGGCGGAACTCATCCTCCAGTGAGCCGAGCGGAATTTCGACGAATTCCGTTGGACCTGGCGTCTCTGGCGTAGTGTCAGGTGTTGCGTAGATAGGTCCTGCTTCGCCTCCCCAGCTTGCGTCGCCTCGCCGACCGATCGGTCTGGGTCGGTGATATTCCTCACCTGGATCGTCGAAGCGTTCGGTGTTGCCAACAAAGTCGTAGATGAGGAATGAGGTCTTTCCAATGCGCGGGGCTAGCCGACTTCCGCGGCCGCGCATCTGAGCGTACTTAATGGCTGAGTTGGTCGGCCGCATCATCACGAGATTCTCAACTTCCTTGTGATCATAACCGGTGTCCAGCATGTCCACGGATACGGCGATCACTGGCAGCGGGTCATACTTGAACCGATCAATCAACGGCTTCGGGTTCCCATTGTTGCTGTAGCAGGTGATCTTCCTGGCGTAGTCTGAACGGATCGCGCCGGGAGATACCTTCAAATCTTTCGCCAAGCGGAGCACCTTCTCATCGCTCAAGGCGCGGTTGAAAAGCTGCTCCAGTTGTGCGGCGTGTCTCTCCCCCACTGCAAAAACAATGGTCTTTCGCTGTCGGCTACCTTCCCGTTCCCCTTCGACCCGATAGAACTCATCGACCAGGAGTTTGTTCCGATCCCAAGAGGTGGCGGTTCGCTCCCAATCACCCGGCCTTATCTCGTCCCCGTCCCACGTTGCTCCTTCAAACGTAAGGCGTGATTCGGCCAAGTAAATCTTGTAGTCCGCGAGGTGCCCATCGCTGATCCCTCGCTGAATCGTATAAGTGAAGGTGGGTTTGCCTTCTTGCCTGGCGGCGTCCCAGCAGTCGAAGAAGAGATAGGTGCTGCGCACGAGTTGGCGTTCGGTCTCGCTCACCCAGCGAAGCTCACCGGGGTTGGGTGTTGCGGTCAACCCGATGTGGATGGCATCGAAGTGGGCAAGGGTGGCGCGGTGCGAGCTATAGATGGATCGATGACATTCATCGGTGACAATCAGATCGAAGTACGCATGGCCAAAACCACTAGGGCCAAGCTGACCTGCGATGGTATCAAGTGTTCCAATGACAATCTGGCCTTCGAGACTTCGGCGGCCGCCGTAGAGGAGGGTGCCAGGCCACTGGGATAGGTAGTCGTCGAAGGTTTCCTTGGCCTGTTTCGCTAGCTCAATGCGATCGGCCAAGAACAGGACGCGCGAGATCACCGCGGCCTGGAACCACCGCTTCATTAGAATGGCGATCGTGAGAGTCTTACCGGTTCCGGTCGCCATCTCGATCAACATCTTTCGGCGTCCCGAAATCACCGCGGCATCGACAGCCTCGATGCACTGTTTCTGGTAGGAGCGCAGCTCAATCTCGTCCCCTTTGAAGCGGAAATGCTCGGGGTACGGAATGCTTGCGAGGTTCTGGCGCAAATCGCCGCGGCGGTGAATTTTGAGGTTCGCACGCCGTTCCAGATCCGCGGGGCTTGGAAACCCGAGGATAGGGCGGGCATCTCCTTCCTCGTAGTCCCAAAAGTAATGATCCTCGCCATTGGAAAGCAAAATGAAGTGAACCGGAAGTGATCGGGCATATTCACGCGCCCGGTCCTTGGCGGAGTACGGGTCGATAGAAAATCGCTTTGCCTCCAGAATCGCGAGCGGGCGTGTGCGGGAGTCTCTTAGCAGATAGTCCGCTTGGCCATCGGCGGCCGGTTCCTCCGTGGAGACCTGGGACTTGTTTTCGATGTCCCAGCCTGCTTCGCGAAGCAGCCGATCGATGATGATCCTCGCGTCCGTCTCTTTGCTCATCGTAAACGCATCCCGGATTCTTTCACGAGCTGCTCGATCTGGCGGCGAGCGAGCGGCGAGGGTTTACGCTTGCCGTTCTCCCACCCGTTGACCGTGACAAAGGAGACGCCGAGTCTGTGGGCGAGCTGCTCTTGGGTGAGGCTCAGGGTCTTACGGATCGTCTTCAGCAGGCGAGGGGTGTCCTTGTAGTTCACGGCTCGTTACCTCTTCCAGGCCCCCCATGACACATCTGATTGGAAAGAGAAAACGCTT
>Ga0187893_10015679_pt1 | contig 10109 bp, 12 predicted proteins | sample MA1701074metaG_FD_139574 | JGI IMG/M metagenome (GOLD analysis project Ga0187893, IMG submission 139574) | White microbial mat communities from a basaltic lava cave in the Kipuka Kanohina Cave System on the Island of Hawaii, USA - MA170107-4 metaG ... | reverse complement strand
CTCGGGCATGGGGATCCTGAATCCCTGGAACCTGCAGCTCGTGATCGCTGCGGTCAAGGTCCCGGTGCTGGTGGACGCTGGCGTGGGCACGGCGTCCGACGCCTCGATCGCGATGGAGCTGGGTTGCGACGGCGTGCTCATGAACACCGCCATCGCCGCGGCGCAGGACCCGGTGCGCATGGGGCGCGCGATGCGGCTCGCGGTCGAGGCCGGCCGCGAGGCCTTCCTCGCCGGGCGCATGGCGAAGAAGCTCTACTCGGCGGCACCCTCCTCCCCGACCGAAGGCAGGATCGCACCTTCGCAGCCGAAGGCGGCTTGATCCGGCCGGTCCGCAGCTACGTCCTGCGCCAGGGCAGGGCCACCCCGGCGCAGCGCCGGGCGCTCGAAACGCTGCAGGCGAAGCACGGCATCGAGTTCGGCGACCGGGCGCTCGACGCCGGGCGCGTTTTCGGCCGCGCCGCGCCGCTGGTGCTCGAGATCGGCTCGGGCATGGGCGAGACGACCGCGGCCATCGCTGCGGCGCGCCCGGAGACCGATTTCCTCGCCGTCGAGGTGCACGCGCCCGGCGTGGGGAGCCTGCTGCGCCGGATCGAGGCGCTCGGGCTGCGCAATCTGCGCGTCATCCGGCACGACGCGGTCGAGGTGCTCGAGCGCATGGTCCCCGACGGCGCGCTCGCCGGGATGCACCTCTTTTTCCCGGATCCCTGGCCGAAGAAGCGCCACCACAAGCGCCGGCTGGTGCAGCCTGCGTTCGCCGCGCTCGCCGCGCGCAAGCTCGCCCCCGGCGGCTACCTGCACGCCGCGACCGACTGGCCCGAGTACGCCGAGCAGATGCTCGCGGTGCTCGGCGCCGAGCCGCTGCTGGAAAACACCGCGCCGGGATTCGCGCCGCGGCCGGCCTTGCGCCCGCTCACCAAGTTCGAGGAACGGGGCCTCGCCCTCGGGCACCCGGTGCGCGATCTGCTCTTCCGGCGGCCGCAAGAAAGAGCTCGAGCAGCTCGTTGAGGAAGCGCTGCCCGCGCTCGGTGGGCCGGATGCGGCCGGCGCCGCGCTCGAGCAGCCCTTTCGCCTCGCCCGCGCGCAATCCCGGCTCGAGCGCGGACAGCGGCAGCCCGGTGCGCGCGCCGAACAGTTCCGCCGGAAATCCCTCCACCAGCCGCGCCGCGTTCAGCATGAACTCGAACGGCAGCTCCTGCGGGGCGACCGCGCGCTCCTCGGCGCTCTGCGCTGCGGCCAGGTATTCGCGCGGCTGCTTCACGCGCTCGTGGCGCGTGACGCGGTCGGCGAAGGAGAGCTTGCCGTGGGCGCCCGCGCCGATGCCGAGGTAGTCGCCGAATTCCCAGTAGTTGAGGTTGTGCCGGCAGCGGTGGCCGGGCCTGGCGAAGGCCGAGGTCTCGTAGTGCTCGTAGCCCGAGCGCGCGAGCGTTGCCTCGATCATCAGCTGCATGTCGGCGCAGGCATCGTGCTCCGGCAGCAACGGCGGCCTGGACCAGAAGACCGTGTTCGGCTCGATCGTGAGCTGGTACGCCGAGACGTGCTGCACGCCCTGGCGCGCCGCTTCCTCGATGTCGGCGCGCGCCATCTCCACGGTCTGCCCGGGGAGCCCGTACATGAGGTCCAGATTGACGTCGGCGAAGCTCTCCTGCGCGATGGCGATGGCGCGCCGCGCTTGGTGCGCGGAATGGATGCGGCCGAGCGCCTTGAGCATCGCGTCGTCGAGGCTCTGCACGCCGAGCGAGAGGCGGTTCACGCCCGCTGCGCGGTAGCCGCGGAAGCGCCCGGCCTCAACCGTCCCCGGGTTCGCTTCGAGCGTCACCTCGGCTGCCGGCTCGAGCGTGAGGCGGGCGCGCACGTCGGACAGCAGCCGCTCGATCGAGCGCGCGGCGAACAGGCTCGGCGTGCCGCCGCCGATGAACACGCTCGTCACCCGCCGTCCCCACACCGAGGGCAGCAGCGACTCGAGGTCCCGCAGCAGCGCGTCCAGGTACTCGTCCTCCGGCAGCACGCCCTGCCGCTCGTGCGAGTTGAAGTCGCAGTACGGGCACTTGCGGGCGCACCAGGGCAGATGCACGTACAGCGCGAGCGGCGGGAGCTGCGCGAAGCGCACCTGCCACGGCCGCGAGACCGTCACGTGCGTCACCGCGGCCATCCACTCTCCTTCATGCGCGCGAGGAGCTGCGCCAGCGCCCGGCCCCTGTGGCTGATGCGGTTCTTCTCCTCCGCGGGGAGTTGCGCCGCCGTCTCGCGCCGCCCCTCGACCAGGAACAGCGGGTCGTAGCCGAAGCCGTTCGCGCCGCGCGGCGCCTCGCCGATCGCACCGTGCCAGCGGCCTTCGGTCACCAGCGGCTCCGGGTCGTCGGCGTGCCGCACCAGCACCACCACGCAGGTGTAGTGCGCGCTGCGCTCGGCCCGCCCGGCGAGCTGCGCGAGCAGCTTCGCGTTGTTGCGCGCATCGCGCGCCTCGCGCCCGCCCTCGGCTCCGGCATACACCGCCGAGTGCACGCCGGGCTCGCCGCCGAGCGCCTCGACGCAAAGGCCCGAGTCGTCGGCGAGCGCCGGCAGCCCCGCGGCGCGGCTCGCCTGGCGCGCCTTGGCGAGCGCGTTCTCGAGGAAAGTGGCGTGCGGCTCGTCGGGCTCGGCGATGCCGAGGTCCGACTGCGCCAGCACTTCGACGGCCAGCGGGGCGAGCAGTGCGCGCAGCTCGCGCAGCTTGCCGGGGTTGCCGGAGGCGAGGACCAGTCGTTTCATCTACCGCGGCGGGTAGTGCTTGCGCAGCGCGGCGCGGATCTCGTCGATGGCGCGCTCGATGTCGGCGTCGGTCATGCGCAGGAAATCCGGGTCGGTGGCGCCGAAATCCTGCACCTCGGTCGCCAGCTCGTCGAGCGGCAGGGTGCGCTCGGTGGCGGAGGCCGCGGCCGCCTCCTCGAGCCAGTGCATGGCAAGCACCGAGATGTTGTCGCAGAGCGGCCCCGCGCGCGCCTCGGCGAGCGTGATCAGCTCGGGGAAGGCGCGCGCCGGCTCCTTGCCGATCAGGCCCACCAGGAGCTGGCGCTGCGTGAGCGGCCCCCAGAAGCCGTCCGAGCAGAGCAGCACGATGTCGCCCTTGGCGAGGCGCGCGCTCGCGGTCGGCTCCAGGCGCGGCGCGACCGCGCCGCCGAGGCACTGCAGGAGCTTGTTGCGCTCCGGGTGGTGCGCCGCGGCCTCCTCGCGGATGCGCCCGGCGTCGATCAGCAGCTGCACCGGCGTGTGGTCGCGCGTGCGCACCACGATCCTGCTGTTGCGGATCAGGTACAGGCGCGAGTCGCCGATGAACGACCACCAGGCCAGGCCTTCCTGCACCACGCAGGCGACCACCGTGGTGCGCGGCGAATCCGCCAGCCCGAGCTTCTGCGCCTGCTGCACGATCACAGCGTGCGCGCCGCCGATGGCGCGGAACAGGAACAGCTCGGGGTTCGGCAGGCGCGGCTTCGCCTCCGCCCGGAAGGCGCTCGCGACGTACTCCACGGTGAGCTGGGCCGCGATCTCGCCGTGCGCGTGCCCGCCCATGCCGTCGGCCACCACCAGCAGCAGCGACTCGGGCGTCGCGGCGTGGGCGAGCCGGTCCTGGTTGTACGCCCGCGCGCCGGTGCGCGTGTCCTGGAAGAGCGTGTACTTCATCGCCGCGCGAGCTTGAGCAGCGCGCCTTTCAGCTGATCCAGGATCGGGCCCTCGCCGCGGAACGCGGGCGTCTTCTCGCCGGTGAGCGCCTTTTGCAGCGCGAACACGCTCTGCGGGCGCTCCAGGTGCGCAAGGCGCAGGCACCAGTCGATCGTGTCGAGCAGCTCGGCTGAGTACTTGCCCGACCAGCCCTTGCGCGCCGGGGTCATGCGGTCCCGCTCCAGCCGCTCGGGCGCCGGCGGCGGCGGCGCGGCGGCGAGGCAGGCGTACATGCTCGCGCCCACCGAGTAGACGTCGCTCCAGGGCCCCAGCTGGACGCGGTCGCGGTGGTGCTCGGGCGAAGCGAAGCCCGGCGTGTACATCGGCGCCAGGCGCATGCCCTCCGCCGAGAGCGTCTGGCGGGCGGCGCCGAAGTCGATCAGGATCGGCGTGCCGTCGTTCCTGAGGTAGATGTTGCCCGGCTTGATGTCCAGGTGCAGCAGCTTGTTCGAGTGCACCTCGCGCAGGCCGTTGAGGAGGCTGGCGAAGGTGTCCCGGATCCAGGACTCCTTGAGCGGGCCGCTGCGGCGCTCGATGTGCTCCTGCAGGTTGCGGCCGCGCTCGTAGCGCATCACCAGGTACACGGTGTCGTTGGCGCGGAAGAAGTTCAGCACCCGCACCACGTTCGGATGCGCCAGGCCGGCGAGCGCCTTGCCCTCCTCGAAGAAGCACTTCAGGCCGTAGCGGAAAGTCTGCAGGTTCTCCTCGGGCACCGCGGGCGAGGCGCTCGAGTTGTTGCGCAGGGCGAGCGAGGCGGGAAGGTATTCCTTGATCGCGACCGGAACCTCGTTGGCGTCGTGCGCGAGGTAGACGAACGAAAAGCCGCCCGAGGCGAGCACGCGGAGGATGCGGTAGTTTTCGAGCTGGAAGCCTTCCGGCAGAGGCTGGTTGGCTTGGGCGGGCATCTGCCCCTATGATACGCGTCCCCCTGCGCGCGCCCGCCGGGCGCCGCGCAACTTCTTACACATGATCCACAGCATGACCGGCTATGCGGTCGCCAGTGCGGATTCGCCGCGCGGCGCGCTCGCGCTCGAGCTGCGCTCGGTGAACTCGCGCTACCTCGACCTGCAGTTCCGCATCGCCGACGAGCTGCGCGCGGCCGAGCCGTTGCTGCGCGAGAGGATCGCCGCGCGCATCGCGCGCGGCAAGGTGGACTGCAGGCTCGGGTTCGTCGCCGGGACCGCGGCGGCGCCGCGCACGCTCAACGCCGACGCGATGCGCGAGCTCGCGCGCCTCGCCGACGAGGCGCGGCGCGCCTTCCCCGATGCGGCGCCCCTGCGCCTCGCCGACGTGCTGCGCTGGCCCGGCGTGCTCGCCGAGGCGCGCGCCGACGAGGAGCGCACGCGCGCCGCGCTCGAGGACCTCGCGCGGCGCGCGCTCGACGAGCTTTGCGCGGGACGCGCGCGGGAGGGCGCCAGGCTCCGCGCCGCGATCGCCGGGCGCGTCGCCGCGATGCGCGGCGCGCTCGCCGCGATCGCACCGCTCCTGCCCGAGGCGGTGGCCGCGTACCGGGCGCGCCTCGCCGAGCGGCTGCGCGAGGCGCTCGGTGCCGCGGACGAAGAGCGCGCGCGCGCCGAGGCCGCGTTCCATGCCGCCAAGACCGACGTCGACGAGGAGCTGACGCGCCTGGCGGCGCACCTCGACGAGGTCGAGGGCACCCTCGCCAAGGGCGGCGCCGCCGGCAAGCGCCTCGACTTCCTCGCGCAGGAGCTGAACCGCGAGGCCAATACCCTGGCCGCGAAGGCCGCCGGGCTGCGGATCGCCGACGCCGCGCTCGAGCTGAAGCTCCTCATCGAGCAGCTGCGCGAGCAGGCGCAGAACGTCGAGTAGGCGCCGCATGAAAGGGCTGCTGTTCATCGTGACCGCGCCTTCCGGCGCGGGCAAGAGCTCGCTCATCGACGCGGTGCTGAAGGAGGACGCGTCGCTCAGGCTCTCGATCTCCTACACCACGCGCGCGCCGCGCCCCGGGGAGCGCGACGGGCGCGAGTACCACTTCGTGGACGAGCCGGCGTTCCTCGCCATGCTCGGGCGCGGCGAGTTTCTCGAGAGCGCCCAGGTGCACGGCCACCGCTATGGCACCGCCGAGGCAGTGGTGCGCGGAGCGCTCGAGCGCGGCCAGGACCTGATGCTCGAGATCGACTGGCAGGGCGCCCAGCAGGTGCGCAGGCTCCTGCCGGGCGCGATCGGGATCTTCATCCTGCCGCCCTCGATCGGCGAGCTCGAGCAGCGCCTGCGCGCGCGCGGGCAGGATTCGGTAGCCGTCATCCGGCACCGCCTGGCGAACGCCAGGCAGGAGATGTCGCACTCCGCGGAGTTCGAATACGCTATAATTAACAAGGACTTCGAAACCGCCAAGCGAGACCTGCAGGCGATCATCCGCGCCGAGCGCCTGCGCCGGACCCGGCGCGAGGAATAACCCGGAACGCAAAGGACATGGCACGCATCACCGTCGACGACTGCCTGAAGAGAATTCCCAACCGCTTCCATCTCACGCTGGCGGCGACCTACCGCGCGCGCCAGTTGAGTGCCGGAGCCTCGCCGCTGGTCGAGGCGAACAAGGACAAGCACACCGTGATCGCGCTGCGCGAGATCGCCGGCGGCAAGGTCGGCACCGAGGTCCTGCGCCGCAACCCCGCGCCGCCCCTGCCGCCCGCCACGCCCTAGCCCCGGGGATGGCGGGGACGGGGACCCCGCTTTCCCAGCTCCGGCGACCCCGGAATACACTCCCCCCATGGCCGCCGTGCCACTGCCCGCGCTCGACGAGCGCCGCTTCGGATACCTGAAGCCGGCGGACGTGGCGCGGCTTGCCGAGGCCTACCGCTTCTCGGACGCGGCGCATTCCGGCCAGCGGCGCCAGTCGGGCGAGCCCTACATCTCGCACCCGCTCGCGGTCGCCGAGATCCTGGCCGACTGGCACCTCGACGGGCAGGCGCTGATGGCGGCGCTATTGCACGACGTGATGGAGGACACCTCGATCACCAAGGACGAGATCTCCGACACCTTCGGCAGGCCGGTGGCCGACCTGGTCGACGGGGTCTCCAAGCTCGACCGGATCGAGTTCCAGTCGGCCGAGGACGCGCAGGCCGAGAATTTCCGCAAGATGCTGCTCGCGATGGCGCGCGACGTGCGCGTCATCCTGATCAAGCTCGCCGACCGCCTGCACAACATGCGCACCCTCGAGGCGGTCTCGCCCGCCAAGCGCCGGCGCGTGGCGCGCGAGACCATGGAGATCTACGCACCGATCGCCAATCGCCTCGGGCTGAACGCGCTGTTTCACGAGCTGCAGGAGCTCGCCTTCTCGCACATCCACCCCATGCGCTACCGGGTGCTGGCGCGCGCCACGCGCGCCGCGCGCGGCAACCGCCGCGAGGTGGTGGGACGGATCGAGGCCCAGATCAAGGCCAGGCTCGCCGAGGCGGACGTCGGCGCCGCGGTCACCGGGCGCGAGAAGCACATCTACTCCATCTACCGCAAGATGATCGAGAAGCATCTGTCCTTCTCCGAGGTGCACGACATCTACGGCTACCGCGTGGTGGTGAAGGACGTGCCGACCTGCTACCTCGCGCTCGGCGTGCTGCACGCGCTTTACAAGCCCGTGCCGGGCAAGTTCAAGGACTATATCGCCATCCCCAAGGCGAACGGCTACCAGTCGCTGCACACCGCGCTGATCGGGCCCTACGGCGTGCCGGTCGAGATCCAGATCCGCACCGAGCAGATGCACCGCCTCGCCGAGGCCGGCGTCGCCTCGCACTGGATGTACAAGGACGAGGCGACCTCGCTCTCCGAGTTGCAGAAGAAGACCCACCAGTGGCTGCAGTCTCTGCTCGAGATCCAGAGCCAGTCGGGCGACTCGCACGAGTTCCTCGAGCACGTCAAGGTGGACCTGTTCCCCGACGAGGTCTACGTCTTCACGCCCAAGGGCCGCATCCTCTCGCTGCCCCGCGGCGCGACCGCGGTCGACTTCGCCTACGCGGTGCACACCGACATCGGCAACCGCTGCGTCGCCGCCAAGGTGAACGGCGAGCTCGTGCCGCTGCGCACCGAGCTCAGGAACGGCGACCGCGTCGAGGTCATCACCACCGGCTACGCCAAGCCCAACCCGGCGTGGCTGCAGTACGTGCGCACCGCCAAGGCGCGTTCCAACATCCGGCACTTCCTGAAGACCATGCAGTACGAGGAGTCCGCGGCGCTCGGCGAGCGGCTGCTCGAGCAGTCGCTCAAGGCCGCCGGGCAGGCGCTCGCCGCGATCGACGCCGCCAGCTGGGACCGCGTGGTGCGCGACTCGGGCGCGCGCTCGCGCCAGGAGGTGCTCGCCGACATCGGCCTGGGCAAGCGCCTGCCGGCGGTGGTGGCGCGGCGCCTGCTGCGCCACGCCGAGCGCGACGAGGCCAAGGCCGGTGCCAAGCCCGCGGCGGTCGGCAGCGTCGTCATCCGCGGCACCGAGGGCATGGCGGTGCAGCTCGCCAACTGCTGCCGGCCGATTCCGGGCGACGCGATCGTCGGCTCGATCAAGAAGGGCCAGGGCCTGGTGGTGCACGCGGCCGAATGCCGGCAGATCGTGCGCTCGCGCCGCGTCGCCCCCGAGCAGTGGATCGACGTCGAGTGGGACCGGTTGACGAGCCGGCTCTTCCAGGCGGCGATCAAGGTGACCGTCGCCAACCAGCGCGGCGTGCTCGCCAAGGTCGCCTCCGCGATCGCCGAGGGCGGCTCCAACATCGACGCCATCAGCATGGAGGAGGACCGGTCGGTCTACACCACGATGCTGTTCGTGCTGGAGGTCGCCAACCGCCAGCACCTGGCGCGTGTCATGCGCTCGCTGCGGCGGCTGCCCGACGTCGAACGGCTGGCTCGGGTGCGCGAGTAGCTAGGCGCGAATCAGGATCGCCAGCAGGAAATCCCCGCGACTTCGAGCCGCCGGGCTGCCGACTAGTAGCGCTCCCCGGAGAGGAACTGGCGCTTTAAGCGGGCGACCTGGCGGCGCAGCGCCTCGATCTCGGCAGCGGCCGCCTGCGCCCGGCGCTCGAGCTCCTCGTCCGGCCCGCCGCCGCCCTGCGCCAGCCGGCGCGCCGAGAGCTCCTCGTGGATCTGGCGGTAGCGCTGCATGGCCGCATCCCAGCGCTCGACCAGCTGCTGCTCCTGCTGCCGCCAGGCGGCCCGGTTCTGCGACGGATTGCCCTTCGAGCCGCGCACTCTAGATCCCTGTCGCGGCCCGGCCGCCCCAGGTCGCCCAGTACTCCTCGGCGCGCTTTTCCACGCGCAGCGCGAGCACCATGTCGGGGTCGGCGCCGTCCACGCGGCGCGCCTTGTCCTCGGGCAGCGAACCCTCGAGGCGCTCTCCGTACACGAGCAGGCCCTCGGCGCTGCCGAGCTCCACCGCGCGCCGGCAATGCTCCAGGCGCTCCTGCCCGCCGCTCGTGTCCGACCAGGGGCGCGAGCCGTCGGTGTTCGGCGCCCAGAGCAGGCACTGGCAGACCCCCGCAACCGTCTGCACGTCGTCGGCCCAGAGAGCGAGGACCACGGCACCGTCGCTTGGCCGCACGCCGCCGCGGCTCCAGACGCGGCTGCGCAGGCTCACGCCGCGCATGCCCAGCGCCTGGGTGCGCGATACCAGCCGCTGCGGTCCGCCCTTGCGCCGCCGGGTCGGGCGCTGCGGCGCGCGCCCGCGCGGCCGCGTTCCGAGCACCTCGTCGCACAGCGCCGCGACCTCGGTCTCCTCGAGCCGCAGCGCGTTGACGCGCAACTGCCGCACCTCCGGGGTGGACAACGAGTCGATCTTGTCCCGGGTCCACATCGCGATCCGCGCACGCTGGAAGATCTGCATGAGTGTCACCGCCTACAGGAAACGCAAACAAAAAAGCCCGGTTTCCCGGGCCTGGTCAGCAGTCGCGGGCACAGCGCTCACGCCGGCCGGATGTTGATGGCGTGGGGCCCCTTGGGACCCTCGGCGGCCTCGAAATGCACTTTCTGGTTCTCGGCCAGCGTCTTGAAGCCGCTGCCCTGGATCGCCGAAAAGTGCACGAACAGGTCCTTGCCGCCCCCGTCCGGGGTGATGAAGCCGAAGCCCTTCGCGTCGTTGAACCATTTCACCGTGCCTGTACTCATTTGCGTCTCCTCGATAGTTGGAAAGAGGCCTGCTCGGCCTGCGGGAACTTCAAGGAAGGGAACTACCTGATGAGCACAGCGCGAACGCCGGAGCGAACCAGCTACTTCACTGCTTGAGGAACCTGCAAGACCCTTATACAGGCGCGCGCGCGCGCGGTCAAATCAGCGCTCGAGGGAGGTCGGGCGAGCGCTAGCAGGGTGTTGAAAAATTCCCCGAACGATCATTGCGATGCCCTGTCATAGTGGCAGCGTCGTTCAAGGGAGAAGAAGAATGCGCGGCCAAGTGGATTCCCAGAGCGGATTGTTCAGCT
>Ga0187893_10015678_pt1 | contig 10110 bp, 8 predicted proteins | sample MA1701074metaG_FD_139574 | JGI IMG/M metagenome (GOLD analysis project Ga0187893, IMG submission 139574) | White microbial mat communities from a basaltic lava cave in the Kipuka Kanohina Cave System on the Island of Hawaii, USA - MA170107-4 metaG ... | reverse complement strand
CGAGATCGACGACGGCGACGGCGCTGACCGTTTCGAGAATCACTTCGGCGTTGAGATGCACGCGGCGGGTCAGGGCGGAAAGGATCTGGGTGATCTCCTTGGCCTCCTCATCGCGCAAGCGGACGATGGTGTTGTTCAGCTCGACGGATTCGGAGGGTTCGACGAATAGGGTCGCGCCGGAGTCGGAGCTACGGTGGACGATGCCGGGGATGCGCCCACGATATTCGGATTTGAGCGGCAGGACGCAGCGGTCGTCGTGAAAGGTCGAGCCGGTGTATTGAAGCATCTTGGTCAGCCCGGTTTGACGGAGGAGGCGATCGAAGACGATTTTGATGGAGGTACGGGCTTCCTCGATGGTTCGACGGATGGAAGCGAGACGCGGCGAGGCGTGGTCGCGGACTTGGCCGCGTTCGTCGATCGCCTCGACAATGACCGCGCCAATGGGGCTGAGGTCGTGAATTCGGCGGCCCAGGGAGGCGAGCGACGGGGCGGAATCAGCCAAGAGTCGAAACCAATCGCATAGATACCTGGTGGCGTTCAACGTGTCCGCGATCTGGACAAATACCGGAGGATCGAGGGGCGTGGGAAAGGCGGCGGCGCGGATGTAATTGCGAATGTCGTGGACTCCCCCCATCGGAGGATAAGGCCGGTCGGCGGTTGCAGCGGTCATTTCCTGGACCTGTTGAAGCCAGCCTTTGACCACATGAGGATGAGGGGAGGGAATCATGGTGCGGGCGAGGCGTTTCCCGGCGGAGGTTCCGCAAAAGGCGGCGAGGACTTCTCGCATGGCGGGAAATTCGAGTTTGGATTGGGCGGCGTCGTTCACGATGTTGAAATCGGCGAGGCGGCGGGAGGTCGAGAGCGGGATGGGGCGTTGAAAATTCCCATGGCGGGTACAATACAGGAAAGGGCCTGAACCAAGAGAGGTCCGGGTTGGTGTATATGCGTACCGGCGGTATACAAAGCTCAACTCCACGGTGGTTACCGGTGCTGGGAACGCTTCTCCCGGGCCTGTTATCGCCGGTTTTGGCCCAGCCGTTGCGGAAATATGAACTGGCTGACCTGAAGGCGCTGGAACGGGGGTTCATCGACCTTGCGGAAAAGGTCCGGCCTTCCGTGGTGGCGATCCGGGCGTATCAGGCGAGGTACGTCAAGGAAAGCGATTCGTCGGCGGTTCGGGTTCCCATCGGGCAAGGGAGCGGATTCGTCCTTGAAGCGAATGGCCTTATCGCCACGAATCGGCACGTCGTGGAAGGCGCGGATCTGTTGGAAATCATTCTATCGAACGGGGATCGTCACCGGGCGACGATTCGTCAGGGAGACGTTCGGAGTGACCTTGCGGTCTTGAAGATCGAAGCGACAAGCCTGGTCCCAGTGAAGCTTGGGGACCTGTCCACGGTCCGAGTCAACCAATGGGCGTTCGCCGGCGGCAATCCCTTTGGTCTGGCGAATGACGACGGGAACACGTCGATCACTTACGGCGTGGTGAGCGCCCTGGGTCGAGACATGACGCACCGCCTGAAGGGCGATCCGGACGTACATTATTACGGGAACCTGATCGAGACTTCGGCGGCGATTAATCCGGGTTGCAGCGGGGGTCCGCTCTTCAATCTGGACGGCGAAGTGATCGGGGTGGTGAGCGCGATAGAGACGAGCACGGGGGTCAACCAGGGTCACGGATTCGCGATTCCCATGGACGCGAACACACGGCGCATTCTTGAAACTCTGGCGGCGGGCCGGGAAGTTCGCTATGGATTCTTGGGCATCGTGGTGGAGGACGTGGACTCGCCGGACATGCGGCAAGTTTCGTCCGCGCGGTCGTTTCGAGGCGCCAGGATCACGGGGGTTGATCCCGCCAATGGACCGGCGGCGGCTTCGGGACTCAGACCCAGCGACGTGATCGTCGAATTCAATAACGTGCCCGTCGAAGGGAAGGATCACCTGGTACGGCTTGTGGGATTCACGCCGGTGGATAGTGAAGTTACGGTTGTCTTCCAGCGTCGAGGAGTCAAGCACAAGGCGACGGTGCGCGTGGGAGACCGTCACGAACTTCGGCAAGCGCGGCTCTCGGTCGAGTGAGCGATACTCCGCGCGAGGCTGGGGCGTTGAAACCAACACATCCCCTTCATTCCTGGGATGTGTCGCCCGCGGAAGCGGCGGCGATTCAACGAGAGCTTGCGGCCCGCGTCATTCAAGAGGGCGCGATCGGCGAGGTTCGGGTGGTCGCGGGGGCGGACGCCGCTTTTTCGCCGGACGGGCGGACGTGCATCGCAGGCGTGGTGGCGTGGGACGCAACTGCGCTCCAGGTCATCGAGCAGCGTGTCGCGCGGCGGCGCGTCCGGTTTCCCTACGTTCCAGGATTGCTTTCGTTTCGCGAGGGGCCGGCGCTGCTGTCGGCGCTTCGGCAACTCAAATGCGACCCCGACGTTTTCCTTTTTGACGGGCAGGGCCGGGCACATCCGCGGCGACTGGGAATGGCTTCGCACATCGGACTCTGGTTGGATCGGCCCACGATCGGCTGCGCGAAGAGTCTTCTCGTCGGTGAAGGCCGGGAACCACAGAAACGCAAGGGATTGCGCGAGTTTTTGACCGACAACGGCGAAACAATCGGCGCGATCGTGCGGACACGCGACGGCGTTCGTCCGCTTTACGTCAGCGTCGGGCATCGAGTTTCCCTGATGACGGCGGTTCGAATCACCCTTCGATGCTGCACGCAATTCCGACTGCCGGAACCGACGAGATTGGCGGACAAGCTGGTTTCCGCGCGGCGAAAAAAATCCTGACTCCTCCGCAAGCGGCGACAAGGAACGCTGCGGCCTAATCTGTCCGGTCAGGGGGATAATCGCCCGCGAGGTTATTTGACCTTCAAGCCGGAACCGGGCGACGGGAGCTTGGTTTCCACCGCTTATTCTCGGTCCCGCCTGAAGATGGGACGCCGCTAACACCGCCCCATTATCAAGCCGAAAAAACTAGAGTATGTCCGTTACCGGGGGAACTGCGTATATGCGGCTATCGGGCTGGCGAGGCGAGGCTTCCGCGCTTGCGTCGGCAAAGGCCAAGCCTAGGCGACGGCGCGCGGTCCGGCCCGTCGTCGCGGTTGTGGCGATCTTGGTGGGGTCCGTCGCGTCATCGGAGCCGCCGGCATCGAATTCGTCACGTGCTTCGCGGGAAACCGGCTCGTGCGCGGGAATCACCGTGCCGCACAGGACGGCGACGCTGGCGAGTGTGCATCCCGCGCGGATAGAGAAAATCCTGGTTGAGGAGGGCCGCACGGTGCACGAGGGCGAACTTGTCGTTGCGCTGGACGAATCGGTCCAGTCGCTGCGAACCGGCATTGCCCAAGCGGCGGCGGAAACCCCGTTGGAAATCGACCTCGCCCGCGAGCGGTGGTCAAAGGCAAAGCGGGATTTCGATCGACTGACCCGGCTGCACGGCGAGGATTTCGCTTCGTCGAAGGAACTCAGCGATGCCCTCGCAGAGTCGGAAATCTCGCGGTTGGAGTACGAGCTGGCGCATTTCAATCAGGAGCAGGCGAGCCGGACCTATGAGCGGGAGCGTGCGTCGCTGGAGGAGTTTCGCATTCGATCGCCGTTCACGGGGTTCGTGGTCACGCACTTGAAACACGCGGGCGAGGCCGTCGATCAATTGGAAGGCATCGTAACGCTTGTTCAGCTGGATCCGATCCAGGTGCAGGTGGACGCGCCGATTTCGCTCGCGCCAGCTCTGGTCGCGGGTCAGTTGTTCCAGGTGACTCCAGGGGATCCGCAATGGCAGCCGCGCGTCGGCAAAGTGCATTTTTGCAGTCCCGTCGCGGACGGTGCGAGTCAGACGTTCAAGGTGAAACTGGTGGTGGAAAACGCCGACGCGAAATGGACGGCGGGTCTGAAGGTGGGCGTGGATTTCGACCATCCGCTGCCGGAAAGCGCCGCGGCGGATTCCGCGCCGTCCGGGGGTGTTCCGCGGCAGGACGGCGACGCCGGTCCCGTGCCGAAGTCAAACGACGATCGAGGATGACTCCATGCTGGATGATTTCGGCGACAAGCCAACGGGCGTGAACAGCGATGAGGCCTTCGCGGTCCTCCAGGACCTCGAGCGAAACACGCCGGACGAGATTCGTAGGCAACGGGCGCATTTCCGCTTGGCGATCAAGGCGGGCGTGGTCTTGCAGGCCGGTAACGCCAGTGAATTGATGTCGTTCAAGGTCAAGGGGGTTACCGGAGATATCTCGGAGGGCGGGTGCAGCATCCTGTTTCCGATCCCGCCGCGCGTCGGCGACGTTTTTCGACTGCAATTCGACCGGGCCACACTGGACCTTCCGCTGACGTTCGCCCGGTGCGTGCGATGCCGCCTGGTGCGTGAGGACGCCTTCGAGGCGGGGTTCGCGTTTTTCGCCCCGATCTGCCTGCCGGAAAGCGTGATGTCCGGCACACAAATGAGCCGTTGATCCCCGCTGACAATCTGGAGCTCCGAAGGACACTTGGAAAAGGCCCGGTCAATATCTTCGCTGTCGGCATCGGTCGAAGGAGGCGGTCCAGCGGCTCCCTGCGATGCGTTCGCCGAAATCATCAAGCTCGCCCGCACCACATCCTCCCGTTCGCGGTTCATGATCGAGGTGACAAGGTGCGTGGTTCGGAGCTTCTCCAGTCCCTACGGGGCGATTCACATCCGCTATTCGTCCGAGATTCTTCAGGAGGAGAGTCATACTGGAGCGGGGGATCCGAACTTCTGGAAGCCGGCGCTTCAGGATTTTCTCACGGATTCCCTGACCGAGCCGGTGTCGCGGGCGAAGCTCCTGAAGGCGAAATCAGGACAAGCGAAGGTGGCGTTCCTCTCTGCGCCGCTGTTTGACCCGTCGGGACCCGCGATCGGGGCGATGGCGGTCGTCGTGCCAGTGTCGCGTGAAAACGACTGGATGGCGGGACTGGCGACGTTGGAATCGCTCTGCCAGTTGGCCTCATTTTGCGTAGAATTTCTTGGCCGTCAGGACGCCGCTCGTTCCGCGGCCGGCGCGCCCGACCGGGCGTGGACGCGAGCAGCCCACTGCGAATCGCACGTCGAACTCGCCTATGCCCTGGTGAATGAACTGCGGAACAAGCTGGGTTGCGAGCAGGTCGCACTAGGCTGGGTGAAGGGGCATCACGTTCGAGCGTTCGCGGTCTCGGGACTGGACCATGTGAATCGGCGCACGCCGGGCATCATCAGCCTTCAGGCGGCGATGGAGGAGTGCCTGGATGCGGGGTGCCCCATCGTATTCCAGCGGGCCGGGGAATGGGTGGATCCGCAGCTAGCCTCGCAGCATTTTCTTCACAAGCAATGGCACGCTTCGGCCAACGGCGACGCCGTGGCGTCACTGCCGCTTCGCGTCCAGGAATCGGTCGTGGCGATTCTCAGCGTTCGAAGCCGGGCCGACCGGCCCTTCAACCGTGAACAGATCGAGGACATTCGCCGGCGCATTGAACCGTTCGCGCCAGCCCTTGTGCTGACCCACCGGGCGGGACGCAATCTGGCCCGACACGGGGTGGATGCCGCCGCTTCAGCAGTCCGGTCGCTGACTCGGCCGGGAACGTATGGGAAAAAGGCGGCGGTCGCCATGACGGCGCTTTCCGCATCCTGGTTCTGTTTCGGCAGCATGGATTACACCGTCACCGTTCCGTGCACGATTGGACCGGCGCAAATGAGGCACGTGGCTGCTCCGTTCGGCGGGGTGTTGGCTTCGGCGGAAGTGCTTCAGGGCGACGAGGTTCAGGTGGGCGACGTGCTGTGCGAACTGGATCATCGCGATTTGGATCAGCAGCTCCGCGAATTGACCGCCCAGGCGGAGGTCTATCAACGGGAAGAGGACCGCGCCCGGGCGGCGGATTCCCCCGCGGAAGCCAGCGTTGCTCGCGCGAATCAGAAATTGGCCCAGGCCCGCGTGGAGATCATCCGCCGTCGCATTGAGCGGGCGACGTTGCGGGCGCCGATTGACGGCGTAGTAGTTTCGGGCGACCTGCGCAAGCTGGTCGGCGGCGTGGTCAATCAGGGCGATCCGCTCTTTCAAATCGCTCCGACCCGCAAATGGACGCTGCAACTGGAGATTCCGGAGCGGGTCGCGGCGGACGTGATGCCGGGACAAATCGGGGAGTTTTCGGGATTCGCCCGGCCGGAGTCGGAGCGGTCGTTCCGATTGGATCGAGTCTGGCCCGCGGCGGAAGTTCGAAGGGGAACAAATGTTTTCGTGGCGGAGGCGGATGTTGAGGCCGCCGGAGAAGCATTGCGGCCCGGTATGGAAGGGGTCGCCCGCCTGACCATCGGACCTCGCCCCGTCCGCTGGATCGCGCTTCACCGCGTACTGAACTATTTGAGGTTGCACGTCTGGCTATGAGCGCGACAACGGCTGCACCCGCTTCCTCCACGCCATCGCTCGCCAGTCTGCGAAATGTACAGGTCGGGCTGCGCGAGGACCTCGAAGTCAGCCGGCACGTTTTTCGCGGGCGTCCGTGCTACATTGTCCGCGACCCGATGACTTTTCAGGGACAGCGGATCGACGCCTCTGACTATGAGGCGCTCGCCGCGATTCAATCCGATCGGACGCTCGGCGCATCTTTCGACGATCTCGTGAAACGCGGCTCCCTGACCGCCTCGGATGAGCAGAAATTCTACGGATTCGTGTTTTCGCTGCACCGAATCGGGCTGCTTCAGCTTCCCATTTCCGATGAACGGCTGCTGTACAAACGGTTCAAGATGCGCGAACAGGCGAAGACGCGGGAGAAGCTGCTGGGGTTCATGATGCTCCGCCTTCCCCTGTGGAACCCCAGCCGATTCCTGGATCGGACCGTGCAGTGGGTGCGTCCGGTTTTCACGAAGACGTTTCTTGCCCTTTGGCTGCTGCTGATTCTTTCCGCCGGTTTCATGGCCTTTTCCCGCTGGGAAGAACTCGCCCATCCGCTGGACGGCGTGCTCGTCGCCCGGAATCTCCCCCTGATGTGGTTAACGCTCGTTTTGCTTAAGGTGTTTCACGAATTCGGCCACGCGTACGCCTGTCGCCATTACGGCGGACACGTTCCGGAAATGGGCATTTACCTCATTCTGTTCACGCCCTGCGCTTACGTGGACGCCACGGCTTCATGGGGGTTTTCGCGAAAGCGAGAAAGGCTGATCGTCTGCTTCGCGGGGATGTTCGTGGAAAGCGTATTCGCCGCGATTGCCGTGTTCGTATGGGCTGCGACGGACCCTTCCCTGATTCATTCACTGGCGTTCAACGTGATCTTCCTGGCGGGTCTGGTCACGGTGCTATTCAACATGAATCCTCTGATGCGTTATGACGGGTATTACATTCTTAGCGATTGGCTGGAGATTCCCAATCTTCGCCAGCGAGCCAATCAATACGCCCTTGGCGTGCTCAAACGCGTACTGCTGGGACTTCCCAGCGGCGCGCCGGCGGGGGATCGGCGGATGGCCGTCATCTTGTTCACATTCGCCGTCGCCGCGACTCTTTATCGAATCACTCTGCTGACGGCCATCGCGGTGATTCTCGCCGGGAAAATGCTCTTTCTCGGTCTTCTCGTCGGCATTTCGTACGCGTTGATGGCGCTGGCGGGCGTGGTGCGGCGACTGACTCGATACCTTTGGCATTCGGAGGAGACGGCCCCGAAGCGGTGGCGCGCCGTCGCCCTCGGCGTACTGTTTCTTATGGTTTTGCCGGCACTGATCATGTGGGCGCCCGTGCCGACCAGCGTTTACGCTCCGGCGCTTCTTGCCAGGGAGCAGGAAACCTTCGTGCGCGCGCGGACACCGGGGTTCCTAACATCGATCGTCGTTGAACCCAACCACGCGGTCACGATCGGGACGATTCTCGCCGTGCTCGAGCACGACGCTCCCTTAGAACTAATCGCTGACGCCCAGGCGGGCGTGGAGGCGGCGGAACTTCGCCGGGACGCCTATCGCATAGATGCCCCCGCGCGGGCCCTCGAACAGGAAGCCATTGCCCGCGTACACGAGGCCGCCCTGCGAGACGGGTTCGCCCGGCGCGACCAGCTTAACGTCGTGGCGGGAGTCGATGGCGAAGTCTTGCAGTGCGTCACCGACCGCGATCTCGGTCGATTCTTTCCCGAAGGCACGCCCGTGGCGGTTATCGGCGGCGGTCCGTGGCTGATCAAGGCGATCCTCTCTGAAGAGCAATACGCCCGTTCGGCTCCGCGGGTCGGCGAAACCGTATCGTTTCGATCGATGGCGACTCCCTCGCAAGAGCTGACAGGTACGCTGATGAAAGTTTCGCCGACCGGTTCAAGGACGGTATTGCTCGCGTCACTTACGCAGATGGGCGGCGGGGAGGTGGCGGTCGATCCCGCGACAGGGGATGCGAACCGGCCCTATTTTGAGCTTACCGTTGAAGTCAGCGCCAAGGACGCTCCGCGGCTTCGCCACGGTCTTCGCGGCGTGTTGCAGTTGCCGGCCTCGGCGGAACCGCTGGGACGCATAGCACTCCGTCGGGCGGTCCGAGTCTATCACCAACTCCTGCAAAGATAGCCCCGATCATTGCCGCTGGATGAGAAACGGTGTACGCGATACCTCCGCGCGAGTAGGATGGCGCCGGATCAAAATCGCGTGGAAACGCGGGAGGACGGCGCGCAATGGCGGGCGAAAACGGTTGGTACTACGTTCGCAACGGTCAGACCATCGGTCCGGTGGGACGCGAGGAATTATCCCGCAAGCTAAGTGACGCCGACGGACCCTCGACGCTGGTCTGGGGTCCGGGCGTGCCCGAATGGACCGAGGCACGGCACGTCATTCCATTGGGATCATCCACGGGGGCAATTTCCGCGCCGCCGAAACCGCCCAAACCGAATCGATCCGACGACATTGACTACCAGGTTTTCGGCGACGACATGCAGTTTGTCGAAATCACGCTCGATCCGCAGGAGGTGGTCATCGCCGAGGCGGGCTCCATGATGTACATGACCGAAGGCGTGGAAATGCAAACGGTTTTCGGCGATCCCAGCCGAAGGGGCGGGTTCTTCGACAAGCTTCTCGAAGCCGGCAAGCGAATGATCACCGGGGAGTCGCTTTTCCTGACCACGTTTGGGGCTTCCGAGAATCGCCGTGAACAGGTCGCCTTCGCCGCCCCCTATCCGGGCAAGATTATTCCCATTCACGTTGGCGAATTCGGCGGCGAGCTCATCTGCCAAAAGGACGCCTTCCTTTGCGCCGCCCGCGGCGTGCAGATCGGCATCGCGTTTCAAAAGAAGATTCTCACCGGGCTCTTCGGCGGCGAGGGATTCATATTGCAGCGATTGACCGGCGACGGGTTGGCGTTCGTTCACGCGGGCGGGACGATCCAGCGGCGAGAGCTTGCCGCCGGGGAGACGCTTCGTCTCGACACCGGCTGCCTCGTCGCCCTTCAACCGTCGGTCGACTACGACATCGAGGCCGTCGGCGGAATCAAGAACGCCGTGTTCGGCGGCGAAGGGCTCTTCCTCGCCACGTTGCGCGGTCCCGGGACGGTTTGGGTGCAATCACTACCCTTCGCCCGTCTTGCGGGCAGAGTGCTGGCCAATCTCCCGCTCCAACGGCGATCGGGACGCGACGAGGGATCGATCGTCCCCGGTCTATTCAGCCTTTTTGAGCGATGACCGCGCCGCCGACTCGCCGTCGCGACATTTCGAAAAGGATCCCCGCCAGGAATGAAAGTGCCAGGCTTCGGGCGGCGATCGGGATTGCCATTGTCGTTGCCACATTTCTGCTTTATTTTCAGGTACGCGGCCACCAATTCTGCCACCTCGATGACCAGGACTACGTAACCGAAAATGCCCACGTCAAAGCCGGGCTGACCTGGTCCGGAATCAAATGGTCGCTGACGACGTTTCACTCCGCCAATTGGCACCCGCTCACTTGGTGGTCGCACATGCTCGATCGCGAGCTCTTCGGCGTGCGGGCGGGATCGCACAAACTGGTCAATGTTCTGCTCCATACCGCGACTTCGATATTGCTGTTTCATTTGCTCGCGCGGATGACCCTGGCGGTTTGGCTATCTTGGCTGGTAGCGATGCTGTTCGCCATACATCCGCTGCACGTCGAATCCGTCGCCTGGGTCGCGGAGCGAAAGGACGTATTAAGCGCATTCTTCGGTTT